>OIXU01000039.1_pt1 | contig 38198 bp, 44 predicted proteins | sample 1587921 | NCBI WGS metagenome assembly OIXU01 (sample SAMN03283238) | human gut metagenome | biome: human-associated habitat; material: feces | host: Homo sapiens | place: Peru | collected 2012
CTTTATCGCAAAGCAGCAACTGCCACATTTGCACCAGCGCGCTTTTGCTACAAGGCGCTGTTTCGCATTTGGGCAAATCGTAGAGGTCTTGAACTGACGGCGAACCAGCAAGTTGGGGGGGTATTTATATTGGTTATGCCTATAATATCACTATAAATTGTAAAGCAAAAATTGGGCGCAACTGCAACATTCACAAGGGCGTGGTTATCGGACAAGTGAACCGTGGCCCTCGCAAAGGTTACCCCACGATAGGCGATAGGGTGTGGATTGGCATCAATTCGGCAATAGTGGGAAAAGTGACGATAGGCGATGATGTGCTGATAGCTCCCAACAGCTTCGTAAATATCGACATACTTTCACATTCCGTGGTGTTTGGCAATCCGTGCATAGTGAAGCATAGAGATTGGGCAACAGAAGGGTACGTAAATAACATCGTAGAATAAATCATTTAGAAAAATATGAATTTAAAGAAATTTATATGCTTAGTGGCTTATTATTCCTTTGCTAAGCATTTGCCTGCATCAGAAAGCTCGTTGACGCATTGGGCGAGGAAGATTCGCCGCGCGATTTGCCACCCAATATTTGATTATTGCGGTGAAAATGTGAATGTGGAAAAAGGTGCTAATTTTTCAACTGGGGGGGGCATTTTTATTGACTCAGGAAGTGGACTTGGCGTAAATTGCCGAGTGCACGGCCCTTTGCATATTGGTAAAAATGTGATGATGGGGCCTGATGTAACCATTCTCACACATACACATAATATCGAGCGGACAGATATTCCAATGAGGCATCAAGGTTCTCGAATTGCGGAAGTCGTGATAGGCAATGATGTGTGGATTGGTATGCGTGTCATCATCATGCCCGGTGTGGAAATTGGAAATGGTGTGGTAATTGGTGCAGGAGCTGTTGTGACAAAAGATGTACCTGATTTTGCTATCGTTGGAGGCGTGCCAGCAAAGATTATTAGATATAGAAAATGAACAATAATAACACAATTTAATGAGAAAAATAGCTATTATTGGCCACTATGGAGCAGATACCGATTTATGTGATGGTCAAACGGTAAAAATTAAATCTTTGGTATCTGCAATTCAAGCAACAAGACCTGATGTGAATTTGAAGATAGTTGATACCTACTATATGATGAATAGTAGAAAACTGCACTTTTGTTGGTTGTTGCTATCTACCTTATTAACAACTAAGCATATTATTTTTTTCCCTGCGGCAAGAGGTAGGCACTACATGTTTAAATTCTTTTATTATGTAGGTAAAGTAATGGGCAAGAAACTATATCACGATTGCATTGCCGGTTCTCTTGACGAAGAACTTATAGAACACCCCATATGGATAAAATATTTGAATAGCTTTGAATATAACTGGATGGAAAGCCCAGAACAGGTTGAGAAGTTAAAAAGAATGGGAGTGATTAATGCTGAGTTTCTTCCCAATTTCAAGAATCTTCAGCCGGTAATAATAACAGATAGCATTAAACCTATCAGTACAAAAACATTTAAGTTTTGTATTTTTAGTAGGGTGTTACCTATGAAGGGTATTGAGGACGCAATGGAAGCCATTGAGTGCTTGCATGAGAAAAAGGGTGTAGATGTCTATCTTGATATTTATGGTCCCATTGAAAAAGGACATGAGGAGTGGTTTGAAAAAGCTCTGAATAAATATTCAAATATTTGTTCATATAAGGGTGTTGTTCAATTTGAAAAGAGTGTTGATGTATTGAAAGACTATTTTGCCCTTCTCTTTCCTACTCAATTTTATACAGAAGGTATGCCAGGAACCATTATTGATGCGATGTTCGCAGGTCTTCCGGTTATTGCACGTAGATGGGCATGGTGTGATAATATGATTACTAATGGCGTGAATGGCATAAGTTATGATTTTGATCATCCTGAGTTGTTAAACGATATATTAGAGAGAATAATAGATAACCCTCAAATAATTTTTGACATGAAAAAGAATTGTGTCAAGAAAGCCGAAGAATACTCGCCTAAAAAAATTTGTCAGAGAATCTTTGAAGCAATGAGTTAGGAATGACTGCTTCTTGATTGCTGTAGAAATGCATATTGTATAGTTGAAATTATAGGTGTTTTACATAGTAGAGGTAAGCTATGCATACTGATATTTTTATTGGTATGTGTTTGAATTCGGTTTATAATCAGACTTTTTGCAAGTCAGATTATGAGCTTGCGCTTGTTTTAAATGGTTGCAAAGAACCATTCAACGCACAAATTAAAGAATGGCTATCTAAACATTCAGATTTGCAAGTACAGTATTTGCAAACAGACAAAGGTGGAGTTTCGAACGCTCGCAACATTGCTCTTGATAAGGTGAATGGAGAATATGTGACGTTTATAGATGATGATGACATTATTTCTCCTATGTATTTGGAAGAGTTGTATGAAAATGTTAATCCTGATACTGAATCGTTGTGCTATCCTTATGCTTTCAATGATGGAAAAATATAGAAGCAATTGTCATCATATGGTGTGACTGACGCTTATAATTATTGTACAGAACACACATGCAATAAACTCACATCCATGGTTCGGAAATATTTTTCTGGACCATGTATGAAGCTCATTCCAATGAGTTTCATACATGATAGAAGGTTCGATGTGAGATTTAAGAATGGAGAAGACTGCTTGTTTATGTTCTTGATTTCTGACAAAATCAAGAGGGTTGCTTTCACAAGTAAAAACGCTGTTTACTATCGTCGTTATCGAAATGATTCTGCTGTAACGAGAAAGCGGAATAAAAGCGAAATTATAATCAATTCGTTCAATTTAATAAAAGCATATAGTTGCATATACTCCAAAACACCAAAAAGTTATAGTTTAAGCTTTCTTATCACAAGACTTTTGGGAACCTTGAGGAGTATGTTTAAATAATTTAGTTTAATGGAACATAATACAGAATTTTCGGTTTGCATGTCTGTTTATAAGAACGACAATCCACAGGATTTCTACGATGCCGTTATGAGTATCTATCATCAGACATGTCCTCCGGAGGAAATTATTCTTGTGATAGACGGTCCAGTGCCTGATGAAATGCTTGAGACCATAAATCGGCTCAAAGCTGAAACATGCATAATGAGAGTCATTCCTTTGGAGAAAAATATGGGACATGCCATAGCTCGACAGACTGGACTTGAAGCTGCGAATAATGACCTTTGTGCTGTTATGGATGCAGATGACTTTTCTGTGCCTAATCGTTTTGAGAAACAGTTGAAGGCTTTTGACGAGCATCCTGAAGTCAGCGTTGTAGGTGGATTGATAAATGAGTTTATTCATAGCACTGATAATGTTGTAGGAACACGAATTGTTCCAGAGAAGGATTCTGAGATTAAGGAATATTTGAAGTCGCGCTGTCCTATGAACCTTGTTACCGTAATGCTTAAGAAAAGTGATGTTTTGAAAGTTGGCGGGTATCAGGATTGGTATTGTGAAGAAGACTATTATTTGTGGATTCGCTTGGCTTTGGGTGGCTACAAGTTCTATAATATTCAAGAGAATTTAGTGAATGTGCGTGTAGGTGAAGAGATGTATCAGCGCAGAGGTGGAAAGAAGTATTTCGACAGCGAAGCTCGTCTACAGAAATATATGCTTGACCATAAGTTGATTTCATGGCCTAAGTATGCCTATAATGTGACTATACGTTGGGCAGTACAGGTGGCAATGCCTAATTGGTTGAGGGGTTGGGTGTTCAGAACATTTGCAAGAAATAAATAAAATAATCAGCAATCGAAATGAAGACAGATACACAAATAATGAATGAAATAGCCATAAAAACTGGTTATTTAAAAGAACTTCCTAAAGAGCAATCAGAAGCACAAAAAAAATTGCTTTTGGAGATGTACAAAGATATTTCCAAATTATGTGACGAGCATGGGCTGGTATATATGATGGGAGGCGGTACTTGTTTGGGCACGGTACGTCATCAAGGGTATATCCCATGGGATGATGATTTGGACATAATGTTGCCACGAGATTCGTATGAAAAACTAATTGTTCTCCTTTCAAACAATCTGTTAGGAGATAAATACGAATATGACACTCCAAACAAAGAAAAAGACTGCAAGAATACTTTTTTGAAGATTTATCGCAAGGGAACATATGACGTAGAGATAACAAGTGAGAACGCTCCAGGGCCAAAGGGTATTTTTATAGACGTTTTCCCTATGGATTATGCTCCTGCCAACACGTTCAAAAGAAGGGTAAAAGCATTATTTTCAGATTTTCTACAAGCAGTATGCTCTTGTGTTCTTTATGTAGAATATCCGAGCAAGTTGTATAAAGAATTTATGCTTCAAACAGACGAAGGACGAAAAAGATATAAACATAGAATGTTATTAGGAAAGTTCTTTGGCATAATTCCACATCGCAAATGGGTATGGTGGTTTGATAAGTTGAATGCGACAAGCAAAAAGACGCCATATATAACTATACCAACAGGAAGAAAACATTATTTGGGCGAATGTCGTCCAGCAAGTGTATACTTGCCTGTAAGAAAGGGAACATTTGAAGGGCTTGAAGTCAATCTACCTAATGATGTTGAGACTTACCTAACATCTATGTATAAAAACTATATGGATGTACCGCCAATAGAAAAAAGAGAAAGACACTTTGTTTATAAATTTAAATTGCCAGAAGAATGAATATAGGAGTTATTTTTGCAGGTGGATGTGGCACACGAATGAACACCAAATCAAAGCCAAAACAGTTTTTGGATTTGAATGGGAAACCTATAATCATCTATACTATCGAATTGTTTGACAATCATCCACAAATAGATGGTATCGTGGTTGTTTGCATAGAGTCTTGGATTCCTTATTTGAAAAAGATGATACGTAAATTCGAAATAACGAAAGTTGTTAGAATTGTCCCAGGAGGGAATAGCGGACAAGAAAGTATATATAACGGACTGTGTGCAGCTGAGGATTTTACTAAGGAGAAAAACGAACAGAACTCTATTGTGCTTATTCATGATGGAGTGCGACCTTTGATTACAGAAGAAACTATTACAGCTAATATAGCTAAAGTGAAGGAATGTGGTAGCTGCATTACAACGGTACCTGCTATAGAAACTGTAATTGTAGACAATCATGACGGAACACTCAATATCCCGAAACGAAGTGATTGCTTAATGGCTCGAGCTCCACAAAGCTTTTACCTAAAGGACATATTAGAGGCTCATCGAAGGAGTCAAGCTGAAGGAAAAACAGAATTTATTGACTCTTGTTCATTAATGAGTCATTATGGTTATAAATTAGGATTGGTACAAGGACCAATGGAAAATATTAAAATAACAACCCCTACTGATTATTTTGTACTACGAGCTATGGTAGAGGTACATGAAAATCAACAAATCTTTGGATATTAAAGTGAAATGACTATCGCATTATTTTTGTTGTTGCTATTATGCTGTATTGCCATATTTCATAGAAAAGAGGAATATGCATTGTTTGACATAGCGCACACACTTCCTCTCAGAGGTATACTGGCGATATTAGTTGTTTTAGGTCATTTGGATACTGTAGTATCAGCCCAAACCAAGATTTTGATGCCGTTTCATATGGCAACTCCTGCAGTAGCAGTGTTTTTTTTCATGTCAGGATATGGGTTAATGCTTTCATTTACTAAAAAAGGTGGTAGCTATCTACAGAATTTTATTCTCAAGGCATCTATAAAATTACTGATGCCACTTTTAGCTACTACGTGCTTGTATCAAGGATTGCTCTTCATTTTGGGTGATTTCAGTTTTGAAAAGATATTAATTGATCTTGCATCAGGGATAGAAACGCCTCTCATACATTCGTGGTATGTATATGCCCTCTTCCTTTTTTATCTGTTATACTATATTGTTTTTAAATACAATAACGATACTAAAAAATGGATGGGGGGGGGTAACGCTTATATTGTTAATGCTCATTTATTATGTGGTTACAAGATATGTATTAAACTGGCCTTTTTATTGGTGGTTAACGTGCATGGCATTTCCAATGGGCTTCTTTTATTCAAGGTATGAAGGAAAAATAAAGATAGTCCTAAAGGATAACTATTGGGTTACACTTCCTATTATTATTGCTTTATTGTCAATTAAGTTACTTTCAGGTACGTATACCCCATTTTTTGCAGAATTGCCATACATATTACTTGGTCCAATGATTGCGATAATTCTATATAGAATGCCATTTCCTACTGAAAATAAAATACTCAATTTTTTAGGTTCTTTGTCGTTTGAAATTTATCTTACGCATGGGATATTTGAAAAATTATTTTATGCAAGTTTTGACTCACCATACATTTACATTTTCGCGGTAATAACTGCTACGATTGTAACTTCATGGATATTGCATAACGCATACAAGAATGTAACAAATTCATTACTCTATAGATTAAAATGAATACTATACAAAAATTAGATATTGAGGATTTTGTTCAAGATTTTGCTTTAACAGATTCCTTGAATAGTGCGAAGTTCTTAATAACTGGTGCAACTGGTTTGATAGGGTCAACGTTAGTTCGATGTCTGTTGGCATTGAATAAGGACATACAAATAACTTGTCCGATACGTAATTTAAAGAAGGTCAAGGCTATATATGGTGAGGAAGTCGAAACGATACGATTTATTGAGTGCGACCTTTTAACGTATCTCAACAAATTGACAGAGGAAGATGGCTTTAAGTACATTATTCATTGTGCAAGTCCTACTTCAGGTAAATACATGACGGAACACCCTGTAGACACTTATATGCTTGCTATTGACAGTACACGAGCTATTTTGGAATATGCACGTAAAGTACAAACAGATGTTGTTTATGTTTCATCATTGGAATACTATGGACAGAACTTCGATGATGCGATGATTACAGAAAACATGCAAGGGTTTGTAAATAGCACGGATTCACGTAGTTCTTATCCACTTGGAAAACGTGCTGCTGAATATCTTTGTGTTGCATATGCAAAACAGTTTGATGTAAACGTTAAAGTTGCACGTCTAACTCAGACTTTCGGTGCAGGCGTATCAGCAGATGACAATCGTGTGTTTGCACAGTTTGCTCGTAGTGTGATAGAAGGGAAAAATATTGTTATGCATACCAAAGGTGAGTCTGCTAAACCATATTGTTATACTATAGATTGTGTTTCTGCAATACTCTACATTCTTCTAAAAGGCGAAAAAGGTGAAGCGTACAATGTTGCAAATCAAGAAACCTATATTTCAATTAAAGACATGGCAAATTTTCTTTGTACACACTTTAATCCACAATTAAAGGTCGTTATAGAGGAACACCCAGAAATGGGATATGCCCCTGTAACCAAACTTAATCTTTCAACAGAAAAATTGAAAAGTTTAGGGTGGTTGCCTCGTTATGGACTATATGAAATGTTTGATCGTTTAATTAAGAGTTTTAGGTGAATAATTCTTCAGATTAACTAATAAAAGCATTACAGATTGCTATAGGTGCTAAAAGCTTTTGCACTGATGATTTTCAAAATTACTTGAGCCTTTACAATGAATCAAAAAAGCAAGCTATAGAAGGTGTTTTATTAGAGACGCTTATACGTAATTTGCCAAAGTGTATATGTAAAGATAGAAAAATAAGCAATTTAAAGTTGTCATTAATAGCACATGCTATTCAGTTGGAACAACGCAACGAATTGATTAATCTTCGTGCTCAGCAACTTACTAAATTTTTCAAGGATGGTGGCTTTAGAACTTGCGTGCTTAAAGGTCAAGGTATTGCATTGCTTTATCCTAATCCTAAACGCATGCTTTGTGGTGATATAGATCTTTGGGTGGAGGGTAAGCGTGATGATGTTGTAAACTATATGCGTTCTAAAGGTGTTAAGGTTTACGATGTTCATTTGGTTCATGCTACGGCTGAGTTCTTTAAGGATGTGCCTGTAGAGATACATTTTCGTCCGAGCTGGATGTATAATCCGTTCTTGGACGGAAAACTGCAAGCTTTCTTTGCATCGCAAGCATCAGAACAATTTTCCATTATGACGAGACCGTTGGTTTCGCTTATCCTACTGTATTCTTCAATCTTGTACACTCAATGGTGCACATCAACCGACATATCTTTGAAGAGGGTGTGGGGGTGAGACTGTTGATGGACTATTACTTCATTCTGAAACACTCTACTGTTGAGGAGCGGGTGGAGGCGTGCAAAGTATTATCTGACATCGGCTTGAAGAAGTTTGTAGGGGCGGTGATGTATGTGATGCAGCAAGTATTCTTATTAGAAGAATATCTTTTGTTATGCGTATCTGACAAAACGCTTGGTTCTCGATTATTGGATAGTGTTATGGCTGGAGGAAACTTCGGTAAGGCTCTCGGCTTGAAGCATGGACGTAATAAACTGGAGAAAGGATTGCTGCATAACCTACAACTAATGTTGCCCTATGCCAATGAAGCTATGTGGATACCATTCTTCCAAGTTTGGCATTATGGGTGGAGGAAAAAGCATGGGTATTTGTAAGTTCATACTCTTGCTAAGGAATAGCTACAATAAAAAATAATAATATGCAATACGTTTTTATAGATACATGTATTTACGAAGAAGGTCAATTCGTGGGTTCTGGTACTTTGAAGACACTATATGATGCAGCAAAGGGAGGGTATATTAGTATCCTTCTGCCTAATATTACTGAACGTGAAGTGTTGGCACATATAGATGCAAAGATGAATGCTGAAAAAGAGAAGTTAGAGAAGCATCTATCTTCTATAATGAAGCATTTAAAGCCTATTCGAGATAGGTTAGAGGAGATAGTTAAGCAATCGGAAACAGCAGCTCAAGAAATGACAGATATGTTTCTAAAAGAACTTAAGTCGGCGAGAGTATGTAGATTGCCGCTTCAAGAGGATCTTGACTTTCGTTCTATTGTGGATGCGTATTTTAACAAAAAACCACCATTCTCACAAAAGAAGAAATCAGAATTTCCTGATGCTTTTGTACTAAAATCTCTTGAACAATGGTGCAAAGTCAACAAAAAGAACTGTATTGTTCTTTCAAATGACGATGACATGCTCAACTATGAATCCAAATATCTTAAAGTCGAGAAAAAAGATGAGTATTTAAAGACTTTAACCCGTCGTATTCAAGAGGAAAAACGCAAAGAAGAAGATATTTTTAGAATATGCAGAAATGCATATAATAACCTAATTGCTGATAAAAGTATTGAGAATGAAATTTCTAATTGGGTGCAAAAGCAGTTGGATAATGAAATGTTGTATTGTACAGTGTTGCAGATAGAGGAAATTAATGATTATTCAATTGAAGAAATAAATGTTGATTTTTCTGATGATTCAGAACTTATTGGCACTTATGATGAATGTCTTGTTCATAGTGTACACGTGACAGTTTTCACGGATATTATAGTAAATCATCCTAATTATGATACAGCCTACTACGATGGAGAAGATAAGCAATGGTATTTCATTGATGATGCAGAAGAAACCCCAATGACCTCTGAACTTGATTTTGAAATAGAGTTTATTACAGATCAAAATGGTGATTTTCCTGAATTAGAATCAATCCATTCGGGAAAGGAATTCCCACAGAGAGAATTGGAGTATTCTATGAATTCCAGAGGTGGTTGGGAATAAAAAAGATATATAAAAAATACAAATATGAGTGATGTTTCAAACGGAGCACATTTTGTTAAAGCAGATTTGCATATACACAGTTATGGGAACGGTGGTTCTTATGATGTTACTGATTCTCAAATGAATCCACAAAACATAGTTGATACGGCTATTGAAAAAGGATTGTCCGTTATATCAATAACAGATCATAACGCATTCTTAAATTCTTGTTCTGCTGTGCAGTATGCAGATGGAAAGGATATATTGGTTGTTCCTGGTGTTGAATTGTCAACACCGCAAGGACATTTGTTACTTTACTTTGATACTTGTGATCATCTCACTAGTTTTATGGGGCAGGTAAGCATATCGGCAAATAAGGTTACATGTCTAACAAGTATTGTAGAATGCCTAAATAAAGCAAAAGCACTATTAGGCATTGGTGTATTGGCACATATTGATATTGACGCAGGATTTGAGCAAACGATTGGAAGTTTCAACCCTCAATTGGAGGAAATATTAAAACATGACAACTTAAAAGGTCTTGAAATCTCGCAGAAAACGTCTTTTGATTGGTACACAGATTCAGACACTTCAGAAAAAGCAGCCGATAGAAAACGTATGGCAGCTTTGAGATGTGAAACTTTAAACATTGAACTGTCAGATAGTCTTCCAAAGTTGATGTCTTCAGATGCTCATACTATAGACAAGCTGGGAAAGAATATAGATAATGAAGCTAAACTTACAAGACTCAAAATGGATGAACTTACATTTGACTCTTTTAGAATTGCTCTATTAAGTGGAAGTTCAAGAGTACGTATAGAAAGTAATTTACCAAATATTGTTCCATGTTTTGAGGATATTGTAATTGAAGGAGGATTGTTGGATAAACAGTTTGTTAAATTAAGCAAGAATCTGACTTGTATCATAGGAGGACGAGGAACAGGAAAGTCTACATTGTTAGAAAGTATTAGGGTTGGGTCTGGTAATTCTTCTGAAGCACATGTTGTTGATAGTGAGGTTTGGCCTAATGTCATATCATTGTCGTACATAGACGAGAATGGTGACAAACACGAGTTCCGTCGAGAAAAGAATACCGAAACAAGAAATGTGATAAAAGATGACGACCTACATTATTGTCCGATAGAATGGTATGGTCAAGGAGAGACAGCAAAAACGATTGAAAAAAGTGAGGACAATCCGATTCATATAATAAAGTTCTTAAATGATTTTGTCGATTTAACGGCTATAAATATAGAGGATCAATCTGTATGTGATATTCTTAGAAATAATCGAAGTGAAATCGTTCAGTTGAGATTGGATATAAAGCAAAAGGCAGATATTAATAAGATCAAGAATGCTTTGGATTCTCAATTGCGTCAAATGCAACAAGATAAGGTTAAGGAATTAGTGGCATTTCATTTAGCTCTTGCAAAAGAACGCGAAATAAGAAAAACAGTAATTGATGATCTTAACGGATTGGTAAAGAAATATGGTGATATACTATCTGACCAAACGGTTTTTGAGGATTTTCGAAATATAGATACAACTGAAATCAAGATAGGAGTTGAGGAGATAGAATGTGTGAAAGAAATTGTGGAACAATTTGGGAAGATTGTTTCAAGTAAGAATTCAGAACTAACAAGCGAGTTAAAGGTAAAAATTGATGAGCTACGTGAACATTTAAATAAATGGAAGAATAAAGACAATGAAATTCAGACGCAAATAGATGCTAAAAGGCAGGAGCTTGAATCAAAGGGAATTCCTTTTGATTTAGGTAAAATAAATAAGATTATAAATGATAGTTTGTTGTATACTAATAAATTAAAGGAAATAGAGCAGAAGGAAAAGTTGTTAAAAGAAAAACTTGCTGAGAGGAGAAGTCTTGTTGCAAAACGAGAAGAATTATCGTCAAGACGGTTTCTGACTCATCAAGCGTTTGCAAATAAGATAAGTTTAAGTTTGAAGAACAATGTTGATGATTTTTTTGTGAGATTAAAGTATAGTGAAGGATTATATTCACCCACGTTTAGAGAGACAATATCTGCAATTAGCCCATGGAGAAGCAAAGCCAAAGTAGACGCTATTGTGAAGGCTAAATCTCCTGTTGAATTATCTCGGTTGGCAGCACGTAGAGATTTTTCTTTTATGGATAGTATTTGTGACACGTCAGGAATTCGTGTCTTTAGCAATGAAGACAAAACAAATTTTCTTCAGAAGTGTATAGAAAACTATGCATATGAAGACTTTGAAAGCGAACAGATAGATGATTTGCCCAATATTACTGTTGCAAAGAAAGTGACAGATGCTAATGGGAAAAAGGTTTATTCTAATAGAACGTTATATCAACTTTCAATGGGGCAACAACAATCAATACTTTTGGCTATTTTGTTGCAGTCTGATAGCAAGAAACCACTATTGATAGATCAGCCAGAAGATAATTTGGATAGTGAATTTATCTATAAGTCAATTGTAAGAAATCTTAGAAGAATTAAAGAACATCGTCAAGTGATAATTGTCACTCATAATGCTAATATTGCAGTATTGGGTGATGCGGAATTAATTGTACCACTGAAAAGTACAAGTTCAAGAACTGTTGTTATGAGTAGTGGGTCAATTGACAACACTGAAACACGTTCTTTATGCTGTGAAATACTTGAAGGAGGCGAAAGAGCTTTCAAAAAAAGACAGGCTATATATCATATTTAGATATCGAGAAACAATATAATATACGTTCAAATTAAAATCGTTATAGATAATAATTGCTTTATGATATTTAAAAGACTCTTTGATATTGTTGCATCACTTTTGGGATTGCTTTTAATTTGGTGGATATTCCCTATAGTAGCGTTTTTAATCCATAAGAAGATGCCGGGTGGTCCAGCTTTCTTCTGTCAGAAGAGAGTGGGAAAGGATGGTAAGTTGTTCACATGTCATAAGTTTCGCTCAATGACTGTGGCTCCTGCCACTTGCTCTTCTCTGAAAGGGGAGGAGGAGGATTCGTGGAGTTCGGTGTCGGTAGCAGGCGATAGCCGCATCACTCCACTCGGAGCTAAACTTCGTCATTATAAGATAGATGAGTTGCCCGAACTGTGGGATGTGCTAATTGGCAATATGAGTTTTGTGGGGCCTCGTCCTGATGTGCCAGGCTATGCCGACAGATTGAAGGGGGCTGACCGCGATGTGCTGAAGCTGCGCCCAGGTATAACCGGCCCTGCCACGCTGAAGTACAGGCTGGAAGATGAAATGATTTCGGAATATGTGAAAAAGAGGCAAGCAGAGGGTGATAGTCGCCCGATGCAAGAGATTGCCATAGAATATAACGATAATGTGATTTACCCTGATAAAGTGCGCTTGAATTGCTACTATTATCATCACTATTCGTTTAGGAAAGATATTGAGATGATATTTGCCACGGTGTTGGGGTTCAAGGTGAAGTTTGCAGGGGAGGAAGTGTGATCATGCTTAATATTATCTCATTATATGTGGAAGATTCCCAAACAAATCGTCACTCCTAATCTGGAAACTGATATAAGTCGTCTGTTGTCTACTGAAATATTACAACTCTTCAGACAATGTACAGACAATGGCAAGAAAGACCGCATCCGACGAATAACGGAAATGTTGGATTTCTCAGACCATTTATTGAATTTCAGAGAATACCTAATTAGCATCAATAAGCCAACAATAAGAGAAGAGAATGGTAAAGTATTTAGGGATGATCACATACAATTTAATGAGCATGATTATTCTGGCTGTGAGTTTGATATTGAAGCTTTTGTCTATTATACGTATGTGTCAGTTATAGACACAAGTATGGCCAAGAGTGCTACTTATGTATCACCTAAGAGTTTCTTTGAGAAGAGCATACATGAGGTTAACACAACCAGGGCAGAAGTTCTCACATTGTGCGATGAATACAACAAGACACATGGACTCTCAAGGAACTTTAAAGAAGTCTTTACGACAAGAATTTCTCATGAACTTCAAGAAAAGTTTGCCAATGCGATAATGGTATTGACTGAAGAACGTAAAACAGACTATACAAAAGCGGAGATAGATAAATGTTGGGCAGAATGGCAGAAGAAGGATGTGAAGAATAGAATGAAGAAGATAGCAAACTGCCTATATAGCACACGCTCTTCTTATACCCATTCCAATATCAGAAGCTTTATTCCATCACTTTGTTGGGAAGGAGAAACATTAAGCCATAATACAAAGTATTTGATTCAAAACGATATGGACTTATTGGAAATGTTGAAATCAATAATATTAGAATTGTGTAAAGAACTTTTATCCCTTAAAGAGTGATAATAAAAAACAACTACAATGGCTTATTTCAATGTAAAATTTAAGAGAGCAAGATTAGACCAAAGTCCTTATCTTTTCCATTTTGTAAATGGGAGGGATAAAAATCCAGGTGAGACTTTGCAGAAAATACTCAAAGAACAAAAGTTGAAAAGTGATAAAGGGTACATCTGTTTTTCCGCATCACCAATAACTGCAATCAAAAAGTTTTTTGAAACAAAAACAAACTCCACAGGCAATCCTCTTTATCATCCTTTTGGTATCGGATTTTCAAGAGATGTATTAGTGCGTGATTTTAGAGCAAGAAATGTTATTTATACAGATGGGTCAGAAAATATACCAGATTGCTTGAAATGGCGTACAGAAAAGCTTGACGTTGATTGCTATGATTTCGAATATTTGAGAGAATGGAGAATAAAAGATAGAGTTTTTGATTTTTCTAAATTCCCAAAGGGCGATATGATCGTGATAGCGCCTGATACAAATTCTTTGAATCATCTTGTTGTGAAATTTGATATGAAATTTACTCCGTATATAGATTATTACAATGAGGAAATAGAACCTGATTTGACAGAAAGTTTTACAAGAGAGTGGAAAGGAATTGCAGTGGACGATTTAGGGGAATACTTGGATGATTACGCAGTATCTGGTTCAACTGCTTCACAAGTTGTCGGAGAAGATATGGCTAGTAATTTGTTTTCGATAAAAGCATTAAATGTTATATCAAAAAAATAAATGATATGGAAAGTGGTAAATACTATTGCTACATATGTGGAAGTGAATTGACAAAAGAAAATATATCTACAAATAGAAAAGAATAATTTTAGAAAATACAAAAAGCGATGGAAGAAAGAAAGATGATTTATCTTTGTCTGGCTCACATGAGCGAGGCTGGAATTGAACAGAAATATGTGAAGGAGGCGTTCGACACTAATTGGGTGGTGCCTATGGGGCCTAACGTGAATGCCTTTGAGAAGGATTTGGAGGCGTTTGTGAACAGTAAGAGCGATGGCACTGAGCCGCTTGACCGTAAGGTGGTTTGTCTGTCGGCTGGCACGGCTGCGGTGCATTTGGCACTGATTGGCTGTGGTGTAAAAGCTGGCGACGAGGTGCTGGTGCAGAGTTTCACGTTCTGCGCTTCGAGTCATCCAATCACTTATCTTGGAGCAAAGCCAGTGTTTGTAGGCTCGGAGGACGAGACTTGGAATATGGATCCAGCATTGCTTGAAAAGGCTATCATTGACCGTAAGGAGAAAACGGGAAAATATCCGAAGGCGATTGTGCCTGTGGCTCTCTATGGTATGCCTTACCGCATCGATGAGATTATGGCGATTGCCGATAAGTATGGCATTCCCGTGGTGGAAGATGCAGCAGAGGGCATGGGCTCGCGCTTCGATGGTCAGGTGCTTGGCACATTTGGCAAGTATGGTGTGCTGTCGTTCAACGGCAATAAGATGATTACCACGTCGGGTGGTGGCGCCTTGGTTTGCCGCAACGAGGAGGACGCCAACGAGGTGATGTGGTATGCCACTCAAGCTCGTGATGCTTATCCTTACTATCAGCATACTGCTATTGGCTATAACTATCGCATGAGTAACGTGTGTGCTGGTATCGGTCGTGGTCAGATGACTGTGCTCAATGACCATATTGCTCATCACAAGCATGTGCAGAGCCTCTATGAAGAACTGTTGAAAGACGTTCCGGGCGTGCATATCCACAAGCAACCAGCCGACCCTCGCTACGATGCCAATTTCTGGCTTTGTGCTGCCACACTTGATGCAGATGTGAAGATTCAAGGTCAGGAAAACGCTTATAAGGAGGTGATAAAGACTGCTGTGGGTGGAGCTGCAGGTGTAATTCATGCTGTTGACTCTGCCGTTACCGACTGCCAGCCTAACGAGAATGTGGAGGCGTTGCGTGTGTTTATGCTCAATAAGAAGATTGAGTGCCGCCCTGTGTGGAAGCCAATGCACAAGCAACCAGTGTATGCCGATGCTCCAGCCTATATCAACGGTGTTGAGGAGGAAATCTTCAAGGTGGGCTTCTGCTTGCCAGCAGGTCCGTATGTGACCGATGACGATGTTCGCTACATCGTGGACTGCATCAAGGAAGCGATTGTACGATAATAGGTGGGCGATTAGTGGTGATGTGTAGTGTGGAATGCACGAATGTCGGCTAATCGCCCATTTTGTCTCAAATAGGCTTTGAAAGGCGGTATGTTCTATATACTGATACGGATATAAATTACAGAATATTATGGAGATAGATAAGGGATTGATTGATGGACTGCTTGAGCAGGCGAGGGGAAATGCTCGCTTGCGGCAGAACTATGATTTGCGCACATCGGCCGACGATAATTCGCAGCGTATGCTGAATGCGCTTTTGCCTGGCACGGAGGTGCCTGTTCACCGTCATCCTCACAGCAATGAGAGTGTGATATTGCTGTGTGGCAAGGTGGTGGAAGTGATATATGAGGATGTAGATGATGTGCTGTTGGGGGCGGACGGCATGGGGCAGGAACCCCTCTTGGCTTCCTTAAAGGGGGAAGAAGTGGCTGCGGGACGGCGGCTGCGTGAGGTGAAACGAGTCCTGCTTGACTCGGCTGCGGGCTGCTATGGCTGTGTGGTTCCGAAGGGCGCGTGGCACACCGTGGAAGTGCTGGCACCTTCGGTCATCTACGAGGCAAAAGACGGAAAATACGGCGAAGACGGCAGTGAACCGTGGTAGTCACGCCGTTGCCTGCAATGGCTTTTCACAAGTATTTTCAAGCAGGCAAAAGGGAAGAATTTCGCCAAAAATCTACCCTTTTTTCACCTCTCCGATGGCGATTGTTGATTTTTGGACAAATAAATATAGGCTGGATTCCTTGTTTGGAATTCAGCTTTTTTTGTGCCATTTTTGGGATGAATTATCTGCGGCCGAATTTTGCTACGGTATTCGGTTTATTGGTTTTGGTTTTGGGGTGAGGGTGTGGGTGAATTGTTGGGCTATTTTGGGGGCGGGGATTCGGATGATGTTTGCTGTGGGGGAGGTGAAGCCGAAAAAGTTGATGTTGCCGTACCACACAATAGAATTGTCGATGATGGCGCATTGTAGCGTTTGCTCTGTGTTGGTGTTCACATATATGCCAGCATTTGTCAGGGCAGCTTCATTGTGTCCATCTTCTTTTATGTGCACGGCTATCTCTAATCCGTTGTGGAGTAGGTTGGTAAGTGTCGTGATGATTGCTGGCTTGTACTTGAATTTTACTTTTGGTACAGCTATTATCACTGAGCGTTTGGCTGTGAGCAGGTCGTCGTGGAATGGCGTTTCGTAGTTGTCGCGCTCGTATATCAGTTCTTTGAAGGCTTGCTCAGAGGTGGTGTTTTCTGAGCTTTTCCCATATCCTGCTGCCGAATATCCTTTAAGGCGTTTGCGATACATGGAGTCGCAGAGTGGCACGTGAAAATCGATGTAATCATATATTTGCACTTCGCTTTTTCCGTCGTATTCACGATGTAAGCGGCCTGCGTATTGCTCAATGTTGCCTTTCCACGCTATTGGCATGGTGAGGAATAGTGTGTCAAGGCGAGGGTAGTCAAATCCCTCTCCAATATATTTTCCTGTCGCCACGATTGCTAGTGATTCCGTTTGTGGAATTGCTTGCAGTTTTTGTAAAGCGAGCCGTTTTTCTTTGTTTGAGTCTGCACCGACGAGCTGCACAACATGGTCGGCAAATGGCTGCAACATTTGTGCAAGTGTCCTCACATGGGCTGTGCGAGTGGTTAAAACCAATGGTGTGCGTCTATTTTCAAGTGCGGATTTGATGTCGTCGATAATGAACTCGTTACGTGCGCTGTATTCCGACAGGGCTTGTGTGAGTTGCGTGTAGGTCTTTGTGTCGTCTATGATGTTGCGGTAAGTGGTGAATCTTGGCACCAATACCCGATTGAACGTCTGCTTTACGATTTGGTCTTTGGCTTTCGATGCAAATCTGATTTTGCCACACTGCATAAAAATGATAGGTTGATGCCCATCTTTTCTGATGGGAGTTGCCGTTAAGCCATAGACATAAGTGGCGGTGACCTGGCGAAGCACTTGCTCAAAACTAACAGATGACACATGGTGGCATTCGTCTACAATCACCATTCCATATTGCTTGACGAAAGGCTTTGCTTCGCCATCGTTGAGGCAAGACTGTATTAATGCAATGTCGATAATCCCATGAAGAGTGTTTTTCCCAGAATACAGGCAGCCAATGGTTGACGAATCTTTTTTTCTTCCTCGCTTGCCATGGGGCTTATCAATCGCTTCATCTATTTCAAGGAAATTGTTCCAATCGCTCATTCCATTGCGCAAGTAGGGATTTGTTGTGAACGAGGATGAGTGTGTTGACTTTACGTTTTGCTATCATGGCTATGGCAAACACCGTCTTGCCGAAAGCTGTGGTGGCTGACAGTGTGCCGGTTCGGTGCGCAATCATGGCATCCATTGCCATTTGTTGCTCTTCGCGAAGTTCGCCTTTGAACGTAACGCTGATGCTGCGGCCGTGATTCGTTTTATCGGAAATGGACGTGTTTACGGCATGGCGTGATAGGATGTCTGACACAGCATCTTCGCACCCACGAGGCAGTGCAAGGTAATGGTCTGACAATTCTGAGCAGGAAATGATTCGGGGAACATTATAAGTGGGAAGGCGCATACCTTGCCTTTCGTAAAACTCTGGATTGCGAAAAGCGGCTATTCGTTTGAACGCATTCACGCATCGGGCAGACAAGCCTGCTAATGGGATGTATAGCATATTTGCCCTCGTTAGAGCTATTTGTTTCGGGAAGTCGCTGGCTTCAATAAGTTCAGCATTTGGAGTTTCCCAAGGTTTTGTATCGCTTGTCGTAGAAAGGTTGCCTAAAGAGGGTGCGATATGCTTTCGTAGCAGTAGATCGATGTCGGATTGCAGCATTTTTTGTATATTGGCCAACACATTCCATTGATTGGAAAATGCATTGAAATGCTCATCAACAAACACACTATTGCCTTGGCGTCGCGCCATTCCTTGCAACGGCAAGGCCACAAGATTTCCTAACCAGCCTTCTGGCAAAGTGTCTTGATTTGGGAAGAAGCGGTCGTAAGACTTGAAAGACAGGCGCATTTCTTTGTTCATCGCCTCGGTAAGAATGGTATTGCCCAATTTTCGCGCTTTAGATGCCAGGATAGGCGTTTGGAAAAATATCCACACATGGGCACCATTTCCAGAGCGTGAACGCTCGATGTAACAAGGTACTTTCCATGCCTTGCAAACATTCACGAAGGCAAGCACATCGTTTTTATAGCCATGCTCACAGCTCTTGTCATCAAAATCGGCGCACAGGAAACTGCAAGTGTTATCTTTCCGAATTGGGTAAAGTCCAATTACATCACGTCCCCACTTGTCTTTTCCTGCAAGATGATTGAACAGATGGCTGTAAGACAATGGTGCGAACTGGCGGTTTGGGCAATCGGCGCATTTATATTTCCGTTTGTCGCAAAAATCGGGATTCCATTCCCTTTCGCACACAGGCTGATAGCCCGACTTTTTACTCGTTTCACTATACCATCGTTTAGCAAACACATCGCTCCGACCTTGGAACAGACCTTGAAAAATGGCAACTTTTTCTTCCAAACTATAAGTGACAACAGGGGCAGGAACCACGTTTTCTTGGAGGCTATTATCTGTGGTGGTGTACGATATGCCATTTTTGTCAAGAATCGCTCTCAGCCTGGAATTTTCTCTCTCTAATTCTTGAATCTTGCAGGTCAATGCTGTGATATCTGTTAAGCCCATAGCGTTTGTTTTTGCCATTGTATATCGATTTTGCCAATAATTTTGAATACTATTGTGTCAATCTTCCTTCTGCTCTTAACCGACTCTTTATAGCACTCTTTGCACACTTGGCTATCATGTGATTTTTTTGCCTCTGCATTTCTTTTTCGTCGTATGATAGATCAGAAACCTCAATTTGTGCCTCGTTCGCTTTTTCAATGCATTCTACAGCCCTATCCAGCACGCTCGCAGAAACTTTTAATCCAGAATTAACTTCATCAAAAAGTGCCCGAAAATCATCAATTCTGATTACAGACTCGGCAAACGCAACATTTTGAGGTGGTACATTAAAATGTTGAACAAAAAAATCAATCAATGGGTCAGCTGTTATCAGTTGAGCAGGATTTAATTGAGGCTTGTTTCTCATGTCCTTTTCATATTTCCTAATTATTTATAACAAAGATACAAGGGGAGTGGTGCCAAGATTGGCTATTTAGCATAAAGTTCCTTAGTACCAGCTGCTTCCTATGGCAAAATTAGGAAATTCCGCACAAACAACCAACACGTTTTAGAAAGAAATTTTAAGAAACCACTCTCAGCCGACAAGAAGTCATTCTCATACATAGAACATAAGAAATTAAATAAAAAGCATGTTAGTGGGTGCTGTGGCGGACAATTTCGAAGAACGGATAGAGCAGAAGATTTTCCACTGTGAAATCGTGGTGGACAATGAAAAGGTGAAGCAGGAAACCGCCCGTTACGTGAAGTTGCCGCAGATAATCGACTTCACCGGCAAGGACGGCAACGACCAGATGCAGGAGGAGATACAAGCTAACTATGACCGCATCCGTCAGGAAGTCCGGCAGATTGTCGAGGACGAGATAACCCGGATTAAGAACGACCCGGAATTACGGCATTTGATAAAGGACGAGGACTAAAATATATACTCCCATTTCCCAACTAATAACTGGGAAATGGGGTATGTGAGTTGTTGATGGTTGCAGAAACAAAAGTCATTAACTGTTTTGAGGTTTTGAAAATTGCAAAAAATAATGATGTAATACATAATCATTTAGATGCGCTGATATATAGGCTTCTTCTAAATATGGAATATCCAACTCTTTCTTTTTTAAGGTTTCATTACTTCTTGTTGCCTGAAATAATATTTCATTTATATTCTCCACTATCCTTGTTGTTGTTCCCTCTATTATATAGCCGAGCATACAGCCATTAGGTGGATATTCTCCTGAAATAAAATGGTCTATACCTGTAGATATGTATCTTTCTTGGATTTTTTTTGCGTTTAATTTTGTTTTTCGTCCCTGCTTAGCACAGTTATTTTCTATTAAGTTTTTTGCTTCAACAAAATAGCACACCCGTTTAGTTGCTTTAATCCAATTAGTGGATAGTTTTAAGTCTATACGGGATGCAGACTTAGCACTTTTTTTGTTGTTGAGAATAGCCTGATGATATAGTCGGCACTCATCCGAAACATTGATATTCCACGCTATCGCTTTTTCATTCTCATCTATATGAGTAAATATATTAGCCGAAATTGTTTCCTCGTTCCAGTTAACGGTAATATTTTTTGTATCTTTTAGCCATTTATATGCTTCTCCTATTAAAACCAAGCAATTAGTTCGGAAGCTATTTTCAAAATCGCTAATAACGTCTTTATTAAGAAGCCCTGCCATATTCATTATTTAGCCATGTTAATAATATCAGCTATTAATGAAGAAGCATCTTCCATAGCTTGAGTTCTAGTCCAAAATCTCTTTTGATTGGGTTTAATCAGATAAACCGTATCTTTATCATAGTATTTTATGTATTTTTGTACATATATACTATGTGCTTTTTTCTGAATAGTATATTGGTCTATTTCTTGTAGTTGTTTCCTAAGTTCAGAAATGTTTTTAATTTCAATTTCTTTTACTTCTTTACCAAAATGTAGAATGACTAAATTTAACGGATCATTTAATTGCACGTCATAGATTTTAGCATAGACCTTTGTTTTTGAAGAATGAAGAAAAGAATTAATGTCATCACATAAGATTTGTGCATATAGTTTATTTTCAGACAACAAAGTTCTCTTAAAACCTATTGAACTACGTCCATTTTTAAACAAGCCCAGATTGAATACAAGTGTATCATCAATAATTATCTTATCTCTTTCTGTTAAGGACAAACACTTAACAAATTCATCGAATATTAATCTTTCAATCTCTGTTATATCATCGTTATTAAAAAACTGACTTTTCTTTGAAACGATATCATCAAAATAATTGGATATTTTGTTTTTTATGGTGGGGGAACATAATAATGTAAAAGGTGATGGTAATTCCAAAAGTTCATTTAGGAATACTTGTTCTCTCTCTATTCCCCAAGATGAAGCAGAAAGGAATAGATAAAATTTTGTAATATTTGAATTTAAGAATGAAACCAATACTTTTTTATCTTGTATGTTATTACTATTAATTACAAAAGCGCCTGTTGTACAGTATGCTTCTTCCTCAAACAAAGAACAAGCTATTTCCGTTTTATGCTGTCCTTGTTTAAACAAAATAAAAGGAGGAATAAACAAATTTTTATTGTTATCCCTATAAAACTTAGTGTTTCTAATTATTGCCGAATCAACATTAGTTCGATACCGCTCAATACTTTCTGTTTTAATAATATACTCTGGAATGAAATCAGGATTATCACTATCTGCATTCAACCCTCTACCATATATCCATTCTGTGTTATTTTCAAAGAATTTTTTCAGAGTTCTTTTTTGTAATTTTTTTATCAAATTAAAACTATGATAATCACCCCATAATGCAATCTTCCAAATTTTGGAATTTGGATTTTGACATTCTTCTCTTGGCAAATCTTTTATGTCACTGCGGTCAATTATCACTCCATCTACAATGTTTGATTTAACATATGTTTTAGGGGCCCAATACTCTATCGTATTAGAAATAGTTTCAGGAAAAGTAGGCTGAAAATAGACAATACTTACAGGTCCTACTGCGGAAGCAAATAATTGTCCTCCAAAACTTCTGGGTGTTTTTCTAAATATGGAAAGATTGTAGACCTTTTCAATGTAATTAGCATTAAACAACCACTTTCTGAAATTCTGATATGGCTTTTGAGTATTTGTTAAAACTTTGGAGTTGAAAATTAATGCAATTTTCCCAGCAGGGCAAAACTCAACAGATTTATGAATAAACGGTAATACGTACTCTTTTGCAAATTTATGTTTAATGCAGTAGTCTTTTACGGATGCAAGATATATATTTTTACCAAAAGGAGGATTACCAATAACTAAATCAACTTTTGGGAAAAGACACGTGTCCACTTCTCCTATTGTGTCTTTTCTCCATAAATTGCATCCTTGATTTTGAATATTTGTATCTTCTGAGTCAAAAATCAAATACGGCAATTGATAGTTCGTTTCAATCCAAAGGGTTTTGGGGTCTAATTCATCTATTAATGCTAAATATAGACTAAATGCGGCTACTTTAATAGCAGTCTCATCTATTTCTATTCCATATATGTTATCTAAAAGTAAATTCTTTAAATTTTCAAAGCTGATTTTTTTAGTATTATTAGTTTTCTTCCATCTTTTTATAAGGCGTTTGTAACTTTCAACTAAGAAAATACCCGAACCGCAAGCCGGATCTAAAATTTTCACATTGTAGTTACTATTATTAATAGGAAGTGTATCAGAAAGGATAAGCTCGACCAAATTATATGGTGTATAAAACTGACCGCGCTCATGTCTTAATTCTCCTAAGAAGTTTTCGTAAATTTCGCTTAATAATTCAATTTGTATAATTTCAAAATTAAACAATCTCCAATTCTTAAATAATGTTTCATTATCAGATATATTTCCATCTATAAAACATCTCTTAATAAGTTTAAGATGATTGTCGGTTACTAATTCTTTCTCATTAGGTAAAACGGGAGAAACATTTCCATTGAAGTGAATTTGTACCTCTTCAAATAACTTATATGTTGCCTCTTTACTGTCAAGAATATCAAAATAACTTGAACAGTTGCTTTTGATTTTTGTATATAATCCAGCTTCGTTGGCTGCTCCCTTATCTTCCAAAAATAAAATAAAAAGTGACCGCATTAAAAGACTATGGATTACTTCCTTGTTTAAACCATCTTTTTCTAATGCGTTAGCTGTTTCAATAAGACTTTTTACCAAATAAGCATCTATTCTATTTTGTAAATCTATCTTTTTTCGTATTTCTGGCTGTTCTGTCCATAATAACCCATTGTCTACTCCTACACGAGAAAAAATATTTACAAGAACATTAAAGGTATCGACATCCGAAGATGTCGTATCATAACGTAATAATTCTGCAGGATTTAATTTTAAATTAATATCGTCATCTCCCTTTATATAGGTTGGTTTTTCGTAGCAGTTATAGATTCTTATTTCTGTTTCAGATAATGCAAATAATAAAATAACCTTTCGATAATTCCATGCTTTATGCTGAATAGCAGCAATACGCCTTAATTCGTCATTGCTACTAAATGACTTAATGTTTACAAATAAGACCGCAGGATGATTTCCAGAAAAGTAAAATTTATCAGCTTCAAGTTTCACTAAATCAGCATAATCAGGGTGTAAGTTAGCTATTTCTGAATTGGCTGTCAGAAATTCGGATGTATATCCTAATTGGTTATATATATTATCATTTTGCATAATCAATCGTTGGCTATTATTGAATGGATATAACAATCCTAAAATAAACAATATTACAAATATAGCACATTCCTTTCATAAAAGAGTAGTTGTTCTGTAAAAAAGCTCTGTTCTTACAATATTTTAAGTCTCATATACTTGATAATCCAAGTTGAACCGTGTCGTGGGAAGAATGGTCTTTGCCATTTCCGTTTGCAACACGGTTTGTCTGATGTCGCCCAGTATGTCCGCCACCACCTTTCTGACACGTGGCGGGTAACTTTTCGCCAAAGATACGATTTTTTCCAGTTCCGGCAGGCTGTACCCGTTGAAATATTGGCTTTTGACCCGGTTGTAGATGTCCTGCCCGGTTGTTCCGGGTATGCGCTTCATGTCCTTTATCGCATCGAGCAGCCGCAAGTACGGGACAAGGCTTTCATCCGGGTAGTCCATGCAGTAGGCTTTCACGCACTCTATATCCAAGTTCTTGAAACGGAAACGGCGAACTGGGTTAGGAGTGGCTATTGTTATGGTTGTGGCGACCTGTTCGGTCAGCCCCATTTTATTATAGACGTAAGCCCCCGTGATATAGCCGTTCAGTTTTTCAGTCAGGTAGCGGAACTGTTCATCTTGATAGACAGGCAGCTTTCCATGCCCCAACACTGATTTCTTGGGACGGTAGTACGCCCCCTTTTCAACTCGCACCAGTATCCCTTTGCGACTCTGTTCGGAGAGCAGCACCGCAACATTGGCGGTCTTTTCCGTTTCAAACGACAAATCCCGGAACGTGAATATACGCCCGGTATCTATCCGTTCAATCTGCCCAAGAATCTCTTTCCTGAATGAAGCCATATTTATGTACTTTGTTTCTATGCTGCAAAGATAGTATATTATGTAATTACGTGCAAAAAAATAACAAATGTTTTGCCGAAGATGTTTTTTATTTCTCCAACTGTTGGTTGGATATTTTCATCTGACCCAGACAAATCGGGACAGCGCAGGACAAATTCGGACAGCCCTTGCCGCCCGTCCAAATATAGCATTTAGTCGCTACCTTTGGGCGGGACTATTCCCGTAACCGCTAAAATTTCAATTATTTATGGCAAACAGACCTCACCCGCAGAGAGGCAGGAAAAAGACGTGCTGCTGGTCTTGGATAAACAGCTGTGCAAGGTGAGTGCCGTTAAGGGTATCGACAAGGAGGGCAATTTGCAGACCGTGCCGCCGACACACGGCGGCGAGTTCATGCAGGTGGACAAGAACAGCGATGTGTTCAGTAACTTCATTTCCAATTTCTTCCGCAAGTTCTAGGACACTTCCGGACTGGAACTTTTCAGTGTCAGGGCTTCCGAGGTGGAGCTACACGCAAAGGCAATCGATGACAACCACCGCAACCCTACACCGGAGGGCAACAAGCGGGCTGAAATGCTTCGAGTTCCGAAGCCCGACTTCCACGAGTTCAAGCTGGGCTACCGCTTCGACCCAGCAAAAATCGACTGGGAGAACCTGAAAAAAGTCGGCATCACTGCCGACACCCTGAAAAACACGAGGGACTTCGACCGGGTGATGCGTGGCTACAAGTCCCGCAACACCTACACCGTTTCGGGGACGGTGGGTGGCTTCTCAAACCTACCGATGTCAAGCTCTCTTTCTATCAGGCTAAGGACGGTACGGTAGTACCTAAGTTGCACGGCGTGCAGCAGGACGAGAAACTGTTGCAACGCCCGTTCCATGAACACGGGTTCACCAAGCAGGAACAGGGCAACTTGCAAGGCACTGGCAACTTGGGCAACATCGTCCAAATCAAAGACCCGAAAAGCGGCGAGCAAATCCCCGTGTTCGTCACCCGGGATAGGTACACGCACGAACTGTAGTATATGCGGGCTGACAAGTGGAAATGCCCCGATACAATCAGTAACGTGCAAGTCAGCCCGGAACAGAAAGCCGCCTTTAAAGCCGGGCAAGCGGTGAAAATGGAAAACCTGCAATTCAGGGACGGCACACGGCGCAGTGCCTATTTGTAGGTCAGCGCAGTGGAGCGTGGCTTGGAGTTCCTGCCGAGGTCTGCCGTCTAGTTCTTGCAGCAGGGTCAGCAGCCCGCAGAGCGGCAGGTAACCGGGATAAAGGACGGCAAGGGCGTTGAGTTCAACGGTCATGTGCAGCCCGGTGCACAGGGCAAATCCCCCGACAAGGTGCAGCCGAAAGACGTTACCCCCGCCGCCGAGAGCCGGACGCAGGTAGCGGTCAATTCCGAGGGCAAGACCAACGAAGCCACCAAGCATGGCAAAGAGCCGTTGAAACAAGGTCAGGAGAAGCCGACTGCCAAGCAAAAAGAGAAACAAGATAAGGCACAGGACAAGAGCCTAAAAGCGGACAAACAAAAAAAATCCAAAGGACTGAAATTATAAAGGTATGCAGCTAATCTATATTATAGCTATTCCGCTTGTCATTCTAATTTTCTTCATAGTCCTTTCTTTAAAAACTGACTGGAAAGAAATAGACAGGCACAACCGCCAGTATTACGTGGGCGGTTATCATATTTATTATGACCGTAAAATTTTACGGAAAATCAAGTCAGTAACAAACCATAAAAAAGAAACAACATGATTGCATTAATAGCAGAGAAGCCCAGCGTGGCAAAGGACATCGCCCTCATCATCGGTGCGACCCAGCGTAATGACGGTTATCTTTCCGGCAACGGGTATATGGTGACATGGACGTTCGGTCACTTAATCCAGCTTGCCATGCCAGAAGCCTACGGCGTGGCGAACTTCCGCAGGGAGAGCCTGCCCATACTGCCGCCCGATTTCCAGCTAATCCTCCGTCAGGTGAAAGCGGAGAAAGGTTACAAGGCAGACCCCGGTGTGCTGAAACAGTTGAGAGTGATAAAGGAAGTTTTTGACCAGTGCGACCGGATTATTGTCGCAACCGATGCAGGGCGTGAGGGTGAGCTAATCTTCCGCTATATCTTCCATTACCTGAACTGCCGGAAACCTTTCGTGAGCCTGTGGATAAGCAGCCTTATCGACAAGGCAATCCGTGAGGGGCTGGAAAACCTACAACCTTATGTAACTGTTTACCACCGCATACGACTTGCCGCTACCCGGCGTTCCCAGTACAAGACTGGCACGGAACGGGTTTACAACATTTATCCAGCTATTATTCCATTTCTTCTTATAGTAGAACCGGGTAGGCAGATTTACCGAATACTCGTTCTCGATAAGCCTTGTTTCCCGCTGGAAACTTTCGTTTTCCGTGTTAAAGACATCATCCATGAGGTTGTTTTTCAACAACCGGGACATCCACGTACCCGCTATGAGCATACAGATATAGCCCACCGACAGCGTGGCGATATAAAACACGGTGTCCGCCGTATGTGGCAGCGGAAGTTCCAGCAGCCACCAGTTCAGGAAGAACAAAGTTACTCCCGCCACAAGGCTGCAATGTATCTTCGTCCACGTTATTTTTTCCTCTTTCACGCCCTTAGTGCCGATGCACGACAGGGCGAGGAACACCACCGCAAAAAGTTTCGTCCAAAGGGCGGACGAAAACATCCCGGTCGTGCGCTGGAAGTTCCACAGTATCTTGTCTATCACCCCAAATGTCACTCCACATTCTTTCAGGGTGGAGTAACAGAACCAGTACACGTTTATTCCCACGAATAGAATACTGACAGCCCGCATAAAGTCCATGACCCGTGCAAGCCCTCTCAAATCATCCTCTTGTTGCATGATTGTAATGTTTTTTAAGTTAGTCAATGCGCCTTGTGCGCTTCTTTTTCTTCTTTCTCTTTTGGCGGGCGTTGTCCTGCGGCTCGTCACCGCCTGATGCACCGCCGCCCAGCAAACCGCCGAAAGCTCCCAGCACGGAAGCCACACCCGGAACGATGTCGGCTTTCGGCGTGAAGCCCGGCTGTTCCTGATGCGGGGATTGCTCCTGCCGTATATCCGTTTTTCTTTCATCGGAATACAGGTCGTTGAACACGTTCGCCGAATACTCCTTGCCAAAGCGGGAGCCATTCAGCACCACCCGGCTGTCATGGGCGATGAACGTAACGCCATAGATGCGCCCGCTATCGTTCTGACGGAATGCCACGTTAATGCCCTGTTTTCTTAGCTACTGTTCCAGTTCCTTGCGGCTGCGGGCGGTCTGCATGGCAGTGGCGACAATCTTCCGGGTTCGCTCTTTCAGCTTGCCGTTCTTAATCAGTTTGCCCGATTTCTCCATTCTGCGCCGCACCGCTTCATAACCCACCGACTTTCCGATACGGGAAGCCTTTACCGGGTTGCCCGCCTTTTCGCCCTTGTCGTTCATGGCGGAATAGACAATGCCCTGATAGGGCTTGCCGTTTATCTCACCTTTGACTTCCTCGGCGCACACGTTGTAAGCGGCAAGCAAAGCCTTGTACTCCCCGAACGACTGGAAGCGGTAGCCGTAACAAGCCGCTTTCACGATATTGCCGATTTGGTGCTTCACGTCCCCGGCGGCATAGTCCACCTTTTTAAGTTCCAGACGTTCGGCACGTTCCTTTCGCTCTGCCGGATGCAGCCCGTATTTCCTTTCCAGTTCACGGGTGATTTGCTTGCTGCGCCGATGCTCGAACCTGTCGTTCAGCGGTCTGCCGTTCTCGTCCACCCGCAACCCCACGATATGGATATGGTGGCGGTCGATGTCGGTATGCTTATATACCAAATAAGGCTGGTCGCCATATCCCAACTTCCGCATATACTCTTTGGCAATGTCGGAAAACTGCTGGTCTGTCAGCACGTCTTCCGGGTGCGGGTTTATGGAAATATGAAGTATCGGCTTCTTGGTGGATAGCTGGACGGGCATCTGCATTTCAAAGCTGCGCATACACTCGCCGATAGAGAAATTCCCGTCCTCGCCCAACAGCATCCGGTTGGAGAAACGCACCTTTGCTTCCTCGCTGTCCACCTTGTTTTGGTTGTACGCCAGTGCGCCGAACATATTGCCGCTCGTGCTTATTTTGGCAACCATAGTTTCCTGCACTGATAACCTGACGGTTTAACATAGATAATTTGGTAGTCGCTTTCTCCAGTTTATAGAGAAAAGCCAGTGCCTTTTTCTCGGAAAAGTTGCTGTGCAACGCCTTAACAACTTGGTTGTAATTGACCGCCACGGCTCTGAATTGTGCATAAAATTCGGTCAGCCGGGCGCAATACTCGACCGCCGACTTGTCCACTTTCACCACCCGGAACGGCTCGCCAAACAACCGGGCGGCAATGAACCGAGACTTGCTCTAAACGCCCGACTGCTCCCTTTGCGAGAGGAAGCGGGCGTTCTCCCGGTCGTTCAGGTAAAGGACATGGGGGATGCTTCGCCGGGTCTGAGAGGGCGGGGCGACCGCCCTTGTAAGGTTTTCTTGTTTCCATGCTTCTTTGGATTAAAAAATTAGGACTTCGGAGTGATTTTTACCCCTGCAAGGGACAAGGCGTTTTCAGGCACGGAAAACGGTTTTGTAGCATACAAAACACACCTTGCTATTTTCTGACGAAAATCGAAATCCGTCACGGACGGATTGGGGTTAGCGTGGAACGGTAAGCCCTGCCTTTCATCAGCCCGGTTTTACACCTGCGCCCCCGGCGGTTCGTTACTCCGCTGCAAAGTAACGGTGATTTATAATGCTGTAAAATAGGTGGTTGGTGGACAAAATGGGACAGTGTAGGACAAATCGGGGACACATCTAAAAACGAACGTTTTTTCTCCTTTTATTTGCAGAAGATTTCAAGATTGAAAGCCATATTTCAAGCAAGAAAGCAGGATTGAAAGCATGATTTCAAGAAAGCGAAATTGCATGATTTCAATATTTCAAGAAAGAATGAAAGCAGGAAAACAAGATTGGAATAAAACAGTCTTTCAATATTTCAAGATTGCAATATGGAAACAAAGAAAGCTATATGGTTGGATTGATTGAAAGCAATAAATAAATCTATCAACCAATAATGAACGAAAGCAATATGGAAAACAAGAAAATACCCCTTTATGTAGCCTTTTCCACCCAAAAGGGCGGGGTCGGCAAAACCACCTTTACCGTGCTGTCGGCAAGTTAGATTCGTTAACTCAAAGGCTACGAGGTGGCGGTGGTCGATTACGACTATCTCCAACACTCCATTGCCGGAATACGCAAGCGGGATGCCGAGCAGGTCGGGGCAGATGAAGATTACAAGCGCATGGCGTATGAACAGTTCACCCGGCTGGGGAAGAAAGCCTACCTGGTATTGTGCAGTTCACCTGAAAAGGCGATTGCAACGGCTGACGGGTATATAGCCGCCGGACACGTGTCGGATATTGTGTTTTTTGACCTGCCCGGCACGGTGAACAGCGAGGGCGTGATAAACTCCCTTGCGGGCATGGACTACATCTTCACCCCGATTTAAGCCGACAAGGTGGTGCTGGAAAGTAGCCTGTCGTTCGCAATGGCTATCCAAAAGCTGTTGGTGAAGAATGAAGCCTGCCGACTTGCCGGGCTGTACCTCTTTTGGGACATGGTGGACGGGCGGGAGAAAACAGACCTTTACACCGCCTATGACAAGACCATCAAGGAACTGAAACTGCCGCTGATGAAAACCTTTATCCCCGATACCAAACGCTACAAAAAGGAACTGGTGGCAGATAAAAAGGCGGTGTTCCGCTCCACGCTCTTTCCCTCCAGCCGCCCGCTGGTAAGGGGAAGCAACTTGGAAGAAATGATAACCGAAATAGTGTACTACATCAAATTACAATGATATGGCAAAGCAAAGCGGTGGGATGCCGAAGATAGACGAGGATTTCATGAAAGAACTTATCTCGCAAGGTGTTCCCAGTAAACAAGATAATGATAAGACGAATGATGTACCGCAAGAAGCACAAACAGAAACGGTGCAAGTAGAGAAACCGACACCCCGCAAGCGCAAGGGCGGTTCGGGTAACTACCGGGAAACCTACTTTCAGAAAGTGGAACTGACCGACCGACAGCCTTTGTACGTGAACCGCACAACCCATGAGAAATTGATGCGTATCGTGACGGTGATAGGCGGGCGCAAGGTAACGATAAGCAGCTACGTGGAGAATATTTTACTGCGCCACTTTGAGCAATACCAAGATGAGATAAACACCCTGTATGAAAGTCACTTCCAAAAACCTTTCTGACTATGGTAATCCATTGCATACTTACCGGGCTTTTGGTGTACTATATCGCCCTATGGCTGTGGTATCACTACACGGACAGCCGGAGTTCCGGAAAAGAAGCGACCGACAAGTTTGTTCCCGAAAATAAGGAAAATGGTTACACACTGATAGGTGAAAGCCGATACAAGGGTGGACTAATCGGGACACCTCCCGCAAGCGGCTGAAAATGATACTATCTTTGCGCCGCAGGCTGACGGACTGCCGGAATAAACGCCCAGTTACGAGAATGACGAACCCGACTACGAGGACGAGGAAATAGCCGGGTACATGGATGGTGACGATGATACCGGGCGGGCTACGGGCGTGAGCTTTGACGAACTGGGCGAAGCGGTACGCACGGCGAACGCCGACAACCCCACCGAAGCGGAACAGCGGCAAGCAGCCGGGACGCTGGCAAGCATTGAGGGGACGCACCTCTACGATGCGGTGGTGGAGAACATCAACGGCGGACTGGCAAAGGTGGCGGAACTGCTGGGACGCAACGAAGCGGAACTGGCTACGGCTGCCGTCCCTGCCGAAGTTGGCGGTACAAGCAAGGAACACGAAGCGTTCGATATGAACGATTTCCTATAATATAATAATGTATAAGCCTGACAGCATGAAACAACGGGATTACGGTTGATTGGCAACCTGAAAACCAAACAGACAAACGGGACTATCCCCGACCACTAAAATTTCAAATTATTCACCAGCCGGGAAAGGCGGACTATCCACCCGCCGCCCGGCATTAAAAACAAATCACAATGAGAAAGAAAATCTTCTTGTCGGCGGCTATACTTGCCGCCGTGGTAAGTGCCTACGCACAAGGAAACGAGCAGGCGGGCATCATCGAAGCCACGAACCTAATCACCGGGTATTTCGACTCCGGAACAAAACTGGTGTACGCAATCGGGGCGGTCTGCGGCTTGATTGGCGGGGTAAAAGTATATAACAAGTTTTCAAGCGGTGCCCCCGACACCTCAAAGACCGCCGCAAGTTGGTTCGGGGCGTGCATCTTCCTGGTTGTCGCCGCCACTATCCTGAGTTCGTTCTTCCTCTAAAAAGGCGGCAATGTCTGAATATCCGGTAAACAGGGGTATCGGGAAGCCGGTAGAGTTCAAGGAGATGAAAAGCCAGTACCTCTTTATCTTTTGCGGCGGCTTGCTCGCCGTCTTCGTGGTGTTCATCGTCTTGTTCATGGCAGGCGTGAACCAGTGGCTATGTATCGGCTTCATCGTGTCGGCTTCGCTGCTGCTCGTGTGGCAGACGTTCTGGCTCAACGCCAAGTACGGCACGCACGGGCTGATGAAAGCTGCCGCACGCAAAAGACACCCACGCTTCATTATTAGCCGAAAGGCGATACCCCGGCTGTTCAACTACAAAAGAAGAAAGGAAGAAAGAACATGAGGAATACATTAAAGGCTACCACGCTGGAGAGAAAATTTCCACTTTTTGCGATGGAGAACGGCTGCATCATTTCAAAGGATGCGGACATAACGGTGGCTTTCAGGGTGGAACTGCCCGAACTGTTCACCGTCACCAGTGCCGAGTACGAAGCCATACATTCGGCATGGTATAAGGCAATCAAGGTGCTGCCCGACTACTCCATAGTACACAAGCAGGACTTCTTCATCAAGGAGAACTACCAGCCCGACACGGAAAGGGACGAGCTTAGTTTTTTAAGCCGCTCCTTTGATTGCTCGAACCCATGCAGGCGGGAAATATCGTTGTGCCGAAGAATACCCTTGTGACGGGTACGGCAAAGGTACAGGGCGAACGTCTCGACATACTGGTGTCCTCGATTGAGTACGCTGGAAACATCATCCCGGTGGAACTCGCCGTGTTCGACACGGACGGGCAAAAGGGGCTTTCCGTCCCGTCCTCGATGGAGCAGGAAGCGTTCAACTAGGCGATGGCGAATATCGGCAGCGGGCTGGGTACAAGCATTTCCTTTACGCAGAACGCCGGGCAATAGGTGGCGATGGACGTTACAAGGGGGCTGATGCAGGGTGCGTCCGGCTACCTTGCCAAGAAGTTCCGAACCGTGAAAGTGAAGCTGAAAGCCGGGTACAGGGTGATGCTTTACGCCAAACAGCAATAATCATTTGACAAACCACTAAAATTTCAATTAGCAATGAAACAGATTTTTGTAATGTTCGCCCTCTTGCTGGGCATGTGTGTGGCAAACGCACAAACCGCTGACACCGTGAAGTATGCGTCTGGCAACGACTTGTACTGGGGTATCACCTGGAAACTCCCGTACCGCCAAATGGTAACGCCCTACGGCGTGGAAGTGACCTTTGCCAAGACGGTACACATCATCTTCCCCACCGCCGTCCGCTACGTGGATTTGGGAAGCAACCACATCATAGCGGGAAAGGCGGACGGTGCGGAGAACGTTATCCGGGTGAAAGCCACGACAGAGGGCTTTCCGGGCGAAACGAACTTCTCCGTTATCTGCGAGGACGGCAGTTTCTTTTCATTCAACGCCAAGTACGCCCGTGAACCGGAAATGCTCAATATCGAGATGAAAGACTTCTTGGAAAATGAAGATACGTCCGATTTCTCGCATACCCCAATGAACATCTATTTCCGGGAACTGGGTAATGAAAACCCGCTACTGGTGAAGCTGATAATGCAGAGCATCTACAAGAACAATGACCGGAAAGTGCGCCACTTGGGTAGCAAGCGTTTCGGCATACAGTTCTTAATCAAGGGGATTTACACCTATAACGGGATGCTCTATGTACACACGCAGACAAAGAACAGTTCCAACGTGCCTTTCGATACCGACTTCATCAAGTTTAAGATAGTCGATAAGAAAGTGCCGAAGCGCACCGCCATTCAAGAAACGGTACTGGATGCGGTACGCAGCTACAACGAGGTGATAGAAATTGCCGGGAAATCAACCGTGCGCACTGTGTACGCCCTGCCGAAGTTCACCATTCCTGACGATAAGCTGCTACTGGTGGAACTCTACGAGAAGAACGGCGGGCGGCATCAGGTTATCCGGGTGGAGAACGCCGACATCGTGAACGCAGAAGTGATTAACGAACTCAAAATCAAATAGGAATGAAACGGTTTCTATTTATCGGAATACTCTTTGTGCTGTGCCTGCATTTCAACCAGACACACGCACAAAGATACCTGCCGGGCATGAAAGGCTTGCAGGTCACGGCAGGCATGGCGGACGGAGTGCATTGGAACGCCAATACGGATTTTGCCTACCATATAGGGGCTGCATATAGCGTTTACACCAAGAACGCCAACCGCTGGGTTGTCGGCGGGGAATACCAGCACAAGAAGTATGACTACAAGGATATGTAGATACCCGTAGAACAATTCACCGCAGAAGGTGGCTATTACCTGAAATTCCTTTCGGACAGGCGCAAGACCTTTTTCCTCTCGTTGGGACTGTCAGCACTCACCGGGTATGAAACGAGCAACCGAAGCGAAAAGCTCTTGCTGGACGGCTCTACCTTGCTGGATAAGGATTGCTTCATTTACGGCGGTGCGCTGACGCTGGAACTGGAAGCCTACCTGACCGACCGGGTGGCTCTGCTGCTGAACGCAAGGGAACGGGCGTTGTTCGGCTCGGACATAGGCAAGTTCCACTCGCAGGTATCTTTGGGACTGAAATTCATTATCAACTGACCGCTATATAATAATGTATATGAAGAATGTAATATATAAAATCATCATGGGCTGCTACATCGTGGTCGCCCTTGTGCTTGTCACCGCCTGTAATGACAACTTGGATATTCAGCAGACATACCCGTTCAGCATCGAAACGCTGCCCGTACCCAAAAGGCTGAAAGTCGGGGAAACCGCCGAAATACGCTACCAACTGGTGCGTGGTGGCTATTACCAGCCGACTACCTATCAGATAAGGTACTTTCAACCGGACGGCAAAGGGAAGTTGGAAATGGATAACGGCACGGTGTTCCTGCCCAATGACCTGTACCCGCTGGAGAAAGAAAAGTTCCGGCTCTACTACACATCGGTATCGACAGACCAGCAGACGATTGACATTTATATTATCGACAGCTTCGGGCAAATGCGGCAGCTTTCGTTCTCGTTCAATAATGACAACAGTGAGGGAAAATAACCCTTTTGAAATGAATATGTTAATAAACACCCGGTATTTTATTGCCGGGTGTATTTTTGTGATTAACTTTGTGAATTAGAAAAAGGATATTTAAAAAACTTAATATGATTACAACAGTTGCTGAGTTTGTTACAGAACTTCAATCTTTAAGAAATGACAAACGATATGAATATTTTTTCAGAGGACATAAAGATAGCTCATATATACTAAAACCAAGTATATATCGTGATAACCTCATTGAAAACGAAGAAAAATTTTTTCACGAAATAATACTTAGGTCGCCCAATGAATTTATTTCTGAGACTTCAACAATAGAGAAATTAGTTAGAATGCAACATTATGGTCTTCCAACACGGATATTGGACATAACATCAAACCCTTTAGTTGCGCTATATTTTGCATGTAATGGAGATGAAAAAAAAGAAGGGGAAGTTATCGTTTTTAAATTGCCTAAAAATGAAATAAAATTCTATGATAGTGATACAATAACAATACTTGCTAATATTGCAAAACAAGACAAAGACTTTAGCATTGAATCTATTGATAAAAGTAATGTCGAGAAATTTAATGATAACTGGGTAATAAAAAAACTTCTTCACGATATTAGAGAAGACAAATCATATTTCCTGCCCGTAATTAACCATGAAGACCTTAGTAAGGTTATTCCTGTAAAAGTTAAGTTAAATAACAATCGGATAGTAAAACAAAGTGGAGCATTCTTTTTATTTGGGATAAATCAAATAAAAACTAAGAATGCAGAAATTCCAACATCATGGATATATGATAAATTAAAATTAAAAATCGATGGAAGCAGTAAGGCTAAAATCATGACTGAATTAAATAGATTAGAAATTAATGAAAGTACATTGTTTCCCGAGATAGAATACCAATCCAAGCATGTGAAAAGACTTTATCTGTAACATGAGTTAATAGCAGAAATATATGTATTCAATTGACGAATTAAATTTAAAAGATAGTTCTGAAGAAGAGCAAATCAGAACACGAAAAATTTTCGATAATATAAAAGAAAGAAGTATAAATGAACAATTTATATCTGAGCATGAAAAAGATTTCTTTTGTTTAGGTGTCAAACTTTCATTATTAGATGATGGAAAGATAGAAGACTATCCATGTTGTGATAACTATAAATTTAAAATGATTTATCTTTCGTATTTTCATGACTTATCAGGAAATGGAGAATATGAAAAAGTAAAAGGCAAAACAATCTATAAAGTTGAGAAAATCGAATGCGATAAAGATATAGCATATTTATCACAAGTAGCAAGCAAATGGCTTGATGTAATCAATGTAACAAATCATTCCAATGAGTTATTAAAACAAATTTCAAAAGAAACGAGAGAAGAGCTTAAAGAAGTCGAGAAAAACAAAGGAATGCTTATTTTTCGTAGAGATAAAGAACAATATAAGCTTAATAGAAGACGAATACTACTTCAATCGAAGTATATTTATTGCACAGCACTTCTTATATTTGAGATGTTTGATAACAAAGATTTTATCTTTAGTATAAATGGTCAAGATATAGAAATTAACGAATATAGCATTGTACATATTCTTAATCGGCATTTTTCTGAAATAACAAAACAAAAACCAGACAAATCATATCATGGGAAAGATATAAGGCCTAAATATCTAAATAAACAATTGAAAGATATAATTACTATAATAGATAGTTCGGGACTTCTAAAAGACAAGGATATAAAAAATATCAACTTTCGATATAAAGGAATAAATTATGCAATATGGATAAATAAGCGAATAAAGCAAGTAAAAAATAAAGGTAATGTTGAATATAATAGACTAGAAACATTTTATCCTATTGAAAATCAAGATGAAATAAAGAAATTAGAAGTCGAATCAGAATACTATCAAATTAATGAGGATATTGGTATCTACATAAAGAAAGATAGTATTAAATAATTTAGTTATTGCAAGGTTTCTTTGCCACTTTATTTCCCGGCACTCACGAAAGAAAGTGGCGGCGACAAATAGCCGCCGTTCTCTATCAACTGGTTTTAAGGCTCTTTATGGTTGTGTGTCTCTCTAACCACACCTTTCCTGCTCCATGTTATATTCGCCCGTGATTATTGCCGTATGGTCGTTTATAGCTACAAACCGGACACTCTCGTAGCTGTTTACCCAGCCTTGCAGGGAACAGACCCCCCACGTTGCAACATCTTCAAAAACACTGCGGTCTATCCGGCTGATTGGCTCGCCAAAAACTACCGTCATTATCTGAAAGTCCGGTTTGTCCTCTAACAGTTGCAAATGGTGCAACGTGCCGAACTCGTCAATTTTGCGCCCCCACGCCCACACATCATTATACAAATCATCGCCCCACTGGTGCGGATGGTCGAAACGGACTTTTACCTATATTATGGAGGTGTGTCAAAATGCTCACCTTCTTTTTTTGTGCCATTTTGGGAGGTGGATTATCTGTGGTCGCATTTTGTTACGGCACTTGGTTTATTGGTTTGGTTCTGGTTTTTGGTTTTTGGTTTTTGGGGGGAGGGTGTGGGTGAATTGTTGGGCTATTT
>OIXU01000041.1_pt1 | contig 37502 bp, 33 predicted proteins | sample 1587921 | NCBI WGS metagenome assembly OIXU01 (sample SAMN03283238) | human gut metagenome | biome: human-associated habitat; material: feces | host: Homo sapiens | place: Peru | collected 2012
TCTTGCGGTCTTTCGGCTTTTATAAGACGCCTTTTGCTTGTTTTTAATTCGTAATAGCTCGCTATCACTCATTAAAAGGCAAGCAAAATTCATTCTTCTAAAATTCCGAAATACCACAAGCCCTAATGACCGATTTGGGTTTAACAATCTCCCAATGTCCTGTCTTGTCACTTCCTACATAATGGATGAGATTCATGTCACGCAGAACATAGAGGTCGCGCTTTGCGGTTCTAAGACTAATGTCTAAAGCAGCGGATAAGTTTTGTGCATTTACCGTGCCATTTACCGTGCCATTTACCGTGCCATTTTTTATTATCTCGTAGATTTTTCGCTGTCTGTCAGTTAAATGGGCTGTGTTTACATGCTCTGCTACTTTCACATTTATCGGCTCATTCTGAATATGCAGCGTTAATTTTACTTGCATCAACTCAGGTTGCTCTAATAGTTCAGGTCTTAGCCAATGTTTTTCGTTCCAAGCATTCAGAATGAGAGGGAAGCCAGAACCGAGGTTCTCGCCATAGCCAATCATGCGAAAAATATTCTGCATGCGTTGATTGCGAGCCTTTGATTCTCCACCTTTATAGATTTGCTCAAGAGGAAGTTTCAGAAGTCCTGGATTGGTGAGCACAAAACTATTGTCGTATTTTTCAACTTTCAATACACCATTGAGCATGAAGTCGGAGTGTATAATCATATTAGTGACAGCTTCGCGAATGGCTTTTGCTTGTAAGGTGTCGTCAGTACGGATTACCCCTTCCATATTAAAGGGGCGGGGTAAATTGCGAGTCAGTTTTGGAATGACGATACGAATAAAGTTGAACAGGTTATTTTCCCATGTGCCGTCGTATGTCAGTCGGTCGCTATAACGCTGGTCGCCGATAAGGTTCGACTTGTCGATATAGTCCATTCGTAGGTTGTCAAAACGTTCACGCACAGGAAATCCTTTGCCGAACATTAGGAGCCCAGCCATAGTTAATCCCTCTTGCCCTGTTCTTCTATCTTTTGTATAGCCGCCAAAGTTCATCAAGAAAGTCTTGTTGTCAGAAGAGTTCCACTGATGTTCGGGGTGAAGCGTCTGGAACATTCTACGATAGCGCTCCAATGTAGGGGTATCAATGTCGTCCATTGTGTAGTTTTCCAAAAGCAATCCGTCATTGCTTGCCTCGTTGGCATCACGGAGCATCATTTTCAATTCCTGCTCCGTACAATGATAGTCGCCTTCATGGTTGCGCTTGAATGTGCCTTTTGTCAGATTGTTGTTGATGTAGATAGGGCGTTCTGTGTATGCCGCCTGCGGCACTTTTACGACAATTACCTTCTTGCCATCAACATCAATAGTTTGAATATCTTCATCACGCAGCAGATTTACATTCACCTTTTCTCTGCTATTGATGGTATTCCACAAATCTTTGCGAATCTTGTCTGCATCTTCCACGCCTATGATTTCAAATCTTTTGGCAGGATTATTTTCGGTCATGTTCTCATACACACCAAGCAGAATAGTGCCACCATAGGTATTGGCAAAAGCTGAATAAGTGTCCCAAAGAGAATTTGGCACACTCCGTTGTGCTTTTTTGCATTCAAGCGTCACGCGTTCGCCTTCTGAAATGATTTCTTGTAATCTGTCCATGATGAATTTTGTTGCTTTGCTTGCAAATTTACTAAATTCACCCGAAAATCAGGTGTATTTACCCAAATAAGTGGGTGTTTTTATACGTTTTCCTTTGGTTGTTCGGGAATAAATCCATACTTTTGTGTTGACTTTGTAACATATTGTCTATCAGAGATTATTCGTGTTTTTTTGCAACCAGTGCGCATTATTCAGTGCTAACACGTTGATGGTCAATAAAAGTCGTTGTTGGTGGAGAAAACTAATAATAATCAAAATAATAATGAAACGACTGTTTTTATCTATGCTTGTGGCGTTGATGGCGTTGGCTTCTTGGGCTGTCAACAACGACCAGTACACAATTATCGTGTCGCTCGACGGTTTCCGTTGGGATTATTGCGAGGCTTACAACACGCCATTCCTCAACTCTATGGCAGAAAAGGGCGTTAAGGCTGTAATGAGTCCATCTTTCCCTTCAAAAACATTCCCCAACCACTATACGCTTGCCACGGGTTTGGTGCCTGACCACCACGGTATTATCGCCAACTCGTTTCGCATTCGTGCCACTGGCAAGAAATATTCGTTGGGCAACGCCGAAACGCGTTCCGACATACGAAACTATGGTGGCGATCCCATTTGGCTCACTGCCAAACGCCAGGGAATGACCACCGCCACGGTGTATTGGGTGGGTAGCGATATTCCCATCAAGGGCGGTTATGCCAACTATTGGCAAGACTATCAGAAAAAGCCTCTGCTCACCGATGTGGAGCGTGCCGACGAGGTGGTGCGCTTGCTCCAACTACCTGAAAGCGAACGCCCACACTTCATTATGTGCTATTTTGAGGAACCCGACCACACAGGCCACGTGGCTGGACCGGTGACCAAGGAATGCCGTAGCGAAATGGAGCACCTCGATGAACTGCTCTCTTACATGTGGAAGCGCATCAGTCTGCTCCCAGAAGCAAGCAAAGTGAATTTGATTGTGACTGGCGACCATGGTATGGCGTGGACCGATGCCGACCGCACCGTGCCAGTGAAGAAATACATTAAAGATGAGTGGGTGGATGCGATAGAAGGCGACCTCCCTGCCAACATCTATGTGAAGAAAGCCGAATATGTGGATTCAATATTGGTGGCACTGAAAAATGTGGACCACATTCGCACATGGCGAAAGGCAGAAATCCCTGAATATCTGCACTATGGCAGCAACATCAATGTGGGTGATGTGCTGGTGCTTCCCGATGTGGGTTGGCTTTTCACCGACCGCAAAGTGCGCCGTGGTGGCAGCCATGGTTTCGACAACACTTGTAGCGATATGCAAGTGGCATTCCGCGCCATGGGACCAGCGTTTAAGGTGGGCTATGTGAAACCCGACAAGTTCCGCAACGTGTGCGTCTATCCGCTGCTTTGCCACCTGCTCGATGTTAAACCATCGCCTAACGACGGCTCTCTCGCCGAAGTGCAAGATATACTACGATAGAAATTAGAGGTTAGATATTAGAAATTAGAGGTTAGAGGTTAGATATTAGAAATTTGATTATCCGAGTGCTCCGATAACTCCGAGTGCTCCTCTTAAAAATCTAATTTCTAACTTCTAATTTCTAACTTCTTTTATTATCTCCTTATTGCTGTTGACTGTGGGGGTGGTGATGGTGTAGTTTTACGGCTAAAAAACAGCAATGGATAAAATTGAAAAACACGATAATACCGAATTTACTATCGATATGCAGGCTTTGGCGGCGGAAAACCGTAGTCGCAACGAGGGACTGCAAGTGCCTTACGACCCACTCACGGGTGAGGGGTGCTGCGGAGAGCGCCGACTGGTGAGCGTGCCTGTGGCTGGTGAGGTGTGGCTTCCGGTGCCGATGCTTAGCGAGGTGCCACTCGACATGCTGAGCGATGAGTTGACCTATCAAAAAACACGCATCAAGTACGACTTTGAATATTGGTGTGCCACTTGTGCCACCGTGCGCGACAAGGTGAGCGGACACAACGTGAAATTGCGCCTGAATGCTCCACAGCGCCATGTGCTTGCCGATTTAGAGCGTCAGCGGTTGGCAGGCAAGGGCGTGCGCATGATTTTGTTGAAAGCGCGCCAATGGGGTGGCTCCACGTTGGTGCTGATGTATATGGCGTGGATTCAACTGGTGCTTCGCCGCAACTGGAACAGCATCATTTGTGGCCATAAGCGAAGCACATCGAGCGTGATTAAGGGCATGTACACCAAACTTCTGCAACACTATCCCAAGCAACTGCTCGACGATGACAAACCTCTTGAATTTAAAACCTTTGAGGGCAACACCAATGCCAAGATAATCACTGGGCGCGACTGCCTGGTGCTGATGGGCACGGCGCAGGTGGATGATGTGGTGCGCGGCTACGATATAGCCATGGCGCACATGAGCGAAGTGGCGTTTTGGCCATCTTCCACCATGCGCAACCCTGAAGATGTGATGCGCTCGGTAGATGGCTCGTTGCTGGTGGGCGGTTTGACGGTGGAGGTGCTTGAATCCACGGCAAACGGCATCGGGAATTATTTTCACAATGAGTGGCTACTCTCGGTGAATGGCGAGACCGACAAGCACGCCGTGTTCATTCCGTGGTATGAGATTGAAATCTACCGTTTGCCGGTCGATGAGGCGGAAATAACGGATTTGTGGAAAAGTTTCGACGACTACGAGCGCAACCTCTGGCGAATAGGGTGTACGCTGGAAATGATTAAGTGGTACCACGAAAAGCGCAAGAGCTACCAGTCGCACCACAAGATGATGGCGGAGTTTCCCACCAATTCCACCGAGGCGTTCAGCACTTCGGGCAGATGCGTGTTTTCGCTCTCGCGCCTCGATGCCATGCGCGCACAGTGCTGTGAGCCACTGGCGAAAGGCGAGTTGAAGAAGGTGAACGGCAAATGGCGCATAATCGACGAAGGCAAGCCACGCCTGAAAGTGTGGAAAATGCCCACCACCGATGTGTTGGAGAGCAAATATGTGGTGGGTGTGGACATTGGCGGACGCAGCGCAAGTGCCGACTATTCCGTGATTTCGGTAATCGACTGCCACGACCGCATTTGTGAAACGGTGGCGCAGTGGCGTGGGCATATCGACCACGATTTGCTCATTGAAAAGGCGATAGCCATAGCCTCGTTCTATAACCAGGCATTGCTGGTGGTGGAGAGCAACACGCTCGAAACGCACGCTTCCGACGGCAAGTCGGCTTACCTGCTTCGCCGCTTGAAAGATGAATATAGCAATGTGTTTCGCCGAAAAACGGAACCACACGGCTTCAAGGTGGGTTTCCAGACCAATGTGCTCACGAAGGCACAAGTCGTCAATCATTTGGTGACGATGGTGCGCGAGGGGCTGCTGGTGGAGCACGACAGCGATGCCATTGATGAAATGAGTTGGTTTGAGGAACGATTAGGTGGCGGTTTCGGTGCCATCGATGGCAAACACGATGATATGGTGATGTCGCGCGGCATCGCCCTGCTGGTCAACCACGTCTATGCCAACACTTGCTCCAACTGTAGCGATTTCCCCACTTCCTCCACCTCTACGCCCACCAATTCCACGCCACTCGACATCGTGTTCACCAACCAATAGCCTTCTCACACGGATTATGATGGGATTTTTTTTGAGCCACAAATTATGATGGGATTTTTTGTGAGCCACAAATTAGCACAAATTTTCACAAATTATTTTTTGTGGGAATGGAAAGACACCCGTTTTAATCAGGATTAACAGTGAAAAAAATCTGTTTAATCTGTTTAATCTGTGTGAGCAATAAAAAAAACTGTGGGGGTGGTGGGGGTGGTGGGCGCAAAAAAAGGGACAGTCTCACGACTTTCCCATTTCCTTAAATACACAATTATCTATAAAACAACTATTTTGAACCATGTTTAAAAAGATTTGCTCCAGAGGTGTTACCCCCTTGACGGGGCAAATCTATGCGTTATTTGTATTCTGTTTACAACCCAACCCACGGCTATTATGCAGTTTCTTAACGGTGCCATAGGCTGGAGCGTGATATGTTATATTTATATCCCCTACGTCAATTGGTCGATGCGTTTTGACGACCTTGAATAACAAATAACGCTGCAAAGATACAACAAAAAACCATATCCGCAAGCATTTGCATTAAAAAATATCACTTTTTATAGCAAAAAGTGATATTTTTGTTATTTTTGGTGACGAATACGGTTATCTATGCGTTTTAGTATTAATATACAGGTCGGCAGAATAAATAACCGTGCCTTCTGGTGCAGTACCCTCTACAGATAGCCTCACGGTGCGCACAGGGGGCGAAATGAGGGGTAGAGCGATAGGAGCGTTGACCTCGCCATCTACTTTTGCCGAGCAGATGGTGAAGCCGCATTTGCTTTCGCCCTGTTCGCCCAGTACCGTGAGCCGCAGATGCAGATTCGAGCCAAAAACATTCCAGATGATGCTTGCTGGGCGTTGCTGCATATCAGCCGAAAGCATGATGGGGTGGGAGAGGTATTTCACTGTTTGCTCTGTTGGCACCGATGCGCAGATGTTGAGCACGCTGCCGTCGGGCATCACAGCCAGCGCCGACTTGCCGTCGTAGTACATTGAATCCACATTCAGCGTGAGACGCGAGAAAAACCCATCGCCGTCGGTGATGTGGAGTGATCCGTCGGGGTGGAGCGTCCAAAGTTCGTGTTCGGCATCGTTCCACACCATGGCGGCAGTTTGCCAGCGAGGAATCACCACCCGAATTTTCGAACCCTCGATGCTGCACAGTTGCTGATGTGTGCTCGTAAACCATATTTTACCGCCGCCACTGATGGGGCGCGTATGGGCATCGAGCGCTTTGCGGCTCATCAACTTCGCCTCGCCCAGCGCACCGCTGCTCGATTGTGGCATCACGAAAATGCCCTGGTCGGTGAACACATACAGCGGATGCCGCCCGAGTCCACCCGAATAAATGGGACGTTCGGTGGCAGCCAAAGCCACGATTTCGGCACCAGTCACCGTTTGGCTAAATTCCGTGATGAGCGGTTGGGCGATGTGGCTCACCGTCAGCCGCCCAGGAGAAGGCACCACCGCCGATTGTGTGACGGCGAGGCTTGGGCTTGACGGCTCAAACGAGGTGGGTAGCAGATTTGCGGTGTAAGTGGCAGCCAGAGCGCAAGCGTGCACAGGCGTGATTGGACAGTCGATGGCTTTTGTGGTTTGCCCCGATGCCACCTCAATGCGAAGCGCGGTGGCGGCACCGTGTGGGGCGCAAACGAGCGGATTCACCGCCGATGGCGTGTAAGGGTAGGGGTGGGAACTGACAATAGTGGCATCGCCTTGGCTGGTGCTCACTCGCTCAATGGTGGTGATAGTGCAAGGCGTATTGCTAAACGGAGCCATCAGTAGTGCCGAAGTGTGCCACGCCGCCCTCAGCAGCTCGCTACCGCCACCTTGCCACAGTCTGCCGCCGTGCGCCATAGTGTAAGCAGGCAGATGCTCGGTGCTACTTCGGCGAGTGATGGCGGCGCAGTCGCTCGTGGTGAGCGTATGGGCAAAAGTGGTGCTTTGCTGGAGCGTGAAAGTGGGAATGTCGGGCAAAACCGAAGTGGCATTTTTGCTGATGCCCCACGCCCGAAACTCATGTTTCGCCAGTGCCGCAATATCGGAGCAAGAGGCAATCAAATGCCAGTTGCCGCCCATTAGTTCATCAATAATGGCGCTTTTCTCGCGCGGCTCAGGTCCCAACTCCGCAACGTAGCGTCGGGTGCCCACGTTGGTGGTGGCTATGCGGTAGTCGAGCAGCGAGGTGTCGGCGATGTCGGCTTCATCGGTCACGAAAATGTCGACCGACTGAATCAGCCTCGCCCATTCCGCCGCCACGCCATTCACCACGCTAATGCCCAACTTAAAGCAGGGCAGCGAGAGCGTGACGGCACCGAAGCCTGTGAATTGCCCACCGCCAGTCACCGCTTCGCTCTCGATGCGATAGTGCGTTTTCACCGTGTCGTGCCCAATCATCACGGGTGCGCTGAGCCATAGGTATTCGCCACCGGTCATTCTCACGGCATAGCGAGCCAAAATCGGGCGCGTGTATGCCCCAGTGCCTTTCGCCGCCTTTTGCAACTGCTGATAGGAGCGGCGTACGACAGCTGTCAGCGCACGCACATCGGCAGAGGGCAGGGGCGCACGCCAATTACTGAGCGGCGTGGCGAAGTCGTAGGGCAAAATATCCTCCTTCACCGTGCCAGTGCTCACAGCCGACAGGTGGAGTTCGGGTAATGCGCCGGAGAGGTTGAGGCGAGTAGGCGTGTCACTGTGACAGGTGAAATAGAGTGCGCCATCGGTAGTGTTCACCACCAAAAACTGCTCAATGCTGTGCGCTTCCAGCACCTCGGCATCGCAATGGTGAAAAAGCGAGTCACGGAAATAAAGGTTGCCCTCGTGCGTGGTCACATAGTCGCCATCGGAGTGGAGGCAGATGATGCGATGACCAGTTGGCACATTCCCCACCTTTTCAGGGTTGCCCACCACCTCCACGCTTTTGCATCGCCTACGCAGGTTCACCGCTTGCAGAGCCTCGCCCACAGGAGCCGCTTCCTCGTTGTGGAAAAAGGATGCGGCAGAGGGACTAATAGTCATGTGTTTCATAATAGTTTTTCAGATTTAAAATGAATAAATGCCCCAAATGTAGCACACCCCACCGCCCACCGCAACGCCAATAACGCAATTTTCGCCGATTTCTGAAAATAAATGCAAAAAATATTTGCAAATATAAAATTTGCGTGCTACATTTGAACATCGAAATGAGAACATAGTTTTCTGATGATATATATGTTTTTATAGATTGTAGATTTTTTAAGGAGCCCACGCTGTGAAGCGCAGGCTCCTTAATTACTTTTCACCCCATCGCTTAGCCTCTGCCTCTGCTTCTACTTCTACTTCTACTTCTACTTCTACCTCTGCTTCTACTTCTACTTCTACTTCTACCTCTACCTCTACCTCTACCCATATAGTCCCCATAAATCTTATTATTTATATGGATTGAGTACCAGTCCCCATTTTCGTTAGTTGAGAATGAATATTTTGCAATTGTTTTTACTATTTATCTAAAGGGGCTTATGTTTTTGGTGATGCTTTGGTGAGGTCATGAATAAGGTGTTGTAAAAAAATAAATAGTGTTAAAATAACTTAATTCACAACACCTTTTTTCTTTTTTGGGGAATATTTCAAACATTCTTATTAAATTTGCAGTGCATATAGTTGACCGAAATATAATAAGAACTTGGGGCTGTATGCAGACATAAAAAGCGTTTATCAAGCGTATTTCTTGGCTTTCCAGAATCTCGCAAATTCTAAACCCAGTCAAGGAAATAGCGACGGTAGATGTCTCAGTATGGTTTTCATTTTAGAGATTGCGTAGGTGATCTCTGATTGACATATCATACAGCGTGAGGCTTTAGCGTTGCTTTTCTACTGGGATAGGCAAAGCGAGAGCCTTGGAAAGCGAGAAAAGCAACTGATACAGGCTTTCACGCTTTTTTATTAATTAATCAGTCTAATTCGGAGAGCCTATAGGACATTTAACTTCTATGACTAACGAAATGAAAGACCAACTCCACACTCGAAGGCAATTCTTTAAGCGTTCTGCAAAAGTTGTTTTGCCTATTTTAGGTCTGATTACATTTTCTTTTTCACCCCTTATTGCAAAAGCGAATAGAGCAAATGGATGTCAAACAACTTGTTATGGACGTTGTACAACAACTTGCTTTGGTTGCTCTAGTCAATGCACTGGTTGCACAGGTGGTTGCACAGGCGTCTGCAAGGGTTGTGAAAATGCTTGTCGTGAATCTTGTTTTGCTGGTTGTCAATATGAATGTCAAGGTGGATGCAGAGATGGTTGTACTAAAAGTGGTTGGTAACTGAGACAATAATCAATTATTTATAAAAAATTATGGATACAAATGAAAAGAAAAACGAGGAATTGCATTCACGCAGACAATTCTTCAAGAGGGCAGCAAAAGCAACCATTCCTATTCTTGGCGCAATTTTGATTGCGAATATTCCATTTGTTGCTACTGCAAGCGAGAGTCAATCTCAGAGTGGGTGTAACAGAGAGTCTCCCTGCTCTGGTAGTTGCTATCAAGGTTGTTCACGGTCTTGTTCGGGTTCCTGTGTGGGAAATTGTACAGGAAGATGCACTAATACATGCAAAGGTTGCTCTGGTACATGTAGTGCTCAATGTCAAAGTAATTGTGTGACAATGTGTTATGGAAGTTGTAAGAATTCTTGTCTCCATTTGTGCCATGGCACATGTGATGGGGGCTGTAAGAATTATTGCTACTAAGTAATAATATAAAGGCTCGTTTCTACATAACGACGAGCCTTTATGCTGTAAAGCAATTGTTAAATTTCAGAAGACTACTGATAGAATACTTTATATCATAAAAAACTGTATAATAGCATTATAATGACAGAATTGATTCAAACAAATAATATTACTTGGCAAGAAGGTAAAACAAAGAATATCACATTTATTGTCACCAAAGATTGTCAGTTGGCATGCAAGTATTGTTATCTTGTTGGCAAAAATGAAAAAGAACGAATGTCATTTGAAATTGCAAAAAAGGCTATAGACTATATCCTTGCAAATGAGAAAAATGATTTATTTGCTACCCAATCTGTGATTTTTGATTTTATAGGAGGAGAGCCTTTCCTTGAAATAGATTTGGTTGATAAAATATGTGATTACATTAAATCTGAATTGTTCCGACTTAACCATCATTGGTTTAATTCTTATCGCTTCTCTTTTTCAACAAATGGTATAAATTATGACTCTGAAAAAGTTCAGAATTATATTGCCAAAAACTTAGACCACTTATCTATTGGGATAACGATTGACGGCACAAAAAATAAACATGATTTGAATCGCATTTGGAAAGGGAATGGTCCAGAAAAAGGCAGTTACGACGATGTCGTTCGAAATATTCCAATGTGGTTAACTCAATTTCCTAATAGTGGAACAAAAGTTACAATTAGTTCAGCTGATATAAAATACATTAAAGAGTCTGTTCTCCATTTATATTCTTTGGGAATTCACGAAGTCAACATCAATGTTGTTTTTGAAGATGTATGGAAAGAAGGAGATGATGAGTTGTTCGAGAACCAACTAATGGAGTTGGCAGATGCAATTATAATGGGAGGGTTTTATAAAGAATATGCATGTTCTTTTTTTTCGGAGAATATAGGAAAACCTTTAGACAAAGTTCTTGAAAATCAAAATTGGTGTGGAGCAGGACGAATGTTGTCAATTGATGCGGCTGGAAATTTCTATCCTTGTACTAGATTTGCAGCATATTCATTGAGAAATAAAAAGCCAATTATAATAGGAAATGTGGATGACGGTATTGACGCGAATAAGCTTCGCCCATTCCTTACGCTAGATCGCATTGTACAGAGTAGTCAAGAATGTATTGAATGTGAGGTGGCAAGTGGCTGTGCTTGGTGTCAAGGAGAAAATTATGATGCAGCAGAAACTGATACGGTTTTTCAACGCTCAACAGCAATATGTAAAATGCATAAGGCAAGAGTTCGAGCCAATAACTATTACTGGAATAAACTTTATCAAACATTAGAGAAAGAGTCTAAATCCATGCTTTTATAATCAGCAGATTCTGTTCAAAACTCAAATATTCAAAATTATGATTAAATATCTAATTATTCTTCTAGATGACACTTCCACTTCATTTTGCCATTATGATAATACAAGAAGTGTAAGAAAACTAATTTCATTAGATACTTTAAAGAAAGCTATCTTATGGGGAGTCAAAGAGAATGTTATCTTTCAATTTCTTTTCCCATCCTACGAGTTGCCGAAAGAATATTTGGAAATAATTAATTCGGTATACCATGCTTCAGTTGTTCCGTCCGACCACGTCATTTCACCCTTAGTTAAATATGATGTCGTAATTATTTCTGGAGTTGAACGAATAACACAGGAGAACTATTCTAAAGAAGTTTCTTACGTTTTAAGAGACACTTTCCGAAATCTGATTTTGGCAGTAGAATCGATAAAACTACTGATAAAAAGGATTGATAGACTATCTATTGTGCCGACTGATATAGAGGAGTATTCAGACTCTTCTAATGAATCATATACAGTATTTCTTAATAATTTAGCGGATTGTATAAAAGATCAATATATATCAGGGCATTCTCCTCAAGTTAATGTTATAACCGACCGAATACTACTAGAGAAAATGAATAACTGTAGTGCAGGAACGGAATCATTAACCCTTTGTCCTGATGGTAAGTTTTATATTTGTCCTGCATTCTACTATGACAACAATGGATATAATGTGGGAAGTATAGAAACGGGCTTAAATGTCAGAAATCAACAGTTGTATAAATTAGAATACGCTCCAATATGTAAAATTTGTGATTGCTGGCAGTGTAAACGATGCATATGGCTAAATCGCAAATTGACACTAGAGGTTAACACTCCGAGCCATCAACAGTGTGTTGTATCACATTTAGAACGGAATGCATCAAGAAAATTTCTTTATGATATGAGAAATTTTGGAGATTTTTTGTGTGAAAAGGAGATTCTTGAATTAGATTATCTTGACCCAATAATTAAAGTAGAAAAATGACAATGAAAAAAGAAATTGGAAAAGTTTCCATATCAGAAAGAGATGAAATTGAATCTCTTTTTGAACGTAGAAATGGTTTAAATGAATTAGCAAAAATTCTTTCACCAGAAAATGAGGCTTTATATGAAAAGCTCGTTCAAGATATAAGTGAAACCACCTCAAGATTTCAAGGTTGGTGGGATAAAATGGCTGAGAAATATCAATGGGAAAGTTCTGATGGTGGACATTGGGAGATAGACTTCCGAACTTGTGTAATTTATTTAGTTACATTGGTATGATTATATGTATGATAGGCGCAACTGAGTTGATACTTATTTGTGCGGTAATTTTGCTTATTTTTGGAGGCAAAAAGTTACCTGAACTCATGAAGGGTATGGGTAAGGGCGTTAAAAGCTTTAAAGAGGGTTTGGATGAACCGACAGAAGAGGAGATTAAACGCCGAGTTGAAGAAGAAATTCAAAGACGTGCGGATGCTGTCCAAAAAGATGATAGTTCCAATAATTCTTTTGTAAAATAGTGAAGTATAACGACACAACAAATGAACTACATACGTTCGGAGAGCATCTTGAGATATTACGCAAGATGCTTTTCCGAATGTTAGTTGTAGTTTTTGTTTTTGCGTGTATTATTTTCTGTTTTAAAAAAGAAACCTTCTCAATTCTTTTAGCTCCGCGCAATTACGACTTTTGTACTTTTCGCTTTATTGAGTCTGTTTTAAATTATTGGGGGTGGATATTTCGTTTTCCAGAATATCACATTCCTCTTATTAGTACTGAGCTATCTTCTCAATTTATGACACATATTACTGTGTCATGTATATTGGCGGTTTTGCTTGCTTCGCCTTATATTTTGTTTGAACTTTTCAAATTTATTTCTCCAGCTTTATATGAAAGTGAAAAGAAATATTCCTATCTTGTGGCAGGAATAATATATGCCCAGTTTATTTTGGGAGTATTAATGAGCTATTTTGTATTGTTCCCGATATCATTCCAATTTCTTGCTACATATCAGGTGGATGAGGATATAGTGAGCACTATTACTATAGATTCATACATCTCAACGTTTTCTACTCTAACTTTCTTAATGGGTATTGTTTTTCAACTACCAGTTTTTGCCTTTATTCTTGGTAAAATGGGATTTATAGATGCTTTGTTACTAAGAAAATATCGTGCGTATGCTTTAGTTTTAATTATGATAGTTGCAGCAATTATTACACCTCCAGATTTATTTACTCTAATTCTCGTCACAATTCCTATTTATGGATTATATGAGTTGAGTATAGTTGTGTTAAAAAAATGCTGCAAGCACAATGATATTTTTATTCATACAGATGATGATGAGAATGCTGATATTTGAAGTTCCATGATTCATTTAATACTACAATCTATTCAGGCTCCATTGACGCAAAACAGTTTCTTTCACCCTACCTTACGCAAATATCTTTTTAAGAACAATTAAAAATATCTTAATCAGTTTGAAACTGTGTGAACTATCGAGTTATCATTATCTTTAGAAAGAGTGTTAACGCCGTCAATGAAATTCTGTGAGTGTGGGATCTGTGTGAGCACTGCCCACCCATAAGTTTTGTGGGGGATTAGGCGAGGCGGGCGGCGGCGAGGGTGAAGAAGGAGATGCTGATGTCGGGGATATGGCACAGGCTTTCGGCACAACTGAGCAGCGTGGCACCTGTGGTAATCACATCGTCGATAATCATCACATGCTTGCCCACGAGCGTTTCATCTGCTTCGGGGATTGAGGCGTATAGCCCCTTCGTGTTTTGGCGGCGTTCAAAAGCCGATTTGTGCGTCTGTGTGGCGTGGCCTTTCACCGCGTCGATGGCCTCGTAAACAGGAATCTGGGTGGCATCGCTGATGCCGAGGGCTATGTAAAGCGCTTGATTGTAGCCGCGTTTTGCCAATTTGCCGATGTGAAGCGGCACAGGTATGAGGTAGTCGATGCCGTCCCACAAACCGCTGTCGGCTGTGGATTCGGCGTAACGCCTTGCCAGCCATCGTCCCATGTCGGGCACGTTGCGATATTTAATGTCTTGAAGAATCTGCGAATAGGGGGCGTTGCGCTCATAGAAAAAGTAAGCCGAGGCACGCTCCACTGGAACGGCACCCACAAAGCGTTGCGCCATATTGTTGAGCGGCACAGCCTCATACATGGTGCGTGGCATGTCCATCAGGCACCTTCGGCAGATGTAGCGTTCGCCACCATCGAGAGCCTTACCGCACACCGGGCAGGTGCGAGGCATCAGAATTTGGGCTGTGGATTGCAGAATCTCCTTGATGTTCATCGCTTTAGGCATCGCTATCGCCGCCCATCACCTCGTTGATGACAGGGTAGAAAACATTTGGCTCAAAACCGCGAGAAGCGGCAAATCGCATCATCGAGGCACGCGCCTGCATAGGCTCTTTGCCCCTCACATCACGCCATTTGGCTTGCAGCAAACGGCGAAGCGTGGCGATGTATTCTTCCTCGTTCACCTCGGCAAGCACCGCTTCGATATGGCTTTTGCCTATGCCCTTACTTTTGAGCATAAAAGCCACCTTGATGCGCCCCCAGCCGTTGAATCGCATTTTGTCGCGGCAGTAAGCGCGGGCGTATCGCTCATCGTTGAGGTAGTTTTCGCTAATCAACTGCTTCATTACGCCGTCGGCTTCTTCGGTGGTTAGTCCCCAGCCTGTGAGTTTGGCATAGATGTCGCCGCTGGCTTGCTCCGAGCGTGCGCACAGAGCCGCCGCCTTGTTGAGAGCGGCAGTGGGAGATATGGGCTTTCGGGGTGGTCGATTTGTCATGAGTGATATGTGTTGATATACACAAAATTACAAAAAAACGCCCGAATTATAGTTATTGTGACTGATATTATTCGTAATTTTGTGCTAAATTTTAAATATCAATCCTATCAAACATACGATCATGAAAAAATTAGATCTTCTTCTTGCGGAGAAATTGCTTAAAATCAGTGCGATAAAGCTTCAACCAGATAGCCCTTTCACTTGGGCGAGCGGTTGGAACTCACCAATTTATACCGACAACCGACTGACGCTGTCGTATCCAGAGGTGCGCAACTTCATTAAGGTGGAACTTTCACGCCTTATTCTTGAAAACTTCGGCGAAGCTGAAGTGGTGGCTGGCGTAGCTACTGGTGCTATTGCTCAAGGTGCGCTCGTGGCCGACACTTTGGGAAAACCAATGGTGTATGTTCGTTCGGCTCCAAAGGACCACGGTTTGGAAAATCTGATTGAAGGCAACATCAAGCCTGGTCAGAAAGTGGTGGTGGTGGAAGACCTCGTGTCCACTGGCAAGAGCAGTTTGAAGGCTGTGGAGGCTTTGCGTATGGCAGGCGCCGATGTAGTGGGTATGGTTGCAATCTTCACCTACGAGTTCCCACAAGCCGTTGAAGCCTTTGAAAAGGCAGGCGTGGAACTTGTGACACTGAGCGGATATAGCGCAATGATAAAGGCCGCAGTTGAAACCAAATATATCAAAGCGAGTGACGAAGCACAGCTCCAACTCTGGCGCGAAGACCCAGAAAACTGGACTCCTGCTGTGGTGAATATTGACTAATAAAATTCTTATTGAGATACACATTTTTATATGGAGACATACAAAAGTGACAAGCATGTGATTGATTGCGACATCGCTACGGTGTATAGCAAACTGTCGAACCCTGAGGTGTTTCGCCGCCACATGGAGGAAAACATCGACAAACTTCCTGAAGAGGCTCGCACTCACCTTCAGAACCTGAAATTTGAAGAAGGCGGTGTGGTGATTGAATCGCCAATGGGACCTCTCAAATTGGGCATCGTAGAAACTGTGGAACCATCGAAAATCGTGTTCGGTGCGGCACAGTCGCCAGTGCCATTCGGTTTGGTGATTGAGTTGAAAGAAATCGACGCAGAGCACACCGAGAGCGTGACCGCCCTCCAACTCGATCTCCCTATCATGCTTCGTGCCATGGTGGGTAGCAAACTGAAAGACGGAGCCAAGAAGTTTGGCGAAATGATTGCACGCTTGCCTTACAAAAATTTGTAATCAAGATTTCAAATCATGTATAGTAAAGGGGATTGAGCACGGCTCTTTCCCCTTTTTAAAATCTTTCCCCTGTTTAAAAATTGCGGAGATATGGAAATTAGGAAAAAATGTGGCCTTGTGCTTGAAGGCGGAGCCTACCGTGGCATGTTTACCTGCGGGGTGCTCGATGTGATGATGGAAAACGGCATCAGGGTAGATGGTGCAGTGGGCGTGAGTGCTGGTGCGGCATTCGGTGTGAACTATTGCAGCGGTCAGATTGGGCGTGCGTTGCGCTACAATCAGCGCTTCGCTCGCGATAAGCGTTACAGCGGTTTGCGATCGCTGTTCACCACTGGCGACCTTTATAATGCCGAGTTTTGCTACCATGTGGTGCCCACGGTTTACGATGTGTTTGACTACGACGCATTTTTGGCTTCACCGATTGATTTCCATGTGGTATGCACCGATGTGCAGACAGGCAAGCCGGTGTATCACATTCTCCGCGACCCCGACATACACGAGGCACTGGAGTGGATTCGCGCGTCGGCATCGATGCCGATGGTGTCGAACATTGTGGAAGTGGGCGGCTACCGTTTGCTCGATGGCGGAATGGCCGACAGCATACCCCTCCAATACTTCGAGAGCGTGGGTTACGAGCGCAACATCGTGGTGCTCACCCAGCCCGAAGGATTCGTGAAGCAAGCCAGCAAAGCCATGCCGCTTATCAGGCTGATGCTCCGCAAATATCCGAAAATGATTGATGTGATGGCACACCGCCACGAAATGTATAACGCCGAACTTGAGTATGTGGCAGCGCAAGAAAAGGCAGGCAACGCCCTCGTGATTCGCCCACCTCAAAAACTGGAGATAGGGCATACCTGCCACGACCCCGAACTGATGGCAAAAACCTATCACCTCGGTCGTACCCAAGCCCTCGCCCACTTGCAGTCCCTAAAGCAATTCGCACAGTAGGGCATGGACTATAATAAGGATTCGGAGCACTCGGAGTACTCCGAACCATCTAATATCTAATATCTAATATCTAATATCTAATTTCTAATCTCTAATTTCTTTTTCAGTGATTTTTTGGCTGTCCATGGCTCGCCACACGTAGGCGATGTAGGCGAGGACGAATGGCACGAGCAGCGACACCACGCTCATCACTTGCAGGGTGAATTGGCTCGAAGAACTGTTGCGGATAGTGAGCGAACTGTTCACGTCGAGCAGCGATGGATAGAAGGCTGTGTCGTTGTAACCAAGCACCCAAAATAGGCTGAGCACCACCAGTACCGCACCGATGCCCACTGCCCAAATGCCTTTGTTCCATTTGGCTTTCGTGAGCAGCGTTTTGGCTATGCCCCAAAGTGCCAGCACCACGCCAGCGAGCAGCACGATAAGGCACCACCACATGTCGATGAAATTGTGCAGATATTTGTAGTCGGTCCATTGTGCGGCACCGTTTTGGGTGTCAACACCGCCCGAAGTGAGAATCAGAACGGCACTCACCACAAACGTGAGCACAAACACACCACCATTCACCATCAGTTGCTTGAGCTGGTGGCTGTGAAGTTTTTCGTCATCTATGTTGTTGATAAAATAGAGCGAAGCCAAAGTGCGCGCAAGGAAAAGCACCATCACGCCAAACACCAGGTTTTTCCAGCAAACGATAGCCTCAAGACCGTGCAGCGGACCCCAGGTGGATATGGTGGCCGCCTCCACATCAAGAATCTTGTTTTTGGTCACGCAAAATTCATTGCCGAAAAACATACTGCCCACAGCCACACCGAGCAGCAACGGACCGAGCACGCCATTGACGAAAAGCAGCGCATCGTAGAAGCGTGTGCCATACACATTGCCCTTTTTGGTGCGGTATTCGTAGGATATGGCTTGAATCACGAAACTGAATAGAATGAGCATCCACAGCCAGTAGGCACCGCCAAAACTGGTGGAGTAGAACAGTGGAAATGATGCGAAAAACGCACCGCCAAAAGTCACCAGAGTGGTGAAAGTGAGTTCCCATTTGCGCCCTAACGAGCTAATCATCAGTGTGCGCTGGGTGGCATCTTTCTCTCCGAAAAGCATCGACTGACCGCCCTGTACGAAAAGAAGAAACACGAGCAGGGCACCAAGAAAGGAAATGATGAGCCACCAATAGTTTTGTAGGATTTCAAGTGTCATAGTTGTCAATGTTTTACGGTGTCGAGATTTTGTTTTGATTTTTCTGCTATTTGCTTCATGATGATGCTCACGTCGGCAATGAGCAGAGCGGTGAAGATGAATGCGAACACCCAGAAGGTGATTTGCACATATCCTGCGCCGAGGTCGCTGATAGCCACTTTGTTGGGCATCAGGTCTTGAATAGTCCAAGGCTGGCGGCCCACTTCTGCCACAATCCAGCCACATGCGCTACACAGGTAGGTGAGGGGAATGGTGGCGATGGCGAGCATGTGCCACCACTTTGCCCAGCGTGCCTTTTCCAGCAACTGGCGTTTGTAGGCAAACACGAGTGCCAAGAGCATAAACACCATCAAATATCCGCCCACAGTCACCATCAGGTGGAAGGTGTAGAACGTGAGGGGAATGTTGGGCACTGCCTCTTGTGGCGTGTCGAGATAGCCGTAGCCGAAATAGGGGTAGTTGGCTTCAATCGCCTTGCTGGCTTCAGCCATGGCAGTCTTGTCGCCCATCTGCACTGCCACATGGTGTGCTGCCACGGCTTCTTTTGCCATTTTTCCTCGCTTCATGCGCTCGGCGTACGACACGGTGTTAATTGCATTGCCGTCGCGGTCCATCGAAATGCCGTTGATAATATCGTTCACGCCCGGCACAAACGATTGTGGGTCGTGGTTGGCAAGGATTGAAAGTCCGTATGGAATGGAAATTTTCATCAAATATGGGTCTTCATCGTTGTCCACCGTCTTTGCAGGGTTGAGAATACCAAATGCCACAATTTCCTGTCCGTGTTGCCCCTTGTACAGGCCCTCCATCGCCGCCAGTTTCATGGGTTGGCGTTCAGCCACGGTCACAGCCGAGGTGTCGCCCGAAATGGAGGTGAGCACAATGCCGATAAAGCCTACCCACGCGCCCACTTTCAGGCTGCGGAAGCAGTGGTCGGCATTGCGTTTGCGAAGCAGCATCCATCCCGAAACGCCCACCACAAACACGCCGGCAAGGGTCCACGCGCTCAGCACGGTGTGCAGCACCTTGCTCAATGCCATAGGCGAGGTTGCCACGGTCCAAAAGCTGGTCATTTCGTTGCGCATGGTTTCGGGGTTGAAGGTGCAGCCCACGGGGTCTTGCATCCAAGCGTTTGCCACCAGAATCCAATAGGCGGAAATGCTTGCGCCGATGGCAGTGAGCCAAGTGGCGGTGAGGTGGAATTTTGGCGAAACACGGTTCCAGCCGAAAAACATCACAGCAATGAAGGTGGACTCCATAAAGAATGCCAAGATACCCTCCACGGCAAGTGGTGCGCCGAAAATGTCGCCCACAAACCAACTGTAGTTCGACCAGTTGGTGCCAAACTCAAATTCGAGTATGATGCCCGTGGCAACACCGATGGCGAAGTTCACGCCAAAAAGCGTCATCCAAAATTTTGTGGTGGCAAGCCACTTCTCGTCGCGAGTGCGATAGAAGATGGTTTCCATAATGGCGATAATCACGCCCAGCCCAAGAGTGAGCGGCACGAAAAGCCAGTGATAGATGGCGGTGAGTGCGAATTGCGCACGCGACCAATCGACTACGTTAGTTAGTTCTTCCATATAAGTATTAATCGTTACGTTTTATTATCGTTACATTTGTTATCGTTTTGTGATTTGTTCTCTCACATATTCCGCTTTCCCCTGGTCGCTGTCGGCTTTCCCAGCAAGGAAGTCGGGACACTTTCAACCTTGCCATTGCTCATAAAGAATTGGCAAAACTCCCTCAACTGCTCCTGCATTTGTTCTTGAGGAATCAAAATTCGCTTATATTCAGCAATCATAGTCGGGCTCATGCTGCGGCTCATAGCATATTCGACAACCACTTTGTCGGCATCAGGACATAAAATAATGCCAATAGAAGGGTTCTCGTTTGAACGCTTTACATCTCGGTCAAGAGCCTCCAGGTAGAATTCCAACTGGCCGAGGTCGCGCGGATGAAACTTTGATGTCTTCAACTCAACGGCAACAAGGGCTTGAAGTCCACGATGGAAGAACAGCAAATCTGCTTTGAAAGAAGAAGCACCAACATTCAAGCGATACTCTTGGTCCATAAATATGAAGTCCTTACCCAACTCAAGGATGAATTGCTTCATGTGTTCAATCAGGCCATGCTTCAGCTTCGACTCGCTATGTTTCTTTGGTAAGTTGAGAAAATCCACAAAGTAAGTGTCTTTGAACATTATTGGTGAGTTGGGGTAAGTTTCAAGCAAACCTTTCGATAGAGTTGTCTTGCGACTTAATAACGCTGAATATGTTTGGTTAGAGATACAACGTTGTAGTTCTCGTACAAATAAGTGTTCTTTATGGGCATAAAGGATGTAAAATAATCGTTCCTCCATATTTTTGCACCTACACAATATTTCGATATGGTTTGTCAAAGTCGTTAGTGTCAAGATGTTGGGCATTTGCCCAATTTGTGATTGGACAATTTGTGCAGTTTCTGACTGCACAATTATAGCGTTCCTCTGTTTAGATTCTATTTGTGCAGTTTCTGACTGCACAAATTTATCCGTCATGTATTTTCTTATGGCTGCAACAAATGCTTCAGATGAATATTCATCATAAAACATTACCATATTGTAAATGTTTCTCTTGCTAAACCCTTTGATATCTGGGCGTTTTGAACGAATATACTCAGACAATTGAGCAACAACTTTGCTGCCCCATTCCTCCCTTTTTAGTTTCTTTGAAACATAACCACCAACATACCATGCACAAAGTAGGGATTGTTCGTTGACTGCACATGATGCCTTACTCCTATGCTGTACAATTATGTCCACCACTTCCGTAAATTGGTGCTCTTGGGGGGTGATTGTCAAATCGTTATTAATATTCATCGTCCTTGAATTTGTTATCGTTTTGTGATTTGTTCTCTCACGTATTCCGCTTTTCCCTGGTCGCTGTCGGCTTTTCCAGCAAGGAAGTCGGGGAAAAGCAACCATCTGAGAATCAAGAAAAACACCACCAGTTTCACCGCGATAATCGCCCAAAGCGTGCGCCCCACGGTCATACTGCGAAAACCATCGCGGTAGAACCGAAACACCCTTACGAGTAAATTAGGCTGTGAATTGGCATCGTTTGATTTGTTCATGAGAGTTCGTGGTTGATATTCTGCAAATATAGCGATTTTTTTTAAAATGTAGTGCCCAGTTTTTTATTCATCCATCAAATTTGGTTTTTCTGTAAGGCATTGTGTAATCCTGTGTTTTGAAATACGCTTTTTGCATGTAATAATTCAACTTAATTCCCGAAAAGTGTCATTTGTGTCACTTTTTGGGAATTGGAGGGGACTGTTATCAACAAGGAATTAGTTAAGAGATAGCGTTTTTTGCAATGATATACGAGCAGACCTCTAATCATAATAATGATTGTAAAAAATCCCATAGGGATTTGATGTGTGTAGGCAGGTATGCAGAAAAGATGTAATGGAGCGAAGCGAAATGGAATCTTTTCGAAATGCCTGCAATAGATATGCCAGTGTTATGCATTCCAGCGGAATGCGACACCACCAAATATCCTTTTGCCAACGAAATCGCATCCCGCTGGGATGCATATTGTTATGCGACATTTACAGGCATTTCGCTTCGGCTATGCTCCATTTCGCTTCGCTCATTTCGCATAACCTTCGCTGCATACCTGCCTACACACATCAAATTCCTAACGGAATTTCATGTCATCGCATATCTTCTTTGGTGCAACTTTCAAAACTCTATTTATAGTTTTGTGGTGATGGGGTGGGGAAAATTTTTGGTGATTTGATATTCCGATAATTTGCAGTAATTTTGCAGTGATGACAACCGAACAGATAATTATAGGGTTAAAGCGCCGTTTGCAGGAGTGCTACGATGTGGCAGAGGCTAACGCCTTGGCACGCATGGTGGTGGAGGAAGTGCTTCACTACAGCCCTGTGGATGTGCTTTTGCGCGGAAATGTGGAGCAAGACGAGGTGTTTGTTGAGCACATTCGCAGCATTGCCGACAGGCTGTGCAAGGGCGAACCTATCCAGTATATTTTTGGTCATGCGCGCTTCCATGGGCATGAGTTCAAGGTTACGCCAGCCACCCTTATCCCACGTCCCGAAACGGAGTTGCTGGTGGATATGATTACCGACGATGCCGGTGGCGTCGCCGACCTTCGTGTGCTCGACATCGGCACCGGCAGCGGTTGTATCGCCATTTCGCTGGCATTGGCACTGCGCTGGCCAGAGGTCGAGGCATTCGACATCTCTGCTGAGGCATTGGCGGTGGCAAAGGAGAATGCAGCATCGCTCAAGGCCAAGGTGGATTTCGTGCAGACCGATATTCTAACCGCTGTGCCAGAGGCTGATAGCCTTGATGTGGTAGTGAGCAATCCGCCCTACATTTGCGAGAGCGAACGTGCCGATATGGAGCGCAATGTGCTGGAGCACGAGCCAGCCACAGCCTTGTTTGTGCCCGATGCCGACCCTCTGATCTTCTATCGTGCCATTGCCAAATACGCCGCCGTGGCATTGAAGCCAGCAGGGCGTATCTATCTGGAAATCAACCGCCGATTTGGCAGCGAAACCTGCCAATTGCTTGAGGAAAACGGCTTCGAGCAGGCACAGGTCATTCGTGACCAGTTTGGCAACCCACGCATCGTGAAAGCCCTGCTCCCAGCTCGCGACTGAACAAAATGCGCTGTGAAAGTGTGAGCTACAAGGCTGAAATGCGTTAAAAAGGTGTAAAAAAATGCCTATACTCCTTTAATATCTTAATTTGTGGAAATTGTTTGCCGCTTTAATATTAATTTTACAACCTGAAAAATACGTTGGGTTCGCGCGTGTTATTAATAAAATACACGTTTGAACCCCGATTTTTGCTGAATTTTTTGTAAATTTGTACTTTCAAAGCAAACTCAATTAGATGAACAAGAAATATTCTATATACATGGTGCTGGCGATGTTTCTCACACTTGCCATTAGCTCATGTAACTCCTCAAATGACGATCCAACTTCGGGTGAAATAATTTCATCAAGCAGCAACACATCCACGTTGGTGTCGAGTTTTACATTAGGAAGCAACAAAAAGGTGCTCTACAACCTTGATTCTGTGTATTTTTCCATTGATCAGGAAAAAAATCTCATCTACAACGCCGACTCTCTGCCAAAAGGCACAGATGTGTCGCACCTCACCGTTTCGGTCAATTTCCCCACAGCGGTAGGCAAGGCGGTGTTTAAGGTGAAAGACAGCCAGTGGATGAAGGACAAAGAGGTGGAATACACCAGCAAAACCACCGACAGCATCGACTTCACCAGCCCAGTGGAACTGGAAATCACTTCGAAAGACGGCAAGGTGATTCGCTCCTACACAGTGAGCGTGAATGTGCACAACATGAAGCCCGACTCGCTCTACTGGGACCAACGCGCACGCCGCGACCTGCCCAACACCAGTGGCTATCCAAGAGCCGAAAAGGCTGTGGCTCAGAACGGCAAATACTTCTGCCTCGTGGCCGACAATTACGGATATGTGCTTTCCACTGCCACCAACCCTGGTCAAGGCACTTGGGAAAAGAAGAATGTGGCATTTGATTTCACACCTAACGTGCAATCGCTCGTAGCATCAAACGATGCGCTCTATATCCTCTCCATTTCTGGCGTGCTTTACAAGAGCACCGATGAGGGCACCACTTGGACCAACTGCTCCGTGACTTGGCGCAGCATCAAGGGCGCATACGAAGGCAAAGTGTTGGGTGTGCTGAAAGACGGAAACGAATACAAATACGACGAATATCCTCGTGGCAACTATGTGCCAAAGGCTATTGATGCCGCTTTTCCAATCACTGGTTCTTCTGAATTTGTGATGGCAAGCAACTCTTGGACCGACGCTCAGCAAGGTATGATTGTGGGCGGTTTGACCAAAGACGGCAAATTGTCGAAAGCCGTATGGGGCTATGATGGCAAGACTTGGGGAAGAATCGACAGCGAATCGCTCAAATCTGTTCTCCCTGCTCTTGAAGGTGCTGCGCTCGTTTCTTACACCTCGTTTGCCAACGACACCGTGACGCACCGCCTCACCAAGCGCGCCACATGGATGGTGCTTGGCGGCCGCACAACCGACGGCACAATGAACCGCACCACTTATGTGTCGTATAACCAAGGCATCACTTGGAGCAACGGAGGCTTGACACTTCAACTGCCATCTTACCTGCCACTGTTTATGCACGCACAGGCATTTGTGGTGGAGGAGCGCATTTCAAAGGCGCGTGCCAAGGCACCAGTGAAGCCTGTCACCGAATGGCAATGCCCTTACATCTACCTTGTGGGTGGCACCAACGGTTCGGGCAACTTGCTCAACAGCATTTGGAAGGGCGTGATCAACCAACTTACTTTCAAACCTCTGTATTGATTTTGTAGGAATACATCTTTTCCCGAAACCCATATATGAAGAAGATTTTCGCAATATTGGCAATGGCACTGATGGCTGCTACCGCTGTGGCTCAGGAATACCGCTATGAGGTGGGTCCTGCGTTGGGTGTGAGCGGCTACATCGGCGACATCAGCAGCGGCAACATGTATAAGCACCCCGGCATTGTGGGCGGCGGCGTGTTTCGCTACAATATGAACAGCCGTATTGCGTTTAAGGGCAATTTGCTCTATGCCTCAATCAGCGGCAACAGCAACGATTGCGCCAGCAAATTCCCCGACGGAGAGCACTATGAGTTTAAGTCGCACCTCGTGGACTTGGGCGCACAGGCAGAATTCAACTTCCTCAATTATGGTGTAGGGGCGAAATATAAGAATTACAGCCGCATTTCCCCATACATGGTGCTGGGCGTGGGTGCTACCGCTGCATTCGTCGATGGCACGCACTTCACCTTCAACATTCCTATGGGTGTGGGTGTGAAATATAAAGTGAAAGAGCGTCTCAACCTCGGTTTCGAGTTCACCATGCGCAAGGCGTTTGGCGACCGTCTCGACGGATTGAGCGACCTTTACCGTATTCAGCATGGCTTTGCCAAGAACACCGACTGGTATTCGGTGGCGATGTTCACCATCACCTACGAGTTCAGCAAGCGTTGCTCAAAATGCCACTATGTGGAGTGATAATTTAAAAGATTGAATATAATTTTACACATTATATATAATATAAGCAGTGTCGCTAATTGATAAAATAGACAAAACAAGAATTCCACGCCACGTTGCCATAATTATGGACGGCAACGGACGGTGGGCAAAAAAGCGTGGCATGATTCGCTCATTTGGCCATGAGAATGGTGTGCCCACAGTGCACAACATCACCGAGGTGGCTAACGACCTGGGCGTGGAATACCTCACGCTCTACACATTCTCTACCGAAAACTGGAACCGTCCGCAAATGGAGGTGGATGCGCTGATGCACTTGGTGGTCACTTCGATTGAGAAGGAGACTCCCGAACTGATAGAGAAGAATGTGCGTCTCACCACCATTGGCGATATGGAGCGTGTGCCAGAATTTGCGCGCACTCGCTTGCAGAAGTGTATGGCCGACACCGCCCACTGCACCGGTATGGAACTGTGCCTGGCGTTGAGCTACTCTTCGCGATGGGAGATTGTGGAAGCGGTGCGAGGCATCGCCAATGAGGTGGCAGAAGGCAAACTCAAGCCTGCCGACATCGACGACGCAGTGCTGTCGGCTCACATGCTCACAGCCCACATGCCCGACCCCGACCTGCTTATCCGCACAGCCGGCGACTTGCGAATCAGCAACTACCTGCTGTGGCAGATTGCTTACAGTGAACTCTATTTCACGCCCGTTCTTTGGCCAGATTTCTCTAAGGAAGATTTCTTGGAAGCCATCATCGACTTCCAGAGCCGTGAGCGCCGATTTGGCAAAACAAGCGAACAGGTGATTAATGATAATGAACAAAATTGACGATATGCGATATAAAGCTATTCTACTCCTCGTATCCATTCTTGCGCTTGCCACAAGCGTGAAAGCACAAGAAACCTACACAGTGAACGACACCATCTACAATCCGAAAGTGGTATTCTCCGGACATCACCCTAAATATGAGATTGCCGGGATTAAAGTGACTGGTGCCGACAACTATGAAGATTACATTATCATCGGCTATTCGGGGCTTTCGATTGGTCAGCGCGTGGAAATTCCGGGCGAAGACATCAAGAATGCCGCTAAGCGCTTTTGGCGTCAGGGCCTGTTCTCCAAGGTGCAAATCAAGGTGGAAAAGGTGTATGGCGACAAGGCTTGGCTCGAATTCGACCTTCAGCAGCAACCCCGTATCTCGCAAGTGAACTACTTGGGCATGAAGGGTGGCGAGAAGAAGGACGTGGTTGAGCGTTTGGGTCTCACCCCTGGCAACCAGATGACACCTAACATTGCCGACCGTGTTAAAATCATCGTTCAGAAGTATTTTGCCGATAAGGGTTTCGACAAGGCTACCGTTGAGGTGATTCAAAAGGAAGACTTGAGCAAGAAGAACGAGGTGATTGTTGACATCGTGGTTGACAAGCATTCGAAGATTGGCGTCCATAAAATCTACATTGACGGCAACGAGGTGTTGAGCGACGGCAAGATCAAGGGTGCGATGAAGAAAACCAACGAAACTGGCTTCTTCAACTTCAGAAAGTGGTTCAGTCAGAAGAAGTTCGTTGCCACCGACTACGACGAAGACAAGAATCGCATCATTGAGAAATACAACGAACTCGGCTATCGCGATGCACGCATCGTGAGCGATAGCGTGGTGGCTTACAGCGATAACAAGGTGGATGTGCACCTGCGCGTGGAAGAAGGTAAGAAATACTATATTTCAGGCATCAACTGGGTGGGCAACACCGTATATCCTACCGAATATCTCGAAAATGTGCTTGGCATGGAAAAAGGCCAGGTGTATAACCAGAAGAAACTCAACAAGCGTTTGAGCACCGACGACGATGCAGTGTCGAACCTCTATCTTGACAAGGGTTACCTCTTCGCGCAGATTGTGCCAGTTGAAACCCATGTGGAGGGCGACTCTATCGCACTGGAAATGCGCCTCTTTGAAGGTAAGCGCGCCACTATCAACCGCGTGGTGATTAATGGCAACGACCGCCTCTATGAAAAGGTGATTCGTCGTGAACTTCGTGTGCGTCCAGGCGACCTCTTCTCAAAGAGCGACTTGATGCGTTCGGCTCGTGAAATTGCCCAAACCGGCCACTTCGACCCTGAAAAGATGGACATTCGCCCTGAGCCTAACGAAGAGAACGGTACGGTTGACATTATCTTCGGTTTGGAATCGAAGGCCAACGACCAAGTGGAATTCTCTGCTGGTTGGGGTCAAACCGGTATCATCGGTAAGGTGAGTTTGAAGTTTACCAACTTCTCTATCCAAAACCTGTTCCACCCATCATCGTTCAAGGGCATTATTCCACAGGGTGAGGGTCAAACATTCACCATTAGCGCACAGACCAACGCCAAGTATTACCAATCCTACAGCGTGTCGTTCCTCGACCCATGGTTTGGCGGTAAGCGTCCTAACTCGTTGAGCGTGTCGGCATTCTACAGCCGTCAGACTGGTATCAACTCCAGCTTCTACAACAAGCTCTACCAAAACGGTATGTATAACTACTACAACAATTACTATGGTAGCGGTTACGGTTACGGCAACAACTATGGCTACGGCAACAACTACTACGAAGACGCATACGACCCTAACAAATACTTGCAAATGGGTGGTGTGACCATCGGCTTCGGTAAGCGTTTGAAATGGCCTGACGACTACTTTACACTCACTGCCGAACTCGGCTACCAGTGGTATAGTTTGAAGAACTGGGAATACCTCTACTATATGAACAATGGTACGTCGAACTCGCTCGTGCTGGGCTTGACTCTCGCTCGTAACAGTATCGACAACCCTCTCTACACCCGCCGTGGTAGTAGCTTCTCGCTCAGTTTCCGCTTCACTCCACCTGCAAGCCTCTTTGGCAAGAAGAACTGGAAGGCACTTTCACAAGCCACCGACGAAGCATCGAAGAAGGAACTCTACAAATGGATTGAATACTGGAAACTCAAATTCCAGGCTCGTACCTACACTCCACTTACCGACCCAGACGGACGCTGGACCCTCGTGCTCATGACACGTGCCGACATCGGTTTGCTCGGTAGCTGGAACAGATATCTCAAATCGCCGTTCGAAACCTTCTATGTGGGTGGTGACGGTATGTCGGGCAGCTACACCTACGCTACCGAAACCATCGCACTGCGTGGTTACGACAATGGTCAGTTCACCCCTTACGGTAGCGACGGTTATGCTTACACCCGCTTCTTGATGGAACTTCACTTCCCATTGATGCTCTCTCCAAGTGCCACCATCTATCCATTGGCATTCGTGGAGGCTGGTAATGCCTGGACAAGCGTGAGCCGCTTCTCTCCATTCGACCTCAAGCGCTCAGCTGGTGTGGGTGTGCGTATCTTCCTCCCAATGCTTGGTATGATGGGTATCGACTGGGGTTACGGTTTCGACAAGGTGTATGGCACAAAGGGTGGCAGCAACTTCCACTTCGTGCTCGGTCAGGAATTCTAAAAATAAACTATTTGTGCTTCGCAGAGTCTAATCTCACAGAATCCACAAGTATTATCAACTAAATAATTCGACTCACTATGATGAAAAAAATTGTAATGCTCTTAATCGCCGTGGCGGCTTTCGCAGCCACAGCCTCTGCACAAAAGTTTGCGTTCATCGACCAGGAATATATCTTGAAGAAAATCCCTAACTATGAAATGGCAAACGAGCAGCTGAACCAGATTTCGCAACGCTGGCAGCGTGAGGTGGAAACCTTGGAAAAGGAGGCCGACACAATGTATAAGAATTACCAAGCCGATATGGTGTTCCTCACCGACGAGCAAAAGAAGAAGAAGGAAGCCGAAATCGTGGCTAAGGAAAAGGAAGCCTCTCAGCTCAAATATAAATACTTCGGCCCACAGGGCGAACTCTACAAAAAGCAGCAGTCGCTCATCAAGCCTATTCAAGACGACATTTATGCCGCTTGCAAAAAGGTGTGTGAGGAAAAGGGCTATCAGGTGATTTTCGACCGCGCGTCGATTCAAGGCGCAATGTATGTGTCGCCACGCATCGATGTGACCGATGAAGTGATTGCAAAATTAGGCTACTAATTCACCCTACAATATAAAGGAAAAAATATTATAAACTTAAATAACACATTACTACAATTATGTTCAAGAAATTTATCCTCGCAGCTCTTGTTGCTGCTCCTATGATGCTTTCAGCACAATCAGCTGTTAAATTCGGTATGGTTAATCCAGCAGAAATCTTCCAAGTGATGCCTGAAACCGCTACAGCTCAAAACACCCTCAAGGCTGCAAGCGACAAGTATCAACAACAAGGCAAGGCGCTCCAAGACGAACTTCAAAAGAAAAGCCAAGAACTCGAAGAACTTGAAAAGGCTAAAGCCGCTCAAGCCACTATCGAAGCAAAGACTAAAGAAGCTCAAGACCTTTACACTCGTCTTCAAAACTTCTCACAAACTGCTCAACAAGACCTCCAAAAGCAACAGGAAACTTTGATGGCACCAATCCAACAAAAACTCCAAAACGCTATCCAAGCAGTAGGTGCTAAGGGTGGTTACACAGCAATCCTCGACTCTGCTACACTTCTCTACAAGGGCAACTCTATGGAAGATGTGTCAGCAAAAGTGAAAGCAGAACTCGGCATCAAGTAATTTTTGCACTCACACAAAAATAAACGATAAAGATACAGCCTGTCTCTCCCCGCAGAGATAGGCTTTCTTTTTTGCCCAATAAAGAAATATTACTAACTTTGTAGAGATGTAAGCCCCACAAATGCAGGGGGCGCAAATGTAGTGTAACAAATCTAATCAAAAGGCTATGATAAAGAAATTATTACTTGTGTTGGCGGCGTTGATGCCTATGTGCATGACGGCGCAAATCGTGAAAATTGCGGTGGTCAATATCCAAAATGTGTACGACGCTTGCCCCGAAAAGGCGGTGGCTCAAGCAGCACTCTCCGAATTGAGCCAGCAGTATAAGCAAGAATATAAACTAATGCAAGATGATTTCGGCAAAAAATACGCCGACTATCAGCGTCTTGCCAACGACCCAAAAGTGTCGGCTACCATCAAGGAACGCCGCATGAATGAGATTCAAGACGAAGACGATAAAGTGAAGCAATTCCTGCAACAAGTGGATAAGGAACTTGCCGACAAGAAAGCCGAACTCAACAAGGAAATCTACGCAAAGATCAACGCGGCAGTGAAAGCAGTGGGTGAAGCAGGCGACTTCACCTATATTTTCGACATCTCTCAAACCCCATTGGCATACACCGGCCCCACAGCCATCGATCTCACCCAATTAGTGAAAGAAAGATTAGGCTTAAAGTGATTCCACAATGCTGTATATATTATTTAGATTATGCTGTGGAATAATAACTCTTATTAGTTATTGCACGGGATTTACTTATGAAGAGGTCAATTCGATTTTGTTTATTTATGGCGAACCTATAATTATAGGTTTATGTAATTTGTTCATTTTGCTTAAAAGTTTCAATCATAAACTTTTATGTGTATTCATTACTCTATATAATATTTTTTATTTATTTGTAATATCAAAGATTTTCATTCACTATATTCCATATTCATTACACAATGCATGTGTAGTGGCTTATAAAGATCTGGAGACATTAGGGTCGATTACCGGATTTGGATATGTAGGAATTAATCTATTTCTATTTATTATTCTACCATTATTATTAGTGAATTTAAATATTGTATTTTACGCCATTATCAAACGAAACCGTAATAACAAGACGCAGCCCCTCTCATAATTTACTGATTGTGCAGAAGGAATTAGATACATGAAGGAATCCCCACACCACAGCTCCCGAATCCCCACCACAGATTCGGGAGCTGCCACATCATCCCCCACCTACCACTTTATGGCTGTTGGGGATTTTTACACCGATTTTTTTAAAAAAGTCAACAGGTCAACGTGTCAACAGGTCAACGAGTAATAAGTTAGCAAGTCAATGGGGGGCAACAAGTGACATGCCATTTCGATTTGTTTTGTTGAATCGGTTGAATCTGTGTGAGCTTTTTTTTGAAAAATCTGTGAGAGAGGGGGGGGATTATATTCGTTAAAAAATGGGTGTTAATTGGGTTTTTAATGGATTAAATTGGTGTTTCGGACCATCAATCGGACCCTTCTGACCCAAACAGACCCATAGCAGACCCATAGCAGACCCAAGCGGACTCTTCGGCCTCATCAGACCTCCGAAAACTTGTTGGCTCGTTGGCTTGTTGGCTTGACTTGGGGGTAAAAAAAAGGCCCTTATTCTCACGAACTGGGGACTTTTGAATTTTATGAATAGAATCTGTATAGAAAAGTGCAATATTATTTCTTTTGTGATGCAAATTTAATCACAGTTTCTGTTTCCAACAAATCTTTTTTGAAAAAAAATGTGTAAAAAGGTAAGATGGACAATTTTTTTCCGAAATTCACCAATTTACGGAGCGAATCCATTATCTTTGCATAGCAAAAATTCCGAGCATTGTGCCGCTTCGGTTTTGTTTTGAGATATTCGGAATTTATTTTTTTGGGGGCGGCACGGTTTTTTGGTACGGATATTGCAATATCAATAACGATAAATGGCGAAACGCATCTTCATATATATAATTCTGGCGTTAGGCTTTTGCTTTGGGGCGAATGCCTCACAGCCCGACTCTGTGCGTGTGAGCCTCGTGACCATTTACCCAGGCAGTGAAATCTATGAGCTTTACGGACACACCGAATTGCGTGTGCAGGACGAGCATGGCGACTATTTCTTCAATTATGGCTTGTTCGACTTCAATGCGCCAGGCTTCGTGTATAGGTTTGTGAAAGGTGAGACCGACTATCTGTGCGGTGCCATTCCTGCCACTTATGCGCTATCGGGATATGATGGCCGCAGGGTGGTGGAGCAACAACTCAATTTGAGCCAAACGCAGGCGCAGCAGGTGCGTGACTTACTTGTTGAGAACGCGCGTCCCGAAAACGCCACTTATCGCTATAAATTTGTGAGCGACAACTGCGCCACCCGTCCACGCGACATCATTGAGCGTGCGCTGGGCGATTCGTTGACATATCACCCTGCGGCATCTGCCAAACTGACATATCGCGACATGATGCACAACTATAACGGCAATTATGCGTGGAGCCGATTTGGCATCGACCTTGCCTTGGGATGCGACCTCGACACCGCGATTACCTATCGCCAACAGATGTTTGCGCCTGTGGTGCTGGAGAAAGCCCTCGCAAAAGCCACGGTGAAGCGTGCCGATGGCAGCGTGGTGCCTCTTGTGGGCGCTACCGAGGTGCTTGTTGATGGTTCGGAAGAAGGTTTGGTGGCACCACCCACACCATGGTATGCCACACCGCTTTTTGTGGCGCTGGTGCTGTTGGCATTGGCATTGGCTTTGACGGTGCGCGACTGCTGCCGCCGCAAGGTGAGCCGCTGGTTCGACACGTTGGCGTTTGCTGCCTATGCCTTGTGGGGCTGTGTGGTATTCTTCCTCGTGTTTGTTTCCACCCACGAATCCACATCGCCCAACTACAACGCCCTGTGGCTTCACCCTGCATACCTGCTCTTGGCTGTTTTGCCATGGGTGGCAAAAGCAAGAAAAGTGCTCACCGCATTGCATATCGCCAATTTCGTATGGCTTGCTGCTTCAGTGGTGCTGCTTGCCACAGGCGTGCTCTCGCAAGAGTTGCTGCTGTCGTTCTATGTGCTGATGGCTGTGCCGATGGTGCGCTCATTTAATTATTTATACATTCATCGCTTATGCAATCACGAAGTGGCCAAATAAATCGCCTGCTCACATCTATTATGGCTTCCATGGTGGTACTTTCCGCTATGGCAGCTGTGGAGGTGCGTATGCCCAACCAAGAGGTGGAGGTGATAGTGAACCAGCTTCGTACCGATTGCACCCTGCTGCTCTCCGACCGCGAGGGGCAGGAGGCACTTGGCAGAATCCTGCGCCACCCGAAGGGCATGGTGCTGATGCGCGCCATAAAAGGACTGTCGCAAAAGCATATTGGCGGAGAATTCACAAGTCACAAGTCGGTGGCTGCCACACTCCCCAAACTTCTCATTCCCACTCAAGAAAAATCCTTACAATTCATTAATATACCCATTGAATCGGCTCTTTTGGCACCAGCCACCCAGAGCCTATTGCGCGTTCGCGCTCCCAGTATTGTTTTAGCGTAAGCCCCCAATCCGCCACACCCACCGCATCAGCCTCAATAAAATCCACAAAATCGGCGAGATAGGCGCGAGGCAGGGTAGGGCGAGGTTTAGGGCACAATCAGATGCGATTTTTCAACTATTTTTATTATCTTTGTACCTCATTATGTGGTGCTTTGAAGCGCCGCCAGCAAGCGGTGACGTGGCACTACGGTGAATACGTAAAAAAACAATACAAAACTATATATGGGATTAAATGACTTTTTAAAATCGATGTTCGGCAGCAAGAGCGACCGTGACTTGAAGAAACTGCGCCCTATCTTGCAGAAAATCAAGCAAGTGTATCCAACTGTGGAAGCTTTGTCGAACGATGAACTCCGTGCGCGTGTCACTGCAATCCGTCAAGAGATTCAGGACGATGTGCAACCACTCCGCGACGAAATCACAAAAATCAAGGTAGAAGTAGAAGAACTTGACTTTGAAAAGCGTCAGCCACTTTGGGACAAGGTCGACAAACTGCAAAAAGAAGTGCTCGACCGCATTCAGGCTAAGCTCGACGAGGTGCTTCCTGAAGTGTTCGCCATCGTAAAAGATACCGCTCGTCGTTTCGCTCAAAATGAAACCATCGAGGTGACCGCTACCGACTTCGACCGCAAATTGGCGGCTGAAGGTCGCGACTTCCTCACTATCGAGGGCGACAAAGCCACTTACTACAACCACTGGGTGGCTGGTGGCAACGAGGTGACTTGGGATATGATTCACTACGACGTGCAGCTCATCGGTGGTATCGTGCTTCACCAAGGTAAGATTGCCGAAATGGCTACCGGTGAAGGTAAAACCCTCGTGGGTACGCTCCCTGTGTTCCTCAACGCACTTAGCGGCAACGGTGTGCACATGGTGACCGTGAACGACTACCTCGCAAAGCGTGACTCGGAATGGATGGGTCCTCTCTACATGTTCCACGGCATCAGCGTGGCTTGTATCGACAAGACTCGCCCTAACTCAAAGGAACGCCGCGACGCATACAACTGCGACATCACTTTTGGTACGAACAGCGAATTTGGTTTTGACTACCTTCGCGACAACATGTGTATGACACCAGAGGAAATGGTGCAGCGTCCACACAACTTCGCCATCGTGGATGAGGTTGACTCCGTGCTTATCGATGATGCCCGTACACCTCTTATCATCTCTGGTCCTGTGGCAAGAGGTGAAGACCAAATGTTCAACGACTTTAAGCCAAATGTGGAGCGTGTGTATGAAGCACAGCGACGCCTCGTCACCCAATTGCTCGCCGACTCTAAGCGTATGATGGCAAGCGACGACGACAAGGTGTTTGAAGAAGGCGCATTGCTGCTCTACCGTGCCCACAAGGGTCTTCCAAAATACAAACCTCTGATCAAGTATCTGTCGGAGGAAGGTGTGAAGCAGTCGATGATGAAAATCGAGGCTAAGTATATGCAAGACAACAGCCGCGACATGCACATCGTCACCGACCCTCTCTACTTCATCATTGAAGAACAGAACAACACCGTAGAACTTACCGATAAGGGTATCGACGTATTGACAAAGGGCACCGAAGACCCATTGTTCTTCGTGCTTCCAGATATTGCGAGCGAACTCTCAGCCGTGACCAACGAACCTCTCTCCGACGAAGAGAAGGTGGCAAAGCGCGACCAGTTGCTCCAAAACTATTCGCTCAAGGCAGAGCGTGTGCACACTGTAACTCAGTTGCTGAAGGCTTACACCCTCTTCAACCGCGACGATGAATATATCGTTGACGAGGAAGGTAAGGTGAAGATTGTGGATGAACAGACCGGCCGTATCATGGAAGGTCGTCGCTACAGCGATGGCTTGCACCAAGCTATCGAGGCAAAGGAAGGTGTGAATGTGGAAGCCGCTACACAGACTTTCGCAACCATCACATTGCAGAACTATTTCCGTATGTATCACAAGCTCGCTGGTATGACCGGTACTGCCGAGACCGAGGCTGGTGAATTCTGGGAAATCTACAAACTCGATGTGGTGACTATCCCAACCAACAAACCTGTGCTCCGCAACGATATGCCTGACCGTGTGTACAAGACACAAAAGGAGAAATTCAATGCGGTGATTGCCGAAATTGAAAAGATGCGCAATTCAGGCCGTCCTACACTGGTGGGTACCACCTCTGTGGAAATCTCTGAAATGCTTAGCCGTATGCTCCGTTTGCGTCACATTCCTCACCAGGTGCTGAATGCGAAACTCCACCAACAGGAAGCCGACATCGTGGCTCAAGCAGGTCAGAGCGTAGATGGCAAGGGTGTTGTGACTATCGCCACCAACATGGCTGGTCGTGGTACCGACATCAAGCTCTCGAAGGAAGTGAAAGACGCTGGTGGTTTGGCAATCATCGGTACAGAGCGTCACGAGTCACGCCGCGTTGACCGTCAGTTGCGTGGTCGTGCCGGTCGTCAAGGCGACCCAGGTAGTTCAGTGTTCTTTGTGTCGTTTGAAGATAAGGTGATGCGTCTCTTCGCAAGCGAAAAGATTGTGAAGTTGCTCGACCGCCTCGGCTTGGAAGATGGCGAAGCTATCGAATCGCCAATGGTGACCAAGAGTATTGAAAACGCACAGAAGCGTGTGGAAGAAAACAACTTCGGTATTCGTAAGCACACACTCGAATATGACGACGTGATGAACGCACAACGTAAGGTGATTTATACCAACCGTCACCACGCAGTGCTCGGTGAGCGTATCGGCCTCGACATCATCAACACTATCTACGACACCGTGGAAGATGCCGTGGGCAAGTTCAACGACTACGAATACGAGGACTTTAAGATGCACGTGCTCACCACATTCGCTATTGAACCTCCATTCGATGAATACGAATATCGCAAACTCGATAAGCAAGACAAAATCGACCGTCTGTATAAGGTGGTGAACGATGCGTTTAACCGCAAGATGGAACGCCTCCGTGAAGTGGCTACTCCTGTAATCAATCAGATTGCACAACAGCAACTCGAAAGCGGTGCGCCTGAAGTGGGTGGTCAAATCCGTGTGCCAATCGGCGACGGCAAGCGTATGTTCGGTATCGTTGTCAATATCAAGGAAGCTTACGAAACTGGTTGCAAAAACTTGGTGAAGGCTTGGCAAAAGGCAGTGCTCCTGCTCTCTATCGACGAAAACTGGAAGGAACACCTCCGTGAACTCGACCAGTTGCGTCAGTCGGTACAGAACGCAAGCTACGAGCAGAAAGACCCACTCGTGATCTACAAGGTGGAATCGTTCAAACTCTTCCAGACTATGCTCGGTGTGCTCAACACTAAGGTGGTGGCCACATTGCTCCGTGGTCAGATTCCTGTGGAGGCAAGCGACCCCGACAGCGTGCGCCGCGAAGGTGAACGTGCTCCAGAACGCACTCGCCCACAGCAGAGATTGAGTGAAAACCGTGGCGATGATGCACTCGCAGCGGCAGCAAAGGCCAACGCACAGGCTGCACAATCAGCATCGCCACAGTCACGCCAGCCACAAGCACCTCTGCACGTAGGTCCAAAGGTGATGCCAAACGACCCATGCCCATGTGGCAGCGGCAAGAAATACAAAAAATGCCACGGTCGTTTCGCCTAATCCCCAATCGCATTAAAAACGATAAACCCTAACATAAAAAATCGCTCTCTCGGTCACCACCGCAGAGAGCGAATTTTTTATATCACTCACACCATCAATTCACCCAACAAAAGTCTACTAAGCCCCTAAAAAAAAGGTTGATATACAAGCCGTCCCAAAGATGGGGTTGTGATGAAATTCCGTTAGGAATTTGATGTGTGTAGGCAGGTATGCAGAAAAGATGTAATGGAGCGAAGCGAAATGGAAT
>OIXU01000042.1_pt1 | contig 36984 bp, 38 predicted proteins | sample 1587921 | NCBI WGS metagenome assembly OIXU01 (sample SAMN03283238) | human gut metagenome | biome: human-associated habitat; material: feces | host: Homo sapiens | place: Peru | collected 2012
CGGAAAGTCGGAAGAATCAGATTTTCCTCCATCTCTTCGATTTCACGGAACGAAGTAACTGCTTTGCAGACCACATAATAGCTCATGATGGCGATGCAGTCGTAGGTGCCGCCTACGCCGTTGTGGAAGTTCTTTTTGCCGCCCAAGTCGGTGCGCCAGTCGGAGAGAAAGACCGCGTACTGCCGCTGCACCTTTTCCCATACTGTCTCCCGCTCTGCTTCCGGATAGTGCAGGGCGATTTTCGCCAGGATTTCTTTCTTGCAAGGCTTTGAATACAGCACATGGCTTTTGCGGTCGAATAGAAGCTCGTTGTCCTTCATCTGATTGCCTCCCTCCTTGTTCTTTCTTGCGTGCATGAGACCATCTCAGATTTAACCCGCTTTTCGGCAGACAAACCATGCCATGCTTTTCAGGTTTCCCATGTCCACATCCGTATACATTCCATCCAGCCGTGCTTTCAGACTGGAAACCGTCTCATAGGGCGGTGTGAAAAAACCTGCCTTTTCATAAACATGCCGGACAAACCAATCCGTCCGCTTGTGCTCGCCCATCACATAAAAGCAGCCGCAGAATGTCCCGCCGGGTCTCAAAACCCGGAAAACCTCCCGATAGGCGGCTTCCTTGTCCGGAAAAGCATGAAAGCCGTTCAGCGACAAAACGATGTCGAAGGTGTCGTCTGCATAGGAGAGTGCTCCCACATCTCCCTGCCGGAAGGTTACATTTTTCAGGTGCAGGCGGTCAGCCTTTTCCCGTGCCTGCCTCATCATATCGGGCGAATAATCGAGACAGGTAATGTCCGCCTCCGGCATAGTCTGATAAACCGGCATGGTCAGAATCCCTGTTCCCACCGGCACTTCCAGCAGCTTGCCGGAGAAATGCTCCGGAATACCGGACATTGCCTTTTCCAGATAGGCGTCGTTTTCCGCCTTGTTCATTGCCCACACCAAGCGGCACACCGCTTTCCCGCTCAGAGTAGAGCAGGTGATCATGCCGTCATAAAAACTGTTTCCGCCCGTCATTCGGTACGCACCGCGAATGGCTTCTTTTCGTTCCATGGTTCTTCCTCCGTGTTTCAATCATCACACGACCGTTTCCGATCTCATTTTTTCAAAATGTCCACGATTTTCGCAAAGTCCTCCTTTGCCTCCTTGAAGATCGGCAGCATACAGTAGCAATGCACCATCTTCGGGCGGGCGGACACCGTATAGGGGACATTTGCCCGTTTGCAGGCTTCCTCAAAGTCCGGCAAAGCACCGTAGAGCACCTCGTCGGCAGAATAGAAGAAGTGAATATCGCCTACGCCGGTAAAATCTCCCCGGGAGCCGGAGAGCATATAGTCCGGCACATTCTCGCAGCCATGCCGCATGAACTTTTCCACCGTCACCATAAAGGCATAGTCGATGGAAACATCTCTTTCGTTCAATGCCTTCATCCGCGATTTTTCGCCATCGTTCCACGGCACTTCGCCGGGAGATACGGCGACGATATGCCGTGGCTGCGGCAGCGGCTCGGGCTGCGCGTTGTTGTGCGCCGCGATCCCCAAAGCCAGCGCACCGCCGGAGGAAAAGCCGCAAGTACTGACATTTCCGCCGCCGTACAGTGTAATCATTTTTCGATAACATTCGTACACCATCGCGTATGTTTCAGTAATGCAGTGTTCCATGCAGAGCGGGTAAAACGGAAACCACACATCACAGCCGGTCTCGCGGCAGAGCTTGCGCATCACAGGCAGGTCGCCCTTATCGGGGCCGATCACCATGCCGCCGCCAAAGAAATAGAGAATCGCGCGCTCGGACGGCTTCGGATGCTCTCGCACGATCAGGCAGGGAAAGCCGTTTACCGCGATCGTTTCATAATATGCCTTGCGGTCGGTGGGCGTAAAAACGCCACGATGCCGGTTCTGCTTTTCAATTTCCTTTCGCAGTGCATCCTCCGGCAAGGCGAACGCCTTTTTCGCGCCGGAGAGCTTGTATACGCTGCGTAAGATAGATGCAAAGATACTCATGATTTAGCCCCCTCATTTCCGCGCCGTAATGCAGAGCCAGCTTTTCTTTTTGTGTATCTGCACATCGTGAAAGCCCGCCTGCTCCAGATACGTCTTCAGCTCGGCGTCCTTGTAGATGGTCATGCCGCCGATGATCTCCGTCCACTTCTTGTCCTTGTCCGTATCGCCGTTGCTTTCGTTGCAGATGAGTAATGTCCCGCCGGGCTTCAGCACCCGGTAAACCTCCCGGAAGCACTGCGGCAGATCGGGCCAGAAATAGACGGTTTCAAAGGCCGTTACCGCATCGAACCAGTCGCCTGCAAAGATCATATCCGCCACGCTGCCTTGCAGAACGGTGCAGCGGCCCTCCGCTATGGCGGCCTCGTTGACCTTTTTGGATTTCTCCACACTGACGGGGGAATAGTCAATGCCCTTGACAATACCCTCCGGGCATTTTTTCAGAAGTCTCTTGATGTTCGCCCCTCCGCCGCAGCCGCAGTCCAGCACCTTGGCGTCCGGAGTAAGCTCCAAAAAGCGAAGTCCCCACCGTGCCACAGGACTGTGCCCCAGGTTCATCATGGCGACCATGATTTTCCCGCCAAGCCCCACAGGCTTTCTGGTGTTCTCAAAAAATGACATCTTATCACACCTCCGATTTCACACATTCCGCATAGGTCAGCGGGAAGGACGCATTTAGAACAGCGCTTTTCCGCACCGCCCAGCCGTTTTGCCGTAGGAAGCACAGGTATTCCGCGCTCGTCCACTTGCTGTGGAGAGGAAAGCCTGCCAGCTTCATGAAAAAGGCTTTGACCTTGCCGGAAAACGAGTTTCCCGCATGGGTGAAGGTCGGCGCAATCAACACGCCGTCATCCTTCAGAACCCGCTTGATTTCTTGCAGGGCTTTCTCCAGCTGCGGCACGATATGCAGCGCGTTGGACACGATCACCACATCAAAGGACTCCCCCGTGTAGGGCAGGCAGAACATATTCTGCACGGAAAAGTACAGCTTTGCCGAGAGATTATCCCGCTTTGCCTCAGCGATCATCTCCGCAGAGGCGTCCGTCGCCTCGATGTGTGCCGCCGCGTTCACGATGCTTTTTGCGATCAACCCCGTACCGGTGGCCAGCTCCAGCACCGTTTTGCGCCGCACAAGCGGCCGAATCAGCTCATACATCTCGTCATACGCCGCCCGATCCTTTCGCATAAAGCGGTCGTACCGACCGGCATTTCTGTCCCAGAAATTCTTGTGTTTTCGCATCTCTGTCATTCCTTTCGGAGTTAGATTCGCCTAACCGATGTGTGCAGTTGTTCGGTTAGATGACGCTAACCGTTGTGCCTTGAAAAAGCCGCATTTTGCGGCCTTCCACTTATTTAAATAACTCCCTGCAAGCGCCGTACACCAGCGTTTCCAGCACCTGCGGATATAACTCCCCAATCTGCTCCTTATGGGAAACTGTGAGGATCAGTCCCCGCACCGTCGCGGCAGCCAAAGAAGCGCCACGCCTTGGCATCAAATCATATTTTTCCAAGAGCTGACGAATATGCGTTTCGTCATCGTGGTAATGGACATTTTTGATGTCATCCGGCAGTCTCTGCAGAAGCAGCTTCGCATCGTTTTCAATGAAGACCATGTCGCCGGTATCGGACAGTCTCCGGCAGACGGCAAGAACCGCCTTTGCCGCGCGCTCCGATGTTGGCAGGCCGCCATTTCTGTGCAACGCCTGGTCAGCCACCCCGTAAAGCTCGGAGTGGATACTTTCCAGAACCGCGAAGAAGGCCATCTCCTTGGATTCGTAGAATTTATAAAACGAGCCTTTTGCGATACCGACAGCCTTTGTCAGTTGATCCACTGAGGTTTTCTTCATCCCCAGCGTGACAGCACAATGTCTCGTTTCCTTCAGCAACGCCTTGCGGAGCTGCTCAGTCTCGTAATCGGTAAAAGCCAAGGTCGCACCCTCCCTGAAATATGACCGTTTCGGTTCTTCTGGTCATATTATACCGCGCTTTTTTCTGGTTTGCAAGGGGTGTAGAGAAAAACATACGCATTTTAACAAAAAATTATTTTCCCTTAACACATTATTTCATGAAGGCGCTCCTCTTCCTTTGGCAAAGAACTGCACCCCCCTAAAATCAAAAATGCACCCCCCTCTGAACCGTAATTGCACCCCTTACACGGTTTCTATCAAAATTAGAGTCATTTGCCAAAAGCCCACCGTAATTCTATCAGAATTACGGTGGACTTTTTCTATGCCTGAAAACCGCTTGAAATAAGGCTTTTCAGCAGCAGACGTTTTCTAAGAATAATTAAACACAAGAAATTGCCTCTTGCAATCCTAACGATATAAGGATACAATAATCCTAACGACATTAGGAAGAGGGCTTACGCATTGTTTCATAAAGGTTTGAGTAAAAAGGCCGTGGTCGAGGCCTCAAAGGAACTGATCGAAGAAAACGGAATAGCTGCGTTTTCCATGCGGGCGCTGGCGGAGAAGCTGGGCGTGAAAACGGCGTCGCTCTATGCGCACGTTGCGAGCATGGACGCTCTGTTCACGGAGGTTGGTTTATCCGCGCTGCATGACCAGAAGGCGGCGCAGCTTGCCGCCATCGAGGGGAAAGACGGCGATGCGGCGGTTTTGGCACTGGCGGAGAGCTATCGTGCGTTTGCCAAAGCCCATGCCGCGCTCTATCAGCTCATCATGCAGATGCCTATGGGCAAGGACGAAACGCTGCGGAGCGCCGCAGCCATGACGGCCGAACCGTCCATGCAGGTCTTGCAGGGCTATTCCATCGGTGAGGAGCGGCGGATGCACTGGCAGCGGGTCCTGCGCGGCGTGATGCACGGATTTGTCTCGCAGGAGACGTCCGGCTATTTCGCCCATTACCCCGTGGATCTGGAAGAAAGCTACCGCCTTGCCGTTCAGTGCGTCATCGACGGTCTGCACAAGGAGGCGGCGCGGAATGAACGCTGAACGGACGGCGCTTTTCTCTGACGCGCCGGTACGAAAAGCCGTGCTGACGCTGGCGATCCCCACGGTCATCAGCCAGCTCATCACCGTGGTCTACAACATGGCGGACACATTCTTCATCGGGAAGCTGAACGACCCGCTGCAAGTGGCGGCGGCGACCATTGCCATGCCGTGCTTCATGCTGCTGACCGGCTTTGCCAATCTCTTTGGCTTGGGCGGCTCCAGCCTGATTTCCCGCTGCCTCGGTATGGGCAATCAGGAAAAGGCGCGGCATTGCGCGTCGTTCTGCATCTGGACAGGCGCGGTGGCCGCACTCCTCTATGGAATTGCCGTTGTCCTTCTGGAGCCGGTGTTGTTTCCGGTTCTGGGTGCAAGTGCGGACACCTGGGAATATTGCCGCCAGTACGTTTTCTGGACGATTGGCATCGGCGCCGTGCCGACCGTGATGAACGCGGAGCTGGCACACCTGATCCGCGCCGAGGGCTATTCCAAACCGGCAGGGTTCGGCGGCATCCTGAACATCATCCTCGACCCGATCTTTATTTTTGCATTTCGGCTGAACATCGAGGGCGCGGCCATCGCAACCATGCTTTCCAACTTGATTGCAATGGGTTATTTCCTCGGTTTTCTCTATCACATCCGCAAAAATACGGTCATCACGCCGAACCCGAAAACCTTCTCGATCAAACAACTGCGGCGCTCAATCACATGGTCGCGGGTTATTCCGATACCGCCATCGCAGGCATGGGCATTGCCAAGAAGATCGACCTGCTGGCTTACGCCATCGCGCAGGGCATGACGCAGGGAACGCTGCCGCTGATCGGCTATAACTTTACCTCCGGCGATCATAAACGGATGAAAGCCGCCATCAAGGCGGCGTTTGCATACAGCTTCCTCGTTGCCTGTGCCGGCGCCGTTCTTCTCTGGACATTGGCAGCGCCCATCTCCCGCTGCTTCATTGCGGACGCAGAAACAGTCCGCTACGGGCAACACTTTTTGAAGATCATTTGCCTGGCCTGTCCGACTACGGCGATCAACTTTATGGTTATTACGGTTTTTCAGGCGATCGGCAAGAAGGTGCAGCCGCTTTGCCTGTCGCTGCTGCGCAAGGGCAGTCTGGATGTGGTGTTCATGCTGCTCCTGAACGGCGCTGTCGGCGTTTCCGGTATCGCGTGGGCAACGCCCTTTGCCGATTGGATCGCGTTTGTGATCTCCGTGGCGCTGATCGTGCCGCAGCTGCGGCAATTAAAGAATGAATAGGCTGCAAAACAATGCACCCCCTCTAAACCGTAGCTGCACCCCCTTTAAGGGTTCCTGTCAAAATTGTGATTTTTCCCCAAAAATGGCAAGCATCAGAAGATGCTTGCCATTTTTATTTCTTCCCTCTTAAATCGTCACTTTTCACTCCGGCTATGCCAATTTCATCCTGCTGCCGCTTTTACCACGTCAGCGAAAACTCCACCAGCTCCGGCGTTTCCGGCTTACCGATGAGCGGCTCGTTTTTGTCCAGCGCGGAAAGCTGCGCCAGCTCCTCGGCGGTCAGCGCAAAATCAAACAGGCCGAGATTTTCTTTGATATGCTCCGGCTTGGTGCTCCTCGGAATGACGGCAATGCCTTTCTGCGTCAGAAAGCGCAGCAGGATCTGCGCGGGGGTCTTGCCGTATCTCTCGGCCAGCGCCAGCACGGCCGGCTCTCTGAACATCTCGCCGCGGCTGCCCTGTCCCAGCGGCGCATAAGCCATGTGCGCCACCTGCTTTTTGTCCATCCAGCGTCTTTCGGCACTGCGCTGGCAGTAGAGATTGGTTTCGATCTGGTTCACTGCCGGAACGACCTTATTATAGGCAATCAGATCAAGGAGCTGATCCGGCTCGAAGTTGGAAACGCCGATGGCGCGGATCCTGCCCTCCGCATACAGGTTCTCCAGAACCCGCCACGCCGCGTAGTAGTTGGCAAACGGCCAGTGCAGAAGCAGCAGGTCGATATAGTCCGTCTGCAGAGCGGCCAGGGACTGCCTGACTGCCTGAGCGGCGTTTTCGTAGGACTTGAAGTTCACCTTTGTGACGAGAAACAGCTCCTCGCGGGCAACTCCGCTTTGCTTTATCCCCTTGCCGACTTCCTTTTCGTTGCCGTAGGCCTCCGCCGTGTCGATCATCCGGCAGCCGTTTTCAATGGCAGCCGAAACCGCCTCGGGGCAGGTTCCTCCGCCCAGCATAAACGTGCCGAACCCGATAAGCGGCATCCGGATGCCGTTATTCAAAGTCAGGTATTCCATGATCCCATCCTTCGTTTTCATATTGCACAGATGTCTGTTCCGTGCTATCATGATTGTAGCAAGTTCGGGTAACACGAAGTCAAGAGGCATTTCAGTTTTTTCGGAGGATGCAATGTACTATACGATGAAGCAGATGGCAGAACTGTTTGGGGTAACGGAGCATACGCTGCGCTATTATACCGACGAGGGGCTGCTGCCCTGCCGGCGGGATGGCGGCAACCGGCGTGTTTTCAATGAGGAATCTGTCAACTGGATGCAGGGCATCCTGTGCTTGAAAGGCTGCGGCGCTTCCATCGAAGACATTCGGGCATATTGCCGCCTTTGCCTGCTGGAGGGATCGGAGGAGAACCTGCGGGCAAGGTATGCCATCATTCTTAAGCAGCGGGAAGAAGCCTATAAACGGCTGGAGGAGGCAAAAGCCACGGCGAAATATATGGACGGCAAGGCGGCGCACTACGAAGCAATTCTGGCAGGTCTTGCTCCGGACGACACCAACCCCAAAAACTGGACGGCAGAAAACCGCCCGTCACACGATTGAGCAGGAAAGCAGAGAAGTTTTCACATTGCGCGCGGCCGGCTCGGCTGGCGCGGGAAAATATTACAAAGGAGGCTTATCTCATGGATCGGGAAAAAATGAAAAAAGATCTGGGCGGCGCCGTGCTTGGAGAGGATAGGCATAGGGAAAAGATCGTGCAGACAACGGGCAGAAACGCTCTGGGAGAGTTTGCTCCGGAATTTGCGCACTTCAATGACGACGTGCTTTTCGGAGAGAACTGGAACAACGAAGACATTGACCTGAAGACTCGAAGCATCATCACCGTGGTGGCTTTGATGGCGCAGGGCATCACGGACTCCTCCTTGAAGTTCCACCTGCAAAACGCAAAAGAGCACGGCGTGACCCGAAAGGAGATCGCCGCCGTCATCACCCATGTGGCGTTTTACGCAGGCTGGCCCAAGGGCTGGGCGGTGTTCAACCTGGCCAAAGAGGTGTGGCCGCCGGAGGCGGAGGAAAAGTGAAAAGCAAGGCGCAGCTTTGCAAAAGAAAAGCGGCAGACCCCGATGGATCTGCCGTTTTTTGGCGCAGCGGGAGGGATTCGAACCCTCGTGGGATTGCTCCCAAACTGATTTCGAGTCTTTTATGCAACTGTGACGGGGGTGTCCGTTTTGGGGTCGTTTCTGTAAGCCCCGTACCCGCCGAAAGCCGCTTGAAATCAGGCTTTTTCGCTCGGAAAGCCTTGCGGGACGGGCTTTTTTAAAAGTGGGTTCAAATCGGCATTTTTTCCGATTTTGGAGAGAAATGCGGGAAGATAGGAGAGAAAAATCGGGAGACGGCCATACACCGCAGGATAGAGCTTCCAACCGACGAAAATCTATTTTTGAGGTGTTACATATGGATGTATTTCCCGTCAACTGGGACAGCGTTCCCGAAGTGATGAACAAGGAGCAATTTTTCCGAATATGCCACATCAGCAAGTCCACGGCGCTGCATCTGCTCAAAAGCGGCAAGGTGCCCTGCGAGTGGTCGGGTAAGAAAACCCGGTGCTATAAAATCCGAAAAGAGGATGTGAAAGCATACTTGGAGGAGCGGGCGATTTTTCCAGAACTCTATTCTGCGCCGAAGGGATGGTACGGCACCCACTATGTGGCGAGGCTCTCCAAGGAGCTGCCGGAGGACACGCTGCGGCAGATGCACGGCTACTATGAAAAGCTGCTGCGCAAATACCCGGATGTGGTCACAGTAAAGGATGTGGTGGCCCTGACCGGCTACACCCTGACCACCGTCCACAACTGGTGCAGCCGCGGGTCGCTGAAAGCCTTCCAGAAGGGGCTGAAGTTCTGCATTCCAAAGATCTTTCTCGTTGACTTCTTCTGCTCCCTGACCTTCCGCTCCATCACCCGCAAAAGCCTCTGGCATATCCAGACGCTGAACGAGTTCAGCAGGAAGATGAGGCATAGAAAATAAAACTTAATATATTTCTGCATCTCCTTTGTGTTTGATAGCCACAAAGGAGATGATTTTTAATAAAATACTTGCATTGCTTTCGTGATTTAGGTATAATGAATATGCTTAAGGGCGTAATACATTAAATTTGAAACATTGTATCTTAGTGTTTATTCCTGTTTATGAAAGTGAACCCGAGTAAACAAACGGAAACAAAGAATTAAATTTAATGATATATGTCTGGCATTGTCTTTCCTATTCTCACAGGGAAAGTGTTTTTGTCAGGCTATTATTATGCCTTTTGGTAAAATACATTACCGAAAGGATTTTTTATTATGAAAAAAGAATTAGTATGGAAAATGGTGCAGGGACAAATCGGGTATGATTTTAAAAATCTTGATTTGTTGCAGCAAGCTTTCACTCGTCGCTCATATACTGCAGAGAACGGCGGTGAAAACAATGAGGTGCTCGAGTTCATTGGAGACAAAGCACTTGATTTTGTGGTTGTTAAACTGCTTATTCAGAAGTATGGGCATTTAGCAAATGGGGATCCGGTTGACGGAACAAAGCTTTCTGTTTGGGAACAAGAATTCAAACGTAATCAAGAGGGTTACGAAGCGCCGGCAGTAAATAGTTTCGGCTGTGACTATGACGAAGATGACCTATCTAAAATCAAAAGTCGAATGGTGAATAAAAAAGCATTGGCTCGCCGAATGGATGAACTTGGTTTTTCTGAACATCTTATTATGGGGAAGGGCGATATACAGAATAATATCAACCAAGAAGATTCTGTAAAAGAAGATTTGTTTGAAGCTATTATCGGAGCTGTTGCAATCGATTCAGGATGGAATCTGAAGGACTTGCAAAAAGTGATTGAAGCAATGCTTGTTCCCGAAGACTTCCTAATTGATGATACCGACACTAATTATGTGCGACTGATTCAGGAATGGGAAATGAACAAAAATGGGTGCATTCCCTGGTACAAATATAAAGAAGCATCTTACACATCGACTTGGTATTTAAAAGAGAGTAACACTATATATCAAAACTTTCCGTTAGGCTACAACTATTCTAAACTAAAATATCATTGTTACCTTAAATTGCTTGATTCTCTACCGGTGTTTTGCGGCTTCGGTGTGTCTATCCGTGAGGCGAGAATGGCTGCTTGCAAATTAGCGTATGAGTATTTAGAGAGAAATGATATGCTTCCATCTATCCGTGACGAAATTGAAAATCCTAACCGTGATGATGCAATTAACCAACTTGAAACATTGGCACGAAGAGGTTATTTTTCCATTCCTACTTATGAGTTTAAGGAGACATATGATAACAATGGTAATCCTATTTGGAATTGCGAATGTCGTATAGCGGAAGAAGATTATTACTTCGATGGGACATCCTCATCAAAAAAAGAAGCAAAGAAAGATTCTGCTTTTAGAATGCTTTTTTATGTACTCGGAATGGAGGATGAATAAAAATGGCCAAGTGGTGTTTTAATTATGAGTCCGGCGAATATGAATACATCGAAAAAGATGGCTTCAGTATTGACCGAGGCGAATATGTTTGCAATTGGGATGATAGCCAATATCGTCGTGAAGAGGAAGAATGCCGTAATTCTTTATTTGATGATGAAGATGACGACTGACCCCAGATACTAAAACAATACCAATGTGCGATTTAAAAATTTGCACACTCGCACCTGTCTTTCGGTTTTGGTAGACTGTAACCGAAAGGCGGGTGCATTTTGCGTTGCAGACCTGCCGGGGAAATTTTGAATGGGAGGATCACATATGGAATCGCTATTTGAGCAGTTGGGTGGCACTTACACAAGGCAGGGCGACTATTGCCTACCCAATGTTTGCTTACCGCCCGAAGAAGAACGCCCCGTCGGCGTTTACGGCCAGCGGCGGCGAGTTTATCTGAGGGCGCACCACGGGGTGCTGTATTATAACCTGCTGACCGCCGGGGCGCTGGACGGGCACCTCGCAGACATTGAGGAGCAGGCGCAGGAACTCTTTCTTCAGCTGGTAAAACAATACGCAGACACCGAGGGCGTGACGGAGAGGTTGAAAGCCGATGACCCGATGGCGTGGGTGCGGAAGATGAACGGCATCCGAAACCGAGCGAACGAGATCGTGATGCAGGAAATTGTATACGGGTAACGAGCAAGCGGAGGTCGATGGCCTCCGCTTGTTTTGTGTGTAGAAAAGAACAATGCTGTTCTGAAATGACATTGTTCCGAACTTTGTTGACATTGTTCTTTTATTTGGGTATAATGTACTTGTGATTTTATGCGTGGAGGTATCCCCTATGGCTGAAATGATCTCGGTAAGAGAGGCAGCAGTGCGCTGGAATATAACGGAGCGGAGAGTTGCGACGCTCTGCAAGAATGGGAGAATCGCCGGTGCGAAAAAGCAGGGCAATCGTTGGCTGATCCCCGCTGATACGCAGAAGCCGGCGGATCAGCGGCTCAAGACGGGCGCTTTCCGCAAGACGGAGCGCGCGCCGAAGCTGCCCCTGCCCATCGGCGTGTCCAACTACTGCCTTGCATCGTCGGAATACTACTACATCGACAAGACGATGATGATCAAGGATTTCATCGACGAGCGTCCGATGGTGACGCTGTTCACCCGCCCCCGGCGCTTCGGCAAGACGCTGAATATGGATATGCTGCGCACTTATTTTGAAAAGAGCGACAAGGATACCTCCGTCTACTTCCGGGATAAGAAGATCTGGGCCTGCGGCCAGAAGTACCGGGATTATCAGGGCAAGTACCCTGTGATCTTCCTGACATTCAAGGATGTGAAGTTCGATACTTGGGAGGAGACTTTTGCGGCCATCCGGGATATTTTCGCAAAGGAGACCCGGCGGCACAAAGAACTGCTGGTTAGCGATAAATGCGACGAGTACAGCAAAAAGACCTATGAAAAGCTGGCAGACGGCAAAGTCAGCGAGGTTGAGCTGGCGTCGGCGCTGCTGGACCTGTCCGCTATGCTACACAAGCACTATGCCGTTGCGCCCATTATCATCATCGACGAGTACGACACCCCCATCCAGCAGGGCTATCAGAAGGACTATTACGACAAGGTCATCCGGTTTATGCGGAACCTGTTTTCCGGCGGGTTCAAGGATAATCAGCACCTGTCCTTCGGCTTCCTCACCGGCATTCTGCGGGTGGCAAAGGAGAGCATCTTCAGCGGGATGAACAACCTGTCCATCAACTCCGTGCTGGACAACAAATACAGCGCCTACTTCGGTTTCACTGCCGACGAGGTGATGGAGATGGCGGAATACTACGGCGCTGCCGATAAGTATGACGAGATTTGCCAGTGGTACGACGGCTACCGCTTCGGCAAGACGGAGATTTTCAACCCGTGGTCGGTGGTCAACTACTTCAGCAACGAGTGTGAGCCGAGGCCTTTCTGGGTCTCCACCGGCAGCAACGATATTATCGGGGAAGTGCTTGCTCAGGCAGATGAGGAGATTTATAACCGTCTGACCTCCCTGGTCAACGGCGAGACCTTCACCACCTTCATCGACACCGGCGTGATCTATCCGCAGATCAAGAGCAATCCCTCCACCATTTACAGCTTCCTGCTGGTGACCGGCTATCTGAAGGCGCTGAAAACCACGCCCTCCTTCAGCGGCGATTTTATGTGCGAGGTCTCCCTGCCCAACCGGGAGATTTCTCTGGTGTATAACAAGGAGATCTTGCAGCGGCTGGAGAATCTGATCCCGCCGTCCACGGCGATTTCTGTTCAGGAGGCCATCTTCTCCGGCGACAACGCACGGCTGAAAGCGCAGATTCAAACGCTGCTGACCCAGTCGGTCAGCTCCTTCGATACTGCCGGGGAGAACTTCTACCACGGCTTTATGCTGGGGCTGTGCGCCCTGCTGGGCGGCGCTTTCGTGACCTCCAACCGGGAATCCGGCGACGGGCGCTATGACATTCAGCTGAAGCCCACGAAAAAAGGACTTCCGGGCATCCTGATCGAGCTGAAAGCGGAGAAAAATTGCAGCGATGAGCAGCTGAAAAAGCTGTCCGAGACAGCCTTGCAGCAGATCAACGATAAGAAATACGAAACCGAGCTGACGACCGCCGGGGTCAGGACGATTTATAAATACGGCGTGGCCTTCAGCGGTAAAAAGGTCGAAGTGGCAGTCGGATGAGGAGAGAAAGCAATGGTTAACGAAAAAAGCAGCGCCGTGGGCGTAAATATACAGGAAAAGGCAACTGTGATTTGGAATATTGCGAACGCATTGTTCGGATACTTCAAGCCCCACGAATATGGCCTTGTGATCCTGCCGATGACGGTGGTCAAGCGGTTTCACGACTGCCTGCTGCCCACCCACGATGCGGTGATCGAGCAATATGAAAAGGTCAAGAAGCTGGCGGTTATCGACGGCTTTCTGACCCGTGCCTCCGGCTATCAGTTCTATAACACCAGCCGGTTTACTTTTGAGAGCCTGCTGGCCGACCCGGACAACATCGAAGCAAATTTCCGGGACTATCTGGCCGGGTTCTCCGGCAATGTGCAGGATGTGCTGGCCAAGTTCGATTTTGACAACATCATTCGCCGTATGGTGGAGTGCAACAGCCTGTATTTGGTCATCAAGGAGTTCAACTCCACCAAGGGCTACCTCGGTCCGGATAAGATCAGCGCCGTGGACTGCGGCTATATCTTTGAGGATCTCGTCAAGCGTTTCTCCGAGTCCTTCGGCGAGGAGGCCGGAGCGCACTTCACCAGCCGGGACATCATCTATCTGATGACCGACCTGCTGCTGTGCGACGCCAAGCTGGATGACGGCAATGTGACCGTGTACGATATGACGATGGGCACCTCGCAGATGCTTTCCTGTATGGAGGAGCGCATCCACGAGCTGAACAGCGATGTGGAAGTGACCTGCTTCGGGCAGGAGTTTAACCCTTCCACCTTCGCCATTGCAAAGGCGGATATGATGATCCGGGGCGGCGACCCCAATAATATGCGGTTCGGTGATACGCTCTCCGACGATCAGTTTCCGGGCTTCACCTTCCAGTACTGCATTTCCAATCCACCCTTCGGCATCGACTGGAAGCGGGAACAGAAGGCGGTGGCGGCCGAAGCTGCTAAGGGCGAGCTGGGGCGCTTTGCGCCCGGTCTGCCGAAAATCAGCGACGGACAGCAGCTTTTTGTGCTCAACGGCCTGTCCAAGCTGGCGCCGGGCGGCAAAATGGCGATCATTCAGAACGGCTCGCCTCTGTTTGCCGGCGACGCCGGGAGTGGCCCCAGCAATATCCGCCAGTATATCTTGGAAAACGATTGGCTGGACGCCATTGTTCAGCTTTCCACCGACCAGTTTATGAACACCGGCATTTCCACCTATATCTGGGTGCTGTGCAAGGACAAGCCCGCCTACCGCTGCGGCAAGGTGCAGCTCATTGACGCGTCCCACTGCTATGAACAGCGCCGCAAAGCCATCGGCACCAAGCGCAACGACATCAGCGACCATTGCCGGGAACTGATCGTGCAGGCCTACGGCGAATACCGGAACAATGCCGTGTATGGGGACAAGTCCGGCGTGTATTGCGAGAGCAAGATTTTCGGCAGTGAGGAGTTCGGCTACAACAAAATCGTTGTGGAGCGTCCGCAGCGGGATGAAAACGGCGAGATCGTGATGAAACGGGGCAAGCCAGTGGCGGACACTGCCCTGCGGGACACCGAAAATGTGCCGCTGGTGCAGGACATTGATGCTTATTTTGCACGGGAAGTCCTGCCCTACGCCCCGGATGCGTGGATCGACAAGAGCAAGACCAAGGTGGGCTATGAAATTCCGATGACCCGCTATTTCTACGAGTATCAGCCGCCGGAGCCGGTGGACGACATTGTGGAGCGTATTCAAAAGCTGGAGCGTGAGATTGCCGACAGTTTGAACACGCTGTTCCATAAGGAGGGCTGACGGCAGATGCGTGAAATGAAAGACAGCGGAGTTGCTTGGATCGGGGCAATACCGCAGGATTGGAAAACCGATAGATTACAATGGCACCTGAAAGAAATAAATGTCTCAAATAATCCGATTCAGACTAAAAATATACTTTCACTGACCATAGAAGCCGGTGTTATTCCTTATGCAGAAAAGGGAAATCAGGGAAACAAAGCAAAAGAGGACTATAGCCAATACAAAATTGCGTTTCCGGATACACTCGTTATTAACAGTATGAATGTAATCATCGGCGCAGTTGGAATCTCCAAACATTTTGGCTGTGTTAGTCCGGTGTATTATGTTTTTGAACCGATTGAAGGAACAAATTTGCGATACATCTATTATCTGTTTACTAATACTGGTTTTCAAAAGGAAATGCGGAAGTATGCAAAGGGCATTTTAGAGATACGCCTTCGTATTTCTTCAAATGATATGTTGAAACGCATTGTTCCATCACCACCATTTAAAGAACAGCAGAGAATTGCTGATTATCTTGATAAAATGTGTGCCGAGATTGATGCGGTATTGGAAAAGACCCGTGCGTCCATTGAGGAATACAAAAAGCTGAAGCAGGCGGTCATTACGCAGGCGGTCACCAAGGGTGTCCGTGGTGACCGCCCGATGAAGGACAGCGGCATTGAATGGATTGGAGAAATTCCGGCGGAGTGGACGGCAAGCAAAATAAAATACTGCACCGAGTTTGCCCCATCTTGTGATACAGGTCACCTTTCCGAAGACAGCTTGGTAACATTCACTCCAATGGAGTGCATTAAAAATGGTTATTTTGAGAATCGTGAAGCCCCTTTTTCTGCTTTTTCCTCTTCCTATACACAGTATCAAGAGGGAGATATTGTATTTGCTAAGGTCACACCTTGCTTTGAGAACGGAAATATTGCCATAATGCAAGGGCTTTCAGCTGGGTTTGGTTTTGGGAGCTCCGAGCTTTTTGTAATTCGCCCACAAAGTATAAATACAGAATTCATTTTCTACTATCTGCAAAATGACATTTTCAAGCAATATGCCTGTGCAACAATGACTGGAACGGGTGGATTAAAGAGAGTGTCCCCTACATTTGTCCGGAATTATTCTGTTTTTATTCCATGCAACGAGGAACAGTTAGAAATAGTGCGATACTTGAATGAAAAATGTAGTGGTATAGAGGTGTTGATAGCAAAGAAACAGCAATACCTCACCGAAATTGAAAACTACAAGAAATCCCTGATTTATGAGTATGTGACGGGCAAGAAGGAGGTCGTATAAATGAATCCATTCTACAACATTTGGAACTATGACTATATTCAGCAGCAGGCGCAAATGCAGCACCATTTTTCGCAGGTCAAGCAGGTACAGGACACAGCGAAAGCACTGTCTGATTTTCTGGACGGCTGCAACAAAATCGAGCCTGCTTATCAGCAGCAGGCAATGGCAGAGTTTTGTGCAGTTATCGCTGCGTATTTTAATAAGCACAACAGAGGATAACTTTACATAAGGGGAACGAATTATGATCACCACCGAAAAGCGTTTTGAAGCGGATATAGAATCCTTCTTCCTCTCCCCGGCGGGCGGATATACCAAGGGTGCAGACACCTATGACGCCAAACAGGGGCTCTATGTGAATACCCTGATCGACTTTGTGCAGCGCACCCAGCCCAAGGAGTGGGCGCGTTTTGAAAACGCCAATCAGGTGGATCCGGTGCGGAAGTTCTGCACAGCGTTCAACACGGCTTGCGAGACGGAGGGACTGCTCTCTGTCCTGCGCCACGGCTTCAAGCACCGTGGGCTGCGTTTTCGGGTGTGCTATTTTAAGCCGGAGTCTGCCCTGAATCAGGCGGCGGCTGCCCAGTGGGCGGCAAACATCATCGAGTGCTATCGCCAGTGGTACTTCTCCGCCGATACAAAAAAGAGCGTGGATATGGTGCTGGTGCTCAACGGCATCCCGGTATTCGCTTTTGAACTGAAAAACCAGTACACCGGACAAACGGTGGACGACGCCAAGCGGCAGTGGATGTATGACCGTGACCCGAGGGAGCTTTGCTTCCAGTTCAACAAGCGCATTCTGGCCTATTTCTGCGTGGATCACACCGAGGTGTGGATGACCACAAAGCTCGCCGGAAAGAACACCTATTTCCTGCCCTTTAACCAGGGCTCCAACGGAGCCGGAAACGACGGCGGCAAGGGCAATCCGGCAAACCCAAACGGTTACCCGACAGCGTATCTGTGGGAGAATGTCTTTCAGAAGGACAGTATGATGGACATTGTCCAGAAGTTTATGAACCTGAAGGACGGCAAAACGCTGATTTTTCCGCGCTATCATCAGCTGGATGTGGTGCGCAAGCTGCTGGCCGATGTCCGGCAGAACGGAGCGGGGCATAATTACCTGATCCAGCACAGCGCCGGAAGCGGCAAGTCCAATTCCATTGCGTGGACGGCTTACCGGCTGGCCTCGCTGTTCAATGAGGAGAACAAGCCGGTGTTCTCCAGCGTGGTCGTCGTTACCGACCGCACCGTGCTGGATTCGCAGCTGCAGGAGACCATTTCCGGCTTTGACCACACCCTCGGCGCCATTGAGACCATCGGGGAAGATAAGACCTCCAAGGACCTGCGGGACGCCATCAACGGCGGCGTGCGCATTATCGTCACCACCTTGCAGAAGTTCCCGGTCATCTATCAGGAAGTGGATAAAGTAGCGGGACGGAACTTTGCGATTATCGTAGACGAGGCTCATTCCTCCCAGACCGGCAGCTCGGCTCTGAAACTGAAAGCCGCCCTTGCGGATACCGAGGACGCCCTGCGGGAATACGCTGAGATCGAGGGCAAGGCCGAAGAAGAACTGGACCCGGACGACCGCCTGATGCGGGAAATGACCGTTCAGGGGCGGCATAAGAACCTGTCCTTCTTTGCCTTTACCGCAACGCCCAAGGACAAGACGCTGGAATTGTTCGGCACGGAATATGAGGACGGCAGCTTTCATCCGTTCCACATTTACAGTATGCGGCAGGCCATTGAGGAAGGCTTTATTCTGGATGTGCTCCAGAACTATATGACCTATGACACCTGCTTCAAAATCGTCAAAACCTCGGAAGATAACCCGGATGTGCCCGCCAGCCGTGCAGCTAAGGTGATCCGTAAATATCAGGAGCTGCATCCGTATAACATCTCACAGAAGGCACAGATCATCGTGGAGACCTTCCGGGAAACCACCCGAAATAAGATCGGCGGCAGGGGTAAAATGATGGTCATCACCTCGTCCCGCCTTGCGGCAGTGCGCTACTACCACGAGGTTAAGCGCTACATAGAGGAGCAGAAGTACAACGATGTGCAGGTGCTGGTGGCCTTTTCGGGTGCTGTGCAGGACGGTGATGAGGAGTATACCGAGCCGAAGCTGAATGTTCGTGCGGATGGAACGCACATCGCCGAAACGCAGACCAAGGCGGAATTCCACGACCATTTCAATGTGCTGATCGTTGCCGAGAAGTACCAGACCGGGTTTGACGAGCCGCTGCTGCACACGATGATCGTGGACAAGAAGCTGAAGGGCGTCAAAGCGGTGCAGACGCTGTCCAGATTGAATCGCACCTGCACCGGCAAGGTGGACACTTTCGTTCTCGATTTTGCCAACAAGAAAGAGGACATTTTGGAGGCGTTTCAGCCGTTCTATCAAGAAACCTCGCTTTCGCAGGAAGTCAACGCTGACCTGATCTATCAGACGCAGAAGGAACTGCGGGGATTTGCGGTCTATAACGATGCAGATATTAAGGCTTTTGCCAAGGAGTATTTTAGCATAGGCCGGCAGGATGCCCGGGCGATGGGGCGAATGACCAGTGTGTTGAAGCCGGTGGCAGACCGTTACAATCAAAAAACGCCCAACGAGCGGTATCAGTTCCGCCGTCAGGTGCGCAATCTCATTAAGTGGTACGGCTATATTTCGCAGATCCTGCGGATGTTCGATAAGGAGCTGCATAAGGAATATGCGTTCTGTTGTTATCTGATCAATTTGCTGCCTGCGGAAACCACGGATATGGTGGACCTTGAGGGGAAGTTGAAGCTGGAATACTACAAGCTGCAAAAGACCTTCGCCGGAAGCATTGAGCTGGAACAGGTGAAGGGTGTGTACGAACCGGCCAAGCAAAAGGGTGCAATGGGACTGGACACAAAGTCGCCGCTGGATGAGATCATCGCCAAGATCAACGAAAAGTACAAGGGTGAATTCACCGAGGGAGACAAAGTGCTGCTGACGGCTCTGCGCAGCCGTCTGATGGCCGACAAGAAGCTGACCAAGATGGCGCAGACCTCAGATCCGCAGATTTTTGTGGAAAGCATTTTCCCTAAGGCCTTCGGAGCAGCGGCTCAGGACAGCTATCTGGAATCGCAGGATACCTATACCTCGCTTTTTGAGGATCAGCACAAGTACAATGCCATAATGAGCGCATTGGCCGATGTGGTGTATTCGCTATCGATCTTGGTGAACAGTATAAGTGTAGTTCTACACGCCAATTTTACCTATATGTTCGTGATAAAATCGAGACAAAAGGCGTTTTTGTGCATTGCTTCACGGATGTAACGATTGATACAGCTCGAGGCTTTTCAATTTATAATACGCTATTGCCTATTATCGGCATTAATGATGAAGATCGTCCGCCGGCAAAGACATTTACAATTATTCACGAACTAGTTCACCTATTCAAAAGGGAATCCTCCTTGTGCAATGATATGAGCAGTTCCGCATCGACTATGTCAGAAGAAGTGTTTTGCAATGCTGTAGCGGGCGAATTACTTGTTCCCAAGAGAGCTCTTAGAATTGTACTTGAACACGGTCACTATTTTGCACCATATTCAATTGGTGATATTAAGCGAGTTGCGGATCGCTTTTCTGTAAGTCGAGAAGTAATAGTGCGCAGATTACTTGAACTTCGTAAGATTGACCAAAGTGAATATGAAACTTATGCAGATTTGTTTAGGAGAGAAATCGAAGAAGATCGGGAAAAGAGAAAAATTCAGAGGGAAAATGGAATAAAATCCTCTATTCCGCGGAATATGAGTAGAGAAGCAATCGACCGTACAAGTCCTTCTGTAAGCAAGATTTTATATCAGGGATATGTGAACGATGTGTATAGCAAACTAGATATTGCCCGCCATTTGAATGTAGGCCAAAACCATATAGACAAGTTTTTGCGGGAGGTATCCAAGTGGAACAGATGACACTATTCGATAGCGAAAGACCTTATAAGTACATAATGGACACATCGTCTATACTGTCTCAGAAACCAGGGGAAACTCATACACGGCTTGTTTATAAAAGTCAGTGGGAACGAATCGAAGAATATATGCGTTCCCATTCGATAGTAACTTGCTCTGAGATATTCGAAGAAATAAAGGATAAAGAAATTAAAGAGTGGATTTTTTCCCAACAATGTACTGTCCTTGAAATTGACGACGACATCCAAAACAATGTTAGAAAGATCGTCACTGAAAATCCGAAGATGATTGAATTTACAGGAAAAAGCGGTACATCTTCTGGCGACACATTTCTAATTGCAACGGCTATGAAATACGGATTAATAATTATCACCGAAGAAAACAAAGACAAACAAATGAAGATTCCGCAGATTAGTAAGAAGTATGGGATTACATCCTTAAACATTACTTCTTTGTGTGAAATGGAACAATGGAAATTCTAAACAGCATATTATTCAGTAATGTATGTAGGAATAGGGCACCGACCGTTTGGCCGGAGCCCTATTCCTATAGGAGCCATCTATAAGTCAATAGTGATTATCAGCCGTCCTCCTATCACCGGGAGGGCGGCTTTTTGCGTTCAGATAAAAAATGTTTGAGAAATTTCTCGAAACACCCTGCCAAATGGCACCCCTTATTCAGAGTAAGTAGAGGGACCTTTTGAAAAGCTGAGAGAATTTTTCAACTTCCTTTGCCAAAATCTCAAAAAATTTCCCAATTGGTTAGTAGGAGGGGCACTTAAAAATTTTTTCTAAAACCCATTTGTTATTTGCCCGAAAAGTTCCCAGTTGATTAGTAGTAGGGTTCGCAGAAAAATTCTCAAAAGTTTTTTCGTTCAAATCCGAAAAATTTTCCCAGTTGGTTAGTAGAGAGATTTTCAAAGAATTTTTTCAAAATTCCTTCGTACAAATCGAAAAATTTTTCCCAGTTGATTAGTGAGGGGGTTAAAAAACAGCCCTTCTCGCTGGCTACCTATTGAGGGGATTCTCTCTGTGTACCTTGAAAATTGAATCGCCGCCTCCAAAGGATATGCTTCCGGCAAGTGACGCCACGATTTCCCGAAAAAGGAACGAGCGCACCAAAGAAGCAACACGCCGTGGTGAGATTCCGGGGCAGGAACGATACAGATGAGCGGCAGCAAGCAAAAATTACCGCAGAAATGCGGTTTCAGAACAAGCAAAGGAGGTTCAAACCTATGAAGAAAGGAGAGCTCAGAGAGCTTTATCAGATGATGTTTCCGGAATACCCGGACATCGTGACCGTCAAAGAGCTTCGGGAGATGCTGGGCATCAGCCGCAAGCTGGCCTACAAGCTGATCGACTATGGGTACATCCACGCCGTGAAGATCGGCACGACGCTGAAGATCCCGAAAATCAGTGTCATCAACTATGTAATGGAGAAAGAGGTGAAGAAGGTTGGATGAGATCAAACGCCTGACGCCCGCCCAAAGGGCGCGCTGTAACCGGCTGATCCGGCGGCTGTGCGCCAACTACGACGGTGGCAACTGTCTGCCGTTGGACGATGGCGAGGGCTGCGTGTGCGTGCAGACGATTTCCTATTCGCTGCTGTGCAAGTACTTCCGGCGGGCGGTTCTGCCCGCCGACAAGGTACTCTGCGCCGATATTTACCGGCAGCGTACACGGACCTGCGAACGGTGTGGAAAGCCCTTTGCTCCCGGCAGCAACCGGCAGAAGTACTGCCCGGAATGCGGCTGCTCCATCCGACGCAAGCAGAAGGCGGACTCTGCCAGACGGCGGCGCAGCGTCGAACATTAAGCACCGAGAAAGCCTTGATTTCCGGGGCTTTTTTGAGGGAAAAGCGGGTGCGGGTGGCCGTTTCCATCTGCCCCCGCCAAAATCTACTTCTAACATTCTACAAAGGAGAATTCTATGGACAACAAACTGAAAACCGTGGACGCAGAGACCTTGCTGTCCACGCCGATGAGCAAGACGATGTTCATCGTAGACGGCCTTATTTCGCAGGGTGTCAATGTCATCAGCGGTGCCAGCAAGATCGGCAAAAGCTGGCTGATGCTGTGGCTGGGGTTGCAAGTGGCGCAGGGAAACTCTATTTGGGGGCTGCCTACACTGCAATGCGATGTGCTCTATCTGAGCCTTGAGGACACCCAGCGCCGCATCAAAGACCGACTCTACAACCTCACCGACAGCGCCCCGGACAACCTGTATTTCGCCGTGACCTCCGGGCTGATCGGCGGCGGGCTGGAGGAGCAGATCGCGGACTTTCTGACCGAGCATCCCGCCACCAAGCTGGTCATCATTGACACGCTGCAAAAGGTGCGGGACTCCAAAGGCAGCGCCGGAAAAGCGGGAATGTACGGCAACGACTACGACGACATTTCCTCCATCAAGCGCATTGCCGACGGCTTCAACATCGCCATTTTGCTGGTGCATCACCTGCGAAAGCTGCAAGACAGCGACGATCCCTTTAACGATGTCAGCGGTTCCACCGGCATCATCGGCGCTGCGGACACCAACTTCATCCTGCGCCGTAAGCGCAGCGGAAACGCCGCTACGCTGCTGGTCAGCGGGCGGGATGTGGAATATCAGGAACTGACCTTGCAGTTTAACGACCTTGTCTGGGAGCTGGTGGAGCGCAAGAACAGCGAGGATATTCACAAGGCAGAGCTGCCGAAATTTCTGTTTCGGGTGGTGGACTTTATGGAGTGCCGCACCGAATGGGTAGGCACGGCCACGGAGCTGCTGACCGAAATGAAGGAGCAGGAGGTCACGGCCAATATGGTCACAAAGTATCTCGGCCAGTTCGCCTATGAGGTGCTGGAGCCGCTGGGCATCGAGTATCGCACCAAGCGAACGGGAAAAAGCCGACTCATCAAATTTCTGCGCCGTGACGGCGATGACGCAAATGACGCCGGGATCGCTATATAAGGAAATCCCCGTCACAACCGTCATTGCCGTCACAAACCGAAGAAAGGGGGTGAACAAATGCGCAGCAAAAACTATGGGATCAATGTCCGTGTGACCGAGCAGGAGAAGCAGAAGCTGCTGGAAAATGCCCGGTTCTGTTCTCTGTCGCTGCCGGAATACTTGCGGCGACTGGGGCTTGGAAAAGAGGTCAGAGCGGCGATCAGGGAGCGGGATTACCGCCTGTTTCAGATGCTGAACGGCCTGAAAGCGGAGCTCCCACAGCTTCAGAAAGAGAAAATTCTGAGCAGGCTGGAAGCAATTTTGAATGAATTAAAGTAAGCAAGAATTACGCCTGCGCAGTCTAAGCGAGCAGACTGTTTTTACTCCTGTCGGAGCCAAACAGTGCCCCTGCCGCCGATGCCTGCGTTATCCGAGCGAGCAGTGCGTTTTTACTCCCGGCAGGGCCGGAGCGCAAAAACACTCGTTAGGGCGTGCCCTAAAACCCCGAAAGAAAAAACTATGAAAGTGAGGACAACACAATGAGAAAATCTGATTTTACTTTACCCACGCTGGACGATCTGTTCTCCACGCAGGCGGAGCGGGACGATGCCAAACTGGAGCGGGTGCGGAATATTCCACTGGCCGAGCTGCACCCGTTCAAGGGTCACCCCTTCAAGGTGCAGAACAATGAGGAGATGCAGCGGATGATCGAGAGCATTCGCAAGGTGGGAGCCATTACCCCGGCGCTGGCAAGGCCGCTGCCGGACGGCGGCTATGAATTGATCTCCGGTCACCGGAGGTTGGCGGCGTGTCAGGTGCTGGGCGTCGAGACGATGCCCGTCATCGTCCGGGAACTGTCTGATGATGAAGCGGTGATCGCAATGGTGGACGCCAATTTGCAGCGGGAGACCATCCTGCCCAGCGAAAAGGCGTTTGCCTACAAGATGAAGCTGGATGCGCTGAACCATCAGGGTATGACTTCTGGACAAGTTGGCCAGAAGTGGTCGAGAGAGAAAATGGCCGATGAAGCCTCAGACAGCGGACGGCAGATTCAACGCTATATCCGCCTGACCTACCTGATCCCCGAACTGCTTTCGATGGTGGACGACGGCAAGATCGCCTTTAACCCGGCGGTGGAGCTTTCCTACTTAGACTCGTATCAGCAGCGGGCGGTGCTGGACGCGATGGCGCTGAACGACTGCACCCCGTCCCACGCCCAGAGCATCCGCCTGAAAAAGCTGGCGCAGGAGGGCTTGCTGGATGACCAGATAGTCTACGCCGTGCTGGCGGAGGCGAAGCCCAACCAGCAGGAGCAGCTGAAATTCAAGCGGGAGGAGCTGCGGAAATATTTCCCCTCCGGCTACACCGAGGAGCAGATGCGCCGGGACATCATCAAGGGTCTGGAACTGCTGAAACGGCAGAGAGAACGGAACCGGGACGCCCGCTGATTCGTACCGATACGGCTGCAATCAAACAATTCGCAGAATAGAGAGAACCCCAAACCGATGGTATACTGATGCTGTCGGTTTGGAGTTCTGTTCTGCAAATACAAAGGACAGGAGGAAATGAAATTGGTAGCAGGACATTTGACTTTGAAAAACGGCAAGTATTATGCCGTGTTGAACTACAAAAACGCCGGAGGGCAGCGAAAAACGAAATGGATCTCGCTGGGGCTTTCCGAAAAGGGAAATAAGCGCAAAGCCGAGTCAGAACTGGCAAGGCTCCGAGCGGAATTTGAGCCGCCCAAAGAAGTGGGCGACCTGAGCAGTGATATGCTGTTCGCCGACTATCTGCTGGAATGGCTGGAGATCGCCAAGGGAAGGCTGGCCCACGCAACCTACGGTGCCTATCAAGGACTGCTGAAAAGCACCATCGTCCCTTATTTTCGCAAGAAGAAATTGACACTGTGGGAACTGGAAGCCCGACATTTGCAGATGTTTTATTCCGAAATGCTCAGGAGGGTCACGCCCAATACCGTTATCCATTATCACGCCGTCATTCACTCGGCACTGAAATATGCAGTCAAGACCGATATGCTGATCCAGAATGTGGCGGACAAGGTGGACCGGCCCAGAAAGAACAGCTTTCAGCCGGTCTTTCTCTCGGCGGACGAGATGCAGAAGATGTTTGAAGCCCTTCGGGGAACCAAGCTGGAGCTGCCGGTGCTGGTGGCTGCCTTTTACGGTCTTCGCCGTGGCGAGGTGGTGGGCTTGAAATGGGATGCCATCGACTTTGAGCAGGGCACCATTTCCGTAAAGCGCACCGTGACCTCAACGATCATCGACGGCAAGTATCAGGAGTTCGAGCAGCAATCCGCCAAGACCAAGTCCAGTCTGCGCACCCTGCCGCTCATCGGCAGCTTCCGGGAATACTTTATGCAGGTGAAAGAGGCGCAGGAGCTGAACAAGCAGGTCTGCGGCAACTGCTACAACTATGAATACGATGGCTTTGTATTCGTGGATGAGTTGGGCGAGCGGATGCGGGTGGAATACCTGACCAACGCATTTCCGAAATTTCTGGAGAGTCACGGTTTGCGCCGGATGCGCTTTCACGATCTGCGTCACAGCTGTGCCAGCTTGCTGCTGGCCAACGGCGTCCCCCTCAAACACATTCAGGAGTGGTTGGGGCACAGCGACTTTACCACCACGGCGAACATCTACGCCCACTTGGATTACAAGTCCAAGATCACCTCGGCACAGGCGATGGAGACAGGGCTTGTTCTGCCGGAGGGCGGCGACTTCGAAAGCCGGTGGGGATCGATTGATGTTGGGGAGAACGGATGATTTTCTCTCCGAAAAAGTGAAAGAGCACGGAATTGCCCGTTTCGGAAAAAGGAAAGAGCCTGTAATCGGCTTGATTACAGGCTCTTGATGGCGGAGCGAGTGGGATTCGAACCCACGGTACCGTGAGGTACAACTGATTTCGAGTCTTGTTCGCACTTGGTACTTTCGTGTCTGCTGTGGCCGGTGGCGGCAGTTTTGGAAACGGCGAAAACCCTTGCGCTGCAACGGATTTCGGACTCGCCGACCGGTATTGACCAGCTCCATATCAGAAAAAACCAGAGTTCAAATTGAAATGAGAAATGCCCCAAAACGATCGTTTTTTTTGCGCGCTGGCAAGAAAACATGCAAGAAGAAAACCCTTGTCCGGTATGGCTTTGCGGACAGGCCCCCGGATTAAATGGCAAGAAAAACCGGCTCAAAACAGATTATACGAAGCACCCTTTCGGACCGAAACACAGAAAGGAGTCTTCGTTATGAAATACGACGCCAAGGAATTCAAAAAATACCCGGAGATTATGAACAAGGAGCAGATGCGGATCGCCTGCCACATCAGCAAGCAGACGGCGCTCTATCTTCTCCAATTCAACCTGATTCCGCACACCTGCACCGGCAAGAAAACCCGCTGCTACGCCATCAAAAAGAGCGATGTGATTGCCTTTATGAACGACCGTGAGGTCAACCCGGAAAAATACATAGCGCCGAAGAACTGGTACAAATACGGAAGCGAAATGGTTCGACCCTATAAAATCCGCATCCATCCGCCGTGCGCCAAAGACGAGAAGAAGCTTCGGCGCTACTATGAGAGCAAGCTGGCCGCGCTTCCGGATGTGATGGATGTGGCCGCCGCCGTGGACTTCACAGGCTATAACCGACGCACCGTCTGCCAATGGATTCGCGTGGGGAAGCTAAAGGCGCTGGCGCTGCTGCAGAAGTACATGATCCCCAAATGCTATCTCATCGACTGGCTCTGCTCGGACGATTACAACAACACCAACCGCAAATCCCGCCGGCATATCAATATGCTTTGGGAGGTACAGAAATGGAGAGATTGATGCGGACATTTTCCCTTGCGTTCTCAAAAAGAGGCACAGCGGCATCATTCCCTTGGCGTCTGTTGAAAGAACGCCGATTTTGTGATACTATAATAGCAATAAGCCGAGCATTTGCTGAAGCCACCGAAAAGCCGGGAGGGAACAAAAATGAGCAGTAATTTCCTCAACGATGAAAACAAGGGCGATATCGTCATTTACCAGTCTGAAAGCGGCGAGACAAAAATTGATGTCCGGTTTCAGGATGAAACTGTCTGGCTGACACAGGCGCAGATGGAGGAGCTTTTCCAATCGTCCCATGCAAATGTGGTTGAGCACATCAAAAACATCTATTCCGAAGGAGAGCTGGACGAAAGTTCAACCTGTCGGAAATTCCGACAAGTTCGCCGTGAGGGAAATCGCAATGTGGAGCGCAAAAGACTATATTATAACCTGGACATGATCATCTCTCTGGGCTATCGCATCAAGTCCTCCATTGCAACGCAGTTCCGCCGCTGGGCTACCGAGCGCTTGAAGGAGTACATGATCAAGGGCTTCGCCATGGACGATGAGCGCCTGAAGAATCTCGGCGGCGGCAGCTATTGGAAGGAGCTTCTTGACCGCATCCGGGACATCCGTTCCTCCGAAAAGGTGATATACCGTCAGGTCCTCGATCTCTACGCTACCAGCGTGGACTATGACCCCAAAAGCGCCGAGTCGGTGGCTTTTTTCAAAATGGTGCAGAACAAGCTGCACTATGCCGCCCATGGCCATACCGCCGCAGAGGTGATTTTTGAGCGAGCCGATGCCGAAAAGCCATTTATGGGGCTCACCGCATTTTCCGGGGATTTTCCCACGGCGAAGGATATTGCCATCGCAAAGAACTATCTCTCCGCGGACGAACTGAAGATACTGAACAATCTCGTTTCCGGATACTTTGACTTTGCGGAGATTCAGGCGATGCGCCGCCGGCCCATGTACATGAGTGATTATGTGGAGAACCTGGACCGCATCCTTGCCTCCACCGGAGAGGCCTTGCTCACCGACGGGGGAACCGTCAGCCACACGCAGGCGATGGAGAAGGCAAAGGCGGAATACAGGAAATATCAGACGCAGAATCTTTCTCCCGTGGAGGAGGAATATTTGCAGACCATTCGCAGCATTGAAAAGGCAGCAAAAGAGAGTGAAAAACGCTGATCTCGGAATAGCCTTACAGGGAAGGAATCCTTTTTGAGCCGGTATACTGCGGAGGTATGGGCAAAAAATATTTTGCAAATTAACTGATCTGCCGAAGCGAAGAAAAGCGCCAAGCCACCATGACGGACGAGCAGAAAGAACTGTTCTCCCGCTACAACGATGCCGTTCGTGAGCACCAAATGACAACCGATTGCCTGATATTCCAGAACGGTTTTAAGCTGGGTGCCAGGATAATGCTGGAAGTCATGGAAGAATAACAGTAACGGAGATCAGCCGGGCAGAACACTATCTGCTCGGCTGACCCATGTTAAGCGCTATTTTTCCATGTCATCAGTGGAGCAGTTATAATTCATCCCTCAATAGCAACCCATCTTGGAAAAGTATTGCATCCCCGAATTCCTTAAACATACGATACGTTTTTGTGTTTCTTCCCAACTCATCCCACTCAGCCATTAGAATGTTTGGGAACAACAAAATCTGAGCTGTCCGATTATCGCAATACAAGTAATAGTAAAGTGCAGACATTCCGGCATACGGATCAGATCTAATATAGTTCATCCCAATATTATACGCAACAATGCGCTCAACAGCATTGGATAAACAATCAGGAAGCGGGTGATAAGCTCTCTCAAACTGACGAACAGTTAAAATTTCAACCGACTCAGGAGGGTAATCATACTGTTCAGGATTGCGAATCTCATTTTCAGCAAAGACTCGCTGTTCAATGATTTGCTCTTCCTGGAACTGAGAATTCTTGATATATTCTGTCAATCCATTCATGCCATACTGTGTATAGTAGCCAAGAAATAAATCCATGTATTGACGCATGCGGATGTCTTTTTGAGATGTTTTTAGAACTTCGTAGTTTCTATCCACGGGCCAATTAATCGTGGTAATTGCTGTGTTAAAAATTTCCGATACATTTTGCAAAGAATAAAACAATCTCAAATTCATATATCGAGGTCCCGCTGTATTCCCTCCGTGCTTGTATGCAGCATACGGACCAAAATATACGACAGGGATTCGCTGTTTTGCTGCCGCAACAAGACGCCCGAATCGTTGACCAACATTATGTCCGCTCGGAACCTCAACAGTTCGCTCCAAAACAAGGATGATACGTCCATTGTGCTTCAGAATAATATCCGGTCGGTCATATATCAACACTTGATCAATTCCTAATCTTGCTTGCTCACGTTTAGAATTTGGAATCACCACAAAGTTTGCGTTGGAAAAGCAGTTATGGAGATTTTTGAACCACATTCCTTCTTGTAGCGAATCACAAAAAATTTCATACATTTTGATCACACTCCTATTCTTTATCTATTTGGTCTTGTAAAACAAAGTGAAGTTCTTAACTGCTATGTGATTGACATATATACAATGCTATGCTATCATATGATATGAAAGCATTGTTAATTGGAGGAGCTATGAAAGATCGCATAAAAGAATTAAGAACGAGCTTTGGATTAACTCAAGTAAAGTTCGCTAAAATTTTAGGTGTCTCTGTTGCCTCTTTAAGAAGATGGGAGGCTGGAGATGCATTACCTTCGCCCATGGCTGTCGCCCGAATTGAAGAGGTTTCAAGATATACAACGGAGCAAATCTTACAAGAGTATGCAACATTAGAAGAACCTGCAGTAAAATCTTCTGATGATGCATATAAAGTAAACTTTTTCTGGAAAGGGAAACAGCACGAAGCTGTCTGGATGCCCTACGTAATTAACGGCCCAGCAGACCAGTTAGATTTTTATAATCTGTTATTAAAAATCCAGGCTGATTCTGAATTTGATATCGACGATACTACATATTTCAAACGCTTTTCGATGCTAAAATCGATAGATGGTGTTCAAACAAGTCAATATCTTTTAGAAAAACCCAGCCATAATGCAAAATGCTGGTCATCTGATTATGGTACTCATGGATTCCATCGCTATGTCGGGCGTTTTCCTTCTCACCTGATTCGCTCGCTCATTAATGCGTTTGGAGCCAATGAAAATGATGTTATTTTAGATCCCTTCTCCGGTAGCGGCACTACATTGGTTGAATCTCGAATGTTGGGTATACCTGCAATAGGAATAGAGATTTCTCCTTTGTCTGCAATGATTTCCAGAGTAAAAAGTCAATTTAGCTCAACACCAATCAATGGAGCTGAATTAATTGACTCCTTGTCCCAGTTCTATAATGTGAAATGGGAGGATTTCTACAACCAGCACAGCGCAGACTCAATCAATCACCAAGATGTACTAAATAGACCCGGTAATGCCATCCCGGAATTTGCAAATATTGAGCGCTGGTTTACACCTGAAGCTCTTTTAGGCACATCCATTGTTGTCGAATACATCTTATGCCAGAAAGGCTATGTGAAAGATTTCTTAACCATAGCGCTTTCAGCTAAAATGCGCAGCATTGGCAATGTCGATGTGGATGTTGTTCGAGCCGAGTATCGCAAAACCCCTCGTGAAAATGTTAATGTCTTAAAACTAATGAAGTCCCAAATTCAGAAGATGCTCAAAGGGATTAATGATACTCTCTCTTATTGCTCAAATGTTTTGCTTGATGAGTCGAGTGTACAAGTCATCGAAAACAATGTTCTCGCTACGGATTTGCCGGATCACTCTGTTTCACACATTATTACCTCGCCTCCCTATGGCGTAGAATCTTTAAGCTACCTCCGCACTCATCTGCTATCCTTCAGAGCCCTCGAACCGATTTTGGGTGTTGATCCATATAATTTCGGTGAAAATGTAATCGGTTCCGAATATTTAGACGGCGCTATACCAGATGTCAATGCGTTCAGGGTTAAAAATGTGAGCAGTACTTATTTGTCCTTTTTCTCTAAGATGCTTTCGACAAGCAATAGCAACAAAGATCTTAAACGCATCACGATGATGATGAAGTTTTTCGAAGATATGTATTGCTTGATCGAAAAGTTTTCTCATTGGATCAAACCGAATGGACATGTTGCCTTTATTATCGGAAACAAAAAACTTGGAGACGAAATTATTCCTACGGATACCATCATTGATGAGATATTTACATCTTTTGGTTTTGCCTCCGATGGCTCTATCGCTCACAAATTAAAAACCAACAACAGTAACTCGCAAGTTCCATGGCAGGAACGTATCATCGAAAACGAATTCATAATGCTATACACTAAGGAGACACAATGAAAATAACTGAAAGCTATGTACACGTAGCAATGCGTGAATTTCTAAAGAAAGAAGGGTGGCTTTTAATTGCCGGCGAATATCCCAATGGTTCTGATGATGAATTGAACGTACTCAGCATTTCAGATCCAACCGTAGCAAGGGATCATAGCCCTGACCCGAGACGCCACAGCAGAGGAGAAATTGTTCCAGATTTAGTGGCATACAAAAACGGGACTATATTGATTGTTGAAGCAAAGCCTAAATATTCTTTAGACGACAAATACAAACTTATTGACCTTCTTTCCACGAAAAAGAATCGATTAATTGCTTCGCTAAAAGATTTTTCTTCTGGAAAGAAGCAATTCTCGCACATTAACTATGATAATGTAAACTATGTTCCAGTTCTCGCCTTCGGAAACCCGACATTCTTGCCGCCATGCGAAGATATTAATTTCGGGCACATTTATGTCAAATCAATTTCTGAAGTAAGGATGATTTTCTGGTAACTCCTTCCTACGAGGTTAAATATGACAGATAATTCTTTAATAGAAAAAATTGCTTCAATAGATTGGGAATTCTCGGATGCAGACACACAATACTTAACACACAATATCCATCGCTATTCCGGTAAGTTTATTCCTCAAATTGCGCAAAAAGCAATTCAGTTGCTAACTAATCCAGGTGACACTATTCTGGATTCCTACATGGGCTCCGGTACAACATTGTTAGAAGCCCAGTTATCAAATCGAAATGCTATTGGAATTGACTTGAATCCGTTGGCAGTCCTTATTAGCCAAGTAAAAAACTTGCGAATATCTGAAAATGGCCTTAATGATATTTCAACCATTCTGATACCGTACGTTTCTGATCTAAGCAGTAATGGGCAGTTGTCTTTTACAAGCCAGACAACCCATGATGATCTTATTCAGGATCAATTTAGTAAAAATACTTGGCGCTTGACAGATGATTGGAATCGAAAGTGGTATCAACCCGCAGTTTTAGAGCAGTTGGTAAAGATATACAGCTGTATTGAAATTTTACCATCTGAATGCGCTAAGCAAATTGCCCAAGTTGCGTTTAGTGATGTTTTGCGCAAATCCAGCAACGCAAGCAGTAAATACCCAAATGTAATGTATGACAAAAACCATAAAGAGAAGCCCTTGCCTGCTAAATCCTTTTTGGAGAATATCTATTCTATCATGTCTTGCTTAAATGAATTAGCCGGTGCAACAGCAGATAAAAATGTAGATATTCAAATTCTGCAAGGGAACAATTTGGATTTGCCGTTGCCAAATGAAAGTGTGGATGCAATAATCACACACCCTCCATACATTGCAGCAGTTCCATATGCTGAGTATGGATGCCTTAGCCTGAATTGGTTGGGCCATGACAGCAAAACATTAGATGCAGAACTTACTGGCGGCAAAAGGCATTCTTCCAAAGTGGTTGACAACTTCTCTGCTGATTATGAACAATACTTTTTGGAAAGTTACAGGGTTCTTAAACCCAGTAAATATATGTTTATAATGGTTGGCAATCCTGTATCGCATGGCAAAAAAATCCCGCTTGATCAAATGAGCATTGAATTTGCCCAGCGAGCTGGCTTTAAACATATAACTACTGCTATCAGAAAAGGTCAAAATCGCAGAGGCAATAAAATGGGCGTTGAATACCTGATCTTTTTCCAAAAGCAATAAACTGCGCTACATTAAAGCATAGCGTCTTATTGATCAGGGCATTGGCAAGAAGAACGGACTTCTTCTTGTCCGGCCAGGTGAACTGATAGCGCTCCTCATTGCCGTCCACCACGGTGCAGGAAATCTCCTGCATCAGCACATCCTTGTCGATCGCCCGGACGACCTCACCGTTCTCGTCAATCGTTTCCGTCACGGCGTTGGGAAACATCGCCGCCAGCTTTCTAAAATTTTCATCCGCCTTGTTCGCCGTTTGCATTCTCAGTTTATCCATTATGAATTTCCTCCGCTTTCTTTCCAAAAATGGAATATGGGATACTTCTTGAATTCTTCTTGTAATTGAGTGTCGAGCTTTTCAAAATGCAGTTCTGCGGCAGGCTGTTGATCTAACAGCAGGTACGCCCCGACAAGGACATCTTCTCTAACACCCGGCGTTTCAATTACCCGAAACAGTTCCTTAACCTCGTCTATCGTTAGTGCTCGTTCACGCTTTTCGATTTGTAGCTTGTTTAGCAGTTTTACATCGTAGGGCAAGGATCCATCATTTGAAGCAAAAATCCAATCCGAAAACGATCTTGCCACAGATAGAAATTCAGTCCTTGAATTAGCCTTGTCGTATGATTAGCGCCTATTAGGAAAACACACTGTCAAAGGGGTTCGTAGCGGGGGTTAGCCCGCTACTGCGGTATCTTCCGTAGTGTTGATTTCAATGTACTCGGCAATCTTGCGGAGCTCGTCAGCAAATTTGAATTTCACGCTGATATTGCCGTTTTCATAGACCTTGATATAGTCCACAAGTTCAACCAAGATTTCACGGTTGAGGGCTTCAATGTTCTGATACTTCATAAAGGCTACCAGTGCAGGATGCTCGTTGTCCACACCGTTTGCCAGTTCTGCGCGTTCAGCGTTCAGCCGGGTAAGCACCGCGGAAATATCAGAAGTCTGCCGTTCATAGTCAGCCTTCATATCCCGGTATTCCTGCTGGGTGATTTCACCGTCTTTCCAGTCCTGATAAAGAGATTGCTTGTAGCGTGTTATCTTTGTCAGTTCCCGCTCTTTTGCAGCTATCAGCTCGTCCAGTCGGTAAGACTGGCTTTTTTTGATTGGAGCGGAATTGATCTGCGTGACGATTTCCGAGTAGGAAACAGCCAAATGTACCTGATGCTGTACAGCGAACAAAACAGCAGCCTCCAGCCGTTCATGCTTGATTGAGTGCATGGTGCAGGCTGTCCGGGAACGGTTCTTGTAGGTTGAGCAAGAATAATATACATTGTTGTTCTTGCCAACGCATCGGGTAATGGCCCGCCCGCAATCGGCACATTTCAGAAAGCCGCTGAATAAATGTACCTCACGGCCTTTCGGGGAAGTACGGGTATCACGCTGTAAGAGAGCCTGTACCTTGTCGAAAGTTTCATAGTCGATAATGGCCTCATGCGTTCCAGCCACTTCCACCCATTCCTCGCGTGGAACAGCTTCAATCTGGTGTACCTTGTAGCTTTTCACCCGGCTTCGGCCTTGGGCTAAATCCCCGGTGTAGGTCGGATTGGTAAGAATGGAGTGGATCATGCGGACTCCCCACATAGGATCGTCATACCCTCTTGTCGAAACAGGCAAGCCCTTTTGTACCTTGTAAGCCGAGGGGCTCGGTACGCCGTGTTCGTTCAGGTACAGCGCGATAGCACGTTTTGATGACCCTTGAATAAGCATTGTGAAAATGAGTTTGACATTTTCAGCAGCATCGGGATCAACAATCAGCCTGTGCTTGTCCTTTGGGTGCTTTACATAGCCGTAAGGAGCAAATGCTCCGATATACTGGCCGTTGCGCCGTTTGTAATCAAATACCTGCCGGATCTTTTTGGAAGTCTGATAGCAGTAATTATCGTTCATCACGTTTGTAATGGGAACGATGATATTTGAAACGCTGTCGGGGTTCTTGTAGCTGTCCACATTCTCAGCAAGGCTGATAAAGCGAACACCCATTTGAACAAACAGGTTATCGATCAAACTTCCGGCATCGCTATAATTTCGTGCGAAGCGGGACAGGTCTTTTACTATAACGCAGTTGATTTTACCACTCATGACATCCGCCAAGAGCCGTTGAAAATCTTCACGGTTGGCGTCCGTTCCAGTATGACCATCATCCACATATTCCGTGATGCTTTCAAACTCGTCAATGTTGCGTCGGTAAAAATCGTTCAGTAGGTCACGCTGGTTCTTTACGCTGTTGCTATCGTCTTTTCCTTTTTTCAAATCTTCCTTTGAAAGCCGGATATAGATGCCCAGCCGCCAGCGGCGGATTGTGTAAGAGGGAGAGAAACTCTGCTGATACCCTCTGTTTTTTGCTCGTGCCATTGTTCCTCCTTCCCTATCACATTACACTTATATTATAACTCTGTCCGGGGAGGACAACAAGGATGCCTCCGCTTCGGGACACTTTGTCTCGAAGAAGCAAAACGAGCTGTAACCGAAGTTACAGCCCGCTTCTTTGCCGCAGCAGGAAATCCGTCAGCTTATCTTGGAGAGATGGCCCGCTTTCAGCAAATTCAATTTTCACGCCAACACCACCGATGCAAAAGCAGTATGGATTTTTGACAGTCTGCAAAAATCGAGAGATGCGCTCCTTTCGGGAAAGCGCATTGTCAAAGGTCATACCGCTCACATCAGGCAGGGACTCGGCAGCCACCGCGCCAATGTCAACGCTTCTCATTTGTTCAAGTTCCTGTGTAGTTAATTTCACGGTAAACCTCCTTCGCAGATTGATAGAACGCCTCCCGCTGTTTGGTGGGGAAACGCAACAGGCCAGCACCACCGGGATGCTGGCCTGTTGCCTTACTCCACCTTGGGACACTTTGTCTCGAGGTTTATTATAGTTTTTGAATATTAGAGAGCGCCGCACATATTTACTTGGCCTGTCCAAAGACAATCGTTATTTTCTGTGCGGCGCTCTCAACGCAAGTAAAGCGACAAGCCCGGAGGAACAGGCAGCCAACCTGTTCAGCGCCGGATCATGGCCTTGGGATGGCCGGGCCCATTTACAGTGTTGGTGTTGTTCGCTCAATCTCTTTTGGGAAATGTCACCGCGCACCCACCGTCTGGCTCCACGTACTTACTCAGGGTTGCCGTTATTCCCTTGCGTTAGGAAGAAAACCTCCTCTCATAAACCGAGACATTTTTTCATCAATTCCAAGTGGGTTAAGATGAAAAAATCAAAAAGTTTTTTTCATGCGTTCAAGGCCACGCTTGATCGACTGGCGAATAGACTCCTCATGTACGCCCTCGGCCTTGGCAATTTCTTTAATCGACTTGCCAAGAATAATATGTGCGTCAATTCTGCGGCCCTGGATCTCCGGCAGAGAATTGAGAGCGTTCCACAGACGAAGAAAGGTTTCCATCCGTTCAAGGAGCTCCTGCGGGGTCGGCTCATGCAGGCAAGCGGAATACTCAATCCCGTCATCGCAGTCCAAAGAATACTGCGCCTTGTGCCGGGAGAGCCGCCGCTGGTAGGCCATCTCATAGCGGGCATCGGCCTTGAATACCTCGGCCACCTCGTCAGAAACTTCGATAAGCTGATCCTGCGTGTACCAATAATAAAAATCTTTCAAATTGATAGTAGTCATCGTAAAATCCTCCATTTCAGTTTGTTCGGGGTTGGTCGGAAACGAAATGGAGTAACGGCGGAGAACGGCACCGCACCTCGGGACACTTTGTCTCGAAGTCTGGAAAGCAAAATGCGCCTGCGCGACACGAAGCCGCACAAGCGCACGAAAATATATTATCGGTTATGTACTGTTTAATTTCACATTCAAAGCCGGACTGCTCCGATGGAGGGGCTACGCTTTTTTTAGCTGGTGCAGATCACGCGAACAATGAAATAATAAAAAGGAC
>OIXU01000043.1_pt1 | contig 36770 bp, 20 predicted proteins | sample 1587921 | NCBI WGS metagenome assembly OIXU01 (sample SAMN03283238) | human gut metagenome | biome: human-associated habitat; material: feces | host: Homo sapiens | place: Peru | collected 2012
TCCTTTAAGTCCTTGATCCCCTCACCGCTGACCGATGAGATGAACACGTGAGGGATCCCCTTAGGCAGCGACGGCTCGATTTCTTTCTCGATGTCCTTGTCGATCAGGTCGCATTTGGTGATGGCCAGAACCCGATCCTTGTCCAGAAGTTCGGGGTTATATTCCTTAAGCTCGTTGAGCAGGGTCTCGTAGCTTGCCTTGATGTCGTCCTCTTCCGCGGAGACCATAAAGAGCAGCACCGAGTTCCTTTCGATGTGGCGGAGGAAGCGTATTCCTATGCCTCTTCCTTCGTGCGCACCCTCGATGATCCCTGGAATATCCGCCATTACAAATGACTGATCGTCATAATATTGTACGATTCCAAGATTCGGCTCCAGCGTCGTGAAAGCGTAGTTGGCGATTTTCGGCTTCGCCGCCGTGATCGCCGCCAGCAAGGTTGATTTTCCCGCGTTAGGGAAGCCTACAAGCCCCACATCGGCCAGCACCTTGAGCTCAAGGATGAACCATCCTTCCTGCCCATCCTCTCCCGGCTGCGCATACCTTGGAGTCTGGTTGGTGGCTGTCTTGAAGTTGTTGTTGCCCAGACCGCCACGTCCCCCCTTGCAAAGGATCCGTGTCTCTCCCGGCTCCATCATCTCGAACAGCACCTCTCCGGTCTCAGCGTCCTTCGCCACAGTACCCACCGGCACGTCCAGAATGATGTCCTCTCCGTTCTTGCCGGTGCGAAGTCCGCCCTCTCCGTGTCCTCCTTCCTCTGCCTTGATGTGCTTGCGGTACTTGAGGTGGATCAAAGTCCAGAACTGCGGATTGGCCCGAAGGATGATATGTCCCCCACGGCCACCATCCCCGCCGTCCGGTCCCCCCTTAGGCACATACTTGGCTCTGTAAAGGTGCATCGATCCCGCACCCCCATGCCCCGAGGCGCACCAGATCTTCACGTAGTCTATGAAATTGCTGTCCGGCATAGTACTCTATAAATCAATTTGTCAAATGATTGCGCAGACTCCCGTGCGGGTTTTGTGCGGCACCATCGCGCGCTGTAAAACACCTTCTTCTAATCGTGTTCTTCACGCTGTTCCTCCCCGAAGCCTTCAATCGTACAAAGATACTAAAAGTTTGGGAAAGAAAGGTTATTCTGAAATAATGAGCGAAAATGAGTCAAAAAGCAAGTGCGACATTACAAAGGCAGAGTTTTGTCCGGCAGAAGTCCTCTTTCCCGGACAAACCGATGATATTACAAAGTTTCTCCGGTATTATGCCGTTTCGGTGGACATTTATTATTATTCAGCTGTCGTGCTCCGCCTGAAATCCACCCATCGAAAAGAATTTCCCGATTTTTTTGTCGCATCTTTGTCAATGTGACCCATTGATCCATAGGTCTCTGACTGAGTGATGATTCAGGTAATCAAAAGCCATATAAATGAGTCCACTTGAAAAAGTCTTTTTTTTGAAAAATATGTGCCACACAGGTACTTCCAACGGGGGTAAAAAGTGGCGAATGGTACTTTTTCAAGTGGACTCATTAATTCATGCCACGAAGAACTACCGTACTCTAAGAGCGGAATTTCGGCCTAAAGTCGCTCGTGAGGGAACAATCATCCTTATAGAAGCGTGAGCTAGGCTAAATATCGCTTGTAGGAGAACATTATAATGCTCCTGTGGTGTGTGCATGACACATTCCCACCATCACGTGGTTTACTGTAACGATTATTGACAGGAGTTTGCAATTACATTGAGATAATGTATTTTACTGCAAGCAGTTTGCTTGCGGAGGTTGAGTTGATGATGTGATAGTCAACAACCTTGGCTTATGCTAGCATATTCTTTTGAACAGGATTTCCGGTTGTAATGATGGATAATTTATGAAAATCGTTAAACAAACACACACACAAGGGGAAGTGTGGAGGTTAATCTTCTTTGAATGAAGGAGTTATCTGCTCGTCCTCCAACTTGTTTCGGGTAGGAGGAACTATTGGTGATTACTTGATTACTACCGTGTTAGCCTCTATGCCAGGAATATCATGTGTCAGAGTTTTTAGTGTAATTATTGCAAATTAATGTTATTTTTGTGCCTATAATCAATGAGTTGAAGCAAGAAAGACAACTTTATGGCAAAAATCGCCTTCATTGACCTTGAAATAGATGGCAAAGGCAAGATTCTGGACATCGGGGGAGTGAAAGCCGGGCAGGGGTTTCATTCCGCGAGGATTCCGGAGTTTGCGGACTTTGTCTCTGACTGCGACTGTCTTTGCGGGCATAATATCATTGAGCACGACATCAAGTACCTGAAACCATTCCTTAGAAAGGAATATGTCCTCATCGACACCCTTTATCTCTCGCCGCTGCTTTTCCCACAGAAGCCTTACCACAAACTTCTCAAGGACGACAAAATCCTTTCAGAGGAACTGAATAACCCGTTGAATGACAGCTTGAAGGCGCAATCTCTCTATGAGGATGAGGTCAGAGCGTTCAACGCTTTGGACAAGAATTTCCAACAACTGTACTATGATCTGCTGAGCGAGGACAGCCACTTCTCGGGATTCTTCAAAAGCATTGAATATGCCCCTTCAAGGCGGCCGTTTTTCTTCCGGAAATCTACGGCGGAACAGCTGAGGGATATATTGAAAGGCAAGATTTGCGAACATTCAAATGTCGAGTCTTTTCTTAGGGATCACAAGGTGGAATGCGCCTATGCGGCTGCCTTGATCAGCACTGATGACAGAAATTCCATAACTCCGGCGTGGATTCTTCACAACTATCCGAGTGTCGAGAATGTGATAAGAGGTTTAAGGGCCGTGAACTGCGGAGATGCCCGCTGCGCGTATTGCTCACAAAAACTGAATGCTGAATATTCATTGAAAAAGTGGTTCGGCTACGACCGTTTCAGGACTTTCGGAGGGGAGCCGCTGCAGGAGAATGCGGCAAAAGCAGCGATTAAAGGTGAATCGTTGCTTGCCATATTCCCGACCGGCGGAGGGAAGTCGCTGACATTCCAACTGCCGGCATTGATGGCAGGGGAGACCGTCAGAGGGCTGACCGTCGTGATCTCTCCGCTTCAATCCCTGATGAAAGATCAGGTGGAGAATCTGGAGAAGAAAGGAATCTCGGAAGCCGTCTATATCAATGGCTTGCTGTCTCCGATTGAACGCCGCAACGCTTTGGAGAGGGTCGAGTCCGGGGAGGCCTCGCTGCTTTACATCGCCCCGGAGCAACTCCGCTCCAAGACCATCGAGAAGGTTCTGATGTCCAGAACCTTGGTCCGAATCGTGATTGACGAGGCGCATTGCTTCTCCGCTTGGGGTCAGGACTTCCGGATTGAATATATGTTCATCGGGGAGTTCATCAAGCATCTTCAGGAGTGTAAAGGCCTTGACACTCCGATTCCGGTCTCCTGTTTCACTGCGACCGCTAAACCTAAGGTGATCAGCGACATTTGCGACTATTTCCGGGACCGGCTTGGGATAACCTTGAAGCGTTTCACGACTGATGTCGCCCGCACCAATCTTCGATATACTGTTCTGTTCAGGACTTCTGATGAGGATAAATACCAGACCTTGAGGAACTTGCTCGATGGCACAAAATGTCCGGCCATCGTTTATGTGACCAGAACCAAAGCCGCGGAGAAAATCGCTGAAAGGCTCGGCAAGGACGGGTTTGACGCAAAGGCCTTCCACGGTCAGATGGAGGTCAACACAAAGGTCAAGGCCCAGGATGATTTTATGAGCGGAAAGGTCAGGATAATCGTGGCCACATCAGCGTTCGGGATGGGAGTGGACAAGAGCGATGTCGGTCTGGTTGTCCACTACGAGATTTCGGATTCGCTGGAGAATTATATTCAGGAAGCGGGAAGGGCGGGGCGTGATGTCAACTCGCAGGCGGAATGCTACGTCCTTTACAATGACGATGACCTTAACAAACACTTCATACTTCTGAATCAGACGAAGCTCACCCTGAGTGAGATAAACCAAGTCTGGAGCGCTGTCAAGAAACTTACGGCAAAGCACGACTGCATCCACATCTCCGCTTTGGAGATAGCCCGCAAGGCAGGTTGGGAGGAAATCCGGGATGTGGAGACCAAGGTGAAAAGCGCGATTGCCGCCCTGGAGACCGCCGGTTATCTGAGACGCGGGATGAACAGCCCGAGAATATTCGCGACAAGCATTGTTCCGAGGAATATGGACGAGGCCTCCGAGCGGATAGAAAGATGCCCGGATTTCACTGAGGATGACAAACTGGACGCCAGAAGAATCATCAAGTCATTGATCTCGGAGCGCAGCCGTTCCCGCGCCGGGACCGCCGAGGCGGAGTCCCGTGTTGACTATCTTTCGGATATGCTCGGCATCGAGACCCGCAAGGTGATCAGTATCGTGGAGAGAATGCGTGTGGCCGGAATCCTCGCCAAGGACGACGATATGACGGCCTACCTCCGGCTTGGCCAGCTCAGGAAATTCAAATATTATATCCAGCTGGAGAAATTCCTCGTCGAGACAGTCATCGGCGAGTGCGCTAAATACAGTCTGAAGGAGATAAACGAGAAAGCGATCGCTTCCGGAATCGCAAGGTCCTCCGTGAAGGACATCCGTACAATCCTGTTTTTCTGGACGATAAGGCACTACATCGAAAAGCGCCCGGTCACGGACGATTATATTCAGATAGCGGCTAAGGTTTCGGCCTCGGATCTGGAAAAGCAGATCGCTGTCAGGAACTCAATCGCTTCGTTCATCGTCTATCGTTTCAAGGATAATAATAAAGAGGAGGACGGCGAGGTCAAGGTCGGGTTCTCGTTGGCCGGACTTGTCGGTGACTACAACGACAGCGCTCTTTTCCCGGAAAAGATTGATGTCGGGATGGCCGAAGAGGCGCTCCTGTTCCTCGCGAAGACCGGAATCCTGAACCTGGAAGGCGGCTTTATGGTCTTGTACAACAAGTTGCAGATCGAACGGCTCAAAGACAGCAAGTGCCGCTACAAAAAGGACGACTACCACAATCTGGACGACTTCTACAAGCAGCGGATCCAGCAGATCCACATCATCGGAAAGTATGCGAATATGATGGTGTCCGACAAAAATCGGGCTATGGAATATGTCCACGACTATTTTGTGCTGGATTTCAAGGCTTTCATAAAGAAATATTTCGATTCGAAGGAGGCGAAAAGAATCGACAGGAACATCAGCGAGAAAAAGTACGAAGAGCTGTTCGGAAGTCTGACCGGGACACAGTCAGACATAATCAATGACAGCGAATCAAGGTTCATCGTGGTTCCGGCCGGACCTGGAAGCGGCAAGACCTATGTCCTCGTGCGCAAGCTGGCCTCTTTGATCCTTCTGGAGGATGTCAAGTCCGAGCAGCTTCTGATGCTGACATTCTCAAGGGCCGCGGCTACGGAGTTCAAGAAGCGGCTCAAGGCTCTGATCGGCAACGCCGCCGAATATGTCGAGATCAAGACTTTCCATTCATATTCATTTGACATTCTTGGCAGGAAGGGAACGGTCGAGGGTTCCGAACATATTGTCGCCGACGCTGTCGTGGAGATTCGTTCAGGCAGGGTTGAAAGGAGCCGGATAACCAAGTCAATCCTTGTCATCGACGAGGCACAGGACCTTGGTGAGCAAGAATTCGCTCTGGTCAAGGAACTTATCCGTTGCAATGAGGATATGAGGGTCATAGCGGTCGGTGACGATGACCAGAACATCTACGAATTCCGTGGCTCTGACTCCGGGAATATGAAATCCCTGATCACAGAATATGGAGCGTCTGTCTATAATATGCTGGAGAATTTCAGAAGCTCCCAGACGGTCATCTCTCTGGCGAACTCCTACGTTAGAGGAATATCCGGACGTTTGAAGTCCGATCCGATCGTAGGTAAGAGAATTGATCCAGGGAATATCCGTTTGGTCCGTCATTCCACTCCCGACTATGAACAGGCCATTGTCAATGAGATCGTTTCTGGCAATAATCCCGGTACCATCTGCATTCTTACCGCCACGAATGACGATGCCTTGGTGATATCGGCTTTGCTTAACAAGTCCGGACGGAAAGCCAGGCTGATTCAATCCCGAGAAGGATTCCAGCTTTCAGACCTCGCCGAGTTCAGAAGTTTTCTTGACGCCATCCGGAAATATGACTCCGCCTGCCTCGATGATGTGACGTGGGCTGAAGCGGCGGATGCCGTGCGGCGCCGTTTCAGTGACAGTGGATGCCTTGATCTGCTTGAGAACTGTCTGGCCGCTTTTAATGATGAATATCCAACCCGTAAGTACATCACTGATTTTGAGAACTTTCTGCTGGAGTCTCAACTTGAGGATTTCACGAGGTCCAAGGACTCGGAGATAGTGGTCTCAACCATCCACAAAGCCAAGGGCTGTGAATATGACAACGTGTATGTCTCTCTGAAGGGAGTACATAATGTGACCGACAAGGAGCGCCGGATGGTCTATGTCGGAATGACCAGGGCTAAGAACAACCTATCGGTGCATTTTGACAATGCGGACATATTCACAGATGAAGCGTCCCGCGCCGTGATGGTTGGAGATGATTCGGTCTATGGCTCTCCGGAGGAGGTTCTGATGCAGCTTTCGCATCGGGATGTCGTGCTGGATATGTTCAAAGGCAACCAAAATCTGTTGCGGAGTCTGCATTCCGGAACCAGACTTGAGCTTGATGGTGACTACCTGTCCGCCGAGATTGACGGTTGCCGCAGGAAGGTTCTGAAATTCTCGGCCTCGTTCCGTGAAAAGCTTGCCAAAATGGCTTCAAAAGGATATTCACCGGTCGAGGCCTGCGTCAGATTCCAAGTTTTCTGGCGTTATGATGAGCAGGTCGAAGGTAGTGCGGAGCCTGTTCGCCGTGAGATTATGATTCTTCTTCCAGATCTGGCTTTCAGAAAAGTAAGTGACTTACGATAAATGCCGTAAAAGAAATATCCTCCAACCTGTTCCAGACTGGAGGATATTTCGTTATTGTGTTGATTTATATCGCTTGTCTGTCACCACTCTATGAAGAGGGGAGAGATGGCGAGGTAGTTGCCGGTAGGGATGAAGGACGGTGAGGCGATTTTCACCTTTTTCACGAGAACAGGGGTTTCGGCATTCCGCGCCGCGATGAAGGAATATGTTCCCTTCTCGGTAGCCCAGCCGGAGCGTTGCTCATCGTATGAGGCGAGGAGATTCTTCGGGATCCTTATCTCTACTGTCTGTGATTTTCCCGGGGCTATCACATCCGTCTTTGAGAAGCCTTTGAGCTCGCGGGCAGGTTTGTCCATGTCCTTGCCGGGAGCCTTTACGTAGATCTGGACGACCTCCTTTCCGGAATATTTGCCGGTGTTCTCCACGGTCAGGTTGACGACATATTCATCACCGTCTTCCTCCACGGTCATCCCGCTGTACTTGAACTCGGTGTAACTCAGGCCGAAGCCGAACGGATAGGCGGTGCGGATCTTCTTGGTGGTGTAGTACCTGTAGCCGCAGTAGATGCCTTCACGGTAGTTGACGTAGTCGATGTTCTCGATGTCGTACCGTTTCGTGACTCCGGCTGGAGCCGGACGGTGGAATGAGTAGTTGACCGGTTTGTCGGTGAGGATCTGAGGCATGGTTCCGGCCGTCGGGTCATCGTAATAGCTTACAGGAATGCTCATCGGAAGCCTTCCGCTCGGAGTTTCCTTACCGGAAAGCACTGAGGCTATGGCATGTCCGGCCTCGCATCCCGGAAGCCAGCTCATGACGATTGCGTCGGCCATGTCCTGCCATGCGGTCATGTCCACGATTCCGCCGACATCCAGCACGACAATCAGCTTTTTGCCCTCCTTGTGGAACGCTGTCGAGACTCCCTTGATAAGCCGCATCTCGGCGTCGGACAGCAGATAACTGAATTGGTAGAGTCTGTCCTTGCCTTCACCGAATATGCGACCGATGGTTATGACGGCCTTGTCGGCTTCCTTTGCGGCCTGCTCCAGCACGGCTTTGGACGGCATGGCCTCGGCCGGACGTTCGGCATCCACGAACCATTTGTCGAACTTGCTGTTGATCCTGCGGGTATTGAACCTTTCGTATCTAAGGCAGTCTTTGTAGAAGTCGTCTGTCGTTTTGTCCAGTCCGAATCCCGCGTCGGAAAGCCCCTGCTTGAGGTCTATAACGTATGAGCCGTTGACGTTTCCGGCTCCGGTACCTCCGGTGATGAACTCGTAGGATGTCATTCCGAACAGCGCGATCTTCGACTCAGGTGCCAAAGGCAGGGAAGCCGCATCGTTCTTCAGCAGCACGATTCCTTCCTCGGCGGCTTTCCGGGCCACAGACGCATTGTGCCGGAGGTTCGGTTTATTGGAATATTCATACCCTTTGAACCGAGGACATTTGACGATGAGCCTCAGGAGTCTCGCCACTGCCGTGTCAACCACCGGCATAGGCAATGAGCCGTCGGTCATGGAGTTGACGAGACGATTGTAGTGCTCGTCGCTGCCCGGCTGGATCATGTCGTTGCCGCTTGCGACCATCTTGTCTGAATATAATCCCGCGGCCCAGTCTGTCATGACCACACCTTTGTAGCCCCAGTCATCACGAAGAACTCCTGTCGCCAGGTCGTGGTTCTCTGCGGCCAATGTCCCGTTGACATAGTTGTACGATGTCATGACGGTCCACGGATCGCTCTCCTTGATGGCGATCTCGAAGTTCCTCAGGTAGATTTCGCGCAGTGCCCGGACGGGAACCCTTGCGTCAAGGTAGAGCCTGTTGAGTTCCTGATTGTTAGCGGCGAAATGCTTGATGGATGTTCCGACTCCTTGGCTCTGGATTCCGCGGATGTAGCCAGCCGCGACCCTGCCGGCCAGAAGAGGATCTTCGGAGTAATATTCGAAGTTTCTGCCGCACAGAGGATTGCGTTGGATGTTGATGCCAGGGGCGAGCAGGACATCGACTCCATATTCGAGAACCTCATTGCCTATGGCTCCGCCGACCTCCTCGACAAGCGATGGATTCCAGGTGGAGGCGAGGGAGGTTCCGATCGGAAACTTGGTGCATGGGCGGTCGTCGATCCTGACTCCCGCAGGGCCGTCCGCCAGCACGATAGCCGGGATGCCCAGCCTTTCTATCGGGTGGGTTGTTCCGGCGGAACCCTTTACGTAGAGGGTCGTGTAGCCGACTCCGTCGAAGGCTTTCGCTCCGCTGCCTACCAGCAGGGCAGCCTTCTCCTCGGTTGTCAATTCATTGACAATCTGTGAAATATTATCACCGTTCAACTTCAACGGAGAACCCGCGAGCAGAACGGTGACCAAAAGTGAACCAATCATCATTGACTATGCCTTGTCCATCATTGTGAATATCCTTCCGCGGACTTCCTCGATGGTCCCGGTGCCGTCGATCTCCTCGTACTTGCCGGCTTTCTTGTAGTACTCCACAAGCGGTTCGGTCTTCTCGTGGTAGGTCTTGATGCGGTTGTTGATTGTCTCGTCCCTGGCATCATCGGCGCGGCCTTCGATCGCGGCCCTGTGCTTGATGCGCTCCATGATCATCGTGTCAGGGATCATGATGGAGACAACGGATGTGACAGCCTCGCCGTTCTTCGCAAGCATCTTGTCAAGAGCCTCGGCCTGGGCGATGGTGCGAGGGAATCCGTCAAGAAGGAAGCCGGAGACTCCGGTCACGGTCTTGAACTTGTTCTCGATCATGCCTTCCACAACCTCGTCCGGAACGAGCTCGCCGGCGTCGATCAGAGCCTTTGCCTTGAGGCCAAGCTCAGTACCCTTGGCGATCTCACCGCGGAGAAGCTCACCGGTGGAGATGTGGCAGAGATTGTATTTTTCTACCATTGCGGAGGCCTGGGTGCCTTTCCCGGCGCCCGGAGGGCCAAAAAGAATAAAATACTTCATATCTGTGTCCAATACATAAATGTCTTTGAGGTTTCTTCCGATCTCGTTGTAATCCAGACCGAATCCGACTATGAAATCGTCCGGAATCTCCATGGCGACATAGTCAAGCTTGACATCCTTGGTGTAGGACGCCGGTTTGAGGAGCATCGTGCAGATCCTTGTTTCTGTGGCTCCTTTCTCCTTTAGGATGTCCTTGAGCGCCACGATCGTGTTGCCGCTGTCCACGATGTCCTCGACGACAATGATGCGTTTGCCTTCGATGCTTCTGGTCAAGCCCATGACCTCGCGCACGTTGCCTGTGGTGTGGGTGCCGTTGTAGGACGAAAGCTTGATGCAGACCAGCTCGCAGTTGAACGTGAGCCTCTTCATCAGCTCCGACGTGAACATCAGTGATCCGTTGAGGACACAAAGGAGTACCGGGCAATCTGTGCACCCGTTGAAATCATGGTTGATCTTCTCGGCTACCTTGTCGATGGCTTCCTCAAGCCGCTCGTTCGGAATGAACGGCTTGAAGGACTTGTCAAATAGTCTGACGTTGCTCATTGTGGTTCGTAGTTTATAGTAAAAAACAAAATTAGGCAATATTCCTTAAAAAAACAGAAAAAACATACCTATGTTTTATGTTTCTTTTCGTTTTTTACGTTTACTTGCCTTACCTTGCCGGCCTGAACTTAAAGGGATGTGAATCTCTTGGCATAAACATCACGAATCATGAATATCCTGAAAAACTTCACTGCCGCGCTGCTGCTCGCGGTGCCTTTGTTTCAGGCTGATCTGACAGCTCAGTCTGACAACCTCATGAAGGCGATATTATATCTGTCCGGCGCGGATTCCGAGGAGGAACTGGACGAGCAGGAGATGGAAAGATTCTCCGTATTGGCATCCAGTCCGTTGGAAATCAATCTTGCGTCAAGAAGCCGTATGGCCACATGTGGACTTATGAGTCAGTACCAGGTGGCGAGCCTGATGGACTATCGCTTGCGGAATGGTGATGTGCTTTCCGTCTCGGAACTCGCTGCTGTTGACGGTTTCGGAGAGGATTACGCCAATGCTCTCAGACCGTTCATTTCGTTCGCCTCCAACGCTTTGCCTGGTCAGACAGAGATCGGATCAAAGCGTCTGACAAATGAGGCCTTGGCCCGTTCCGCGGTCAAAGGGAAGGATTTCAACTATGGAGCCAAGTACAGAATGAACTATGGCGAGTCTTTCGAGTTTTCATCGGCGGCCAGGACTAAATATTCAGACAAAGAGCGGTTTCCTCCATCGGCGTGGGCGATGAATATGACATATTTTGGCAAGAGAAGGATCGGCAAGGTCATCATCGGGGACTTCAACGCTCGTTTCGGCCAGGGGCTTACGCTATGGAGTGGAATGTCCATGTCTGGACTGTCATCTTCATCATCATTCAGTAAACGGCCCTCCGGCTTGTCTCCGTCATGGTCATGGTCCGGGATAGGAAGCCATAGGGGAGTGGCGGCTGACTTCACGGCCGGGCGCATGGTTCTCTCCGCGTTTGCCTCCTTTCCAGGGCTTCGCTCATGGTGCGAGAGCGGCAAGCCCGCCGAAATATCTCTGATGACAGGAGCGAACATAACCCTCCATTCCCGCAACGGGCAGTTATCCCTCACAGGCTACTGCCAGACAGAGCCAATGAATATGCCGGTTAGGCCTAAGACCGGCAAACTGTCAGGAGACTTCCGCCGTTCATGGCGCGGGGTGGATTACTTCGGGGAGTTTGCATGGGATTTCTCCGGAAAGAGTCCCGGAGCCATTCTTGGAGCCGTGTTTCCTTTGGGAGGCGATTGGAAACTCTCATCGGCTGTCCATAGTTATTCCTCAAGTTTCGGTTCTGATTATACGGGAGGGATACGAGGCTGGACAAAGACTTCCGACGAGCATGGAGCCACCGTCGGGCTTGAGAAGGCGGGAGCTTTCCTTACGGCCGACTTTGCCGTCAAGGACAGAGACCGTAGCAAGAGACAGGTCCGTGTGCTTTTCAGATTGCCGTTGCAGTTGACCAAGGCGATGGTTCTTTCTGTGAGGATTACGGAACGTTTCCGTCCTTACGAGGAGATTCTTCGATACCGCACCGGGGCTCGTTGTGATCTGGACTGGTCAAGTTCAGGGCTGTCGGCGCGTTACGGCCCGTCAGACAAGCCGGCCTGGAAGATCAGAGGCAGGCTTGAGGGACTGCTGTGCCGTTCGCTGGCCGGTCTCGCCTACCTGGAAGGTGGACGGAAAACAGACTGGTTCAGCGCCTATCTTCGAGGAACCATATTCATTGTCGATAATTGGGATGACCGGATATATTCATACGAGCGGGACGCTCCGGGTAACTTCACTGTCCCGGCCTATTACGGGCGTGGATGGAGTCTGTCAGCTGTTTCCGGATGCAAATTGCGGCTTGGCAGGGGGAGGGCCTTGAAACTGTACTTCAGGGCCTCGACAATGGCATATTCATTCATGAAAGAGCCAAAGCCTTCGGTTTCGGAAGCGAAGGCTCAGGCGGTGGTGATGTTTTGACGGCTACTTTGGAATCCTTATTTTCATCCCAGGCTTGATGTTCTCGCCTATCCCGTTGAACTTCATGATCTTTTCGGCAGTCATGCCAGGGAACTTCTTCGCGATGCTGTAGAGGGAGTCACCAGCCTTCACGGTGTAGTCGGTGTAACTCAACTGGCTGGAGGCTGATTTGACAGCTGATGCGGTCGGCGCCCCGCCTCCCTTATAGATGCGGATCTTCTGCCCGATGCTGAGGTTCGTGCTTCTGAGGTGGTTCCACTTCTTGAGTTGGTTCACGGTGACATGGTACTTGGCCGCGATCTTTCCCAAAGTGTCGCCCTTCTTGACCTTATAAGTGATCGTGCCGCCTGAATATGTCTCACCGGACGAACGCTTCCCGTCATCCACAAGGGTCTGCGGGTTGAGATATTCAGAAGCCTTGTATGTGTAGATCGAGTCCTCGTGGGCTATGAAGTCGCTGGAGTAGTTGTATGGAATCCGGAGGATGTAGGTTTTGCTGTCGCCTGGAATCACATCCTTGATGTACTGCGGGTTAAGGTTTCTGAGCTCATCGACGGAGATTCCGACAAGCTCGCTGATCTGCTTGAAATGCAGGTTCTTGTGAATCTCGAATGTGTCCAGCTGGGCCGGCATCCGCATGTTTGCCGGAGCAAGTCCGTACTCCTTGCTGTAATGGATGGCGTACATCGCCCCGACGAACGCCGGGACATAGCCTCTGGTCTCACGTGGAAGGTAGTCATAGACCGACCAAAAATCCCTTTTGCCCCCGTTCCTGCGAATGGCCTTGTTGATGTTGCCCGATCCGCAGTTGTAGGACGAGATCGCAAGGTTCCAGTCTCCGAATACGTTGTAGGAGTCGGTCAGGTAACGCGCGGCGGCATCGGCTGACTTGAACGGGTCAAGTCTCTCGTCCACGAAGGAGTTGATCTCCAGTCCATAGAGCTGCGCGGTCCTGAACATGAACTGCCACATCCCTTTCGCTCCCGCACTTGAGACCGCAACCGGGTTCAGCGCCGATTCGATGATGGCCATGTACTTGAGCTCGTCCGGGAGGTTGTACTTGTTGAATGTCTCCTCGAAGATCGGCATATAGTACTGGCAAAGCCCCAGAATCGTGCCCATCTTGGTCGGCATCTTCTCTGAATATAGAATCATGTAGTTGCGGACCTTGTCGTTGTATGGGAGGGTGATGAAGGAGTTCATCTTTTCCAGCCTGGCTTTCATCACTTCGTCCGGAACGTTTGACGTGAACCGGATCGAATCCATGTCGTAGCCGTTCCCTTCCTCGTTCTTTCTGGCCTGACGGTGCAGATACCAGATACTCAGAAGGCTGTCCGTAACCTCCTGGGTATAGTCCTCGGGATTCAGTCCGGCCGCCGTCTTGAGTTTGTTCTCCTCATAGACATCGATCATCTCACCCGCGATGCTGTCTTTCAGGATGCTTTCATGCTTCAGTTTGTCCAAGGCTTTCTGAAGGGAATCGACCCGTTGTCTGAGTTCCTGATTCTCTTCCTTGATCTTTTTTCTGAATACCTGCGCTCCGGCGTTCCCTTGGAGCAGGAAGACCATGAGCAGTATGATGGGCAGTGTCGCGTATGTGGTTTTTCTCATCCTTTCGTGCTCTTGTTAAAATCTAAGACCGACTTTGATTCCTATCGCGTTGTCCCCGAACGCTCCCATGCCGAAACTCATAGGTGGAACCGAGCGTGTGGGGGATGCGATGGCATATTCATTATGTGGCGGGATATATTCATTATAAGGAGAGATGACGGTCGGCGTGACATTAAGGGTGAGCTCGTCGTTCATCTCGAAGTCCTGCATGTAGGCGAACACATTGGCATCGATAACTTGAAGCAGGTAGCTGCCTACAATAGCGACAACCGAATAATCCCTGTAGCGCCTGTAAACATTCCTGAAGTACAGCGCCCTTTCCGCCGGAATGGAGCCGGTGTATCCTCCGTCAGGATTTGTCGCCTCGTTGTGGATGCGCTTGAATCTTTTGTAGTTCTTGCTGTTCAAGGCGTAGAAATGGTAGGAACCGATCATCATTCCCCAATATATCGGAATCTTCCAATATTCCCCGTTGTACGCCTGCCCGAGTCCCGGCAGGAGGATTGAATATATCGTCGCCTTCCCAGGTTGGTTCTTCACATCCCTCTTGTAGTTGACAACTCCGTCCATGAGAGTGGCCCAGTAGATGAATCCGGCGCTTGCGAACATATACTTGGCCATGTCCTTCGAGCGAGTGTCCAGCTCGAACTCCATGTTAGGGTCAAGCGCCATGGCGATGTCATAACCCTTCTTGGAGTGCCTGTACTTGCTGTTGTAGTGGATTCCCAGTCCAAGGGTCGTTCCGATGCCGCCGTAGATTATCGGCAGTTTCCAGTACTGCTTGTTGTAGATCTGCTCGGATCCGATGAACACCGTCGATCCGGCGAACATGGTTCCGATCCTCAGTGTAGTGTCCTTGTGGCTGACCCCTCTGAAGAATTCCCGGAAAGACCACATCTTGTCCACGGAATCCCTCGCGGAGGTGGTGTCGCTCGGGTCATTGTAGGTCTGGTTGAACGCCTCTTCCCTGAACTGCGCTTTCGCGCCCGTGGAAAAGGCCGCCAGGCAGACAAGTGCCAGACATATCCTGAGAATCAGATTCTTCATTGTTCTTCTTAGATGTTCGAGTCCTCAAGGGCCTTGAGGAACCTGCCCACTTCCTCGTCGGAGTTGAACTTGATTGTCATCGTTCCCTTTCCGGAGGCCGAGCGTTTCAGGCTGATGCTGTTATCAAAAAACTTGCCGATGTGCTCCAGAACCTTGTAATATTCATCCGGAAGGTCCTGCTGTTTTGTGGCCGCCTTTGTGTTTTCGTCCTTGCTCAGTTTGTGAACCTTCTCCTCCAGCTGGCGTACCGAAAGGCCGTCCTTGATCACGAGGTCGCAAAGAAGTTCTTGAATATGAGGGTCTTCCACTCCAAGCAGGACTTTCGCGTGTCCGGTGCTGAGAAGCCCGGTCTTGAGGTCGTGCTGGACTTTGGTCGGGAGTTTGAGAAGCCTCAGATAATTGGCCACTGAGGCTCGCTTCTTGCCGACGCGCTGCGCCATCATCTCCTGGGTGAGGTTACACTCGTCCATCAGTCTTTGGTAGCTCATCGCCACCTCAATCGGATCGAGATCCTGCCTCTGGATGTTCTCCACGATGGCCATCTCAAGCATTCCCTGATCGTCCGCGGTGCGGATGTAGGCCGGGATGATGTCCATTCCAGCCCTCTTGCAGGCCTTGAACCTGCGCTCGCCGCTGATGATCTGATAGCGTCCGTTCTTGAGTTTGCGCACCGAGATCGGCTGGATGAGACCGAATGTCCTGATCGAGTCGGCCAGTTCCTCCAACGCCTCGTTGTCGAACGCCATACGAGGCTGGTAAGGGTTCGGCTCAATCAGATCCACAGGGATCCTGAGCACGTCACCGTAGTCCTGCTCGGGTTTTGACCCGGCGATCTCCTTATTGATATAGCCGACCGGCTTTCTTTCCGGCCCGATTGTCTGGATGTCTCCCAAAAGGGCGCTGAGCCCTTTGCCCAGCCTGCTTTCCTGCTTGTTATTGCTGCTCATTGTCTTTATCTCTCGTTCTTTTCCAACACTTCCTTGGCGAGGTTCATATAGTTGGTAGTTCCGTTGCTGACCACATCATAGAGGATTATCGGCTTGCCGTGCGAAGGAGCCTCGCTGAGACGTATGCTCCTCTGGATCACCGTATTGAAAACCATGTCCTGAAAATGTTCCTTCAGTTCGTTCACAACCTGCGCGTGAACCTTTGTCCTGCCGTCGAACATCGTCACGACGAACCCTTCGATGGTGAGCGACGGGTTCACGCCGCTCTGAACCAGTCTGATGGTCTGGAGCAGTTTGCCGAGCCCCTCAAGGGCGAAGAACTCTGGCTGCACAGGAATCATCACGGAGTCGGATGCCGAGAGAGCGTTGATCGTGATGAGTCCCAAGGAAGGGGAACAGTCGATGATGATGTAGTCGTAGTTGTCGCGGATTGGGGCGAGTCTTCTTTTCAGAATCGTCTCCCTGTCCTCCACGTCGATCATCTCAATCTCCGCTCCGACAAGGTTGATGTGCGACGGAATCATCTGAAGGTCAGGAATCTCTGTCTGAATCAAGGCATCCTGAATGTCAATCGTGCCGATCATCACCTCGTAGATCGTCCTCTTCTCGTCATTGTCCGGAGAGAAATTCAGTCCGGAGGTGGTGTTGGCCTGCGGGTCGGCGTCGATGATGAGTACCTTCTTCTCCAGCACCGCAAGCGACGCAGCGAGGTTGATGGCGGTTGTGGTCTTTCCCACTCCGCCTTTCTGATTGGCTATTGCTATGACTTTTCCCATATCCTGTGTGTATATTCAAATTTCAAAGTTACGGAAAATCTCTTGAAATGAAAAATCATTCGGTCTTGCTCGATTTTCCCGTTCTGAACTCTTGCGGCGACATTCCGGTCTCCCTGCGGAAGAATCAGCACAAATACGACGGATCGAGACCATCAGCGGAATCATCAACCATCGCACAGGCACGGCTTCGGTGCGATGCGTTTTCCCTGATCCAGGATAGCCTTTTTAGAAGCGAAAAAGGGAAATAATGTCGCCCGTATGTGCTCGGCAGCACTCACGGGAGGCGAAAAGTGGGGCAAACGTTTCCCAATAGTGCGGTATGCACTCTTGAGGATCAAAAGGGGCCGAAAGTGCTGCCGATGGGATCAAGCGTAAAGAGCATAAGTAAAAATCTATTCAGGCCGGATCGACATCAAGCGCGATGTGGCCTGAATATTTTTTCTCCTTCTCGAAGCGTTCCACCGCCGCCGCAAGCGTCTCCTTGTTTCTCGCCAGCGAACGGTCTTTCGGCAGCAATACCCTGATTTGGCGGATGTTCTGGTTCGAGATTTTGTCGATAGCCGGTGAATATGGCCCTATGACATTCGGGCCGTTCTGCACGCCCGGAGCGAAGCTGACCTTGACCGCCAAAGCTCCCCGCAGGTACTCTCCGAGATCCCGGCTCAGCAGGTCCACTCTGGCTTGGTTGTAATCTTTGATGACGACTCCGATGACCCTTGAATATGGCGGATAACCGAACAGCTTCCTTTCCCCGAGGAAACGGGCCATTGTACCGTTCTCGTCCAGTTTCCCGTCTATGCTTTGATAGACAGGGTGTTCCGGCTGTGAGGTCTGGATGACGAACAGACCTTTCTCTCCCCGCCGTCCGCAACGTCCTCTGAACTGTTCCAGAAGCTGGAGTCCTCTTTCGTCCGCCCTATAGTCCTCCTGCCCGAGGATAGAGTCGGCCTGAAGCACGGCCACAAGGGACAGTCCGCTGAAATCGAATCCCTTGGCGACCATCCTTGTGCCGATGAGTATGTCGATTTCCCCATTGGAGAATTTCCGGATGGTGTCCGTCTCATATTTCCGACTCTGTGCCGTGTCACTGTCCAGCCTCGCGATCCTTGCGTTCGGGAACAGTTTGGAGGCCTCCTCCTCGATCTTCTGTGTCCCTGAACCTAACGGTTTCAGTTCTCCTCCACATTTATGGCATTTCCCGGTATATTCATAAACCCTGCCGCAATAGTGGCAGACGAGTCTTTCGCTTCCGTCGGCTCGCCTATGCAAGCTAAGGCTGACGTTGCAGCAGCGGCATTTCGGAATTTCGCCGCACTCCTGGCACTGCACGATCGGGGAATATGCCCGCCTCTCCCTGAGAATCAGCACCTGCCGGTGTTCGCCGAGGCATTTGCCTATGTGCTCGATGAGTTTCCTGGAGAAGTTCCCGATCATACCGTTCTTGCGCCGCTCGGCGATTGTGTCGATGATTTCGATGTCCGAGTCCGCTGCGTCGTAGAACCGTTTGTTCAAGGTGACAAGCCCGTAACGCCCTACGCTGCAATTGTACAGCGACTCCAGCGACGGCGTGGCCGATCCCAGAATGACGTTGGCTCCGAATATCTTCGCCATCATTATCGCCGTTTCGCGGCCGTTGTACCGAGGGGCAGGTGAGTCCTGCTTGTAGGAGGTGTCGTGCTCCTCGTCCACTATCACCAGCCCTAAGTTTTTATGCGGCAGGAATATGGCGCTTCGGGTCCCGAGGACAACATAGCCCTTTCCCTCTGCCGGCTCTCCAGCGTGCCTTAGGACGGTGGCCACCTCTCGCTTTCTGGACATTGTCTCTCCGGAATGGAACACAAGCAGTTCCGGGAATGTCTCGCTGATCCTGTCCTCCAGTTGTCTGCTGAGCGCTATCTCCGGAACCAGATAAAGCACGTTCTTTCCCATCGCGAGCGTTTCCTGCGCCAGTTTCAGGTAAATCTCCGTCTTTCCAGATCCCGTCACCCCATGCAGCAACGCCGGCTTCCCCTTCGCAAAAATCTCTTTTATCTTTGAATATGCTTCCTCCTGTGCCGCTGACAAGCTTATTTCCTTCTCTGTACCCTCGGACGTTTCGATTATGGACCCACCTATTGGCTCTTCGTCCTGATGATATGTAACAGAGTCACCATAACCGGTCACTGAGCCAGTGGTTCGACAAAGCTCACCAACCATCGAAGTGAGCTCCCTGACCAATAATCCAATCTCCCCCTCCAACATCTCCTTCTCTGCCAAGTACCTTTCCCGACTCTCTGACTTCCGAGCTTTCGCGGCCAATTCCGCCTTTTTCTCCGCTCTTTCTTCCAGCCTCTTGATCTTATCCGCAATCTTTGTCCGATTCTTCTCTTCTCTTTCCACTTTGAGTGCCTCCTGACGGGCCTGCACAACTTCCTTCTCCACTTTCTGCGCTGGATAAGCCGCCTTGTAAACTTCCCCGACAGTGCACAGGTAATATTCCGCTATCTGTCTCCATAGTTCAATCTCCTCCTTGGTGACCGGTTCCAACCCTTCAGCCATGCCTAAGATCGGCTTCACCTTGTCCACAATTCCCATCTCCTCCGCTTGTTTTCCTGCGTCCGCCATGCTTACCACTCCGACATATTCCTTTCCAGCAAAGTTCACCCGCACCCGGTCTCCGACCCTAACCTGTTCTTTGTCTCTTTCGGTCACTGAGCCTGTCGAAGTGACCGGAAACAATCCAGACGCATCCCCAGCCGATTCACTCAATTCAATTTCTTGATAATAGAACGGCTCCCACTCCAGCCGGAGCGGAAGGATAACTTGTATGAAGATCCTGCCTGTCATATGGCGAATTTAGCCAAAAACATCCACTCAGCGAAGAAAAACGCAAATTCTTCTCAAAAAAATTTGCAGCCAAAAGAAAAATGCCTATCTTTGCAATCCCAAACGGAAACGGTGTCGTAGCTCAGATGGTAGAGCAATGGACTGAAAATCCATGTGTCGGCAGTTCGATTCTTCCCGACACCACTCCTTAGGCCGCTGATGAGTATTCATCGGCGGCTTTTCCTTTTTTATATATCAGTATCTGGTTTCTTCCGAGACGGGGCAGCGGGCTCGCTTCGACAGGACCGTACACGATTATCTAACCGTGAACCTATCATGCCTATAATCAAATGATTAGATAACTGTCTTCGGTTGGTTTACGCTAAAGACGATGCGCTATCTGCTTGATAAAAAGCATGTTATTCGCCACATGCTGATCATCAGTCGTTAAAGTGTTCAGCTTTAGCGCATTATTACTATAGGAATAATCTTGATGTCGTGATTTATAGTGACTTGTCTGCCACGGCAGCAATATTGGCAGCCAACAAAAAACTCTTTCCGGAATTTTGCACGTTACCAAAATTCCGGAAAGAGTTTTTTGCTTGGCTCCCCTCTACGCTTTCTCCAGCCGACAGTCACCCGGGCCCTTGATGTTCTCATCAATGATGATCTCCCCGACGGAACCGTAGCGGATGAAGCCGGTGCGTGGGTTCTTGATGGAAGGAACATGGCCTTTCACGGTGGCCTGGACGGAGGAATATTCAAAAGCCAAATCAGCGTCAGCGCCCATTGTGCAGTCCTCAAGTACGAGGTCGTCGCAGTAGCACAGAGGCTGGGTCTCGGTGATGTGGCAGCGGACTAGGCGGAGGTTCTTCGAGTACCAGGCAAGATATTCACCATTAATCACGGAATCGATGACTGTGACGTTCTCGGCCTCCCAGAAGGAATCCTTGGAGTTCAGGACGCAGTTCCGGATCTCCACGTTCTTGGCGTACTGGAAACTGTAGTTGCCGTTCAGCTTGACGTTGGTGAGTTTAACATTCTCGCAGTGCATGAACACATAGTCGGCCCTGTCGATCACCGAATCCTCGACCACGATGTTCCTGCAGTCCCAGAACGTCTCCGTTCCGCCCGGAATCTGAACGTTCTTCAGCTTGATTCCGTCCATCCTACGGAAGGTCTTCGGTGCGTCGATGATAGTGTCGTATATCTCGCAATTTCTTGAATACCAAAGTCCTGAGCGTGCGCCCACGGTCAGCAGGCTATCCTTGATGACGAATCCGTCACACTCCCAGAACGGGTACTTGCCCTCGAACTGGCAATGTACGGCGGTGATGTTGCCGGTCTCCTTCAGCGCCGATTCCCCGGCGTGGATCTTGACATTCTCAAGATAAAGGTCGTGTCTGCAGTAGAGCGGTCTCTCTCCGCCGAATTCCTGGTTGATGATCTTTTCCATATATTCAAGTGATTTTTAGTTTCATCCATTTCTCGCCCCGCAGCCTCCAGTAGAACAAAAGTCCCCTGACGTTCAACTCGATGCACATCGCCACCCAGTAGCCGACGAGTCCCATCCGAGGTGTCAAAATCAGTGCCAGTCCGATGCGTATCACCCACATGCTTCCGAAGTTCATCACGCTCGGCACCAGCGTGTCGCCTCCACCTACGCAGGAACCGTAGCCGGCGATCGAGAATGCGTACAGAGTCTCGGCGAATGCCTCGATTCTCAGCACCTTGGCTCCCAATGCGATGACATCCGGATCCGAGCTCAGCAGCATCATCAGATCTGTAGCGAATATGAACATCAAGGCTCCCAGCAGAGTCATAATCCCTGCGGCCATCATCATCGTGATCTGCGAGAACCGCTTGGCGACTTCCTTGCGTTTCGCCCCGAGACTCTGGCCGACAAGCGTCGTGGCGGCTTCCTCGATTCCGTAGCCCGGCATATAGCAGAAGCTTTCTGCGATGATCGCCAGCGAGTTAGCCGCAATGGAAATAGGCCCGAGCGGCGCCACGATGATGGTGCTCATAATGTGCGATCCCCTCATTATGATGTTCTGGAGCCACATCGGCGCAGTGATGCCCCAAGCGTTGCGCACAGTCTTGCGCCGTGGAATGAACGTGCCTTGTTCTCCTTTGATATTCAATTCCTTGGAGCGTCTGAGAATATACCAGATCACGAATATCGAGGTGACGACCTGCGCCGCACCTGTGCCTAACGCCGCTCCCGCGACTCCCATCTCACAAATGTAAATGAATATGTAGTTGAACACCACATCAAGGCCGCACATTCCGGTGTACATCAGGCTCGGAATCTTCATGTTGCCGCTGGCCTGTAGCATTGAATTAGCGGCCCATCCGACAGCGCCTATCGGAATGAACGCTGAATATATCAGGAAATATTCAGATGCGTCCTTGTTGATCTCCGGTGTCCCGCCGAGCCAGTGGGGGAGCGCTCCGCTGATGCTCACGCCTATCACGGCGAGAACCAGGCCGATGAGGAACACAGTTGTGAGTCCTTGCCTCATCACGGCTCTGGCCCCTTTGAAATCCTGCGCTCCGCAAAGGTGGGCGACCTGGACTGAGAATCCCGAGCTGGCTCCGGACTGGAATCCACCCATTATCCAGGTTGTCGTGGCGACCAGACCTATTGACGCAGATTGGTTCGCGCCGAGTTGGCCGACCATTCCGGCGTCGATGTACTGCATCAGCACGGACGAGAACTGGGCGGCGATGGCAGGCAGACTCAGCAGAATCGTTAGCCGAATCTGCTGTCCGAGAGTCATCGGAAGTCCGTTCCGGATCATCCCGAGGAGTATGTCTTTTTGTCCTGTGGCCATAAATCCTGGCAAAGATATCCACTTAAAATTATATGGCAAAATTCATTTTGCCATATAATATATCTTCTACCCACTCCGCAGTCACTACGTGACAGCCCCCGGTGGGGGTACCGAGGACTGTATTCCCCGGACCCCTTGCGTCGCTCCGTGGATTTTTGTAGTTTTGTATTATGAAAATCGCGATCATCGGAGCCGGGGCGGCGGGGTGTTTCTGCGCCATTGAGTTGAAACGGAGGATGCCTTCCGCTTCGGTGGAGGTGTTCGAGGCGGGGACGACGGCTTTGGCGAAGGTGGCGATCACCGGGGGAGGGCGGTGCAACCTTACAAATTCCTTTGAAGGAATATCTTCGCTGTCAATCGCTTATCCTCGTGGAGACAAGCTTATGAAACGCCTTTTCCGTACCTTTGATCAGAAAAGCGCTTGGCAATGGTTCGAAAACGAAGGCGTGAAGCTTGTGCTTCAGGAAGACCATTGCGTTTTTCCGGCATCGCAGGACGCGATGGAAATCGTTAACACCTTGCAGGCAAGGATGCGACAGGCCGGAGTGGTATTGCATCTGAGACATAAGGTCTCAGGAATAAATCCCTGTTCAGACGGAGGATATGAATTATCTATTGAAGACGCAGAATGTAGCGGAAGGTCGCTTCGACAGGCTCAGCGACCTGATTCTCTGGCTCCGGAATCGATAATATCGGTCCCTGAGCCTGTCGAAGGGCCGATATTACAGAAATCCCAACGACTCGATAAGCATAATTGTTTGGCTGACATAGTTGTCGTCACCACCGGCGGCAGCCCGAAACTTTCCGGTCTTGGAATGCTTGATGGCCTTGACCTTGAAATCGTCCCACCTGTCCCGTCCCTCTTCACTTTCAACCTTCCCGGCAGCCCTGTACGTGAACTGATGGGCACAGTGGTCGAGAACGCATCGGCATCCTTGGTAGGCACGAAATTCAAGGCCTCCGGTCCGCTCCTGATCACGCACTGGGGAATGAGCGGTCCCGCGATCCTGAAACTCTCCTCTTATGCGGCCCGCTATCTCGCTGAAAATGAATATTCCGCAACTCTCTCAGTGAATTGGTTCGGTGACGCGGGCGAGCAGGATGTCCGTGACAGAATCACTACGCTTTCAAAAGACAGTCCTCAGAAACAGATTCTGAACACCCATCCGTCCGAACTGCCGTCAAGACTTTGGAACTACCTGATCTCCAAGTGCGGAATCCGTGAGGATGCCCGCTGGGCCGAACTGGGATCCAAAGGAATGAACCGTCTTGTGAACACATTGATCAATGACGAGTACCAGATCCGTGGCAAAAGCCGTTTCAAGGAGGAGTTCGTCACCTGTGGCGGGGTCGCCCTTTCCAACATCAACCTCAATACCCTTGAGTCCAAGAACCATCCTGGCCTCTATTTCGCCGGGGAGGTCCTTGACGTGGACGCGATAACAGGCGGTTTCAATCTGCAGGCGGCCTGGTCAATGGGCTACACTGTCGCCCGATCCATCACCCTACATCAGGAATCATAAAAATGGCTGGCCGCTGAGCTTGTCGAAGCGTGCCAACCATTTCTGAGAATCAATAGAACCAATGTCACTTCGCAGGCTCAGTGACCGGATGACCTATTTCGCCAGTTCCTCGCGAAGCGTCTGGGCGACCTCCTTAAGCCCCTCCTCGGAGGATCCGATCCCGACGTAAGCGATCACTCCGTTCTTCCCGATGATCACGCAGCGCGGAACTCCAGACTTCGCGTAAAGCCCGAATATGCTCTTGTCCTCATCGACCAGCGTCAGCGGCTTGAGGTATGAATATATTGTCTTGCCTTCCTTTCCCGCGAAGAACTTCTCAAGCGTCGCCCTTGTGTCCTTATAGGCGATCGGCTGGAAGACGAAATCCTGGTTGTCGTTGAACTCCTTGAGCGTGGCCGGAAGGTTCTCAGGCCTTAACTCATGCCTGCAAGGAGGGCACCAGCCGCCCCAGAAAAGCAGCATTACGACCTTGCCCTTCTGATCTGCCAGTTTGAACGAGCCGCCAGCGAACCTCTTCCCTGTGAAGTCGGCCGCCTTGTCACCCTCCTTGAGGATGGTGGTCTCTCGCTTGATCTTCTCAAGCTCCTGTGCCTCCTGGTCTGCGGATCTGTTTTTGTTCTGCGCCCCTGCGGATAATGAAATGCCAAGCGTCAGCATCGCAATCGCAACAATTGTAATCGTCTTTCTCATATTCATGAATATATTAGCGTAATTTAGCGAATATTTGTGATTATTCAATAGTTGTGTCGGAATTTGGTTTATTCTGAAAATGATTATATTTGCGCCCGTTGAATATTAACGAACTAACTGATGAGTAGAAAAGTTATGTCTTTGCTGGCGGCCACGGCGTTGTCAGCGTTGCTGCTCTCCTGCGGGAAGGAGGAAGTCAGCGTGGAATATGTCCACACATCTTATGAAAAATCGGATTTCCCTGAGACGATCTCATTCAACGGCGGAACCTTCAAGTTCTCGTTCAAGGCTGACACCGTGAAACTGACAAGGGCAAGCGAACCTATTTACCTTGCATGGAAGTACAGGGTGAATGTCGGTGAAGCTACCGGAGAGCCTGTTGAGATCACGTCCAAGACCGATGCGGTTGAGATTTCCGTTCCGGCCAACTACACCGAGAACTCCAGAACAATCACGGTCGAGGCCGCGTTCACCCCAGCTCCGGAGAACTATGATGATGAGCCTTCCACAGATGTTGTCTGGAAGGAGGTCGCTTCGGCCACTCAGGACGCGGCTCTTGTGCTGATCGAGGATTTCTACTGGGCTAAAGGCAACATCACCCTGAAGGACGGCAAGTTTGCGATAGCCGAGAATATGTCCGATGCTGGACTGTACTTCAAGAAAGGTAGCAGTTATGGTGTCAGCTCAGAGCCGGACACCTATGACGGTCTGGCTTACACTCCGTCCCGCGTCAAGATTGATCTTGCAGCGATTCCGGAGAATGATCCGGCCGAAGATCCTTGCGCGAAAGTCGATCCGGGGCTCAGGCTTCCTACCTACGAGGAGGCTTATTACCTTTACTATCAAGAGGATCTTGACAAAGAGCACACATTGAATGGTGTCAAAGGTGTCGGCTTCAAGAATTGTGACTACTTCCTGCCTTACGCCGGGACGATGTCCAAGACGGACGGGACGATCTCGATGAAGAATTCCTATGGCGCTTACTGGCTTGATGGCGAGAGCTACGAGGGTGACCGTTCGGTTTACGTGATAAGTGATGAATATTCAATGATCTACTACGACCTGTCCAACACGAATCTGGCGTCGGTGCGCTGCGTGAAGAACATCAAGCAGCCGAGTCTTGTGTCATATTCACCGACAACGGTGCCTGACTACAAGGAGTTTGAACTTGAGGTAGTTACAGATCCGGGAGAGTTCGCACTTTATGAGGTTGTACTTCTGTCAGATTTCAATGATGAGACCAAGATGAGCTGCACCCAGAAAGTAACCACCGTAAAATTCAAGATGAAGCCTAATGACAGAAAGGAGGATAAGACTTGGAAAATTTTCATCAACGGAAAATATACTGGGAAGACATTCGTCCAGCCTGCTATCTCTGACTACGCTTTCTATGCCGGCCACACCCCTTCCAGCCACGATTACACCGCCTTTTCACTTTCCGTGACCGTGGACACGGATATGAATAAGGTTCCAGTGGAAATCAAGGGTGATGATGGGTACTCAAGCCTCAAGGAGGTTTCAAGGACAAGCCCTACGGTCTCTTTCCCGATATCCGAGAATACGGCTTCAAAAGATCGCGTGCTTACCATCTATGTAAACGGTGAGAATACCGGCAAGACTGTCGTTCAAGGAGCGGCTCCAGCGGCGAGCAAATTCTCTGTTGTATGGAGTGAAGGCTACTTGACTGTAAAGGACGGTGCCTACACATTTGCCGCACCTAAGGAAAAAGGTATGTATTTCAAGTGGAAGAGCCGTTATGGAATTGATCTCGGCCAGAAGGTGACATCAACCTCTAAGTATCCTGGCAAGGCCTATGGTCCGGAAGAGACGACTATCGCTTATGCCGACATCAAACCTGACGAGGTGGATCCTTGCTCGCTTGTGTTGCCAGCCGGGACTTGGAGAATGCCAAGTGAGGAGGATTTCCTTGAACTGACAAAAGGTGGAAGCAAGGAAACGTCTAAGAATGAATATTATATGTGCTCGGATGGCGAGCAGACCGTTTACCTATCGGCGGCAGGCCAGTTCAAAAAGGATGCAAGCGGCGTATTTGCGGCTACCAATGTGTTCGCCTGGACAAGTACTCCTGGGACAAAAACAGGAAATAGTAAGTATCTTATGTGGACCTTCCTCACTTCTAGCGGCAGTGGTACTCCTAAAATCTCTCCAAATACGGATAACAACCAAGGCCTTCAGGTCCGCTGCGTAAGGGACAAATAATAATCTTGATGAATATTAAGGAGCCGGCCGGGAGTGATCCGAACCGGCTCTTTTTCGATTAATTACCTTTCCAAAAAGAGAAGAGGCCAACTTGAAGCCAGCCTCTTCTCCCTTTATTCATTCAGTCCGGCGGAACGCTTATTCCGAATATTCCGCGAAATCGGATTTCGAGGCTCCGCAGACTGGGCATTTCCAGTCCTTAGGGATGTCTTTGAACGGGGTTCCGGGCTTTATGCCACCGTCAGGATCGCCCTCGGCCGGGTCATAGATCCAGCCACAGCGCAGGCATTCGTACTTTTTTGAGTCACTTGCCATAACAGTTATAGTTTTAGTGCAACATTAATGGTGCGCCACCGCGGCGCACCTGCACCTAAATCCTGCAAAAACTATTCCATCAATTTCTTGTATTTGAACCTCTTAGGCTCTGTGTTGCCGAGACGGGCCTTGCGGTTCTCCTCGTACTCGGCGTAGTTGCCCTCGAAGAACACCACGTTGGAGTCACCCTCGTAAGCGAGGATGTGTGTGGCGATCCTGTCCAGGAACCAACGGTCGTGGCTTATCACGACGGCGCATCCGGCGAAGTTTTCCAGACCGTCCTCCAGGGCGCGGATCGTGTTCACGTCCACGTCGTTCGTCGGCTCGTCCAGAAGCAGCACGTTGCCTTCGTCCTTGAGGGTCAGCGCAAGGTGAAGCCTGTTCCTCTCGCCTCCGGAAAGGACTCCGCAGAGTTTCTCCTGATCTGAACCGCTGAAATTGAACCTCGACACCCAGGCGCGGGCGTTGATGTCCTTGTTGCCGAGCCTTACCCACTCGGAGTTCCCGGCTATGGTCTCGAACACAGTCTTGTCCGGATCAATGCTCCTGTGCTGCTGGTCCACATAGGAGATCTTCACGGTCTCTCCGATGTCTATAGAGCCTGTGTCCGGTTTCTCGATGCCCATGATGAGCCTGAACAGCGTGGTCTTGCCTGCGCCGTTAGGGCCGATCACGCCCACGATTCCCGCAGGCGGAAGGGCGAACGAAAGATGCTCGAAGAGAATCTTGTCCCCGTAGGCCTTGGACACGTCCTTGAACTCGATGACCTTGTTGCCGAGACGCGGTCCGTTAGGAATGTATATTTCCAGATTTGCCTCCTTCTCCTTGGCGTCGGCCGAGGCCAGTTTCTCGTAGGCTCCAAGACGGGCTTTCTGCTTGGCCTGACGGGCCTTGGGAGCCATCCGCACCCACTCCAACTCGTGCTGGAGGGTCTTGCGCCTCTTGCTCTCCTGCTTCTCCTCCATCTCAAGCCTCTTGGTCTTCTGCTCCAGCCAGGAACTATAGTTGCCCTTCCACGGAATGCCCTCTCCTCTGTCCAGCTCAAGGATCCAGCCGGCCACGTTGTCGAGGAAATAACGGTCGTGGGTCACGGCGATTACCGTGCCCTTGTACTGCCTCAGGTGAGCCTCAAGCCACTGGATGCTCTCGGTGTCAAGGTGGTTGGTAGGCTCGTCAAGGAGCAGCACGTCCGGCTCGCGCAGAAGCAGGCGGCACAGGGCCACACGGCGGCGCTCGCCACCGGAAAGGGTGGAGATCTTCGCGTCAGGCGGAGGGCAGTTCAGAGCGTCCATAGCCCTTTCGAGCTTGGCGTCTATCTCCCAGCCGCCGAGATGTTCGATCTTCTCTGACAACTCGCCCTGACGCTCTATGAGAGCGTTCATCTGGTCATCGTCCATCGGCTCCATGAACTTGAGGGAGATCTCGTTATATTCATTGAGGACATCCATGACCTCCTGGACCCCTTCCTGCACGACCTCCAGGACTGTCTTGTCCGGATCCATCTGAGGCTCCTGCTCAAGGTAGCCCACAGAATATCCCGGAGCCCAGACCACCTCGCCACGGTAGGATTTCTCCACACCGGCGATGATCTTCATCAGGGTCGATTTACCGGAGCCGTTCAGGCCGATGATGCCGATCTTGGCCCCGTAGAAGAATGAAAGGTAGATGTCCTTGAGAATAACCTTGTTGTTGTGCGGGAGGACTTTGCCCACACCGTTCATCGAGAAAATTATCTTTTCGTCCGCCATTTCGTTGGTAGATGTTTAAATTGTTTTCTATGAATATGTTAATGTCGCTTTCGGCCGTCTTTGCGGATGAAGTCTCCGACGAAGGCGGCCAAACGGTTCAATACTAATAGCTTCCCCCTCCGATGAATCCGCGAAGCAGCGATGTCGGCGGGATCTCCTTGTCTGAGACCGGCACGAAGTAGTGCAGGAATTTCAGCAGCCTATGCGCCTCGCTGTACTCCGGACAGTTCTTCGGCACGGTGGCGAGGATCCTCTCGGCGTGGGTGCGCAACACGGCGAACTCCACCAGATAGGCCGAGTTGAACAGCACGTCGGCGTTCTCCTGGAACGGATATATCCACTTGACTTCGGCCCTGCGCACATTCGGCCAGTTGGCGATCGACTCCTGTGCCGTGAACGCCCCCTTGAGGTAATCCCTCACGATCCTCCGCAGCAAGCGGTTGTCGCTCGTCGGAATGCAGTTGTGGCAGTCCAGCGAGATGGAAGTTATTGTGTTTATGAATATCCTGAATTTCTCCTTGTCCGGGACCTTCTCGGTCAGCCGAGGATTCAGAGCGTGCAGACCTTCGATCAGCAGCACGGACCTTTCGCCCAGCTTGAGGTTCTTGCCGTTGAACTCTCTGCGGCCGGTCACGAAATTATATTCAGGAACCTCTACTTCCTCTCCGTTAAGTAGTTTGACGAGGTCTTTCTGGAGATATTCGTGGTCCACGGTGTCGAAGTTGTCGAAGTCGTAGCTTCCGTCCGGCAGTTTCGGGGTGTCGATGCGGTTGACGAAATAGTCGTCCGTCGAGAATGATATCGGATGCAGTCCGCAGGCCTTCAGCTGCACGCTGAGCCTTTTGCAGACCGTGCTCTTTCCGCTGCTGCTCGGTCCGGTGATCAGGACCAGCTTCACCGGATTATCCGGGTCGTTATGCCGCCTCTCGATTTCCTCGGCGATCTGGACGATCTTCTTCTCCTGCAATGCCTCGGAGATCTGGATAAGGTCGGAGGCGTTGCCTTTGAGGATGGACTCGTTGACATCCCCGACGTTGGAAAGCCCCATAATCCAGTTCCATTTGTGCGTCTCGGCGAACACCTCGAAAGTCTTAGGCTCCTCGTGAAGCGGCGCCAGATCCTCCGGATGGTGGCGGTCAGGGACGCGCAGCAATATTCCTCCGTGGCAGAGCTTCACGCCGAAAGTCTTGAGGTAGCCTGTGCTCGGCACAAGCTCATCATAATAGTAGTCAGTCACATCGCCAAGCGAGTAGCAGGTGATATAAACCTCGCCGCACGTCTCCAGCAGCTTCACCTTGTCGAGGTCGCCGGATTCCTTGAATATCCTGATGGCCTCCTCGATCTGGAGTTCCTTGCGTTTGAACGGAATATTCTCGTCCACGAGTTCCCTCATCCTCGCGCCGATCGCCTCCACATCCTCCTCAGTCAGAAAAGAACCATCGTTCTTGTAAACCGAGCAGAAATAGCCCTTGGAAATCGGTCTGCGGATTGTCATCCTGCTTTCCGGGAACAGATCCCTTGTGGCCTTGTACAGAAGGAAGCAGAGCGAACGGCTGTAGAAATTGCGGCCGATGTACGTCCTGTAGTCCAGAAACTCCACGTCACGGTTGTGGAAAACCCTGAATCTCAACCCTTCCGCCACGTTGTTCACCTTGGCGGCCAGTATGTCGTACGGTTTGTCGAACTCGAACTGTGGAGCGATGTCCAGCAGGGGAGTCCCTTCGAGGAACTCTTTGTATGTTCCGGTGTTTTTGCAGTAAATCCTTACCATAAACCAAAATTGATGCGGTTATGGACAAATATACGAACAAAATTCATCTCCGGCAAAAGCGGTTTCCGGAAGTCTTGACGCGTGCGGATGAATATTCCTTGAATATTTTGTGAATATTGCTCTTTCGGTCTTTGGGAATATCGGAAGTTGTGCGGAAAATGTTAACTTTGTGGGCTTTTTGAAATATTCAATAGGTATAATAATGAAAAATGCAATCGTTTTCGCGGCAGCTGCCACGCTGCTTTCCGTCGGAGCCTTCGCCCAGGACAACCTGAAGAAGGTGAATGATGTGATCGAGCCGCTTCCGGCCGGAAGTGTGACATTCAACGGCTACTTCGCCGATGACATCCAGAACTCCATCGACCACTGGGTCAACGGAGTGATGCCTTACGACAAGGTCATCGACTATTTCATCAAGGGACGTCCGCAGTTCGCTCTCGGCGAGATGCCGGGAAAGTGCATCCGTACAAACTCTCTGCTTTACCGCTACAACGGAGATCCTAAGCTCAAGGAACTGACCAAGAGCCTCGTTTACAAGCTCATGGCCACCGAGAAGAGCAACGGCAGCATCAGCTGCACCGCTGTCGATGAGCAACCGGGCAACCGTGACGGTGACATCTGGGAGAGAAAGTACGTAATGCTTGGCCTTTTGCAGTACTACACTGACGTCGAACAGGATCCGAGAGTCCTCTCCGCCCTTGAGAAAGAGGCCAGGAGCGTGATCGACCAGGTCGGTCCGGCACCTAAGAAGAGCATCACCGAACTCGGTTGGAGTTCCACAAAAATTGAATCATCCTCTATCCTCGAACCGATGGTTAAGCTTTACTTCATCACCGGCAAAAAGGAATATCTCGACTTCGCTGAATATATCGTCACAACCGGCGCGTCCAAGGGAAGCAATATATTCCAGCAGGTCTATGAGGGCACTCACCTCTACGAGGTCGGCAAGCCTTACCCTAAGGCCTACGAGATGACTTCCGTCTGGGAGGGACTCGCTGAATATTACCGCGCGACCGGTGACCCGAGGTGGAAGGTATGCCTTGACAACTTCTTCAACGATGTGGTTGAGAACGAGATCACCATCATCGGCAACGCTGGTTCTGATGTTTACTGGCCAAGACTCAACGGAGAGGGATGGAGCAACACTGCCGTGGAGCAGACCAATCCGAACATCAAGAGAATGATGGAGACCTGCGTAGGTGTGACCTGGATGAAATATTGCTCTCAGTATCTTCGTCTTACGGGTGATCCTACAGCGGTTGACTACATTGAGAAATATGCCTACAACGGTCTTCTGGGCGCGATGAAGCCGGACGGAAAGAGCTTCAGCTACGTGAACCTTCTGAACGGCGCGAAGGTCACAAACAGCGGTTGGGGGACCAATATCGACGGCCAGCCTGTGACCTGCTGCAACCTCAGCGGCCCTTGCGGCCTGTCCTACCTTCCTTACATCGCCGCGATGCAGTCAAAGGAAGGCCCGGTCATCAACCTCTACAACGCCGGAACCGTGACCGCCAAGACAGCGAAAGGCAATGAGGTCAAGCTTGGAATCGTCACTGAATATCCTCGCGCGAATGAGGTACGTATCTCCGTTGACCCGGCCGCGAAGGAAAAATTCACTGTGAAACTGCATATTCCGTCCTGGAGCGAGCAGACTTACGTTGCTGTCAACGGCAAGTATGTCGGCAAGGTGGAGGCCGGAAAGTATCTCAATCTGGAGCGCAAGTGGCAGGCTGGTGACAGCATCTACATCATCTTCGACATGAAGGCCAAGCTCATCAAGGCTTCCGAGAACGGACGCAACCCTGAGGGCAAGTTCTTCCAGGCCGTGCAGTGGGGACCGCTTGTCCTCGCCCGTGACGAGAACATTGATCCTGACTACAACAAGCCTGTTCAGATCATCGCAGACGCCAACGGTGAGGTGAAGGTCAAGATTGTTGACGCCGAGCGTCCTGGCACCAGAATGCAGTTCCTCGTCCCTACCACCGAGGGTGACATCAAGATGGTTGACTACTCCTCGGTTGACTGCTGGAAAGGCAAGCACATCCAGACCTGGCTTCCGACCATCCGTTAACATCCCTTTATTGTAAACATCTCGTAAAGAGTATAATCACTCCGACAGGCTCAGTGACCAACCATCCGGTCTCCGGGCCTGTATCTTTTGTCCTGTCACTGAACTTTCCCCATCGGTCACTGGGCTTGTCGAAGTGACAGCCACTCTCCAAGAATCCCAGTCAAATAAGTCCATATAAAAAATTGCAGCTCAGGGGTGTAAATAGTTGAAAAAAGTCTTGCATATATATATATATATATATATCTTTGTGTCCGTATTTTTTTTCGGCAGCCACGGCTAACCCGGCTGCCGAAAAAAATACGGACACATATTATAGACGTATCTTACGCTGTTGTTAGAAACAATTAAACCACAGTCAGCGTCTTCCGCGTTGAAGGCGCGCGCTAAAGTTTGAGCCGGTTGTGACAGGCTGAGGATTGGGCTCCGCGTTTATGGTATCTGCTCCCTAAAACAATGTTATTAAACCGCCGGTCAGGAGTCTCCGGTCAGTTCGTTAGTTTCTATGAAAAAGGTAAATGAAGTTCGTGACTATGTAAGACCGGAGGTCGAGGAGATCGACCTTGCGTTGTCCGCAAACATCCTTGAGGGAAGTGTGACTGGTACCGGTCAAGATTCTACAGGTGTTGATTGGGGCACTGGAGATGACGAATAAATTCTTAACTAATATCATGAAGAAACAAATGATTGCCGCCATGGGCGCTCTTTCGCTGCTGGCGGCATGCTCCAAGACCTCAGAGGAGATCATTCCGGAGGTCAAAGGTGAGGGTGTCTATGCCACTATAGAACAGCCAATGTTTGTTGATACAAGGGGATTAGCTTGGGACAATAAGGAACTTAAATTCTCATGGGCTGAAGATGAGGATGTTGTTGTGTTCGGTGATGAGGACGCTGCCGTCTTGAGGTCCTTGACATCTGGTGCGGGATCAACCACACTTGAGAGTAAAGGCTTCACATTGAAGGATGGCATTACCTATTATGCCTACATTCCAGCGTACACATTCGTCATCACAACAAAAAGTACTACGATTCCGGTTTCATTCTTGGGACAGAGGCAGACAGCCAATGATAATTCGGAGCATCTGAAGTATTTCGATTACGCTTGCGCTACAGCCACCAAGGCCGCGGACAAGAACTCAGTAAGTTTCGAGCTAAAGAACCAGGTGGCTTGGATTGTCCTTGATCACACGTTTGCTGAGGAGACAAAGAATGTGACATCTGTATCCATCAGTGCTGACGAGAATCTGTTTGTCACAAGTGGCACACTTGACGTGACGACCTCAACCATAACAGGCAAGACCCAAAGCAACCAGATCACCCTTGAGTTGGGTGAAGAAGGTGGAGACGGCCTTTCATTCGCCGCTGGTGATACCTTCCGTGGATTCTTCACGTTGGATCCTGTTGACATTTCAGGAAAGACTCTTACTTTCACCGCCACCACCAAGGACGGAGCGACAATCAAGCTTGGAACGTTCACTCGGAAAAGCGCCAACATCACAAAGAATCTTTCTGCTCGTATCAAGACCTCTGGCTCAGCTGCTGCGGTCGCTACAGTTAACGGTAAGGAATATTCCACGCTGAACGCCGCCATGACAGCAGCTTCAGAAGGTGCGACAATCAGCGTTGTATCCGATGTCACAACCGAAAAGGTTAACATTGACAAGAGCGTGACTTTCGATCTTGGCGGCCACACCGTGACGGCTGACGATGATGTCTTCTATATCGCCGAGGATGGCTTGACCGTTAATTTCAAGAATGGAAACATCGTATCGACAAAAGAGGGCGGCCTCTTCTTCAAACAGGGATGTCAGAATGAGAACATCACGTTCGACAACTGCAACATCAATGGTGTGGAGGGAGCGATTGCCACAAGCACATTGACAGGTTCAACCATCACAATTAATGGTGGTACGTTCACTTCGTCCAACAATGCTGTCATCCTGACAAACGGTAATAAGCGGATGTACCCTTATGATGAGACGAACACTGCTCTGCGCGAGAATCCGAACACCATCATCATAAATGGCGGTACATTCAAGGGGCAGATGTCTGATGAGGCATACAATGACAGAAATTCGATTGCCTGCGGAATCTATGCGGCATGGAAGGACATCATTATCGTCAACGACGGTACATTTGAGATCGAGAGAGGTGTAGGTGTCCTCTGCCGTGGCGGCAAGGTGACCATCAAGGGTGGTACGTTCACCACAACTGATCCTGACACTAAGAAAGGATGCGTAGGCGACAGCCGCATTGTTGTGCCATGCCAGACGGTTTATGTTGATAAAGCGTCCCAATATCCGGATTATGAGAACGCCACAATAGAAATCTCCGGCGGCAAGTTCTCCGATGACTCCTGCAAGGATTATTTGGCTGAAGGGTATGGTATAGGACGGACATACATTGAATCTAAAAATGTTTGGTATACTGAGGTGGCCGAGGCTGTATCTGAATATGATGGAATGAAGTATTCTTCACTTCAAACTGCGATTGAAGCTTCTGAAGATGCCACTAAGGAGATTACCATTCTCAAAGACATGGAAGTTTCGCAGCTGACGGTATATTCAAATAATAAGGTTACCATCAATCTGAATGGTAAGAATGTGAATATTACAGGATATGAAGCAGACTGCACAGGAGTCGACATAGATGGAGGATCGTTGACAATTAAAGGTTCTGGTTCATTTGGAGATTCCGCTCAGAAGAATGTTAACCCTCTGTTCTATGTTAGTGTCAGTGCTTCTTTGACTATAGAAGGTGATGCTTCATATTATAGTGCCAATGTATGTGCTTATGCACGTTATTGGAATTCTGAAATCTATATTAATGGTGGTAAATGGTATGGAAGCGAGACATATACCCTTAATAAGTATGATACTAACCAAGAGGCCATTATTTCTGTAACCGGTGGTGAGTTCTACAAGTACAATCCTGCCGCGTCACATTCCGAGAATCCTGTCGCCAATTTCGTTGCCGATGGTTATGGCGTGGTAAAAGACGGTGATTGGTACAGGGTTGTTGAGGCAACCAAGGCTACGGACTATGCGAGTTTGAAGAGCGCAATTGGTTCTGCAAGCAAGAGTCCCGTTTTGGTGAACAACTCTGTTGAACTTAGCTCAAATGTATCAATTGCAAGTGGAAATACCCTTGTTGTAGGAGAGAAAGGTAAACTGATTCCATCCGCATCATTTAAAAGTGGTGTAACAGAGGTGATTACTACAGCCAACAAAACAGGAGTGATTAACATTAGTGGAAGTGGATATGTTGAGGGTCCATCAAATAATACTACATATAGGAATGGGACTCAAGCAATTTTTGTTCAAGGAACAGCATATAGTACAGTAACTGTTAATATTTATGGCGATCTTGAAGTGAATGGAGGTAGTGGTAGTATTGCTAATCATGCGATTGCAATTACTAACGGAACCGTTAATATTTATGGTGGTAGCTTTTATGCTGGTTTGGATAAAGATAATAAATCATCCGATCTCATATTGCTAAGGCCCTCTCAGAAGTATCAGAAAGCTTCACTTAATATTTATGGCGGAGTATTTGAAAGTGAGGGAGATTCTACTTATTTGATTAATTGCAAAGATTCTGATATTAGTAGATGTACCATTAATATCATGGGCGGAACTTTTGTTGGCTTCAATCCTGCTGATAATTCAGCAGACGGAGAGCATACGAATTATGTGGCTGCTGGTTACAAATCCACCAAGACTACCTACAACGGTAAAGACGCTTGGGAGGTTACCAAAGAGTAATCTACTACTGAAGAATAGGTGACTTTCCACTATTACCTTCATAACAAAGGCTGGCTCTTTCAGGAACCAGCCTTTGTTGTTCAGTTACCGTAACCGACAGATTCGCCGAGTTCCTCCTCCGTAAGCATTCGATAAAGTACGACTGTCAGTTTGATTAAGAGGTATATAACTTTGCGCCACTAATATAAACTGACATGCTTACACGCGAACAAATCGAAGAGATCCAGGGCGAGGCCCGGGAGAAAGGGACAGCAATCAAGGCC
>OIXU01000045.1_pt1 | contig 36560 bp, 33 predicted proteins | sample 1587921 | NCBI WGS metagenome assembly OIXU01 (sample SAMN03283238) | human gut metagenome | biome: human-associated habitat; material: feces | host: Homo sapiens | place: Peru | collected 2012
TCGCCATACACTGCAATTTCATCATCCCCAATATGTAAATACTGCCCTAACCAATGTACGGCATTTCCCTTATTCACACCTTGTTTTGTAATTTCAATCAAATTTTTGTCACAAGGTGCATTCACAATGGAACTCGAATACTTTTCTAAAAATTTATATAAACGATTATACGATTTACCAGGCTGCAAATGTGAGTTGATCTTACAAACATCTTTAGATAAAATTTCCTCTTTCGATTGATCAAACACCAAACGCTTTGAGATATTCTCCATAAAGAACTTCACAACTTCAACATCATCCCCATCAGGATGAGGCATCTTCTCCATTTTTTCAAAGAATTCTTCTCGAGATTGTTTCGTATACGTTTTATATGGTGTAATAAATTCTAAGTCTAAATCATCAAACTCTTCTAAAATAATTTTCAAAATATCCTTATCAATCAAATCCAACTTTAACGTTTTTCCATCAGGACTCATAACCAAAGCCCCATTCATACAAATACGATAAATCTTATTTTCTAAACCATTCAATTCTGTCATTGAACAATCACGACCTGTTGAAATCGTAAAAACTGCATTCTCACGCACAATCTTTTCAACCGTAACCTTGATCAATTCATCAAATTGATGACTTCTAGCAAGTAAAGTACCATCTAGATCCGATGCGAACAACTTAATCATTTGAACTCTCCACTAACGAATACGCAAGCTTCAACATGTTGTCGACATTCTGTAATCCATAATCCAACGTTTCAATTTGAGCTACTGGAATTTTAACTTTCTCTTTCATTTCCGGAATCTTAAAACGAACCTGAGGCCCCACTAAGATACAATCATAGTCCTGCCACTTTGATTCATAGCCTCCAACACCCGTTGCCTTCACAACTAGATCTTTTCCGTTTTCACTTGCCCATTTTTCCATCTTTTTAACAATCGAGCCAGTCGACATTCCACCAGCACACACAAATAATATTTTCATATTCACCATCCCTAAAACTCAATCTCTCCTGTTATACCATGTGCTTTACGATAACTCACATTACGATTTTTACGCTTCATATTATTGTCTTCTCCAGGAAAATACATCGGATTTTTATGTGTTTTTTTATATCCTTCATAAATATCCAAAGCATCCTGATACACTTCTTTTACATTCATCGTTCCATACATCATGGCTGGAATCACATAGATAGGAACTTGATTACCATACTTCTCAATATACTCGTCAAGCTTATATGAAAGATGTGGACAAGCCATGACTACATCATATTCACCATAATGTTCATGCACTTCTTTAAAAGGACAAAAACCTATCTTCAGTTTATCATCATACCCTTTTTCAACGAGTTCACTTTTAACTTTACGCATCAATACACTGTTCGAAAAACCTCCGCCACAGCAGATGCACACTCTTAACATGCACTCACCATTTTTGTCTGAAGCTGATAATAAGTACCAATTAGATTGGCATCATTTCTAAATTCACAAGCCACCACATCCACAAGACGCAAAGGAAATACAGGAATAAATAACTTCTTATATTGTTCATTGATTTTTTCAATCAATAATGGCTGCGCTGAAATTCCTCCGCCAATCGCAAATTTTTCCGGATCAAAAATAGCCTGAATATTATAAAGCTGTAAAGCGATGTAGAAACAAAATTCATCTAATGCCGCAAATACTTAACTAGATCTTTATACTCTTCAAAAATACTGTGACAATACTTTTCATATAACCCATTTGTTTCACGATTTTGCCAGCCGCCCAATTTTTCTTCCATATACAAAGGATCGTCATAATGCGAAATTGTGACTAATGGCTCAATACCATACTTATGCAATTCTTCAAATACACTACGATAGAAATCTAATCCTTCCTGGTTTGGCTTTTCATCATTTCCATTTGGGTAAATTCTTGACCAAGAAATTGACATTCTGAACATTTTAAAGCCCATTTGTGCAAAAAGGGCAATATCCTCTTTATAATGATGATAAAAATCGGTCCCGATATGATTTGGACAAAAATATCCATCTAAACATGCATATTCAGCCCCTTCAGGTAAAGTACCACCAAACATACTCATCTTACCTGTTGTGCCATCCGCATTTCTATATGTCCCGTAACGAGGTGTATCTTTTGTTGCACCTGTTGTTACATCCGTCATAGCTGGACCTCTTCCACCTTCGTTCCAGCCACCTTCATATTGGTTTGCAGCCGTAGCTCCTCCCTAGTAAAAATTCTTAGGAAAACTCATCATCTGTAATTTCATCACAGGCAGCCTTACACTTTTCTGTGCCATTGCCCATGCTAATGCCAATATCAACGTGTTGTAACAGTTCAATATCATTATCGGAATCCCCAATCGCAATCGTTGATACATCTTCTAATCCAATATGTTTTAACAAGATATCGGCTGCATCTGCCTTATGAATACCCTTAATGCTGATTTCTCCAGACACTTCACGAATCATAGGAATGGTATTTTTATGATGTTGAAATGTTCATGCAAATCCGTATAGATTTGATCAAAGTTATTTAAAGTACATAAAAAGGAGATTTTATTCACTTCATAAATTTGTTGCGAACCATCCACTACAATCATTGAATTCGTATACTCTTCAGCCCCTTCTGGCATAAAATCCTTAAAAACTTCTTGCATCCAATCCTGATACAGTGTATCGACATACATGCCGTGATTGCATTCTAAGTAATAGCCAATCTTGTTTTTTTCAAAATACTGGATTAAAGATTGAATATCATTCTCATCAAAAGTCAAATGGCGAATACATTGACCTTCATATTCAATGTATCCACCAGATGAATATATAATTCCATCAAACCCAACATCTAATATGGATTCAAATAATTCGGCTTTACATCTTCCCGTATTCAAGAAAACATAATGACCATTCTTACGCGCATTTTGAATTGCGTAGACAGCACTTTCTGGTATCTGTTGTTTATTGTCTAGTAGAGTACCGTCCACATCTACAAAAATTGCGTATTTCATTAATCTAAATCTTCTCCATTTGAAGAAATGACTTTCTTATACCAATCGAAAGAATCCTTCTTACTACGATCTCCTTGGCCAGTTCCATCATCTTGATAGTCTACGTACACAAAGCCATAACGCTTGTGCATTTCACCAGTTGAAGCCGACACTAAGTCAATGCATCCCCATGGAGTATAGCCCCAAAGTTCCACACCATCAATTTCAACGGCATCCTTCATAGCTTTAATGTGATCACGCAAGTAATCAATACGATATGAATCATGAATGCTTCCATCTTCTTCAACAACGTCTTTTGCACCCAAACCATTTTCAACAACCATCAACGGCAATTGGTAACGATCATACATATAGTCTAAAGATAAACGAAGTCCAGTTGGATCAATTTGCCATCCCCAATCACTTGCCTTCAAGTATGGATTTTTCACTCCAAACATCATGTTTCCACCTTGATTAGCCAAAACTTCAGGATCATCTGAAGCACAGTTTGACATATAGTAAGAGAAACTTATGAAGTCGACTGTACCGTTTTTCAAAGTTTCTTTTTCTTCATCTGTTAAACTAAATTCAATTCCATTTCTTTCATATTCCTTTAGTTTATAAGCAGGATAATATCCACGTGCTTGTACATCACAATAGAAATAGCTTCTATTAAATGTAGACCACGCTTTTAAAACATCTCTTGGTGCGCATGTATGTGGATAAATCATTCCATATGAAATCATGTTTCCCACTTTATTGTTCGCATCAATCGCATGTAAGATTTGAACGGCCTTTGCACTCGCAATCAATTGGTGTTTTGCAGCATCCGCAATCTTTTGTGGATCACGACTTGCAACACCTGCAGCCATCCAGCCACCAAAGCCTAAGCAGTTGATTTCATTGAACGTTAACCAATATTCAACTTTACCTTTATATCTTTCACCAACTGTCTTAACATAACGACAGAAACATTCAATTGTACGAGCATCGACCCATGAACCCCATTTATTTGTAAGTCCGACTGGAGTTTCATAGTGAGACAAAGTAACCAATGGTTTAATACCATGTTTTAAGCATTCATCAAAAACATCGTCATAAAATTCCAACCCTTCTTCATTCGGTTCTTCTTCATATCCTAATGGGAAAATACGTGTCCAGTTAATAGACATACGGAATGTTTTATATCCCATTTCACCCATTAAAGCGATATCCTCTTTATAACGATGATAAAAATCAGCCCCATCATGACTTGGATAATCAAATCCTTCGTAGCATCCAAACACGGCATCTTCTGGTGCATCTAAACCAAACATCATGTCGGCATGTACAACACCATCACTCGTTTTATAAGTTACTTTTCTTGGTTGTGTTCTAGAACCACGAGTACAACAGTCTGAACTGCTGACACCTTTTCCTCCTAGATCCCATCCACCTTCATATTGGTTGGCAGCTGTTGCACCACCCCATAAAAAATCTTCTCTAAATGGCATAAATTTTCTCCTTCTAAAAAAATACGACGCCAGCGACTAGGCCTGACGCCGTGATGTTTATTATTCAGCTTCTGCTGCTAATGCTTCCTGTTCTTTCTTGTATAACTGGTTGTCATATACCTTGAAGAATGGATACCATACTAGTCCTGCTGGAATGATCATCAAATAATCCCAGATTGCGTTTTGCCAACGTAATGTTGATAAGAATGATTTGAATCCCATTGGCATCAATGTCACGATTGGTACAAATCCTGGCACTAAGAATCCTACTTTGTATCCGATCAATGTACATAACATAACAACAAAGATATTCAATACGTAAGGAATACATAAGATTGGGTTATACATGATTGGCATACCGAATGTTACGGGTTCGTTGATTCCAAACCATCCTGGAATCAATGCGATCTTTGATATGGCCTTAATCTGTTCTGATTTTGCCTTCAATCCAAAGATTAACAATGGCAATGTGTTTCCGGTTCCACCACAGATAGCCATTGATCCATATAATGCGATTGGATAGAATACCAATGCGTCATATCCACCTGCTGCATACGCTGCTGCATTGGCTGTTGCTGCCTGTATGCTCATTGGTAGGATAACTGACACCAATACCATGTTTCCGTGGATTCCAAAGCACCATAATAAGGCTGCAAATCCACACAATACGAACATTCCTGGAACAGATGTCAATGCGTTTAATGGAGCTGACAAGATTGCCATGAATCCTGAACAGATTCCCATTGCTCCGCCTGTGCTAGTTGAGATAATTACTTCTAATGCATATAAAGGAATTAATGCAAATGCCAAAGGTAGGATTGCTGAGAATCCATTTACCAATGATGGTGGACAAACATCTGGCATCTTGATTCTTACATTGTGGTCCTGACAAAATTTTTCAACCTGACATACGAACCAGCATACGAAGAAACTTACGAACATACCTTGTGAACTGAAATATGTTACATCGATAACACTTGCTCCTGCTTCATTTGTTCCCCATGTACATGCGATGAGTGCGAAACATACGGCTGTCTGCACACTTGTCATGATTGGTGATTTCAATCCTAATGCTTTTCCATAGTTGTAAGCCATGATCAATACGATCCACAATGACAATAAATCCATTGTGAAGTGATATGGCATATATAATACGTTATATACAGCATCTCCATTCTGGAAGATTCCAAACATTGGTCCTACGGCACAAATGATTGAGAAGATCGCTCCGACCATGATTGGAGCCATACATGACATCATTGAACCTTGTAATGCGCTTAAAAATTTGTTTGATCCTAATTTCTGTCCAAACTCTTGAAGTTTGACCATAAAAGGACTGTTAAAAATACCATCCATTATTCTGTTTCTCTCTTTCTTTCTCTTATTCTAAATTATTTCTGTGCGTATAGTTTATTAGCGATTTTCATGATATTTGCACAATTGCCTACGGCATAGTCGAATGAAGGAATTCCTTCTGTTGGAAGTCCTGTATCCTGTTTGATCTGGTTCAAACGGTAGCTTACCTGAGGACCAGTCATGATGATGTCATAGTCTTTATATACATCCATGTATTCTGAAAGTCCTACGGCATTGATACTGTGGTCTTCACCTTTTTCTTCCCAGTATTTTTCCATTTTCTTCATCAACAATCCTGTTGACATTCCACCTGCACAAACTAATAAAATTTTCATTCTGTCTTTCCTCCATTCTTGTACATGATGATCATTTCCTTAATCAATTCCTGTGCTAACATACTTGTCATCAAGTGATCCTGTGAATGTACCAGTAACACATTGACTGGTGTTGGATTTCCATTCATCTCATTGAACAACAAGTCTGTCTGCGCTTTGTGTGCCAATGTTGCAGCCTCATCTGATTTTTTCATCAGTTCGTCCGCTTCATCAAATTTTCCCTGCTTGGCAGCTTCTAAAGCTTGAAAGGCAAAGGATCTTGCATCTCCTGCATTAGCGATGATCCCAAAGGAAATCATTTCGACAGATTGTTCTGTCTTGTTTTCTTCAGCCATTTTAACAGCTCCTTTCTTATCTCAACTCTTTACAGTCTATACTTTAGTGTATAATTTTTTCTTTGTCAAAACGCTTTCAAAGGCAGAAAAGCCTAGTTTTATACACAAATCTAGTGTATAAATTAGTGTTTTTTGTATAAATCCACTAAATTCGACCCAAGTTTTACTTAGTGTATATGATTTTTTAATCTATTTTAGTTTGTGTATAAAGTCTACAACACTATGTATAGCATGTCACAACTATCAAAAATCTTTTAAATTCGGTGATATAATTTAGACATGAAATTAATAAGAACATTTGAAATCACTGCAGATGAGTTTTATGACTATCTTGAAGCTCAATTATTAGAAGAGATTTCTAAAACCACAAAAAAGAATGTAAAGAAAAGTGTAATCAAATCTGGTTACAGCTACGAAAACAAGGATGCTCGATCAAAAATCATGATTGATCAATATGTTCGTGGACAAATTTATCAATCTACGGTTAAATCAGCTACTTCATTTGTTCGTGTATGTTATGAAACACAAGAAACGAAAGAGGGGTTAAAAATCAGTTTTGAACAATTTATGAGCGGAGAAGAAAAGCTTCCACAAAAAAATGTTTTATATCGTACATGGCATAACTGGATTACATTCGGAAGAATGTCTCACGTACTTTATGATATGCGTGATGATATTATTAAGATTCGTAACGGCGAAAAGATCATAAAGGGGAATATGCAGCCTGAAACGCATAAACAATTAAAGAAATTTTTAACTAAAAAATTTGAGGAGCAAGATCAATAGTCTTACTCCTCTTTTCTTATAGTTTATTTAAAATCATAATAATGGCAGCCACTTGATTGTCGTCAATAATGACTTTAAAAGCCTTTTCTAATGGTTTTAACACCTTCGACACAACTTTAAAGTCTTCTGGATAATCCTCTAAGATCGTATCCGCATCATTGCATGCCTGCTTACAAACGCCTTGTTTACAATTTTCTAATAAACATGCGATGTGCATGAATAGACCTACCTTTTGGTCTGCACTTAGTGAATAAATAATTTCCAATTCATCAATGATCGATGGTAAAATCGATTTTAATTTAGATACAGAAATACACTTGAATTGTTCTTCCAAGAAAGAGTATACGGCAGAATAATCCAATTGTTTCGATTGAATCGGTTCAAACATCAATATTTTATCAATAGCTTCTGGTTTGTTTTCAAACACTTTTGTCATAGAAACAAAAGGAATTCCCATTAATTTAGGATCATACGTTCCAACAAAACAATGGATACGATAGATTTTCTTTAAAGCCATGACTTGTGAAATCAATTCATCTCGCTTGGAAATTGCCAAAGGAATTGTTTTAAAGCCTAGGTTTGAATATTGATCGATATATTGTTTCAACTGGAAGGCACCACCCTCGCCCGTATGACACAATGTAATAATAATTTCTTTTCGTGAATCATTCATTTGTAGCATCGTCTTCATTTCACGCATCGTTGTATGGTACACATACTCTAAATCTATTTCCTGACTACACTTTCTAGCAACATCCAATCCTAGTAAAGTGATTGGAAAATAAATATAACGAATCTTGATATCCGTTTCCTCGCTGATTGTATCTAACATCGTTTTGATAGATCCCATATCATAGATGACAATAATACCTTGCCCATTATCAATTCTTTGTACCAATGTTTTAATTTCTTGTAAAGCCGTAGTTGAATCTTTTTCTAAACACAAATCATAGGCATATACATTGTTCGTATGTGTCAAAGTATTTGTGACATCACAAAGTGAAGTGGCAACACCCTTCCCATGGAAGATATATAAAAGTACGGGGTGTCCTTCTGTATCCTCTTCATCTTTAATCAAGAACATCGCAATAATAACAATTTCTTCAATTGGAAGTTCAATATCAAATACATCTTTAAACATTTGTCCTAATTGAATCGATATTCCATATTCCTTTGGATATTCTTGTACAATATGCACAATCTGATCATCATCCACACGCGATTGATTTAATTTTAAAGTCAAAAGTGAATTCATATGCAGACATAAGCCATAGAATACTTGAGGTTGAATTTCTCTTTGAAGCTCATTTTTACAAGCATCCATAATCTTAGTTACCATATGAATAATTTTAGGATCTACAATCTTAGACAATTGTTCCGTATCATACTCATCATTAAAGCTACGATAATAGTTGTATCGTTTAAACAACGTATTAACATGACTATTAATAATATTATGAATCGTTTCTGTGTTGATACCACGCTTTGATAATTCAGTATATTGGCTTCGAATTTCCGCATATAAATCGTGTGAATCATCGTATGTGATGGATTGATATTGTTCGTTACAATCATAAATAAACAACATCTGTGATCCTAATAAATCAAAAATTTCTGTTGATTGTGTTCTCGAACGAATCAAACTTTTCTGAACCTCATTGTTTAAATCTGAGATGGTTACCTCAATATTTGAATTTGGATCATCCATGACACGAACACATGCCGTTGCACTTGCTCTTTTGATTTCCATCTCCAATCCTTTAACATTTAAAGGAAAGTCTGTTAATAACAAAGCTACTAATATTTCTCGTTTTACCTCAATGTTCTTTTTGGCATTATTTGCCTCAATCGTAAAGAAATAATTGATTAAAGCAAGTTTTTCACTTAATGGACGACTTGCCAAATCTGGTAATTGAATGACCATAGACATTCTTTGACTAAATTCGTTATATCCATTAGGACCACATGATAACACTAAGAATGTAGAATTTGCATCAATAAAATCCGTACGATCTTCACCAAACAATAAACCCGATTCCAAAAATTCCGATAAACGACTTTTTTCTGTTGAATTCAACAATTCCGCATTATCAATAAACAACATACCACCACGACTTTTCGCAAATAAAGAATCCTCTATGTTCTTAGGACTAAACAATTTTTCATCTAATTCCTCAATATTATTTTTGTAGTGACGACAATTTATTTTATAAAACGGTGCACACTCACTAAATACGCCCGCTTCTTTACCATATAAATATAGTGTATACACAAAGTGAGTGGTTCCACTTCCAGGTTTTGCGGTTACTAATACATTCAAACTATTGTTTGGATATAAAATAGCTGCCTTGGCAACCTGCAACGCTTTGGCAAGACTTCCATCTGTACCAATCATCGCTTTACCCACTGTATTTAATTCATTGCCTACTTCTTTTTGTGGCAAATAATACAATACTGGCCTTGTATTTGTCTTTTCTAGACGTGCATCTTTAACTAATTCATTCAATAAAGTCGAAACATTCGATCTTTGAAGCTGAAAATACTCCGCAATGACCTTCGTACTGATTCCATCTTTAAAATCCATATTTGTCATTAATTGTTTTTGTACAAATTCAAACACACTCTCTTTTGTCGTTTTCATTCTATTACACTCCATTATTCATAAAACGCTTTCATTCGTTTGAATTATACACTATTATACACAAAAGAAAAAGCCTACATGAAGCAGGCTAATTTTGCATATGAATCATTTCTTCTTCAAGTATTGGATACGAAATAAGTACTTCACTATCCAAATTCTCATTAAACATATTTACACCACTAATCTGATGATTATTGTATGTCGTATAATAGTAAATTCCATTTCTTAAGTCGCAACAAGACGTATAAATTGTATATTCATACTTACCTGGTTCTACTTCACAAAGACCTTTTTGTTGCGTAACACTACCAATAATGTGGAAATATTGATTTAAATCATTCTTGTCACTTGTCGCATTTGCTCTTGTATAGGCAACACGCACAAATCTAGATCCACTCGATAAGTCTCCAGGAAGTCCCATAGCTCCAAACCCACGTGAATAGGCAGTTAAGTCCAAGCCAAAATTATTTTTAGGTTGTTTATTTGATAAATACATATAATCATTCAAACGAAATAACTGCATAGGAAATGGCGGATTGTTTGTCAAAACATGCGTAGGATTATCATATACATGCATACCATCTTCCATACACTCAACGACAATGCTTTCATTTTCATCACTAATCATATAGTGTAATTCAGCTACTGGAAAGTGTTCATTAAATGGTGTGGCACAAACATTTGTATTTTCTAATACGACTCTTGCCTCTTTGACACTTGCACATTGTGATAAGATCCAAGGAATAAATTCAAAGGCAGCCACATTGTTCTTGTCTTCTTTGACTTCATAAAACTTTGCATTCCCAACAAAGTTTAATCCAGCCATTCCCAAGCCTTTCTCATTCATGGCATCATAATATAATGGATACTCTTCAAATACATGGGCCATTCCAATCAGAGCATAATGACTTTCATGTTGATCTAAATGTCTAAAATGAAAATCATAATTGCGTGGCGTAACAGCTACTTGTTCTCCATATGAAAATTCATAATCTAAATTCCTTCCAAAAAACTGATTAAAGCTTAATGCGGTACACATTAAAATCATCTCCTTCTACTTAGTAGCTTAACACAAACTACAAAAAGATTACACACATAATAATGTACAAATCAAAATATGTGTTCATTGCGTTAAGTACCAAAAAAATATATATTTTAAGTATCATAAGAAATGCCTTATCTTATGATTAACCCTTTGGAAAATTATTCAACCCTATAAACTCAAGATACATTTTTATCTTAATAATTTTCCTCTCCCTAAAGCAATGTCAAGCCCGGACATTGCTTTTTTAATTTAATGAGTAAAATGTATCGATCACATCCAATAAATCATCAACACTTAAGTTACAATCCATATCCAACCAATACGCAATTGTCGATAGCATTCCCTGTTTGATGAATTCAATTTGGTATCGATTTTTTAAACTAGAACTATTTATCTCATGTTGTTTAAATATGGTTTCAAAACCAACGGACATTCTATTAAAGATAGGCGAATGAAAACTCACCCTATAAAACAATTCATTATCTTTTATGTACTCTAAAATCATCCTCAAATTTTCTCTTTTACTAGAAGAATGTGATTGTCGAAATATATATATCATATTCTCTTCATGAATTATCCACATTTTTTCTAATACACCATACACATCTTCAAAATGATTATAAAAAGTAGAACGGTTTATATGTGCATCTTCACAAATTTCTTTAACCGTTATTTTCCTTAGATCCTTCTCTTCAAGAAGTCGCGTAAATACATCTAAGATTACTCTTTCGTTACTTTTGTACTGTTCATTTGCTTTTTTATTCATATCCCATTATCTCAACACATATCCATTTATTGATGATTGTAGCATACACCCCCACTCCATATAATACAAGTGTAAAACGAAAGCGAGGAACACAAACATGCTAAAACTATATATTGTACGTCATGGAAAAACATTATTTAATGAAAAACACTTAATTCAAGGTTGCTGCGATTCACCACTGACATCAGAAGGCATTCAGCAAGCTAAAAAACTACACTATGAATTGGAAAACATCCCATTTAATGCTTGCTACGTATCTCCAATGCATCGTGCCATTGAAACAGCCACTACAATTATTCAAGATCGAAACATCCCACTTTTCATCAATAACAACCTAAAAGAATTTAACTTTGGATCTATCGAAGGCGATAGCGAAGACAAATTGAAAGACATCTACCCGATTATGCAAGGTTTTACTGTTGATAACTTTGATGGAGATACAATGCAAGATTTCACAAAACGCATCTTAAAAGGTCTTGATGAAATTCATAAAGAAAATAAAGATGGAAATATTTTAATCGTTACACATTCTGGTGTAATTACAGCCTTATTAAACACAATCAGTAATTTACCAAGAAAAGATATTGTTCACATCAAAAACTGTTCTGTAACCCAATTAGAATGGAATTATGGTTGGAAATTATGCAATTAAAAAGACGGAAACCCGTCTTTTTTAAAGCGCAAATACAATTCCTACAACCGCACTAGCTACAATAAACCAGATTGGATGTAATTTAGGTTTATACTTACTAAACGCTAGTAATACGAATAAACAAATAAATTGTTTCCAGTGAAATGTTGAGAAAGTATAATCACCAAATAAAGTTGTCACCAAAATATCAATGGTAGCCACGGCAATAAAGGCAACAACAGCAGGTTTTAATCCGGCAAAGATTTGTTGAACAAGCTTCGCCTCTTTAAATTTCTCTAAGAAATTGGCAATGATACAAATAATAATCAGACTTGGTAAGACCAAACCAAGTGTTACCACAATCGAACCTAATACACCATATTGACTAAAGCCTACGTAACTAGCCATATTGACGCCCATAGGACCTGGTGTAGATTCACTAACCGCAATCATTGTAGATAGATCACTCATAGTATACCAGCCATAACGAACCCCAATCTCTCTTAAGAAAGGAATGGTCGCAAGACCGCCTCCTACCGCAAATAGTCCAGTCTTGAAAAATTCTAAAAACATGAGTAACAATTTAGTCATTTTTCTTTAACCATCCTATTCTAGAGAAAACAACACCCGCAATACCAGCACCAATCACAAGTAGTACAGTAGATACTTTAGTAAACATCGCAAAAATAAGAGCCACCGCAAAAATCAAGAAACCAATCTTATTTTTAATATTACCCTTACCTAGTTTCAATACCGCATTAATCATCAACATACATACAGCTACACGAATTCCATTTAGAGCATGTTGCACGATAGCTAAACTTGAAAAGTTTGTGATCAAACCTGCAATTATGCTAATAATGATAATAGATGGAGTAACTACACCTAAAGTAGCGGCAATCGCACCTGGAACTCCAGCTTGATAATATCCAATAAATGTCGATGTATTGACCGCAATAACACCAGGTGTACATTGACCAATCGCATAATAGTCCATGACTTCATCTTCTGTAGCCCAATGATACTTTTCAATCACTTCCTTTTGAATCATTGGCAACATGGCATATCCACCACCAAAAGTAAATAGACCCATCTTAAACCAAGAAACATATAATTGAATAAGTTTCTTCATTTTACTCTCCTTTTAATACAAATTTTTCAATAACTTCACAAACAGCACCTTCTTCACAAGTAGCCGTTGTGATATAGTCACAATCTGGTTTAATACCAGGTGCAGCATTTTGTACTCCCACACCTAAACCAGCATCTTTGATCATAGATAAATCGTTATAGTTATCCCCAATCGCAATCGTATCCTGAATATCAATATGTAATAGATCGGCTAGTTTTTTTAATCCAGCCCCCTTATTTACACCCTTATGATTAAATTCAATATAACGATTACTTGAATAAGAAACATCCATATCATACGTAATATCCTTTAGATCACGATCAATACTTTGAAGATACTCAAAATCTGTATTTGTATATAATACTTTTACAATTTCTTGCCCCTTTAAAAAATCAAGATTCTGATCAAATACCTCAATCATTTCCTGACGATTCTGCACATATCTTTTTTCATCTTCCGTTAAGTTATATGCATATACCGCATCACGCGTATATACATGAATGACTACATCATAATTCAATCCACGCTTATATAATTCTTCAGCTTTTTCAAAAGAAATACCTTCAAAATGTAAAAGTCGATTGTCCTTATTTTCAGTAATAGCACCCCCATTATATGAAATCACATATTGGTTTGCTTCATCGAAAAGGTCCAATTCCTTTAATGTACCCTGAACTGTGTTATAACCTCTTCCTGTAGCCAGTACAAATTTAACACCTAAATCTTTCAACTTCTTAATGGCCTCAATATCTCTAGAATCAATTGTTCGATCGGGTTTAATCAAAGTTTCATCTAAATCACACGCAATTAACTTATACATAAGTAAACATCCTCCCTTAGATATGAAAAAATTATAAAACATCTTCTTTCAAAAAAAAAGTAGCATTAAAGCTACTTATAATACAGAACCAATCACATGAACAATAAAGGCTAAAATCCATGCAAGTACACATTGCCATGCAACTACACCAATTGCCCATCTTGCACCGAGTTCTCGTTTAATAGATGCGATAGCCGCAACACATGGTGAATAAATCAAGCAGAATACAAGTAACGATGCAGCTGATAGTGTAGTTAATGCACTATGTACACCACCTACAAATAATACTTGTAGTGTAGAAACAACACTTTCCTTAGCCATAAATCCACTGATTAAGGACGTCACAATACGCCAATCTTGAAGTCCTAATGGCGCAAATACAGGAGCAATCCATCCGGCAATCATTGCCAAAATACTTTGGCTTGAATCTTTGACCATATCGAATTGTAAATTAAAGCTTTGTAGGAACCACACAAGTACAGTTGCCACAAAAATAACCGTAAAGGCTTTTTGTAAGAAATCCTTTGCCTTTTCCCACAACAATTGACTTACATTTTTTAATCCTGGCAAACGATAGTTTGGAAGTTCCATCACAAATGGAACAGCTTCTCCTTTAAACAAAGTATTTTTAAATAAGAACGCAATCAATATACCTACGGCAATGCCCAAAACATAAAGTCCTGTCATAACTAAACCACCTTGTTTCGGAAAGAATGCATTCACAAAGAAAGCATAAATTGGTAATTTTGCAGTACAAGACATAAATGGCGTCAATAAAATCGTCATCTTACGATCTCTTTCACTAGGCAAAGTACGTGTTGACATAACGGCTGGTACTGTACATCCAAATCCAATCAATAAAGGAACGATACTTCTTCCTGACAACCCAATCTTTCTTAATAGTTTATCCATAAAGAAGGCTACACGCGCAATATATCCACTATCTTCCATCATAGATAAAAAGAAGAATAGTGTCACAATGATTGGTAAGAAAGATAAGACAGAACCTACACCCGCAAAGATGCCATCAATCACTAAACTATGTACAGCATAACTTACGTGAGCACTTGTCATCCATGCATCCACTACTTGTGTGATCCAATCAATACCGAATTCTAACAATCCTTGAAGCCATGCTCCAACTACATTAAATGTTAGATAGAATACAAGTAACATAATTCCAATAAACATAGGAATTGCAGTATATTTACCCGTTAAAACGCGGTCAATTTTTTCACTTCGAACACGCTCTTTACTTTCTTTAGGCTTAACAACCGTTTGTTCACAAACCTTTTCAATAAAAGAAAAACGCATATCGGCAATGGCCGCACTATGATCGAGTCCACGCTCTTTTTCCATTTGAAGCACAATGTGTTCAATCATTTCTTTTTCATTTTCATCTAAGTCCAAACGATCAAGAATCAAATTATCGCCTTCAATAATTTTACTAGCCGCAAAACGCAAAGGAACATCTGTCTTTTTGGCATGATCTTCAATCAAATGACAGATGGAATGTATACAACGGTGAACGGCTCCACCAAAATCATCTTCCCCACAAAAATCTAAACGGCCTGGCCTTTCCTGATATTTCGCAATATGAATCGCATGTTCAATCAATTCATCCACACCTTGGTTTTTAGCTGCAGAAATAGGTACAACTGGTACTCCAAGCATAGCCTCCATACCATTGATATCAATCGAACCTTGATTGTTGGCCACTTCATCCATCATATTAAGTGCAACAACCATCGGAATATTCATTTCTAAAAGTTGCATAGTCAAATACAGGTTTCGCTCAATATTTGTAGCATCTACAATATTAATGATAGCCTTAGGCTTATCATTTAACACAAAATTACGCGATACAATTTCTTCACTCGTATAAGGTGACATCGAATAAATACCTGGTAAATCTGTCACCATTGTATTTGGATACCCTTTGATTGGACCATCCTTTCGATCGACGGTTACACCCGGAAAATTTCCTACATGCTGATTCGATCCCGTGAGTTGGTTAAACAAAGTGGTTTTTCCACAGTTTTGATTTCCTACCAAGGCATATGTCAAACATGTTCCTTCTGGCAAAGGATGTGCATCTGCCTTTACATGATATTTACCATCTTCACCAAGTCCAGGGTGAACTGTATTATTAATATTTTCTGCACTCTCATGCTTTCTAGTTCTCTCATCAATTAATTCAACCAATATTTTTTCAGCTTCATCTAAACGAAGCGACAATTCATAACCATGAATTTGCAGTTCCATTGGATCGCCCATAGGCGCAAACTTTACAACTGTAACCTCAGCTCCAGGTATGACTCCCATATCTAGAAAGTGTTGTCTTAATGCACCCGTTCCTCCAACGGCCTTTATCAATGCACTCTGTCCTATTTTTAGTTCTTTTAACGTCATGCATATCCCTCCCCCAATTAGTTAAAATTATAATCATCTTATTTAAGTAGTCAATTCTAACCACCCGGTTTTTCAATAATTTATTGACATATTTTGCTTACTTGTTTACAATTGAACTGTTCACAAGTAAACATTAGGAGGGCATATGTTGACGATAGAAGAATTTTTACGCTTATCCAATCGATTGCGTGAATATTATGGTAAACAAATCAAAGACCGATTTTCAGAATATACATTTTCACCTAACGAAATATCGATATTGATTTTACTACAAAACAATAATTCCATTACGACAAGCACACAGCTACGTGTTGTATTAGGCGTTTCAAAAGCTTTAGTATCTCGAAGCGTAACAAGTTTAGAACAAAAGGGATTGATCACAGTTAAAGGAATTCCAAACGATAAAAGAATCTCCCATATTGAATTAACCGAAAATGCGATTCCTGTATTAGAAAAAATTTCTATTGAGATTGAAAAAATCAATCAAGTATTATTTAAGGATATTCCTACAAAGGATATTCAATGCATGATTGAGACAATGAATAAAATGAATGAAAAAATAGAAGGAGCAAATTAAAATATGAAATTTACAACAGCGTCCGAAGTAGATTTAGGACATGAAAAAGTTGGTAAGTTACTCTTTATGTTGGCGGTACCTGCCATTTTAAGTCAAATTGTTAACTTACTCTATAACGTAGTTGACCGTATGTATATTGGTCACATTCAAAATGTAGGAGCTACTGCTCTAACAGGCGTAGGCGTTTGTCTTCCAATTATAATGATTGTATCCGCCTTTGCGTGTTTAGTTGGTATGGGAGGTGCTCCAAGAGCTAGTATATATATGGGTAAACAAGATAATCCAACAGCTGAAAAAATCATGGGAAATTGTTTTATCGCATTGATTGTGATTTCATTAACACTAACTGTATGTTTATTGGTTTTCCAAACCCCATTACTACAATTATTCCAGGCAAGTTCAAAAACAATTGTTTATGCCAAACAATATATGGGTATTTATGCCTTAGGAACCATTTTTGTTCAAATGACACTTGGAATGAATGCCTTTATTTCTTGTCAAGGATTCTCTAAAACAAGTATGATGACCGTTTTAATTGGAGCTATCTTAAACATTATTTTAGACCCTATTTTTATCTTTGGATTCAATATGGGAGTAAGAGGGGCTGCACTAGCTACCATCATTTCGCAAGCTATCAGTGCAATCTGGGTCATTCGTTTTTTGAGTGGTAAACAGACTGTTCTTAAGTTAAAAAAAGAAAACTTTAAAATCATACCAAGCCTATTATTTCCTAGTTTAGCTTTAGGTATCGCACCTTTTGTGATGCAGTCAACAGAAAGCTTGATTTCTTTGTGTTTTAATATGCAATTATCTAAATTTGGTGGGGACGTTGCGATTGGAAGTATGACCATTCTAACAAGTGTTATGCAGTTTGCGATGATGCCAATTCAAGGTTTGACACAAGGTGGACAACCCATCATCAGTTATAACTTTGGTGCCAAAAATGGCCAACGCGTAAAAAAAGGCTTTTTACTTCAAACACTATGTTGTTTCACATACGCAAGTATCATCTGGATTCTAGTGGAATTATTCCCTCAAGTATTTATTTCTATTTTCACAAACGATCCAGACTTAATGGCAATGGCAAGCTGGGCCATTCGTATCTATATGGCATGCGTATTATTGATGGGACTTCAGATTTCTTGCCAACAAACCTTCATTGCGTTTGGAAATGCTAAGATTTCAGTTTTCTTAGCAATCTTTAGAAAGATCATTGTCTTAATTCCATTAATTTTTATCTTACCAAACATCTTATCTGATCATATCTTTGCGGTATTCCTAGCCGAACCAATCGCTGACTTTATTGCGGTAAGCACAACGGTAACGTTATTTATTAAAAACTTTAAAAAGACATTAGCACAAATGAGTTATGGACGATCATAACTCATTTTTTTAGTATATTCAGCAAATCCTTTTTATTATTCTTTTCAGGATTGTAAAAACTATATTTTAAACACCTATTCAAAGCTTCTTGAATCTGTTTTCCCCTTAAATTTGTAGCTTCTATAATATCTTTTCCATTCAATGCAAGTTGGGATAAACTCATACAGCGATTTCTATTTTGGATGTAATAATCATAGAAAAGTTCTACATCTTTAGCTGACTTTTTCCCTAATTCAGAATGGGCCATCGCATCACAATAGCGAATTTGAAGTAAATTCAACAAGTGTTCTTCATCCAAATGATATGTAACACGATACTTATAAATACAGTCTAAATCACAAGTAAATTTATCATCATGATGTAAGACATAGAATGGAATCCACTTTCTTTGTTCATTTGTAAGTTTAAAACGTCGACAAAGCTCTTTAGATAATTCACTTCCTACCTTCGCATGATGCTTAAAATGATCCTTTCCATTCGAATCGGTTGTCTTTACTTGTATTTTGCCTAAATCATGAAATAATAGCGCAAAGGCCAAGGTTTCATCATATGGTTTTAAATAGCACATCGCATCTAAAGTATGATGCAAAACATCCGCATAGTGATAGATTGAGTTTTGACTACACCTCAATGCCAAATCCAACTCATTAAATACGGGTTTTAAAAGTAGTGTCATGTCTGCCAATACTTGTGGATTTGTTTCCATGATTTCTTTTAATTCATGCACAATTCTTTCTATCGATACATATTGAATCAAAGATGCATTTGTATCGATGGATTTTTTTACTGTTTCATCCATCGAAAAGCCTAGTTTTGCACAAAAACGATAAGCACGCAACATTCTTAGAGCATCTTCATTAAATCTTCGATCTGGATTACCCACACATCGAATGACTTTCGCTTTAAGATCAAATTGTCCTCCATATGGATCAATCAAGCCACGACTTGGATGATAAGCCATCGCATTCACAGTAAAATCACGTCTTGATAAATCTTCTTCAATTGTAGAAACATATTTCACACTGTCTGGATGACGATGATCCTTGTATTCACTCTCTAAACGAAAAGTTGTGATTTCAACGGGTGAATTCGATAAAACCGTTACCGTTCCATGTTTGAGTCCTGTTCCCACACTTCGATCAAATAGATTTAATATCACTTCAGGTTTGGCGCTTGTACAAATATCATAATCATGGATTGGTCGATCCAATAAATAATCACGTACACATCCACCTACTACATACGCTTCATATCCATTGTTATTTATTGTATGAATGATTTCTAATATATATTCAGGTAATTTCATGCTTCTATTATACAAAAAAAAAACATCAAATCATATAAAATCAAAGACTGTCAGCTGGTTCTACAATGATCATAAGGATGAAAAACGTCATGATGTCACAGATCATGTGATTGATTTTATAAATCGCCTTATCATACATATACCTGACTATCATTTCTTGACCATTCGGTATTATGGATTCTATGCCAATGCATCTTTAGAAAACCTTAGATAAAGTACATGCACTTCTTGGAATCAAAAAGAATAAGGATTATTCTCGTGAAACAAGAACCAAAGCCCTAAAAACAAACTCAATAAATTCAAATACCGCACTCATTTAATAGATTCTTTTAACCTAAGATCCAATTTAATGTAAATGTAAAGCCACAATGCAGTATACTTATACATACAATCCATTCAAGGACAAAAGAAATGACAGAACATACAGAAAAAGATGTATTGATGAAATGTACAAAATGTACTTACGAAGAAGAAGTACCTAGATGGTTGATCGATGAATTATTTCCAAATGAACCTGAAGAAAACTATATGATGCATTGCCCCGAATGTGATCATACAATGATTGTAAAAAAATAATTCAACAACTTCAGACAAATACAAAATGTTGGCTATCACGATAGTCCTTTTTGTCGTTGATGATAACTCACAAATTGTGACAATTTGATAGTTTTTCACATCCCACATTTTCCTGTTCCGAAACCAAAATCTTAATATATAAAAAAAAGGAACCCGTATGAGTTCCTTAGCCATATACTTTATAAGTTTGTACTTAAATCTTCTCCATTTGTCTCGATAACATGTTTATACCAATAGAAGCTGTCCTTTTTCAATCGTTTACCAGAGCCTTTTCCTAAATCATCTAAATCTACATAAATATATCCGTATCGTTTACTCATTTCAGCACTTGATGAAGAAACAATATCAATTGGTCCCCAACTTAAGTAAGCCAAAATATCAACACCATCTTTTACACACTCTTTTAATTGTTCAATATGTTGTTGCAAGTATTCAATACGATATGGATCATGAATTGATCCATCTTCTTCAATCGTATCCAAAGCTCCCAATCCATTTTCTGCAATCATCAAAGGAATTTCATAACGATCCCACAATTGACTTAAACAATTATAGAAGCCTAATGGATCTGCTCTCCATTCCCAAGGTGTAGGTTTAAGGTAAGAATTCTTTTCTGCTTTAAATGGAGTTCCATCATCTGTTTCATGATTGAATACATGTGAAGTATAATATGAAATTGCCAAGAATTGCATCTTATTATTTTTTAAAAGCTCTTCATCTCCAGCCTCCATTTTTAAATCAATATTCTTCTCTTTAAAATGGCGTAATGCATAAACTGGATATTCTCCACGAAGTTGTACATCTGAAAAGAAATATTGTTGCATTCTATTTTTCTTTAAAGTACCTACAATGTCTTCTGGGTTGCAAGTTTTTGGATATAGAGTACCATCCGCAAGCATTGTTCCCATTACTGCTTCTGGATCTATTTCTTTAGCTAATTCTACTACTTTAGCTCCAGCTACAAATTGATTATGAACGGCTTGGTACATCAATTCTTCCATGTTCTCTGCTTGATCATCATAGATTCCCAAGGATCCAAATTGTACAGTTGGAACTAAGTTCACTTGATTACATACGATCCAATATTTAACTTTTCCTTTATATCTTTCTAATAATACTTTGGCATAACGAACAAAGAATTCAATCGTCTTCTTATTCGCAAATCCACCATATTCTGTGACTAGATATAATGGAATATCATAGTGTGACATGGTAATGATTGGTTCCATTCCATCTTTGATAATTTCATCAATCAAGTTGTCATAGAATTTAAGTCCTGCTTCATTGGGTTCCAATTCATCTCCTTTTGGGAAAATTCTTGACCATGAGATACTTGTTCTAAATGCCTTTAATCCTAATTCTTTTAATAAGGCAAGATCTTCTTTATATGTATGATAGAAATCTATTCCATGACGTTTAGGAAAATAGCTTTCTGTATCTTGAATCAATGTTTTGATTTCTGCAAGAGTTCCTCCCCCTTCTTTTTCAATATGAGCACGATTCATGTTTTTATCATAAGCACGGATATCGGAAGTAGAAAGTCCTCTACCATCGATATCATAAGCTCCTTCAATTTGGCATGCTGCTACTGCTCCACCCCATAAAAAACCATCTTTAAATCCTGTTGGTAATTGTTTCATATTATTATTTCCTCCTCATACTAAATTAGGCACATGAATAAATCGTGTGCCTATGTTTTATTAAGATTCTAAATCTGTTCCTTGTGATTGAATCACTTTTTGATACCAATAGAATGAATCTTTGCGGATTCGGGCACATTCTTTTGGATCATCATCTGTTCTATCTACATAAATAAATCCGTAACGTTTCTTCACACCATTACTTGTTGACAATAAGTCAACAGCTGACCATGGACAATAAGCTAATACTTCAACTCCATAATTCATCGCTTTTTTCATCGCCTTAATATGAGATCTTAAATAATCAATACGATATTCATCATGAATTTTGCCATCTTTTGTCAATTCATCATAAGCTCCCAAACCATTTTCTGTAATCATCAATGGTTTTTCATAACGGCAATAAATATCTCGGAAAATATATTCCAATCCTGTTGGATCAATTGCCCAATCCCAATCCGTTGTATCGAGATTAGGATTTTTACACATTTCAAAGAATCCAGGTTGTGTTTCATATCCAGACATTTCACCTTTTTTACCAGAACGATTTACTCCTGCAAAGTGGATTTCTTTTCCTTCGTGTTCAGGACACGCTTTTGCGCATTCACTCGCATAATAATTTAGTGCCAAGAAATCTGAATATCCTTCTTTAATCAATTCCATATCTCCTGGTTCGATTTTTGGTGCCATGCCTGTTTTTTCCAGATAAATCATAGCTGACTTAGTATAATGACCTTTAAAATAAATATCTAAATAATATTGATTATGTAGATCATTTGCATTTTGTGCTGCCATTACATCCTCAGGTTTTGATGTTAATGGATAGACTGGAGCATATCCAATTGCTGCACCAACTAATCCATTTGGAACCAATTCATGTACCAATTTACATGCAATTGCATGTGCTAAATTCATATGATGATTTATTTGGTAACGAATTTGATTATTTCCCTTATATTTTTCAGGAATATAACACTTCTGTTCAATAAATTGTACAATAATACTTTGTTCATTGATTGTTGTCCAATATTTTACTTTATCTTTAAATTCATTAATGACATATCGAGCATAATATTCGAAGTCTTTTACGACTTCACGACTGATCCATCCATCATACTTATCCACCAGTGCCATCGGTAAGTCATAGTGATATAATGTTACAATTGGTTCAATATCATTTGCCTTTAGTTCGTCAATTAAATCACGATAATATTGAATACCTTCTTCATTAACTGGCCCTATTCCATCTGGGAATACTCTAGACCATGCAATCGAAAAGCGATATGCCTTAAATCCCATTTCTTTCATTAAAGCAACGTCTTCTTTGTAATGATGATATTCATCACTTGCGATTTCTGCAGTCGCAAAGCCAAATTTTTCATAACTATCTTTATTAATTACGTCCTGTTGGCTTAATTTTTTACCATGACTCGTTGCTGCACCTTCTACTTGATAAGCACTTGTACTTGCTCCCCATAAAAAATCTTTAGAAAACTTATTATCCATGTATGCTTTCCTCCTATTTGCTATTTTTTATGATTTTTAAAATATCAATCATTTCTAGACTCATATTAATTTCAGACATAATAGTCATTAAAGTATCCTGAGCATGTGCAAACAACATAGAATATTCATACTTTTCTCCGCTCATTTCACTTTGAACAGTTGTAGTTTGAGCTTTATGAGCTAAAGTAATACAATCATTTGCTTGCTTCATCTTCTCATCCGCTGTTTCAAAATCAAATTGTTTGGCTGCCTTTAAAGCTTCTGTTACGTAATTTCTTGCATCTCCTGCATGCAAGATAATCTGCATTGCTACCTGTACTAATTCCTTTTCTTTATCCATACACATTTCTACCTCTTTATGATCTTTCTAGTTTATTAATTTTCTTCTGCTTCTTCTGCTAATTTTATTTTTTCATAAGCTTTAAAGAATGGGTACCATATTGCTAAGTAAATCACGAATAATACAGCCCACCATAATAAAGCTCTCATATCTTCTGTAACCATAACACTACAGAATGGTGCAGGAATTTGTCCTACCTGAATCATTTTTGAAGGAATATTTAATAACCCTGTACTCATTAAAATCCATACATAGATTGGTCCAACTATTGAATTTAACCAAGCAGGAATCATTAACACTGGATTCATTACAACTTTTCCACCATACATAATAGGTTCATTGATATTGAAAATTGAAGGAACAATAAACACACGTCCTAACATTTTCAATTGTTTTGATTTAGAGAAACACATCAATAAATTTAAACCTAAAGTAGCGCACATACCACCCATAGTAACAAATGCTAATGTGAATACTGATTCACTCGTAACAATATTTGTTGCGACTCCACCAGCTGCAACTGCATCAATATTTGCTTGGATACCAGCCATAAAAATTGGAGTTGTTACTGCACCAAACGTCCAAGTTGAAATTCCCAATGTATAGAAGAATGCAGGCACTAAGCAAATTAAGATAAATCCTGGTAAAGTTTGTCCAATGTTTGCCAATGGCATAAAGGCTGCAATAACCAATGAATATACATCTAATTTCAAAACATTGATCAAAACCATCGCAATTCCTAAAGTAATTATATTTGGAACAATCGTATTGACCCAAGCTACAACGAAGTCTGGACAACTGCTATCTTGCAAGAAATGAAGTTTTCCCCATAAATGGAAAACAGTTCCTACATATAAACCAACAATTAATCCTACCGCAATACCTGCAGCTCCTAAATTACCCATTAAACTTGAAATACTGTCGGCATTATCTCCTAATGGCATCGCAACCATCAACAATGTACCTACAGCACATAGGCCAGCATTAATTACATAATCTGGATGTCCAAGTTTTTCCATCAATTGGTTTCCCATCATAAATGTAACAATGACTGTAATAATACCAAAACTATACGTTAAAATTGGAGTTAAATCAGGTAATGCAGGAACAAATGATTTGAAAACATTATAGAAATAGATAACTGACCCTGTTAAAATAAATGGAATAATCTTCTGCATCGTTAATGAGAATGCAGCGATAAATGGTTTACTAAATAGTTTATTGGCCTTTGGTACAAATGAATCCTCTAGCCAACTCATAAATTTGTTCATATTTTTATTCTCCTAATCATCTTTACTAATTTATTCTCTTTGTTATACAATATTCAAAGAGAAGTCTTTCACATGTAGATTTCTTTTTAGCTAAGATTGCCGTCTTAGCTTTTTTTATTCGCCTTTTGCGATTTGTTGTGCAAGTTCAATCAATCCATTCGCATCTAATGATCCATAGATTTTATCTGAAATCACACCAACTCGTACGCCATAAGGTTTTGCAATTTCTTGGTATTTTTCCAAATCCTTTGCATAATGCGGACCAAGCAACATAACATCAATACTGCTCATGAAGTCTCCTGCTTCTGTAACGCTTCTTGCTTCGATAGTCATTGGAAGTTTTTGTTTTTTAATTGCTTTTCTAGCTCCACTTGCTAAAAATCCACTAGACATACCAGCACCGCAACAAAGTAATACTCTTAAATTTTCCATATTCTTTCTCCTTTCATTTTTGACATCTACATTATCTTCATTCTAAGAAATTTCATCAACCTCACTTTTGCACTCTAACATGCACTTTTATCAATTAAAAAATTGCACCCAAAAGTGCATTCTTATAGTTTGTTTTTTTGCCCCTTAAAGTGAAATATCCAAATCGACAAAATATTTTATATTCGATATAATAATTTTTGAATATATGTTCACAAAGCGAGGTACTGTTATGAAAAAGAAAGAACAAGAACTTTTAAACTATTTATCAGAGTTTAGTAAACCTATTCGTAGTGCAGAAATCGCCAATGCATTAAACATTTCTGTACGCTCTGTTAAAAACTATGTTCATAACATTAACTCCCTTTATGGTAAAAATATTATTCTTTCTTCCAGAAATGGATATGAATTAAATTTGCAAAATAATTATTCCTTAGTTCTAACAAACAGCATTGATTATATTCCTCAAACACTTGAAGAACGTTCTTTTTTTATCATTAAGCAATTGATTTTAAACCACTCTGCTCAAGTTGAAATATTTGATTTATGTGACAGTCTTTGTGTAAGCTATTCAACCGTTAAATCCATAATATCAAAAATGAATAAAACATATTCATCATATGATCTTGAGTTTTATTGTGAACGTGATTGTGTTCATATAGAAGGAAATGAAATCAATAAAAGAAAACTATTATCATATATTATTAATGAAGAATCAAAATCAAGCATTATGAACGTGGATGTATTAAAGGATAATTTTGCATCAATAGATGTAGAAAAGCTTCAAAACATCATCTTTAATACGTTCAAAAAATATAATTATTATTTAAATGACTTCTCCTCAATGAACCTTTTATTACATCTATTAATAATTGTAGACAGAGAATTGAATGGAAATGAATTAAATGACGGACAAAACGAAGTAAGCATTGATAATCAAGATGAAGTAAATTTTTTAAATGAATTTATAGAGCAGTTAGAAACAACTTTTGATATTTCTATCAATAAATACGAGCGTTTTGAAATATATATGCTCTTCAAAACTAATGCCAATTTTTCTATCGAGGATTCTTCTAAAAAATTAAAAGAACTGGTCGGAGATAATATCATTCAACTAATAGATCAATATGTTGAAGACATAAACAATATCTATATGGTGGATCTTTCTAGTAAAACATTTAAAACCCCTTTTACTTTACACCTAAAGAATTTATTATTAAGAGCACAATCTGGAAAATATACATCGAATCCAATGGCAGAAACCATTAAAAATAATAGTCCTTTAATTTTTGATATCGCAATCTATATTTCTTTAGATTTGGCAGAGCGCTTTAATATTAAAATAAATGAAGATGAAACTGCATTTTTAGCTATGCATATTGGTTCTGAAATTGAAAGACAGGCAGACAATAAAGAAAAAGTTCCAGTTGCAATCTTATGTCCAAATTATCATAATATGGCTGATCAGCTTATGAACAGTTTAATGCTTAATTTTGGAAATCAATTAAACATGGTTGGATCTATACATAGTGAAAATGATTTCAATACTCTAAACAACCCTGTTTCGATACTATTTACTACGATTCCTATAACCAGTAAAATTGTAAACACATATTCTAATGAACCTTTAGATATTATTTCAATTTCACCACTTAACTTAAACAATCAATTCTCTATAATTCAAGATGCTATATTACAAACACAAGAAAAATATAGAGATAGAAAATTAAAAGTTAAGTTCAATGACTTTTTTGAGCAAAGTTTATTTGTAGTAGATTCAAAACTTAAAAACAAAAAACAAGTTCTAGCTAAGCTATGCGATTGTTTACTTGTACAAAATTATGTAGATACAAATTTTGAAGAAAGTGTCTATAAAAGAGAGAATGCAGCTGGAACTGCATTCGGTAATGTGGCTATCCCTCATTCCATTGAAATGAATGCCATTAAAACAAGTATTGCAGTAGCTGTTTCAAAAGAAGGTTTTCAATGGGATTCTAACATTGTACATGTCGTATTCTTGTTAGCAATAAACAAAGCCGACAGAAGATCATTCCGTGCTTTATATGAATCACTAATTTCTTTATTTAGCGAAGACAAAGTTATTCAAGAAATAAGAAATTGTACTTCTTTTGATGAGTTTAAATCGATTATATACACTGCATTAGGAGAGAAAGAAAATGAATATGAATCCTAAATTACTCTTTATCGATATTGATGGGACTTTATTTGATCATGCAAAAGATGCTATTCCTGAAAGTGCTAAAAAAGCTATTTTAAGTGCAAAATCAAAAGGACATAAAATATTTTTAAGCACTGGAAGACCCTATGCCGACATCGATCAAGAAATACTCAATCTTCCTTTAGACGGCATGATTGTTTCCTGTGGAGCTGTGGTATACGTAGAAAACAAACTCATTTATTGTACAACATATCCACAAAAGGAATTAATCAGTCTAATTCAATTTATGTTAGACAATAACATTGGATTTTCGCTAGATGGAATCCACAAAAATTATCTAACTGAAGAAGCATTTAATTGTTTATCTGGTCTTATACTTAAGAATAACGAAGATTCTGAATTAAGCCGTGCAATGATGACAAAAAATAATTGTTTCCCATTCGAAGAAATGAAAAAAACGGATTTAAAAAAAGTGGTTAAAATCTCCATCTTTACCAAGAATAAGGAAGCATGCGAAAAATTATTTCAAAAAATCCCAGACTCACTAACAGGATTTATGTATAAGAACAACCATTTACGTTTATATAATGGAGAAATTTCAATAAAAGGAATCACAAAAGGTACAGGCCTTCAGAAAATCACAAGCTATTTAAACAAATCTATTAACGATACAATCGCGATTGGAGATAGTCTAAATGATCTAGACATTCTTAAAATTGCAGGACTTAGCATATGTATGGACAATGGAGCTGATGAATGTAAAAAAGCTGCTGATTTTGTTACAAAAGATATATCAGATGATGGATTAGCCTATGCATTTAAGTATTTTAAATTAGCTGACTAAAAAAGACTTCTAAATTAGAATGATTGTAGTTGTATCAATCATTTTAACAGTCTCTTTCTTTTTTATTCTTTTAAGAAAATAATCAATGAAATTATGATTGCCAAGCCTCCTAGACCTTTATTGAATGTGAGTGCTTCATTCAACCATAAGATTCCCACTATCATTGAGGCTACTGGTTCTAATAAACATATGAAACTAGCTCTTGTACTTCCTAATAATAGAACACCTTTTTGCAGTAATACTGTTGCGAAAAAGGATGAGGACAAAGTGAGAACTAATAATAGGCCATAAGATACGATGTCCATTTTAAATACAACATCTTGCACAAGCAGATTAATCACAAAGATTTCTATTGTAGTAAATAGTGCTAAATAGAAGGATAGTTTTAATGCGTTCATTTTCACTAATTGAATATTCCATGGTGGCAAAGCCACCCAATCCATGAAAATAGAGCTACCGAATCCACTGCTTAGAGCCACTAAATCCACGAAGAGAGCCACTTTCAATTTATGAAATGACTCTCGTTTTTTATTATTTGATTTTTGAATAACACTCTCGAAGCGATCTGCCTATTAAAAGAATTGTATAATATGAGTTTCTAATACAATCTAGAATGGCATCAGCGAATAGTCCATCACCTAATTTGCCTAGCCATCCTCCAGGAACCCATTGACTGCAGTAGATTCATTGTCTTACCATCCCAGTCAATCTCTGTTCCCTAGTTAATCCTTTAAACACTCATAGGGTTTTCAACCCTACAATTTGAAGCCTACTTTTAGTCGACCCTATCTAATTGCGGATTACCATTACTTTGTAACCTTTACATATGTAGGAATTGTATCCGCCATGATCTTCTTGGCAAGTTCCATACTTCCAAACATAAATTCAAAACCTTTTCCATAGTTTACAGGCGTACAGAAGTTTCCTAGATCTTGTAGTGTCTGTTTATCATCATTAATCATATCCACAACTAAGAACCAATGGCTAGGCTGATCTTTGACCATTCTTTCTTTCAAATAAATAGAAAGAATGTCTGGATGAGAGTCACCAAATTCGCAGATAGCTCTTTGAAGTTCTGTTACACTTGAAATAGGATCACGAAGCTTTAAACTATCTCCTTTATGAATTGGATTTTCACTCACTTGTGAACCACGACTTTTATCAAGTTCAACCAATAAGTTGCAGTCTAATAAAACATTTGCTCCAAATGGATCGATCACAATGCCATGAATTTGATTCAATGCCATCTTTACAAATGGCATATATTGATTATAAGTCATAACCAATGAATGGATTTCACTATCTTGATCCCATTTTTTCAATTGATCCATACTTGAGAAGACTGGAAAGAAACTATCTCCCTTATCATTTTGAATCAAAGACAATTGGAATTGTGTATTTGGTTCAAAGACTAAGACTCCCTTTTCATTGCGAGAAGGATCTTTATCCCATTGTGCTGGAATTAGAAAATTAGTCGAAATAAACGCATCCAACAAATTTCTAAATGCTGAATCTGTTTTTTCTCTATTAAATACAATTAATGTTTCTTGTAGTTTTTCATTTTTAAATTCATTTACCATAATTATTCCCCTGAAATCGTGCACTCAACAAATGCGATACTTGGACTTACAACCTGGTGATAACTCCAATCTAAATCGTTACCCACACTAATTACGTGTTTCATCATATTTAAGAAATTATTTGCGACGGTAACCAAGGTAACATTCTTATCTCTTTTACCATCCTTTACCCAGAAGCCTGAGCATTGTAGTGAGAAGTTTGTAGAAACAAAATCAAGTCCAGCATGAAGTCCAGCTAAATTCTGTACGACAAAGCCATCCTTAATTTTTGTACATAAATCCTCAAAACTATCATTTCCCGGTACAATGTAACAATTCATTGGTTGTACACTTACGCTAGATGCATAGCCCGATTTAAAACCATTTCCTGTACTCTTTGTATGCATTCGATTGGCACTTCTTGTGTCATGAAGCATCATAACATATTTTCCGTGATCCACCAACGTTTTTGAAGAAGTTGGACAACCCTCATCATCAAAATTGGCAATACTTAGACAATCCGTATTCTTTGGATCATCAACAATTGTGATTTGTTCAGAGAAAATTTGTTCGTTAAACTTATTTTTTAAAGGTGAAATTCCCTTATACATTAATTCCCCATTAAATAAATCAGTAAATGCTGCAAATAAAGATGTCATCGCATCCTTTTCAAAGATAACTGGACATGTACAGCTTGGAATTGGTGTAGCCTTTAATTTATTTAAAGCCTTATCGCAAACACGAGAAACAAATGAATCCAAATCATACTTTTCAAAGTCATATACAACTTCAACTAAACTCGCATCCTTGATTTCTTCATTTTCTTTAACAACAACACTGGCAACAATGTATTGCATTTCATCCGCATCTTGCACATCCATGCCTAAGCTATTCACAATACTGCGACTTCCACTGCCTTGGCTATAGCCTAAATATCCAACTTGAATGACACGTGGATCATAGGCTAAAATCTTAGCTTCTAAGCTTTGAAGAATATCCTTCACATATTCTGTACTAGCCATATTCCAAGTCACATCTTTTTTTACATAATCAATGGATTCAGGCTTCCTTAATGAATCGGTTTCTTCATTTGAAATAATATGTGCTTGTTCAATCAATGACTTTAAAACAGTTTCACACATAGAATCATCTATTTCTTCCAAGGCCATATTGGCCATTTTTCCATCTACAATTCCGCGAATACTTGTACCTGTCACTTTGCTGGATACTAAAGTGTCCATTTGTCCTTGAAACCAAGTCATTTCTTTTTCAACCGTTGTAGATTGATAGATTTCAAATTCCTGAATACCTAGGCCAAGTGCTTTTTCAATCCATACTTGTTTATTCATTGGCCGTACCTCCTACTGTAATTTGTGAAACACGAATGGCCGGTTGACCTACATCTGTAGGAATTGAACCCGAACTAGCTCCACACATACCTTGTCCACGCTCTAAGTTTTTACCCACGCGATCAATATTAAATAGGATATCTGCACCATTACCAATTAAAGAAGCCCCTTTTACTGGATAGGAAATCTTGCCATCTTCAATTAAATAACCTTCTAATACGGCAAAGTTAAATTCTCCGGTTTGTGGATTTACACTTCCACCACCCATTTTCTTTGCGTATAGTCCTCGCTTGATTCCTTCAAACATTTCATCAAAATCATCATTTCCAGCCGCAATATATGTATTTGTCATACGCGAAGTTGTTTCAAATTTATAAGACTGACGACGTGAACTCGAAGTCGATTCCAGTCCCATTCTTCGACCATTCAAGCGGTCTATCATATAACTCTTTAAAATACCATTCTCAATTAATACACGTTTTTGTTGGGGATTTCCCTCGTCGTCTACATTTTGTGAGCCCCATGCATTTGGAATTGTGCCATCATCAATAGCTGTGACTTTATCACTTGCGACTTTTTGACCTAATTTATTACAGAATACACTCTGATTTTTACTGACTGAACTTGCCTCTAGGGCATGACCACAAGCTTCATGGAAGATAACTCCACCAAATCCATTATCAATAATGACTGGCATTTTACCCGATGGACAATCTTTTGCCTCTAATAATACTAATGCGATACGACTTGCTTCTTGTCCAATAGATTCTGGAGTTCTTTCTTCAAAGAATTCAAGGCCTTTACTTGCGCCTGGTGCTTCATAGCCAGATTGTAAGTTTTGACCATCTTGGGCAAAAGAGGATACAGACATTCGACAACGAATTCTTGTATCATGTACGAGTCTTCCTTCACTATTTGAAATCTGTACATTTTGACATACACTTGCCAAGCCTACAGATACTTTTTGAATCTTATCTGAATATGCCTTTGCGGCATCACTTGCACGTACCATTAAGGCAACTTTCGATTCTAAAGAAGCTTTGACAGGATTTTCTTTGATAGGATGAAGATTTTCATGTTTTTCTTCAACCAAAGAGATTGATACGGATTTAGATTCAATGCCAAAGCCACCACGCAAATCATCCACTAAGGCATTTAATGATTCTTCATTGGTTTCATTTGTGTATCCATATACAGATTGCACACCTTTATATAGACGAATACCAATACCAGCACGAATCAATACGTTTGTATCCTCTAATTTTCCATTTAACATGGATAAAGATTCGGTTGTACCTTCTTCTTCAAAGATTTCGGCAAAATCACAAGAAGAAGCCATACAACGTTCTAATAATTTTTCTAATTGTTCCTTCTTTAACATACTTATCCCTCAATGCAATCTACAAATCGTTTTGTGATTAATTGAGGACGAGTAATAATAGATCCTACTACAACACTAAAGCATCCAAGTTCTAATACACGGCGTGCTTTTTCTGGTGTATCAATATTTCCTTCAGCAATCATTGGTACGTTTGATTGTTCTAAATATTTACGCATTAACTCAAAATCATTCGTTTCAACTTTATCACCCTTACTTTCTTCTGTATATCCAACTAATGTTGTTCCTACAAAATCAAAACCTAATTGGGCTGCATGAAGACACTCTTCTAATGTAGAGCAGTCTGCCATTAATTTTTGTTCTGGATACTTAGCACGAATATCAGCATACAATTCATCTAAAGTTCTTCCATCTGGACGAACACGACAAGTTGCATCTAAGGCAACGATTTCTGGATGTGCCCCTTCAATCAATTCATCGATTTCTTTCATTGTAGGTGTAATAAATACTGGACAGTCCTCATATACTCGTTTAATAATTCCAATAACTGGTAAATCAACTTCTTTTTGAATTTCATTAATATCCTCTACAGTATTAGCACGAATACCTTTTGCGCCTCCCCATTTAGCAGCTCTAGCCATACGTCCCATAATAAAAGATGAATGTAAAGGTTCATCTGGAAGTGCCTGACAAGATACGATTAAGTGTCCTTTTACTGATTCAATGTTATTCATGATTTAAATCTCCTTTTTTTCTAATTATATATATAGGTAATTATACTACTTCTATAAGTGTAAAAACACGAATTTAAAAAAATTTAAAAAATTTTTAAAAAAGTGCTTGCAATCATTTTAAAGTGATGGTATATTTAATGGGCACTGAGCGAGACACAAAAGCTCAGTTGAAATAAATGCGCCCATAGCTCAACTGGATAGAGCGTTTGACTACGGATCAAAAGGTTGTGGGTTCGATTCCTGCTGGGCGCGCCATTTATTTTTTTTCTAAAAATATCGGGATGTAGCACAGCTTGGTAGTGCACTTGATTTGGGATCAAGGGGTCGCAGGTTCAAATCCTGTCATCCCGACCATTATTTTATTTAATTCGGCTGGGTAGCTTAGTTGGCTAGAGCATCCGGTTCATACCCGGAAGGTCGTGAGTTCGAGTCTCACTCCAGCCACCAACGAGTTTAACTTGGACCCTTAGCTCAGTTGGTCAGAGCATCCGGCTCATAACCGGCAGGTCCCGGGTTCAAGTCCCTGATGGCCCACCATTTATTGAATAAGGTAATATGCCCAGATAGCTCAGTTGGTAGAGCAAGGGACTGAAAATCCCTGTGTCCTTGGTTCGATTCCGAGTCTGGGCACCACGAACGGTATGCATTGCATACCGTTTTTCTTTTGCCCGTTTGCGGTATATTCGGTCGAGGTATTGGTATAATCAATAGTTCCGCGCCGAAAATAAAGTCGATTCCTATTTGTTATTTTTGTGAAGAGCCGTTACAATTAATCAGTATGATTGTTTTATGAGTTTAGGAGGAATAGAAAGATGAACGAGAAAGAAGTGAAGGCTCCAAAGAAGAAGCATACCGGAAAAATCGTCCTGGTGGGACTTCTCATCGCGTGCGTTGTAATCTATTTTGCAGTGCCGTCGGTACATGCTTGGATTAACAACGTGGTTGCCATGTTCAAGTCCGGCGACTTCGATCAGATGAGAAACTTCATTGCGAAGTACGGAAAATGGGCGATGCTGGTGTCAGCCTTCCTGATGGTGTTCCAGTCCATCGCAGCACCGCTGCCGGCATTCTTCATTACGTTGACCAACGCGAACCTCTTCGGATGGTGGCAAGGATGCATCCTGTCTTGGGCGTCCGCTATGCTGGGTGCCGCAGTATGCTTCTATATTGCTCGAATCCTGGGAAGAGATGTGGTGGAAAAGCTGTGTACGAAGGGCGCACTTCTGTCCATCGAGAAGTTCTTTGATAAATACGGCAAAAAGTGCATTCTGATTGCCCGATTGCTTCCGTTTATTTCCTTTGATATCGTCAGCTATGCGGCGGGTCTGACCGCGATGGATTTCGGCGGATTCATGCTGGCAACCGGCCTCGGCCAGCTGCCGGCCTGCATCGTGTATTCCTATGTGGGCGGAATGCTCACCGGCGGAGCGCAGAAACTCTTCATCGGACTCCTGTGCCTTTTCGCACTGGCAATCCTGATTACCCTGATTCGTCAGGTATGGGTGGCCAAACATAAGGATATCAACGAAAACGAGGAAACACCGCAAGCGTAGCAGGATTATCTGCATAGTGACCCTCCATGATGGATGTCGTGGAGGGTGTTTTGCGAATAAAGTATAAGAAATAACAATAATGAGACGATGGAATATAGATTGTTACTATACTTCACAAAATCAACCAGACTATAATTTATTTTTCAATGAAAAATAGTTATAATTATAGCGTACGGCTTCCGCTTTTGGAATGCTGTAAAGGGGGGGAGACCCTTCAATTAATTGTAAAGTATTGATGAACGAAGGAGGAATTTGAACATGAAACGTTCGAAGAAAATGTTCACAGTCATGTTGGCACTGTGCGTGGCACTGTCCATGGCTATGGCCTCCGTTACCGCTAATGCGGCAACGAAGAAGCCGAAGAAGATTTACCTCAAGGCCACTTCTACTACAGTGGATATCAAGGGTAAAGTAAAGGTATCGGTGAAGAAAGTATCGCCTTCCAAGGCAAGCAAGTCCGTTAAATGGAAGAGCAGCAACAAGAAGGTTGCCACCGTTTCCAAGTCCGGTTATGTAACCGGTAAGAAGAAGGGAACTGTAAAAATTACAGCAACTTCCAAAAAGAATAAGAAAGCAAAGAAGACCATCAAGATTAAAGTAAAGGATCTGAAGGCCAAGTACGTAAAAATGAGTAAGACTTCTGCAATTCTTTTCCCGAACGATAAGACTACGCTGAAGGCAACCGTGAAGGGTTCCGCAGGATTCTACAACCAGGGCGTTACCTGGAAGTCTTCCAACACTTCTGTTGCAACTGTAAACAGCAAGGGTAGTGTAACTGCAAAGAAGGCAGGTAAGGCTACTATTACTGCAACCGAGAAGGGTGGCAGCAAGAAGGCTACATGTGCAGTAACCGTATCCGGAATTAAAGTAGACAAAGCAAATAAGTCCGTTTCAGTAACTGCTACTGTAAACAATGCAGACGCACAGAGCATGCACTACGTTGTATATAAGAACGGCGGTGCAGCAAAAACATCTTATTTTGTAACCGATGCAACCCCGGCAGAGCTGAATGCAGCTCTCGGTAAGATTTCTGCAAAGGCTTGGGATACACAGTCTAAGATTGATACCAAGAAAGATAAAGTTGCACAGGCTGGCAACAAGACTATTGATGAGCTGGCACAGTCCGGTGTTGGCAACAAGAACTACACCAAGTTCGATATCACCATTAAGAATGGGGATCAGACCATCAAAATGATTGATACGCTGAAGGGTGCAAAAGATAACGATAATTTCAG
>OIXU01000046.1_pt1 | contig 36353 bp, 27 predicted proteins | sample 1587921 | NCBI WGS metagenome assembly OIXU01 (sample SAMN03283238) | human gut metagenome | biome: human-associated habitat; material: feces | host: Homo sapiens | place: Peru | collected 2012
GTTTTAAAAGCCTAATCAGTTAATTATCCGAATATTACCACCACAAATCCGCAGCAGTTATCACTTGCAAATATAGTAAACATTTCTTAATTCCGCAGTGTATTCCCCCAAAAAATAAAAAATAAAAAAATAATAAACATGAATCCGATTTAACCCGAGTTGAATCCGATTTACTTTCTTTTCGCGGGGTGACAAATAAAAATGGTCTCAAGCGCCGTAGAGTCAGTGTTCAATTCATGTATTTTTGTGATGCTTAAGTTTATCGGTTAATAATCTTATTATTGTGATTTTGTAATGAAGGGATTAGTTGGGGATTTCTTCGTATTCGGCGTCGGAGATGAGGTCTTCTTGGGGGTAAGAAGTTGTGTGGTTGGTGTTGGAGGTGTTGTTGGTTGGTTCTGTGGGGGATTCGGGGTCGGTGGAGCCTGGGAGTTCTTCGAATTCTATGTATTCGCCGTCGGTTTGGGTGTAGCGTTTTTCGCGTGGTTGGGTGGCACTATTTTGCTCACCTCTGTATTGCTCGCCGCCGAAATGGCGTTGGGCTTCCTCGAATTGGCGGCGGAAATCTTTGCGCACTGCATCGATGCGGCGCTTGAACATAAACGCCTTATACAGCAGATAGCCAACGAATATCAGTAGTAATGCCGGAATCATAATCTTTAGCAATTTGGTTACAGGCTATGCAACGTAGCAAAATCCGTGCCATTTAGTCTTGCTTGGTGACGGCAGAGAGCACGATGTAGAAAAGCATTGCCCATGCCAAGCCAGTTACGCCGCAGAAGCCCACGCAAATCACAAACGCCAACACGAGCAGGTATTGCTTGTAGTTTTCCTTCACGCTGAGGCTGTGGAGTTTGAGCGAGAACATGCGCAAGTTGCACACCATCAGCAGCGAAAGCGCTACCACCAGAACGGCTACCACCAGCACTGGCACATCGGCGTGGTGCTCGGCGTAGAAGTTGGTGAAGCCAATCCAAAAGATGGCGTTGGCAGGAATAGGAAGTCCGGTGAATGTGGTGCTCTGGTCGGTGGAAACGTTGAATTTCGCCAATCGCAATGCGCCAAACACAGGGATGAGCATGGCGATGTATGCCACGCCGCTTTCTGGCGCATATTGCACCAGCATATTGTAGAGCACCATGCCTGGAGCCAGGCCGAAACTCACTGCATCGCTCAGCGAGTCGAGTTCCTTGCCCAATGGCGACACGGCGTGGAGCAAACGTGCGGTGAAACCGTCGAAAAAGTCGAAAACAGCGGCAAGCGCAATCAGCACAAACGCCACCTGATAGCCTTGCAAGCCCCACCACCATGGTTCAAACGCATGGAAGGCAGCCACACAAGCCAACGCACCCGAAAGCAAGTTACAGCAAGTGACCGCATTTGGGGTGTTATTACGAGTTGATTGTAGAATGTTCATCAGTTATTGCAGGGTTTGAGGCGTGCAATCGGTGTCATGCCACCAGTTGTTTTTTCGCCCAATTTCACGAGAATTTCGCTATCGAGAGGTAAATAAATGTCCACACGCGAGCCGAATTTAATGAAGCCCATGTGTTGCTCAATGCTCACTTCCTCCTCTGGCTCAACGTAGGTGACGATGCGGCGTGCCACAGCACCGGCAATTTGACGCACGAGAATATCGTGGCCCGCAGGGGTGGAAATCACCACCGACGAACGCTCGTTCTCGGTGCTCGACTTTGGCAGATAGGCGGCGAGGAAACGGCCGTTGTGGTGCTTCACATATTTCACGATGCCATTCACTGGAACCCAGTTGGCATGCACGTTAAACACGCTCATAAACACCGACAGCTGAATGCAGTTGCAGTGCAAGCACTCGTCCTCGTACACCTCTTCAAGTGCCACCACCGTGCCATCGACCGACGACAGCACCGTGTTTTCCACCTCACCCTTATAATGGCGGCGAGGCGAGCGGAAAAAGTTGATGACCAAAAGGAACAATATGGCGGAAATCACCATGAAGACAATGGGTATAGGCTTATACTCTATGAACAAGTATGCTGGCACGTTGAATGCCAACAAGATGAACAATAGAACAAAGATAATGTTCAAGCCCTCACGGTGTATTTTATATTTCATTTTCACGATGCTTTCTATATTAATTTACAAAGGTAGCAATAATTTCGCAAACTATCAAAAAGCAGCGCAGATTAGAGAAATTAGAGGTGAAATTAGACTCTGAAGTTAAGAAGTTAAGAAGTTAAAGAAGTTAAGAAGTTAAAGAAGTTAAGACGATAGCCTCGGCTCTCGAAATCTTGTCGGACCTATCAGACCTATCGGACCTATCGGACGCCAACTCGTTGACTTGTTGACTTGTTGGCTTGTTGACCCGTTGACCTGTTGACTCGTTGGCTTGTTGACTCGTTGACTCTTCAAGAGATTTGGGTGGATTTGATGGTGATGCCGAACGCCTGTTTTGTGGTAGGGGCGGGCTTTGAGGTGTCTTTCAGCACGATGCTCACCGCTCCGCCGTCCTCAATGTGGACGCAGATGTCGGCATCGGCTTCGGTGAGTGATTTTTCGGTGAAATGTAGCGATTTTTCTGCGATGGAATCGGGGCATTTCGCATTTTTTAGGAATTGGCGAACCTCTGCTATCGCCTCACTGACTTGCCCACTCGGCACCGTGGCGGAATAGGTGCGCGCCGCGTCGGGCGCTGGTATCAGCGTGAGGGGCGAAATGCCTTTGCCGTGGCTCTTTCGCCAAGTGATGCCCACCTGCACCAGCAGCATTGCGCCAGCCGAGAGCGGAAATCCCCACCAAAGCATATCGGGGGCTGCCACCTGCGTGAACACAAACACCGCCACCACAATCGATGCCACCTGGCCTACAGCCACGCCCACACTCAGCACCAAATAGCCCAGCACCTGATACATGCCACGCAGCAGCACAGTGAGCGAAAACGGCAGCAGTATGGCACTGAATATACGAAGCACTCGGCACAGTTCGGCACGCAAAGTCGGGTCGTCGGCACCGAAGAGTGTAGCCATCGCACCGGGGGCAAACACCACAAAGGCGGAAAACGGCACAAGCACGGCGCACGAAAACGTCATCACCTTGCGATTGAGCATCTTCAGCCCTGTGATGTCGTGTTCGCCGAGTAGCATTCCGCCAATGGCAAATGTGGCATCGAGCACGCCGTTTAGCACCACGAAGGTGATGAGCAGCAACTGTATGCACACCGCCACCATATACACACCGTCGGATCCAAGCACACCGTCAACCATCTTATTGATGAGCAACACAATCACGCTGAGCAGCACATTGGCAATCATCAGCGGAAGTCCTTGCTTGAGGTTGGCTCCGAGCGTGTGCCACACCTGTTTGGTGAACCGCACAATGCGGTAGGAGCATGACTTGCGGCGCAGGTGCGACGAGGTGATGCACACCGTCACGCCGTAATTGATGACCGTGGCCCACGCCGAGCCAGCGATGCCCAGCCCCAGCATCTTGATAAACACCACATCGAGAACCACATTGGTCACGGCACCCACAATCACGGCACAAGTCACCAGCCGAGGGCGACCGTCGCTCTGCACCATCATATTCATCATGCCTGACAGCACCAGCACCGTGACACCGAGGCTCGTGACACGCAGATAACTCAGCACCATGGGGCGAATTTCATCGTCGGCGCACACGATGCGCGAAATCCGCTCACAGCACGCATAACTCGCCACCGTCACCACCACGCCCACCGCCAGCACCGAATAGAGTGCCGCAGTGAACACACGGCTCGCCTCCTCGCTGTCGCGACTGCCGATAGCCTTGGCGGCAAGCAGACTCGCACCCACGCCCAACAGCGAATTGAGCGAGAGGAAGGTGGTGAGCACAGGCATCGCCATGTTTACGGCTGCCATGGCGTGAGGTCCCATCAGATGGCTCACGATGGCAGCGTCGGTGCTCACCGCCAGTTGAGCAGCCACGGTGGTGAGAATCGATGCGCCCAGGAAGTTCCAAAACGCACGATTCACGAGCGATGGTTTGCGCTGTAACATTATTTTTTGGATTCTTTAAAACTGCATTTCGGGCATAGCCCCTTGATAAGAAAATTGGCAGACTGCGCCTCGTAGCCTTCGGGGAGTTGGGCGGAAGGCACGGCGAGTTGCTCCAGGCAGGTGGTGTGTCCGCATCTCACGCAATAGAAATGCGCATGGGTGTCGTCGTCGGTATCGGAATGGTGATGGCTGTGGCACAGCTCGTATTTCACGGTCGCACTGCCGTCCTCAATCACATGCACCAAATGGCGGTCGCGAAACACGCCAATCGTGCGCGATATCACGCTGCGGTCGATGGTCATCAAAAGCGACTCCAAATCAATCTGCGACAAAGGACTCTGCGCCTCTGCCAACGCACGGCACATGGCTATACGGTTGGCGGTGGGTCGCACGCCATGTTCCACCAGCAGCAGTTCGGCATCAGCTATCGAGAGCGTTTTTTCCATAGGCTTAATCTTTCGTTTTTATGGGCAAATGTCGCCAAATGCACTTCGGCACGCGTCGCCACAGGGCTATCAGCGCCCGATAGCGCCAATCCAGTATCGCCACGTGCTTTTTCGCCTTCACCGCCTTCATAATCAGGCGTGCTGTGGTCTGCACATTCATCAGCATGGGATAGTGATGCTCGTCGTCGAGCAATGCGGTGGCAACGAAGCCGGGGCGAATATCGGTGAACGTGATGTGGAGTTTGCGCATGTTAGCCAACTGCTCAAGGGCTTGCAGATAGGTGTTCTGAAACGCCTTGGTGGCACTGTACGACGGTGCCAAGCCCAGTCCCTTGGTGCCAGCAACCGAAGTGATGGCGGCGATGTGCCCACCACCGTGCTTAGCCATGTAGCCAAAGGCTGCATCAATCATGCGGGTGAACCCCATGCCGTTGGTGCTCACCGTGCGCAATTCGATTTCGGCATCCACATTCGGGTTCTGCTTTCCGATGCCCGATGCGTGAAAATACAGGTCCATGCCGCCCATGCGTTCTGCGAGATCGGTGAGTTGTTCGCCAGCGGCGGTGTCGGTCACGTCAATCACTGCCACGGTCACCTGTTCAGGGTATTGCTTGCGCAACTGCTCCAGCGCATCGGCACGGCGTGCCGCCACACCCACCTGCCATCCGTCGGCAAGCAGGAGCAAAGCCACCTTACGGCCCATGCCGCTTGAAGCCCCCATCACTATCGCATTTTTTCGCATCACCAATTTAGATTTTAGGTGGTTTTGGAGCACTCGGAGCACTCGGAAACTTGTTGACCTGTTGACTCGTAGTCTCGTTGACTTCAATATTCTCCGTCGGCAATGATGTCGGTGGCGAAGCGGTTTGTTTCGCCACGCCATGGCAACATGCCTTTAAATTCTTCGTATTTCACCGTCACACGGCGACCAGTGGATTGCAGGCGTGAAGCCTTTGCTGCCAGCGAATCGCTCTTGATGGTAAATTCAAAGCCCGATTTGTAGGCGCGCACCGTGTCGGCAATGTAATTCTCGCTAATCATCTGCACCTCGTAGGTTTTGATGATAGTGCCTTCGCTCTGCACCTTCAGAATCACGCCACGTTCCTCGCTCACGATGTAGGGGTGGAAATAGCGGAGCCAAAGCGCGATGCTCACGCCCAGCACCAGCAGCACCACGCCACCAATAATCAGTATGCGTTTGCGCTTCGACGAGCGGTCGTAGGTCAATTCCCTCAATTCACGCTCCTCGCGTTCCTCTGGAGTTTCCTCCACAGGTTGCTGTTCTTTTTTCTTTTGCTCCTCCTCGTCTTTTTTGCTTGAGTAGAAGTGGTCGTCGTATTTATCGCTAAACAGGTTGCCCATTTTTTTAGAAATTAGAGATTAGATGTTAGAAATTAGATTTCCGATTTCTCGAAATTTCGAATATTCGATTCTTCGAAAAATAGCCTTGTAGTCTCGTTGACTCGTAGACTTGTTGACTCGTAGACTTCCCTACAACGTCATGCCTTCGGCGTCGCTTTTGGTGCGAACGATGGTTTTGCCTTGGGCTATGCGGCGGCGGTCAATCGCCATCGACACAAACGCGTAGATGCCGAGCACCACCAGCAGCACTTGCTGCACCAGCCACACCGTCCATGCGAAAGCACTGGCTTGGGGATTGTAGGGGTCGCCCAACGGCAGTTCGCCCACGCCGTAGATGGCAAGCCCGAACATGATGGCGTATTGCCATGCGCCCACGCCGCCATTGGTAGGCACCGCCATACCCAAACTGCTGAACACAAACAGCACCAGTATAGCCACAATGCCCAAATCTTTGGTGAATGTGAACGCCATAGAGGCGATATAGAGTTGGAAGAAATAGCAGCCCCAAATCAGCAATGTGTAGAGCAGGAACCACCATTTTCCCTTCATCTTCGTGATTGAAATCAAGCCTTCCCATAGGTTGGTGAGCATGAGGCGAATTTTGGTCAATACCTTGTTTTCGCTCTTGGTCTTGAAAATCCACACCATCAGCGCCACCATCAGCGCGCCCACTGCCGCCAAAGCCCAGAACCACCAGGTGGCAAACATACTCTCGCCGCTGGCTGCGCCTTTTTGGCTCAAAAACTTCATAAACGCGCCTTGCGCCAAGAAGAAGGTGACGATGGTCAGTGCCAGCACCGTGAGGGTGTCGCTCAGGCGGTCGCCCACCATCGAGCCCACTACCTTGGAGAACGAAGTGCGTTCACGCGATGCGATGTAGCCGCTGCGCCACACCTCGCCCAGTCGGGGAGCCAGCAAATTCACGAAATAGGTGCCGAAAATACTGTTGACCAGCGCACTCAGCGGCGCATCAATACCCAGCGCGCGCAACTGCAAGCGCCAGCGGCAAGCCCTGAACACATGGCTGAAGATGCTCACCACAATCACAGGCACAAACCACCAGAAGTTCACATCTTCACGCAGGCTCTGCTTTATGGCTTCCATATCCATATTTTTATAGAAAAACCACACCAGCAACACGCTCAGTGCCACAGGAATGCCATATTTCAGCAAAGGAGATATAATCTTTTTCACAATCCAAATATATTAAATTACTATCCATGCAACTTCCCAAAAAGCCACACTCCCCACAAAGTTACAAAAAAAACCGAATTTATAAAACATGTCATCAGGAACCACAGTTATTTAAGACATTAGAAATTGTAAGGTTATATAAAAATGTGTGTGTTTGCAATTTGTTTTTCCGTGGGGGATGAGAGAATGTGGCTCATCACTTTGTTGACGATGGGGCGCGTAGGGGTTGGCGAAGTGGGTTGGACAGGTGCTGTTGTGTTTCCATTTAGGGGATTGGATAAAAAAGAAGAACCCTTGAACGGGTTGCGTTCAAGGGTTTTCTGTGGTACCACCAGGAATCGAACCGGGGACACAAGGATTTTCAGTCCTTTGCTCTACCAACTGAGCTATGGCACCATTATTGCTGAATTGCGTGTGCAAAGTTAGTGCTTTTTCTTATATCCACCAAATATTTTGGCGAAAAAAATTAAACTTTTTTACGCATGATTTAGTAAACACTTAATCGTCAGCGATTTGTGAATTGTGTGATTTTTTTGTTTTTTTGTGGGTCTGGGGTGAGGTTTATGCTGAAGTGTGTGGAGATGGTGTGGAACGGTCGTTTTTTTGCTCTGCTTACTGTGCATAAAAATCAGGTGCGTTATACATTAAAAAAGGTAAAAATATATGAAAACAGGAAAGTAATGTGTAAATTTGCGTTTTATTGATATGCTGTGCGCATATATAATATGATGGCAACTAACCTAAAACAATTAAATTAATAATCGTAATGAACAGAATTTTTACTTTAATCACGATGTGCGTGTTCGCCATTGGCGCAGCTTTTGCTGAAGAAACCACCATCGATTTCGCAAGCCTGTACGGCGACGCCAAGGTACAGCCTGCTACCCCTGTCACTTCAGGGTCTTTCTCGTTCTCGTTTGTAAAAGGAAATTCAGCCACCGAACCTTCTTATTTCGTTAATACGAGTGTTAAGGAAATGCGCTTGTATGGCGGTTCGAAATCCTCTCCATTCGATGGCAACGTTATGACCGTGACCTCAACCGCTACAATGAAAAAGATGGTGTTTGAAGGCGGTTCAAACGTATATGACAAAGTCGTGGACGTGAAGGCTTCTGAAGGCACCATTGAGTATGACTCAAAAACTCGCGTACTTACTTGGACCGGTAATGCCTCAACAGTGAAATTCACCGTTTACTGCAATGCTACCCAAAGCGGTCAATGGCGCTTCAAAAAAGCCACAATCACTACTGGTGCAGCTGGTGAAGTGGTGGTAAGCAAGCCAACATTCAGTCGTGAGGCTGGCACTTACTACAGCCCATTCAATCTTGAACTCAAGACCGGTACCACTGGCGCTGCTATCCACTACACCCTCGATGGCACCGACCCAACCACTAACTCTGCCAAGTATTCGACACCTATCGCTATCACTGCCAACACCACAGTGAAGGCTATCACTGCCCTCAACGGCAAGGTGAGCGACATTGCTACTGCTGCTTATGTGATGGGTGTGGCTACCGAAGTTGCCAACATCGCTGCTTACCAAGCAGTGGCTGATGAAACTCAGGTGAAATTTGCCAACCCTGTGACCGTGCTCGCACAAAACGGCAACAATATCTATGCTAAAGACGCTACTGGCTACGCCCTCTTCTATGGTGCTACTGGCGTTACATTCAAGAATGGCGACCAAATTCTCGCTGGCTTCAACGGCAAGAAGACCACCTATAAGGGTGAACCTGAATTGGTGGTGAATACTTACAGCGACTTGAAGAAGGGCGAAAACACCCCAGTTGAACCCGAGGCTATCCAAGTGAGCGACATCGCTAAGGATATGTTTGGCCACTTCGTGGTTATCAAAGGCGCAACCACCTCATTCCTCAACAAGACCATCACCGACAACAGCGGCACAGCTGGTTGCCAAAGCGGCATGGGTGGTTTCTCTGCAAAGAACGACTCTGTGAACGTTGACGTTTACGGTATCGTAGGCGCATGGGCCGACAAGACTACAGGCGACATTTCTTACGTGATGCTCCCAACCGTCGTTAGAAAAGCAGGTGAAACTGGCGGCGAAGGTGTGACTATCGCTGAATACCAAAACCTCGCTAACGACGCTGAAGCCACATTCCGCAACCCAGTGACTGTGCTTGCACAAGGCGGCGCTAACCTTTGGGTGAGAGACAACACTGGCTACATGCTCGTTTACGGCAGCGTGGGCAAGTCTTACGAACAAGGCGATGTGATTCCTGCTGGCTTCAGCGGTACCAAGGTGACCTACAACGGCGAACCAGAATTGAAGAATCCTAAGGGCTTCAAGGCCGCGTCAGGCAAGGAAACCGTGATTCCAGAAGAATTGGCACTCACCGCCGACAACATCTCGCACGCCAACTTCGGCCACTACGTGCTCGTGAAGGGTGCTACTATCAACACTACCGCCCTCACCATCACCGACGCAGCCGGCAACACCGTGCCTTACTTCAACAACATGGCCGCTCAATTGCCAAAGGACCTCACCAAGAAGTACAACGTGTATGCAATCGTGGGTTCACACTACAACGGCACAACCAAGAAGGTGGATTACCAACTTCTTCCAGTGAACGTGACCTTCGAAGACGGCACTGCACTGCCAGTTGACCCAGTAGCCGACATCAATGCTCTCTACGGCCTCTCAACAGGCGTGAAGGGTATGATTTCAGCCGAACTCTCAGTTATCTACCAAAATGGCAGCTACATGTGGGTGAAGGACGCCAACACCTACGGCTTGGTTTACGGCTACCTCACCAACAAGTTTGTGAACGGCGACAAGATCAAGAACCTCGTGGCTCACTGGGTGACTTACGACGGTTACAAGGAAATTATCCCTGTTGACGAAAGCGCAGTGAAGAGTGGCGAAGGCGCTCCTGTGGAGGCTCAAGAAGTGGCTCTCGAAGACGTTTCTCTCGACATGATGCACCAATATATCACAGTTCCTGGCGTGGCACTCACCGCTACCGAAACTGCTGGTACCTACACTGGTAACGACGGCACCGTTGACCTCCAAGTGTTCAACAAGTTTGCCAACGATGTGAAGATTCCTGAAAACCTCGCAGGCAAGAAGTTCCGCATCACTGGTTTCGTGGCTAAGTACAAAACTCAACTCCAATTTATCCCTGTAGAAGTGAAAGACGAAGCAGCAGGCACATTGGGCGACATCAACGCCGACGGTGAAATCAACGTGAGCGACGTGACTGCCCTCATCAACAAGATTCTCGGCACTTCTGACTACAGCAACGAAGTGTGCGATATCAACGGCGACGGTGAAATCAACGTGAGCGACGTGACCGCCCTCATCAACATGATTTTGAAATAAAAAAGCCTCTCCCCCAAAGGGAGACTCCATAACACAATAAATGGGACGCATCCACCTGCGCCCCATTTTTTTGTACCCTAAGCCCCACACAAATCCCACGTTGTTCTTTTGCTCACACAGATCCCTCGGATTTCACAGATTTTTTTGATGGCGGAAAATCTCACGGAGAGTCTACTGTTTGTGGGTTTGGGGGCTCACACGGATTCAACGAGATTCAACAAGAAGATTATTTGTGGAAATTTGTGTTAATTTGTGGCAGAAAGCCTATTTCATCCATTAAAAATCCATTAACACCAATTATTTTTTAACCCTCCATACCCTATTGCTCGTTGACCTGTTGACTCGTAAACTTGTTGACTTTTTTAAAATCGGTGTAAATCGGATTGAAATGGATAAAATAGGTGTAAAAATCGGATTGAATAGGCTCCCAAGAGCAACCGTAATCCTCTGTGAGATTTCACGTTAGACGTGCAAATCCTGTGAGATCTGTGGGATCTGTGTGAGGGTTTTGTTCGTGGAGGGGGCGTGGATTTTTGAGCGTGGATGGCTATCTTGAATAAGTGAATTTTTTGACAACTTTGCCTTTTCTGTCGATAACGCCATAAAGATTTCTTTCCACGTCTCCCGTCATGCCAAAGCCGTCCTCGTCGCAATAAAATCTGCCGTCGGGATTTATCTCCCATCTGACTTCTGCCATGCCATTCTCGTATCGAGATATGTCGCCAGGGTAAATAAACAAATGATATCGTGCCACATCAATCGCATCTTCCTCCTCCACGCATTCCAAACTTCTCCAGTCAATATCGTCATCTGTGACGGTGAGCAACCGTTGAGCCTTGTCCATAAACTCTACAGCGCGTTTAGTTCTGCAGTCCATCAAGTAGCGAGGCTTTATATATTCGCAAATATCCTGGCTTACCAAAATCATATCTTCTCCAAGGTCGCTTTGGCAATATGGACAAGTTTTATATTGTGGAGAAGTTAACTTCTGATATAGAATCTTATCTTCTGGCCGAATCAGATTCCGTAGCCATTTAGTCATGTTCTTCAGTTTCATAATCGTTTCCCTATATCCGTGTCGGGCGCAACTTCTAAATGTTTGACTATAGAGATATAGTAAGTCGGCAAAATCTATCAAAAAAAAGCGAGATTTGTTTTTTTGTTCTCAAATCTCGCTTTTTTGTTAATGCTTTATTGTTGTCAGTCTTTTGTGATTTTAAAGCCCAACTTCAAAATGAGTTTGATGGTTTCTACAGATGTGTTGCGGTCGTATTCCTTTTCTTCCTCGCTCAGCTGCTCGTATGGCACGAGGCAAGGGTGCTTCTTCTCGGCATCGTTGCGTTCCTCGCCATACGTCCATCCGTCCTTCATGCGACCAGCCGACCACACTTCATGCACATTCTTGGCAATATCCTCAGCCAACGCTTTCAATTCTTGTGGCAATGCCACCCCCATCGTATCGATAGGTTGTGGCGTGTAATTATTCTTGTTCATCGTTCACGAAATTTTGTTACATAAACTATATGTAGAGAGAAGCGACGGAAGATGTTTCTATCAATTAAATTTAAGTTTGTTTTTTTACTTCTGTACGAACAGGTTTTGTATATAGAGTATATATAACTATCGATTAATAAAATACTGACGACGTTCATTGTCCGACAATTCCATGTTTATAAATATCGTGTTTAATCTATTCACGATTTTCTCATAACATGGCAAATCAAACCTATAGATTGCATCTTCTGTATTTATCAGTATAGATTTATCATTGTTGATCCAAAAGAAAGGACCAGCTGGTTTTGGGAAGTTTTTTTGAATTATACAAGTCCAACTATCAGTATCCCATATTCGCATCTCTGACTCCATCATACCGCCTCCACTTATAAGATGCTTACTATCATTGCTGAATTTGCAATAATAAACCAAAGGCTTACTATCTGAATTTTCAAATATTTTTTCCCCGTTACCCGCTCCCCAAACTTTAATGCTATATTTTTCGGTTGTCGCAATATAATTTCCGTTTGACGAAAAATCAAGTTCTGATAACGATGATATTTTTTGTCGTAAAGAGAATAAAGAATCTCCTTCTAAACTTATTATTGCTACATTATAGTTTTTATCTACAATTGCCGCTTTACTATTTTTGTTGTCGTAATAAAAAATGCTTTTATCTAAAAATGGTATAATTGTGTTTTTCGTCATATCGTACGCATACGTGTGGGTGTTTCCTGTGATATATGCATGGGTATCATCTATGACGGCGCTTCTGTACCACCAAATAAAATCAGAAGCTATTTTTGAATCTTTAATTTTAATAGAATCAACAAGACGCCCTGATTCCACATTCCACTTTCTTATGTAATTATCAGTACAGACTCTAATAAAACACGTCTCATTGTCTGTGAAAATAGGGCTTGTACCTAAACCATCATATTCTATATGTCGTATACTGTTATTCTTTAGGTTGCGGATATTGTATTTATAACCATCTCCATATAAAAAAATAGTGGAATCATTATTCGGTACGACTTCTACTATATGCCCACAACCTGATATTTTTTTTCTGTAATTTATTTCTTTTGGGCTCGGATTCAATGTCCAAAGCCGAACAGTGTTGTCTGCAGAACTGGACACCAAGTATCTTCCATCGTAAGATATATCCGCGTCTGTAGTTAATCTATTATGTCCTTTCAATTCTTTAATTAAAGTACCGTCTTTATGATTCCAAAGATAGACATTTTTAAATCCTGTGCAAATAACAAAATTTCCAGTTGTGTCAAAATTCACAGATGTAACAAAATCTTTAATGTCCTCGAATACTGATACTAATTCCCCTGTTCGTATTTGCCATACTTTAGCAGTGTTGTCGATAGAAGCTGTAGCAATATAATCCCCATTAGGCGAAAAAGTTACATCCCTAATTTCATTTTCGTGTGCCAAGATTTTTTTTTGTAATTTACCACGCTCATTTAGAAACCATAGATAATATCGACTATCTCCTATATTACCTTCCTTTACAGCCATTACTATGCAGTTGCCTATTGGACTAAACTTCCCCATTATACATCTACATTCTTCTTTTCCTAAAAATATACACTCTTTCCTCTTGTTTTTAAGATGATATAAATATGCACAGTTGTCTTTAACATAAAACACTTTATCGCCCTGTGTATTATATATTGCGTTTTCTCCCCACTTGTCTATTACCCTTGTTTTCTTTCCCGTTTTAAGGTTAAAAGATGCCAATTCATCTCCGCTAATGAGTATTTCTTTTCCATTTGGATTAAATACTATATTATTTCCATTTGATGATCTTATGGAGTCTATGGAGCAAACAATTTCTCCAGAGTTGGTTTTTCGAATAAGCACTTTTGAGTCATAGTCTCTGGAAGCTATTAAATCTGCATGAGGAGAAAAGCACACCTTCTTAACGGATTGGGAATGTTCTTTAAATATAGCTATTTGTTTATATGGAGTATTTAAACTATCCTCTGCGGCATACAATACTTTTTCTATTTCCGGTTTAATTAAAGCGTCAGTGTCCCCATGAATAATTAAATCCCTACATAAGCGTTGCGCTGTGTAAATATCTCCATTGTGTATTAAGTCCATTGCTTCTTTAAGAACATAGCGACTCCTATTTTGAGCCATCATCTTATTCGATTCTACTAATTGCCCATTTTTCACCTGTATATAGGAACCCACACCAACCAATGATAATATTAAGAAGGAGAATGCTACCCAAATTTTTATTTGCCTGTTTCTGCGTTCTCTATTGAACCTCTGCCATAGTGAGTCAAAATTCAGTCCAAACATTCGTGACGCAACCTTTACTGCGGCTGCTTCACGTCCATTTTCATTGATGTTAATTCCTAACAATTCGCGTTCACCTGCAAGAGATTTTAAAGCTGTCGGAAAACATTCTTTTGCGTTATCTTTGGCATAAGGCTCTCCCTCTACAATGAATGGAATTATATACTCTTCTCGTCCGGAGTCAATAAAGTCCTGTACTTCCTTACATACCCATTTACTTTTAGCTGCACGAGGAGAACAAATTACCACTAAAAACTTTGAGGAATCAAGCCCTGCTTTGATAGCTTTTGCAAGAACTCCACCACTTAAATCGGTTGTGTCTTTGAATACATGACGAGGACGTTCTGAAAACTCCAAGTTAGGAAATTTCCTGCGTATTTCAGTTGGAAGTTTATAATGTTCCAATTTCTTTTGGAGCCATTTAGCCCACTCTTCATCCTCTCGTTTATACGATATAAAGGCGATGTTATCAAATTTACTTCCCATATTTTTCTTTAGCCCATTGATGTTTTTAACATTATAATTATAACTGTTGTCACTTGTTTTGCTTTGCTATTTGCACTGTGGTTTTGACTACGGAGTAGTCATAGCCTTGGGTGCCGCAGGGCAGTTGGTCCCAATCCACGATGTATGTATGTTGCTTCGTGCGCTCGTCGCACGTGACGTCAATGTGCTTTTTCACATCGGGGGTCATGGGCACATATCCCATCATGAGGTGTGAGGCATTCCAACGCAGATGCTCGCAGATGGCGACATTATACAAGCACACTAACCAATGGTTTTCTGTTGCGCCCTCGTGGTCGAGAATGGATTCTTTGTCGGTCCATTCGGGGAGTTCCAATGGCTCATTCCTGTTTTTCAGATTCAGCAGCCTCTGTTTCGTGTAGCAGTGCTGGCAGTTGGCCTTGTCTTGTCCCTCTTTGCGTCGGAGGCTTCTCATGCCATATATCCGCTTAACGCCTAACTTGTTTTTCTCCTTGTCGGCTCGGTCCTCCCACGAATCAGAACTTGATGTGGCCTTGCAATAGGCTTTATAAAATTCTCTTGCTTGCTGTTCATACCTATTGTCAATAATCACATCACGCGTGTATAGTGTTTTGGTGTCGCCGAAAAATTCAAGTGGCAAATAGTTCTCTTTTTTGCCCAACGGGGCATATACGTTGATGACGGAGTCGAACTTGACGCGATTAGCCTCGCTATACATTCTGACGAATACTTTGAGACGGCGTGCCGTTGCCGGTCGTTGCGAGAATGCTTTGTCCATTATGGCTGAGGCAAACTCGATGTTTTGTTCGTCGTTGCCAGTGGCAATAATCACGTAGTTTAGATCGTTGATGTTAGCGTCGAGAAACTGGTTGAACTCCATGGAGTTGAAATTCAGATTGTGCAGAAAAATCTCTTTCCCATCCAGCATACTCATGCCTGGCACCTCTTGATAGAATCCCCCTTTAAGTTTGTCCATATTGCAATCCACCACATGCAGCTGAACGGGTGATTTCTTTTGGTCAATTCCAGTAAATGCAGAGAATTCGTACAGAAAGCGTAGGGCATCTTGTCCTGTCGTTCCAAAGCCCACAATGAGAGCCCTAAATTCCGAGGTGACAACGCCCCTCTCTTTGTCGATATCTACATAATCAATCGGGTGTCTGCCCTTGTCGTGGTCCATCTTCAGCTGCGTTATCGACGTGCGGGAATCGTCGATGAACTTTAGGTGTTTGTCTTTAGTTTCCTCTATGAGCTTGTTGAGCTTGGTCTTTCTTGCCGAGCAGTATATTTTAAATTCTTTATTTCCGCACACGTTGTGGTTCAGCATATTGAGGGCGGCTTTGAGGTTGGCGTCTTCATCATCAGTCAGAATAAAGAAGCGAATCTCCTTAGATTTGTCAAGAATTTGTTTCAAGCGATAAATATTCATGGCATCAAAGAAGTCGGTATTGATATTTTGAACGCTTGAAGGGCGTAATGAGCTGCGCATCATAATGCTGTTGCGCAGTCCTGACATCTGCCTCAAGGCGTTGATCTTATATGAGAACAGACCGAGTATGCCACTAAAACTCTGTCCCTTTGATGGCGATTCTTCATGCAAAGGGAAGTCCACAAAGATGAAGCGCTCCTTTGTAGTGCTGTTGTTTGCTATGTCGTGCGCCAGCACAAAGCTGCGTTCGTTGAATCCCCAAAACACATTTGTCACAGCACTGGAGCCAATAAATCGCCACTTAATGCCTCTACACCAATATTGAATACGCTTGCGAAAGCACAATACCGCAAACAGCGTACTGATAGTCAATGCCAACGTGTGGATAATTGCGAAGCATAACATATACACTTCGTCCCCCTTACAGTTGTCGGCTATTCCTATTAAATTCGACTTGGAGAGGAACATTTCAAACGAAGATAGAACGGAACGGAGCAATAATGTGGCCATGTTCTCGCCAGTTCCTGCATAGTCATATCCGATAAAGTATATTGCGACTCCACACACGAACACCCCCACAGCCAAGGTTGTAAACGCCTTGTTTTCGCTTGAAATTCGTCTGCTGTAGTTTTTCTTAAACCTCTTTTTTAGCAAATTCCACAATGCTATTAGAAGTGCAATGGCTCCAACGATAACAATGAAGGACAACAGAGTGTTTTTAGAAACTATTGAGTTGGGTAAGCACTTTCTGACAATATCTATCAGAGGGTTTGTTTTGAGGTCTTCAAAAGTATGGCTTTCCGTACCCGCACTTAACAGCGGACAGCAGGTGCTTATTATGTTGCAGATGTAACCAATCATTTCTGTATTTTCTTTATTTCAAATCCTAATTTCTTTACCAGTTTTAGCGTTTGCATTGCCATTTCGCGGTCGTAAAGTTTCTCGCTTTCGGGCAAGTTGCAGTAGGGCACCATGTCGGGAGTCTCTTTCCTTTGGTCGGTGCGCTCTGGGCCGTAAGTCCACCCTTGGTCGGTGCGTGCTTTTGCCCATATCTCGTGGGCATTCTCGGCAATGGCCTCTTGTAGCTCGGTGAGGTCGTCGTCGAGCGACACATCGTCGAGGCGGATTGGATATGGCTCGTAAACAAACTTGTCGGTGGTGTTAACCACCACAAGATAATTGTTCGACTTCGCCCACGCTTTCAAGAACGCCGCCAGACTGTAGGCAGTAAGTTCCTCGTCGGTGTAGGGGTTGAAAAGGATTATCTCATCTTTTTCGATTGAAACAGAACTGATGGCCACAGCATGGTTGGGCTGTGATGCGGCAGCACTTTCTGCTTCGGCACCGAGAAGGGCGTTGTCGATAACGGCTATAAGCTGGTTGCTCTTGTTCAGCAAATCATCGATGTCAGCAATCGTTGAGTCGTAGCGACGGCTGACCGATAGGTTGTTCTTTTCCAAGAGTCGGCCTATATTATATAGCGGCACGCCCTTGTCTTTCAGCCAACAATTACGATATGCCTCGTCTAAGAGCGTTTTGTGGGTGGTCTCAATGCCGAATTGATGGAGTATGAATTCCTCGCACTCTATGTCGCAAAGATAGGTTTCTTTTTGCGCCGCTGCCATGGCTGTCATGGGTACAGGCTTTGCCGCCACAGGCTCAAGTGCAGCCATATCCTCGTCCACTTCGCTTGCAATGCGGATAATCTCCTGCAAATCCTTGTCATGTTGTGCGGCTTTCAATACACGCATGGAGTCGTCTGCCGACGTGTTGCCGTCGAGGAATGCCGACAACAGTTCATCTGAAATAATAAGATGCTTATTGTTCATAATGCTTTTTGTCTTTAAGTGCTACTTCTGCGAGAGCCTGTATTGCTCTGCGCTTGATATTATAGAGGTTGTCGACGGTCACACACAGTCGCCGCGCCACCTCTTCCGGCGTCCGGTCGTCTATCATCAGCAGACGAATCACCAAGGCATAGCGTTGGTTTTTCATCTGACGTAGCAGGGTCTCCATGTCAATTCGTGCTTGTGAACTTTCTGTGCTCGAAAATTCACGCCCACTATTGATAAGAGGCTCTTGGCTTTCGTTATCTATCACTTTCGCCTTATTTTTTAGCTGTAGGCAATGCCTTATCGCTATGGTTTTAAGCCATTGATAAAGCGTGCTCTCAAACTTAAACGAGCGCAACTTCTTGGCATCGTTCTCCATAAGAAGAATATAGATTTCGCTGATCACCTCGTCGTAATCAACAATCTGCGTCCCAAACACTCGCCTGACGACACTAAGAAGCAGCGGGCGGCAGTCCTTGAAGAAGAATTGCGCCGTCACCTTAGGCTCACGAGCGATAAGGAAAGAAACTATTTCGCGGTCAGTCATATTATTAATTTTGCCGTAATGGTATATTAGGTATAGTTTGATTCAAACTACTTTCTTTGGCAAATTTAACACTTTTTGTACAAGCAATCAACTTTCTTTCGGAAGAAAATTTGTTTTCGGGAAATGAGGGGTTGGGAATAGGGGAATTTTGTAACTTTGTGGTGGTGATGCGGCAAATTAGCGACATATCGGCTACGGTTCGGCACTTTGGCGTGTATCTCACGGTGGAGAAGGGGCTTGCGCACAACACTGCCATGGCTTATGCCGACGATGTGGCGAAGTTGGTGGCGTACCTGCAAACCGAGGGTGTGGCGGTGGAGGATGTAACGCGCAGCGTGCTCGACAATTTCCTCTGCACGCTCCGCGATGTGGGCATCGGTCCGCGTTCGCAAGCGCGCATCATTTCGGGTGTCAAGAGTTTTTACAAATTCCTGAAAATGGAGGGCTATATCGACGACAACCCCGCCCGAATGATTGAGTCGCCAAAGATTGGAAGGCGGCTGCCTGAGGTGCTGACGGTGGAGGAAATCGACGCGATGATTGCGTGCATCGACATGAGCAAGGCTGAGGGGCAGCGCAACCGTGCCATCGTAGAGACGCTCTACGGTTGTGGCTTGCGAGTATCGGAGTTGGTGGGACTGCGCATCTCGCACCTGTATTTTGATGAGGAATACGTGGTGGTGGAAGGCAAGGGCAATAAGCAGCGACTGGTGCCGATTTCGCAGGAGGCATTGGAGCAAATCCGCCTCTATATGGAGCAAACGCGCGCCAATCAGGTGGCGAAGCGTGGGTGCGATGATATTCTGTTTTTGAACCGACGTGGCGGTGCGCTGTCGCGGGTGATGGTGTTCTACATCATCAAAGAATTGTGCCAGTTGGCAGGCATTCGCAAAACGGTGAGCCCCCACACGTTGCGCCATTCGTTTGCCACCCATCTGCTGGAGGGCGGTGCCAATTTGCGTGCCATTCAGCAAATGCTCGGCCACGAGAGCATCACCACCACCGAGATATATGTGCACATCGACCGCACTCGTCTGCGAGAGGAGATTCTGATGCACCACCCCCGAAACAACAGGAAAAAGTGAACACTGTATCTAAATTTTTGCTAACTTTGCCGTCGGAAAGAAAACGTAACTGCTTTATGAAACGATTAATTCTCACCATATTATCAATTTTTTCCATTGCTTTCGGCGGCATGGCAGAGGGCACGATGAAAACCCACGAACGCATTGCCGAAAACGGTTATCCTTTCTGGATTTACACGCCCGACGGCTACGACGGCACCAAGGCGCAACCGATTGTGGTGTTTCTGCACGGTCGCTCGCTGTGTGGTCGCAACCTTAACCAAGTGCTTCGCTACGGCACGCTCGACGCCATTAAAAAGGGTATGAACATGCCAGCGTTTGTGATTGCGCCGCAGAATCCGGGCGAGGCGTGGAAACCATCGAAACTGATGGACATCATTGAATGGATGGAGGCGAACTATAAGGTGGACGCCAACCGCATATATGTGCTGGGGATGAGCCTCGGTGGCTACGGCACGATGGACTTTGCCGGCACTTACCCCGATAAGATTGCGGCAGCAATGGCACTGTGTGGCGGTTGCTACCTGAAGGACCAGACCGGGCTGGGCGAACTCCCATTTTGGATTATTCACGGCACTGCCGACCGCGCTGTGGGCGTGAACGAGTCGAAAAAGGTGGTGGCAGGGCTTCAGGAGAAGCAACTCACCTCGCGTCTGCGTTTCGACTGGCTGCCCGGTGCATCGCATGGCGCACTCGCACGCGCCTTCTATCTGAAAGACACCTACGACTGGCTTTTCGCCCACTCGCTGCAAGACGAAGGACGCCCCGTGGAAGAATATATCAGCATCGACAACGCCATCCTAAAAATGGCATACAGCGAACTCCGTGAACTCCGCGCCCTCGTAGGCGAAGACGACTAATCCCTGCGCCTCACAATCTTACAGACTTCATAGCACCTAAAACGCCTTAAATGGATGTGTGTTTCGATTTTTTGGTTTTTTTTTCATTGAAATAGATAGGATTTTTCGGGGATAATTGTTAATTTTGCGAGAGTGGTTGCTGCGATTTTGTGGTGGTAATATTCGGATAATTAACTGATTAGGCTTTTAAAACTGGTACTTTACTATGAGAAAATCATTTATCCTCCACTAATCCCCCCCCACCCCCCCCCACACAAATCCCTCACAGGGTTGCTTTAGTGAGCGTAAAAAATCATACTTTCTAAAGCAATTCTGCGTAAGCATCTTAAAACAATATGTGGGTTAGCGGAGTAGGGTGTAGAGGAGGTAGGCGATGAAGATGAATAGAAGTAGGGAGGGGAGGCTGCATGTGCAGGAGCGCATTTTGGGCAGTTCGCCGTTGGCTTGGGCTTGGCGCATTCGTTCGAGCAGTTTTTTCTGCATCTGGTCGGTTTCGAATGTGCGTTTTGCGCCTCGTGGCAGGTCGCTGCTGTGGGGAATGAGGATTTCTCTTGGACCACCAGTAAATGGGGCCACCACGCCACGCTGTTCAAGTTCACGCATCAGTTCCGTTGCCTCTTTCTCGTCGATGCCAAAATAGTGCATCAGCATGGGCACAGTGATGGCATCGCAAGTGGAAATGTATTCCACGGCGTTGTCGTAGAGGGTGGGCTTTTCGTCGTCGTCGATGATGTTCTCTTCCGAGAATGGGGGAGGCAATTCGCTGTCGGGTTGGTCCACAGGTTCAAACGACTGTTCTGCTGTGGGCACATACAGGAAATCGCCATCGGCTTGCAGCACCGACTGACATTCGGGGCAGATAACCGAATTGCCCATCGCTGCGAGGGCTTGTTCCTCTACTGATATTTCGTTGCCACATTTCGGGCAGGTGAATTTCTTTATAGCCATAATGCTTACATTTTATCAAAAATTAGCCCCACAAGGGTGTAGAGCAGGAAAAATCCTGCCGTGATGCAGATGGTGGTGAGCACGCACCCTGCCTTTGACATGGGCTGGCGGGGCGAGGGCTGACTCGGTTTGCGCTTAGCCGTAGGGCGGGGTTTGGCTGGCGTGCGACTTGTGCGCGATGGCACAGGTGGAGGGGTGCTCTGCTTCGCTGTGGCAGCCTTTCGGGGGGCTGCTGTGGTGCGGCGTGCGGCAGGTTTCGGCGCGGAGGCTTTGGCTCTACGCTTGGGAATGGGTGGGGGCGTGTCGTCGCCGTCGTCATTGCTATTGGCATACGGCATTTGGAACGTGGTGAGGCACTTCGGGCAAACCACAGTTCCTTTCTGACGGCGCAGGTCGGCAACCGACACCTCATTCTCACGACCGCATTTAGGGCAATAGCACTTCATATCTTACAATGAGCGTAGTGTGTGTGATTACTCGTAGTGGATAGTGGCTTGCTGCACGATTTTCCACTGCCTACCCTCTTTCACGGCACGGCCAGGCGCGTCGGTGACGATGCGTGTTTTGCCGGCGGAAATCTGTATGTTGTGGCCAGTGCAGGCACGTGTGAGATTCTCGGTAGGCATCATCAGTGCCAACTGATGCACGCCGGCATCGTTGATTACGGCAAAGGTGCCTGTGGCGCCGTCGGCGGTAGTGAGCACGAAGATGCTGTTGCCTGGCTCAATGTGGGTGGAAGCCGCCAAAAACACGCCCTTATCGTCGGGGCGAGAGAGGAAAATCTTCGATGCGCCAGCCTTTTTCTCAGGCTTTGGCATGGCGGTGGATTGCCCCACAGTCACTTGGCGTGGTGCCACGCTTGCTCTTGCCGCCTGTTCACGCTCCTGCTCCACCATAGCGATACGCGTTTCGATTTGGCGCAGACTTTGTTCAAATTCCTCGTTGCGCTGCTTCAGCGCCGTTTTCAGGGCGGTAATCTCATTGTCCTTCTCCTGCTTCATTGCCTTGATTTTGGAGAAAGCCACCACCGACATCACAATGCCAGTGATGCCGCAAAGCGTGAGAACACCCATCACCAGCAGGTTTGGTCCGCTGTCGTCGGTAGAGGTGGCAGGCTGTGCCATTTCCTCGACTTGTGGTGTGGCGGCAGCGAGGCTGTCGGCGGTGTTGTCGGCATCGTTGATGCGGCTTTGCAGACTTTGCTCGGTGCTGGCAGAATCAAGGTCCACAGCATTCTGCGCCCAAATAGGCATCGCCGCAAGTAGCAGTATGATAGTAATCAGATGTTTCATAACGGTATGGATTATAAATTTTTCAGCAAATTGTAACGTATTACGCCAATGATAGGATAGAAGAAAGGCACATCTTCCACCACGGCACCCGGCTCGTAACGGCCTTGCAGATAACTGTTGATGCCGGCGATGAGATAGTTTGCCACATTCTCATCGACCACGGTCTTGAACGTGTTGAACACCTTGTTGTCAACGCCCAACTCGTCGCGTATCACAGCGTCGCAAAGTTCGATGAAGAACTGGTTGAACTGCTTCACCTCGTCCACAATCTTCTCGCGCACACCGAGGTCGTTCACCTTATCAATGGTGAGTTGTTCCTCGTCAATCATCGAGTAGCAATACTTCATGGCGTTCACGTTGCGTGGGCGCATCATGTCGATGAGCGTGCTCATTTCGGGCGATGTGTGGCTGTCGAGGCGTTGGTTTTCGAGGCGCACGCCGCCACGGCAGGTGATTTGCTTCGGGCAGTCGCGCTCCACCTTAATGCTGAACGGCTCAGAGTATTTCTCGCCAAACACACGCTCCAGAATGCTCTGGGTGATTTCGGTCACCAGTTCGCGGCTGCCCAGAATGTTGAGAATCTTCGAGCCTGTGCCGCTGAAGTAGATTTGCTTTGGCTTCACGAAATTGCGGTGCTTCATCGACGAGGCGATGTAGTAGATGAGCGCGCTGTAGAAGTACACAAACACCAGTTTACGCTGGTCATCGCCACGCAAGAGGGCGTTGTAACTGTAGAGGTTGCGGTCCATTGGAAGCAAACCACGCAGTTGCTCCACATTCTCGATAGAGAACAGAAAGGCGTTGATGTCTTCGCTTCGCTTGCCAGCCATGATGGTGTTCATGATGCTGTTGAGATAGGTGACATCGGGGTTGTGCTCCACCAACTTTCGGAAATATTCGGTGTAGTGCTGGAGCAGGGGATTGTTGTCGGCATCGTGTGGACTGAAAGCGTCGCCGAAGATGGCGTTGCCGGCGAACCGGAACGACGAGATAGCCACAGGCACCGTCTTTTGCTGGTCGGCGCTGGTTTGGTAAATCACCGTGTCGCTGGTGCCGCCACCGATGTCAACCGACACATAACTACTGCCAGCCACATCTGCGCCCTTGTAGTAGAACGCTGGGGCGATGGATTCGGGGTAAACATGCAAATTGCTGTCGATGTTGCCGCCGATGTAGGTGTTAAACAGTTCTTCCCACGCAGTTTCGAGGCGAGAACGGTCGGCACCGCCCATACTCACAGGGTAGAAATACACCAGACGCACCTTGTCGAGGTCGGCGTTTTCCAGCAGCGCCTTCGCCTTGATGAGCAATACGATTTCACGCAGGAATTCCTTCGAGAGCGTGTTGTCGCCCATCCATTTGAGGTTGGTGGCCACTTCGTAGCCGTCGAAATATTGGCGTTCGTAGAGGAACGGAATGTTGATGTCGCTGAAAAGGTTGGTGCCACCAGCCGCGCCACGGTTGTTAGCCAATGCGGTGCGCAGTGGGAAGCCGTAGATGTCGTCGATTTCACGAGGCAGGAACTCGATGCGCTGGAGCTGGTCGGCGATGAGCAGCGAATCCTTCTTCAGCAGCGATGCGATGAGCGTCTGCTCACGGTTGTCGCTGAAAGTGAGCGGCTGCGACTCCATGCCACGCTCTGCCCATTCCACATGGCTGTTGGTGGTGCCGAAGTCAACGGCGAAAATCAGTTCTTTCGCGCTTGGAGCGTAGGGTTTCCATAGCGGTACAATCACGCCTTGGAAAGTGCCCAACTCATTGTTCACCGAAGCCTCGATGTAGTCGAAATCGCCTTGCACATCGTAGTAGGTGGTGGCGTAACTCAGTCGGGTGCGAGGTTGCTCGGTCACCTTCGGCATTTCGCCGCTGCCTCCGTCGGAGAGGAAGCGCAGACTGCCGCCGCCGTTCATCACATAGGTGAACAGTTGCACCTTGTAGGCATCGGCACGGCCTGTGCGCACGAATGGGAAAATGCTGGTGCAGAGCTGCACGCCGCTGATGATGCGGCCCATGCCCATTTGCTCGCTAAACTGCCATGAGGCATCGTCGATGGGGATATAGGTGCGTGAAAGTTCAATGAAGCGTTTCTTGACAGGAATGCGCAGCGTCACCGTCACGCTTCCTGCACCGGTTTCCACAATGTCGATGAAATTGCGGCCAAGCACATGGCTCGAAAGGTCGGAAGCGTTGAAATATTTGAAGAACACGGGCTTCAACGGCAGTAGATAACTTGCGGTGCTGGCGTTAGCCGTGCGCTGGATATTGCCGTCGAAGTAGTGGTTTTCGTCGATTGTTCCGCCCAGGCGTATGATATTCTCGGTGAAGAAATCGTCGGTGGTGAGGAATGGGTAGAGAATGCTGGTGTCGGGCAGATGGCGCTCGTCAACAGGCACGCCGCCGGCAAACACCTGTGTGGCGCTGTCCCACTCACGGTTGATGTAGGTGTAGTGGTCCACCGAGCCGTTGAAATTGTTGCGAAGCACCAGCGGCAGCAATTCGCCATCGGCTTGCTTGCGTGTGGGGGCGATCACGAAGTCGCTGTTGGCGGCACTTGTGGTCACGTTCACCATCTTCTTGCGGTAGAGTGGCGCGCTGAGCACACTCACGGCACTTTCGCCAGCGAATGGGCTGAACTGCATGTCGAGCATCTGGCGCACCATAGGCTCGCGGTCGGCTTGCAGGGCGGTGGGGTTGGGGATAACCGCCAAGATGCGGTTGTAGAGTTCGGGCTTGTTGCGCTGAATCAGTGGTAGGTTGTTGACCATATACTGATACACATTGCCCAATGAGCGACGCAGGCTGGTGTAGGCGTTGAAGAGCAGGAACAGATGGTAGATAAACTCATCGTCGCGCTGCCAGAGGTCGCGCACCTGGCCGAAAAGTTTCACGTTAGGCTCCACATTCACCGATTCCACTACGCCCACATTGGGCGCAGCCATCGTAAATGAGCAGGGGCTGGTGCCGCCAATCACCTGATTGTTGAGCAAGAGTATATACCAGTCCTGAAGTTGTGCGAAGTTGTACACACGGTCGGCTTGCAGGAAGAGTTCGAGCGTTTCGCCGTAGAGGCGGTGCTCTGGCGAAGCCTTCAGTCGCTCCAGTTCGGCGGTCTTGTTCCAGCGCACGATATGGAGTTGGTCGCGGTGGTTTTCGTATTCGAAGAAGAGTTGCGCCACATCGAGGGCGTTGCTCACCATGATTTGCTCGCTGGCTATGCCCACCATGCCTTGTGGCGTGGGTTGCAGGTGCTCAAACGCATTTTTCACGAGGTCGAGTTGCGCAAATGGGCTTGGAATGGCTGTGCGAGGGTTGCGCGACAGTCCACCGTTCGGGTCTTTAATTTGGCGAATGTCGTCGTCGCTATATGGCTCCACTGCAATCCAGTCTTCCGAACTGGTCTTGGTGGTCTTGTTGTTGTATGAAAGAATCTTGCTCATGGTGCGTGTGAGGCTTAATTGATGTTTTCGTATTTTTCGTCAAGAATGTTGCCAGCCGCTTGGTTGAAGAGGTCGAGCAACTTGTATTCCACAGTGCGGTCGCTGTATTTTTTGTTGTCGCGGCTGAGTTTGTTCATTTCTGAGTTGAACGTGTTTTCGTCCACGCTCTTGCGTCCGAAGAAACCCTTTTTGGTCACCACGTTGTGGATGATGTTGGAAAGGTTGTTCTCGCCCACGTTGAACAGTTCCACATGGCGCAGATTCTGGTGCATCTCGGTGAGCCATTCGGTGTAGAAGTCGAAGAACTGGTCAACCAGCGTGCGGTAGAACTGCGTGGTGGTGAACTCGCTGCGGATTTTTGGCTCGTCTTGCGTGTAGCCCTGGCCGATGATGGCTTTCAGGGCGGTGCGCATGTAGATAAACAGCATGTGGAACTTCACCATTGGGCGATAGATGAGGTGGCGTGTCTCCTGTCCGAATGTGGTGAAATCCACATCGAGCAAGTCCTTGTCGAGACCGTACTCAAACGCCTTGGTGGGCAGGAATCCGCCCATGCCGTCGAGGAATTGCCTGTCGGCCATACCGGCGAATTTCAGCGCCGCCATCGCACCCACCATTTCCACCAAGTGGGCAGGGTTGTGCTGGTCGCGAATGTTGCCGGGGTCGTAGTCGTAGGGAATCGACGAGGTTTGGTCGCCAAGGTAGAAAATGGCGTTCACGTTACGGTCGGCGTCGCCGGTGAGCGTTTCGTTGTAATATTGAAGCGCGCTTTGCGTTTTCACCACGAAGTCGGCTTTGTCGATGCTCTTGCCCTGACTGTTGTTGAGGTTGAAGTAGGGCAGCACGGTGAGTCCGCCGATAGGGGCTTGGCGCAGGAAGTTCTTGTTGCTCACGTCGAGGTTTTGCGCTTGGCGAATGTTTTTCACCAAAATCGGGAAACCAGCCGCGCCTGTGCCGCCGAATATGCTGCTGATGAAGAAAATGCGGTCGCCCTCGCCAAACACGTTGGCAAACGCCTTAAATTCTTCGCTGTCCTTAATCATGTTGAGTGCCACCGAGCCGATGTTGGGCGATCCCACGAAACCGATGTTCATCTTGTTTTCCAACTGGTAGTCGGCAAATAGGAGCGACGTGAGTGCCTGGTTTGGCTCGTCCATGGTGTCGTAGCTGATAAACTGGCGGAACTTGGTCTGCCCCACAGCCTCCATGTTGAAGATGAAGGTGTCGTTGATGGTGGTGGCAGTCATGCCCATAATCGAGCGCAGGGTGCTGATTTTGGTGCCGAAAAATCCGTCGCCATTCACTTCGCGTCCGTAGATTTTTTCGCGAATGGTGCAGTATTCGGTGAGCATTTGCTCGGTGCGTTTGAGGTCTTCGTTGCTCTTGTGCGGGTCGATGATGATGGGCACCAGTTCCACGTTGGGGATTGGACGGCCGTCTTCGTCGAGCGGTTTCACACCGGCTGCCGAGAGCATGACGAGCGACTTCAGCACTCTGGAGCCTGTGCCGCCGATGGCGAAAATGAATAATCTCATATCTTGACTTTTATTGTGCTGTGATGATTCAGTTTATTGTGGGAATGGGGTGTGACGGCAGTTGGAGCTCCACCAGCGGATAGAATATGATGCCACCACATACAAAACTGCGGTGAAAATCATGTTCACGCCCTCGAACGACACCATTTCGGCGGCGTAGGAGTAGTTTTCGGAGTTGAAGATGCTGGAGTTCACGCAGTAGCACACAATGGGGGCGAGAATGCTCACGATGGCAAGGATGGAGAGCCAGTGCCACCAGCGCGCGAAGCGCACCGAGTTGATGGCGTAGTAAAAGATGGCGGCTGCGCCCCAAGCCATAGCTGCGCTGATGATGCCCACTATGCCGTAGATGCCGGTGTTGTACATGGCATCGCTGTAGCCCGGTGCTTGGTAGAGCCCTTCGTAAACTTCCACACGGAAAACCCAGAATAGCACTGTGGCCACGATGCCCGTGATGAGATAAATGCCTTTTTTGTCCATATCTTATTTTTCGAGTTTTATTGTCATTGAGGTGTAGTTGGCTTGTGATGCCGAGAATGCGTCGTAGATGCCACGGAGGAATCGCTCCAATCCGAAGGTGGTGTTGGCAAATCCTGCGGTGGATGCGCTTGAATCGTCGTCGCTGGTGGATTGCGCAATCCATGCAGGGAAGTCGTTGCGCAAGTTCACGTTGATTTCCTCCTTGGCGGTGTTCATCTTGCCGGTGAAGGTAATCACGTGCGTCATGCCGTCGAGGTATGTCTTGGTGTTGCCAGTGATGTCGGTGGGCATGATTTTCTCCACCTTCATGGTGAATCCGTTTTGCGACTGTATTGTGAAGTTTGATGGATTGCTCAGGAATGCCTCGTCTTTCTTCAGGCCGCCGAAGTTCACTGCCACGCTGAATGCGATGATGCCGGTTTCGCGGTCGGGCTCGCAGTTGGTGATGAGTCCCTTCTGGTCGCGGCTCTCACGGAAGCGGCCGGCGTTGTTTTTCCACACAGGCACGAGTTTGTAGTCGAGCGTGGTGTGGGCTTGGTTGAAGCGGTAGGTGTTCACCGTGCCTTGCAGGTTGAGGAAGTTGGTGAATCGGGCGTCTTTCGCCATGCGGTCGATGGTGGAAGCGTCGGCGATAATGATGGCGTAGAACGGGCGCAGCCCCTTGTAGTGGAATGAGTTGCCGTTGTAGGGGTAGTACTGGCCGTCGTAGTCGCCACGAAGTTGGTTCACGATTATGGATTTACCCTTGTATTTGGTGAAAATGGAGGTGGCAAGGCTGTTTTCCTCGTTGAAAATCTTGCTCACGCTCACGCCAGCGGTGTTTTTGGGCGAGTAGATGAGGTCGGTAATCAGCACCGCCACATTGCCGGGCTTCTGCGCTTGGAAAATCTTGTCGAAAATCACCTTGAAGTCGGTGTACGACGCATCGCCGATGCCTTTGGTGGAGGCGTAGATGTCGCGGTCTTGCAAAAACGATTCCACCGTGCCGCTGTAGGGGTAGATGTTGTCGTTCACGATGTTGATGCTCGCGTTCTCGCCGCCGGGGAAGAAGTTGATGAGGTCGTTCACCGCCTTTTTCAACTGGCCTGCCCCCGAAGTCTGGTCGTAGGGCACCATCGAGCCGCTGCGTTCGAAGTAGATGCTCAGCGACAGCGCGCGTTGACCGTAATTTTTGGTGTTCCAAGTCATTGGTGGGCGCAGACTTTGCCCCACCTCGTTGATCATCTCGTCGAGCGCGTCGGTGTTGATATTGCCGTCGGCATCAACGTAGGCGCTGTATTTTTCGGGATTGCCAGTGATGATGTCGCAGATGGCTTGATAGGTGGTTTCGGTGGTGTCACCCTTGATAAAAGCGTCTTTCACAGCCTTTTGCAAGGCATCTTTGCCACAACCTGAGAGCGCGATGGTGATGGCAAGCATCCCCATTACCAGCAGAGGAGTGAAACGAGAAAAAATCTTCATATCTTATATAAGTTCATTATTAACCAATTAACTAACAAAGATACCCACAATATTCCAATCCCCACCCCAACCACTGTTAAAAAATACTAACAAGTCAACGAGCCAACAGGTCAACGAGTCAACAAGTCAACAAGTCAACGGGTCAACGGGTCAACAGGTCGATGTTTATTGAGAAGTCAGAATTTCTGATGATTAGATTGCTCGTTTATGCGCAAGTGTCATGCACAGCCATTAGCTCTTTGCCAATAGCCTTGATTTCGTTTAGAATCATGTTTTCTCTTTCTTTTGATGGCTTTTTTGTGCCGTTGATGTACTGGGCCATCAAACTTTGGCTGATGCCTACACGGCGCGCAATGGCAGAGGCGTTCAACTCTGGGTGGGTGAGAAACACGCGCGAAATGCCTTGAGGTTCAGGGTCGTCGTATTCGAAACTTTCAAACGAAATGTCTTCGTCGAGGTCGTACCAGTGTATGCCCTCGTCGTCCATTTCGTAGTTGTTGCGTTGTTCATCGGTAGCGGCTTTTAGTCTCTTGTACCACAACAGAGACTGCCATACAGTTTCGCCTTTGTCGGTCAAACCGTATATGCGTCCATTGTCGAACCAAATTTTAGTCAGTACCATACCTATTCCTCCTCTTCGTTCATTGAATGACCGAAATATTCGTTCCATTTTGATATGGCGAGTTCTTTATTCTCTTCGAGAACCATCTCTGCGCATTTGATGTCTTTTGGCTTCAGTCCCTTGTTTTCAACAAGGACAATTTCTTCTGGCAGAATCTCGAATTTCGCTTTGCCATCGGCATTTTTTACATGCACATGAATGGGCTCGTGTTCACGCGAATAAAAGTAGAATCGCAATCCAAAAATTCTTAATATTTCAGGCACGTCAATAAATGTTTAGTTAATAATTGTACCACAAATATAGGTAATAAATCTATAACCTACAAATTTTTTAGAAAAAAGTCAACAGGTCAATGAGTCAACGAATTTTGGAGGTCGGACGAGTCTGATTGGGATCCGATAAGGAAGAGGCTGTTAAGGGGGGTAAAACACCGATTTAATCCATTAAAACCCAATTTACGCCAATTAAAAATTAATTTAAAAAATCGGTGTAAATAGGATAAAATGGATTAAATAGGTGTCTCCTTTCACCCACCCATGCCTTGTTACAGAAGCCGAAGCTATCGTCTTAATTTTCTCGCTACACTGGTTTCATGGCGGCGATGTGCTTGAGGAGGGCGAGGGCTTCGGTAACGGATTTCACGTTTTCGATGAGGAAACTGCAACGGTCGTTCACGTCGCGGAGTTTGCAGCGCAGCGGTTCGCTCTGCAAGTAAGCCAGGCAACGGCCGAAAGCGTTGGAATTGTAGTACGCCGCATTTTCCTTGCCCACGAAGTAGAGGTAAAGGTTGCCCTGCTTCAGTGCCACCTTCTCCACGCCCAAGGTGCGCGCTATGCGACGCATGGGCACGATGCGGATGAGTTCGGCGGCAATATCGGGAATAGGGCCGAAACGGTCGCGCATTCTCGCCTCAAATTCGTCTACCTCCTTGTCGGTCTCCATATTGTCGAGTTCGCGGTAAAGCGTGATGCGTTCGCTCTCTTGTGGCACGTAGGTAGGAGGAAAGAAAAGTTCGAGGTCGGTGTCGATGGTACAGTCGTTCACATATTCCACCTCGTGGCCAGAAATCTGCGATTCTTCCGTCTGCTGAGCCTCGAAAGTATCGGCAAATTCTTGCGTTTTCAGTTCAAGCACCGCTTCCTTCAAAATCTTCTGGTAGGTCTCGTAGCCGAGGTCGGCGATAAAGCCGCTTTGCTCCGCTCCGAGCAAGTTGCCAGCGCCACGAATATCGAGGTCCTGCATCGCAATCTGAATGCCGGAGCCCAAGTCGCTGAAACTCTCGATGGCATTCAGTCGGCGCATTGCCACAGGGGTGAGCGGACGCTCAGGCGGAATGGTGAGGTAGCAGAACGCCTTGCGGTGGCTGCGTCCCACACGCCCACGGAGTTGGTGCAAATCGCTCAAACCGTAGTTTTGGGCGTTGTTGATAATAATCGTGTTCACGTTCGGCATGTCGATGCCACTCTCGATGATGGTGGTGGCAAGCAGCACGTCGTAGTCGTGGTTGGTGAAGTCGATGATGCGTTTCTCCAGTTCTTCGGGGCTCATCTGACCGTGGCCCACCACCACACGCGCATCAGGCACGAGGCGGTGAATCATATTTTCGAGGATAGGCAACTGGTCGATGCGGTTGTTCACGAAAAACACCTGACCGTTGCGTGAGAGTTCGAAATTGATGGCTTCCTTCACGATGTCGTCGTCGAGCGGTTTCACCGAAGTGAGGATAGGGTAGCGGTTGGCTGGTGGCGTGGTGATGGCACTCAAGTCGCGCGCGCCCATCAGCGAGAACTGCAAGGTGCGAGGAATTGGGGTGGCACTCATCGTAAGGGTGTCGACGTTCGTTTTCATCTCCTTCAGTTTCTCCTTCACGCTCACGCCAAACTTCTGTTCCTCGTCCACAATCAGCAGTCCGAGGTCGCGAAATTTCACGGTTTTACCGATTAATTTGTGTGTTCCAATCAGAATGTCGATTTTTCCGTCGGCCAAGTCGGCAAGCAGTTGCTTCACCTCTTTTGGCTTGCGGGCGCGGGTGAGATAATCCACCCTCACAGGAAACTCCTTCAGGCGTTCGGTGAACGTGTTGTAGTGCTGGAATGCAAGCACCGTGGTAGGTACGAGCACCGCCACCTGTTTGCCGTCGGTCGCCGCTTTGAATGCCGCACGAATCGCCACTTCCGTTTTGCCGAATCCCACATCGCCGCACACCAGGCGGTCCATAGGGCGGTCGCGCTCCATGTCGGCCTTCACGGCTTGTGTGGCTTTGAGTTGGTCGGGGGTGTCTTCGTAGATAAACGACGCTTCGAGTTGCTGCTGTAAATATCCGTCGGGCGAATAGGCGAAACCCTTCGCCTCGCGGCGTTTTGCGTAGAGTTTTATCAAGTCGCGGGCAATGTCTTTGAGTTTGCTCTTGGTGCGGTTTTTTATTTTGTTCCAAGCACCACCGCCGAGTTTGCTCAACTTAGGTTCCACGCCCTCTTTGCCACGGTATTTCGAGAGTTTGTGCAGCGCGTGGATAGAGCAGAATATGATGTCGCCGTTCTGATAGATGAGTTTGATTACCTCCTGCAAAGTGCCGTTGGCACGGTTGCGCACCAGTCCGCCAAACTTGCCGATGCCGTGGTCTTCATGCACGATGTAGTCGCCCACCTCGATCTGGTTCAGTTCTTTCAGCGAGAGGGCGAGTTTGCCCGAACGAGCGCGGTCGCTCTTGAGATTATAGCGGTGGAATCGGTCGAAAATCTGGTGGTCGGTGAACACGCACATCTTCAACTCGTCGTCAACGAAGCCCTCGTGAATGGTGCTTTTTACCGGGGTGAACGGAATTTCGTCGTGGCGGTCGTCGAAAATCACACGCAGGCGCGCGGTCTGCTTTTCGCTGTCGCTGAGGATGTATAGTTTGTAACCCTTCGCAATGAAATCTTTAAACGAACTGCTGATGAGGTCGAAATTCTTATGGTAGATGCCTTGTGGGGTGAACGAGAAGGTGAGGCGTGCGTCGCAAGGGTCGGAGTTTTCGGCAGTGTGCCACTCCAGACGGCGAAAATCGCTAAAATCTGCGATGAAATCGGCGTAATCCACGATTTTCTCCATGGCGTGCGAATCGCATTCCTCGGCAATCATGGCACTCGACGAAAGGCTTTCCTCCGTCACTGCTTTCACTCTGCTGGTGAGCCAGTCGGCGCTGCGGCAAATCAGCCACGTCTCCTTCTGAATGAAGCCCAAAAGCGATGTTCCGCTGTTGGCTGCGTCGGCATTGTTGTTGAGAATGGAAATGCTGTTGAGGCGCTTGTCGCTCAACTGGGTTTCGACGTTGAATGTGCGAATACTGTCGATTTCATCGCCGAAAAAGTCGATACGGTAGGGCAGTTCGTTGCTGTAAGAAAACACATCGAGAATGGAACCACGAATCGAGAATTGCCCCGGCTCATACACATAGTCCACCATTTGGAAACCAAACTCACGGAGTTGTGCGCCTGTGGCTATCAAGTCCACCTCCGAGCCCACGGTGAGGGTGATGGTGGTGTGGTCGATGACCTCCTTTGCCGCCACCTTCTCGGCGAGTGCTTCGGGATAGGTGACCACGCATTGCAATTTGGGGTTGCCGTACCACTGGTTGAGCACTTCGGTGCGGAGAATTTCGCTCGGCGCGTCTATTTGCCCATATTTGATGTCGCGCTTGTAGCCCGACGGGAAAATCAGCGTGGAGTCTTCGCCATTGATTTGACAGATGTCGTTGTAGATGTAGCCGGCTTCGTCGAGGTCGTTGGCGATGATGAGGTAGGGCGCTTCGAGGCGTGGCAGCCGCGCAAACAGCATGGCGGCCGACGATCCAGCCAGCCCGTCAACCGACACCACACGGTTGCGCTTCGCCGTCAGCAGTTTTTTGACAGCGGCAATTCGCGCCTTGTTGTTGAAAATATCACATAATTCTCTTATTTCCATTTCTTTTTAAGAAATTAGAAGTTAGATATTAGAAATTAGAATTTTTCGGACCTATCAGACTTGTCAGACCTATCGGACTCATCGGACAAATTTTAAAAAAAATCTGTGAGATCTGTGAGATCTGTGTGAGGCAAGTGAGGCAAGTGCGATAGCCGTGAGATCCGTGAGAGACCTTCTATTTTCTAAGTATCTTTTTGTATTCGCCGGGCTTGTTGAACATTGCCACGGCTTCGTCCATTGCCTTGTGGAACTTCAGTTCGTTTTCACATTCGCCTGCGTCGTAGTAGTATCGCTTTACGATTTCGCTCGACAGTTGGCGGCTGATTTCCTTACGGTTGCGGTTGAGGTCGTGGTTGAGGTCGTGCTTCAGCATCTTTTCAAGTTTGTCGAACTCCGCTTTCACCGAGTCGGTCATATAACCCTCCGTTTCGGCAGTCTTGCGAAGGAGCGAAACGCCAGTCTCGCACAACTTGTCGTATTGGAACTTGTTGGGGTCGATAAACTTCTTGAAATCGTTGAAAATCTCGTCGGTGATTTCAAATTCGCCAGCAGGGGCGATGGTGGGGTGCTCGGCTGCGTATTTTGTGGCGTAGTCGAATGCCCACTGGTCGCGCACGATGTTGTAAACCAGTCGGTTCACTTCTGGGAAGGTGACTTTTATATCGGGAGTGATGCCACCGCCGTCGCGCACCTCACGGCCGTGAGCCGTGTGAAATACGTTGCACAGACTATCGGGCTTGTGCTTGAACGTGCCGTCGGGGTTGCGGTGGCTGTAGTCGATTTCCTGAATCAGACGGCCACTTGGAATGTAGTATTTGGCGATGGTGAGTTTGAGCAAACTGTTGAACGGTAGTGGTCGGGTGGTCTGCACCAGCCCCTTGCCGTAGGAACGACCGCCGATAATCACGGCGCGGTCGAGGTCTTGGAGTGCGCCAGCGGTGATTTCGCTTGCCGAGGCAGAACCGCCGTCGATGAGCACCGCCAGTGGCATGTCGGGCATGATGGGCTGCTCCGAGGTTTTATACACACGGTAATCCTTTGTGGTGCGGCCTTTTGTGGTCAGCACCTCGGTGCCTTTGGGTAGGAAGAATCCGAGAATTTTGATGGCCTCGTCCACCAGTCCGCCACCGTTGCCACACAGGTCGAGCACTACCGCCTTCACGGCAGGGTTGGCCTTAAATTCGAGCAACGCCTTCTTCACGCCCTCGGCAGAGTGTTCGTTGTAGGTGTTGAGCGCGATGTAGCCGATGTTGTCTTTCGTCACGCCGTAGTAGGTGACGGGGTTGAGTTTGATTTTCTCGCGGGTGAAGGTGAACGTCTTGATGCTGTCGGTGGTGTAGGGGCGCTTGATGGTCACCTTGATTTTGGTGTTGGCCTGACCTTTCAGGCGTTTGCTCACCTCGGCACTTTTCAGCGAAGCCACGCTGTCGCCGTCAATCATAATGATTTGGTCGCCGCATTTCAATCCGGCACGACCCTTGCAGTAGGGGCGGTCGGCTATGCCGGAGAGGGTTTCGGGTTCGGACGCTTTCTCCTCCACCGTCAGACCCTTTCTGGCGGCGTATTCCTTGGCAGCGGCGGAGCGCTCGGCTTCCTCCTGCTCCCGCTGCTTCTTCTGCATTTTCTTCTTGCTGGTGTTTTCGGTGATGCCGTCGGGATTCGCGGCGCGCTTCGCGGCGCGGATGCGCTCCTTTTCGGCGTTTTCCTCGGCGAGGGCGGCGGCCTTCTGGCGCTTGATCTCGTCTTCGGCGTCATAGATCTTGCGATAATGCTTCGTGAGGAAATAGTCCTGCGCGATGCCGAGAACGGACTGCGCGATCCAGTAGATCGACAGGCCGAGCGGCATGATATAGCCGAACACCACGGAGACGAGCGGCATCATGAAGGTCATGGCCTTGCCGGTCTGTGCGGCGGTAGCCGAGGCGTCGTCGCGATTGCCCTTGTCGTCGGTGATGACGGTGTCGTTCGTTTTCTGGCTGATGAACATGGACAGGTAGTTCAGTCCGCCGGAAACGATCGGGATCAGCAGACCGCCGATTTCGCTCCAGCTGCGCAGCTTCCAGAACTTATAGCTCGGCTGTTCGCCGAGGTTGATGCCGAGAAAATTCAGGTTGATGCTCTGCATTTTTTCGATCACATCCGCGCCGAGCGACGCAAACGCTTCGTCGGTGGCGTGGTTGATCGCGTAAATTTCCGCCTGATTGGCAAAGTTCGGTGCCACTTCCT
>OIXU01000051.1_pt1 | contig 35164 bp, 29 predicted proteins | sample 1587921 | NCBI WGS metagenome assembly OIXU01 (sample SAMN03283238) | human gut metagenome | biome: human-associated habitat; material: feces | host: Homo sapiens | place: Peru | collected 2012
GTCAAGTTGCCCCGATTCGTAATGAACCGGGTAAGGGATACTATGTCTCTACTTTTATCTTAAATGAAAGAGCCGTGCCCCGCCCTTGAGTTTAACCCAAATCCACACCCCGAAACATTAAATCCAACGTTGAACTATAGTTGTGTGCACGAGGGTAAATTGTTAAGGATTGTCAAAAATTAGATTTGGGGAGTCTGTCCGAAAACCTATGGGGATATTAAACAGCTAGTTTTGGTAAACTTTTATCTTTTTTGTTATAGTTGTTTAACTTTGTATATTCTTGAGACTCAATTATTTTGCTTATATTTGTAGTGAATAAATCACTAAGATATGGCATATAAAAAAGGTCAAGATAGACGTCAGAGGGTTCTTTTCCCTGATTGCATAGATGAGTATGTGGGGTCAGATGCCCCTGTACGCTTGTTCGATGCATTCGTTGACAGTCTCAAAATGGATGAGCTGGAATTTGTACGCAGCACTCCAGCAGAGACAGGCGCTCCTGGATATGACCCTCGTGATTTACTTAAACTCTATATTTACGGTTACTTCTATCAGGTACGCTCGTCTCGCAAACTTGCCCGTGAGTGCAAGTGTAATGTAGAGGTAATGTGGCTACTCAGCAAGCTAACTCCAGACTTTCGTACAATCTCTGATTTCCGTAAGGATAACAAGAAGGCTATTACTAAAGTATACAAGGAGTTCAACAAGTTCTGCATGGGGCTGAAGCTCTTCTCCAAGTCATACATCTCCATTGACGGAAGCAAGTTCAAGGCCGTGAACGCCAAGGACAGAAACCTGACTCTGAACAAGCTTGATGACCGAATCAGACGTCTTGACGAGCATATATCAATCTACATGGAAGAGCTTGACGCATACGACCAAGAGGAGGGGCGCAAGCTCTCAAAGGATGAGCTGCAACGTAAGCTTGACGTTTGCAAGGAGCGTAAGGGGCGTTACGAGGGCTATCGTGCCACTCTTGAGAAGAGTGGCGAAAGCCAAATTTCCCTAACCGACCCTGACTCCCGACTAATGAAAGGCAGCGAGGGGTTTTGTGTTGGCTATAATGTGCAGACATCCGTCGATGCAGGAAGCCACATGATATCAGGCTTCCAGGTGACGAACAGTCCTACAGACCATGGCCAGCTCACAAGCGTCGCATCTGAAGTGAAAGCCGACTACGGTGTAGACATACTTGAAACCACAGCAGACAAGGGGTATGAGAGCCCCGAAGACCATGCTGATGCATTGGCTAATGGTATCATACCCAATGTTATACGGCGTGATGGAGGATGCGCGGAACTTGTTCAGTTCAACTACAGCGAGGCTGCCATAACAAACGAGCAGAAGGCAAGCACAAAGCCCGAAGACCTGAAGGCTTGCCTTGAAGCGGGCGTTATACCAAAGGCATACAAGGGTGTCTTGACTGATGTCCGGACCGCAGAGGTCAAGGAATACGCATCTGATGTGGCTGATTCCGTAGTATTGCAGATGACACCTGAACAAATGCGCTCCAAGGCTCTTGAGGGATATTTTGTGAGGGATGCCGAACGCAATCTTGTCTATTGTCCCCAAGGAGAGACCCTGAGGCAGAAGTCAATCAAGAGAAACGGCATGATACGATACTGCAACAGGCTCGCATGCAAGAAATGCAAGTGTAAGTGTACCGTGCAGAAGTTCAAAGAGGCTGACTTCGGCAAGGACACCTTGATTAGAGCAACCGGATCTAAACGCAGGCAGCTTAGGGGGGAGGACGAAGGCAAGCCGAAACCTCCAGGAGCGAAGGCCGTAAAGAAAGTCGTCCGTTACGTCTTGCACCTCGATCAAAACAAGATGGACAATCGCAAGTGCCTCTCCGAGCACCCTTTTGGAACTATAAAGCGAGCATTGGGACAATACTACTTTTTATTGAAAGGCAAACTGAAAGTGGCAGCAGAGGTGGCCCTCTTTTGCCTATCTTACAACCTTCGTCGTGCAATATCCCTCAAAGGGGTGCCAGCACTTGTCTCCTCTCTTAGATAATTGCCTCCTCTCTTAGATAAATACCCATAGGGGATAATATTCTATCAAAAAACTTGCTCTATTATTACTCATATAGGCCTTTCTTAGCCTTTACGGCGAATTGCTTAACATAAACTGAAATTTTAAGATGAAAACTTATATCCCCTTAGATAGGCTTAAGCGGAGTCGCGATAGCGGTTATGCCCTCTATAATATGCACCCAACTGACGTTCTCGGACGGGCTGGGAGGGGGAGATTTGGAAGTGGGAAAAATTTTTGGTATATTTGGGGGTGTGAATTTATTGACTTTAAACGGGTTGAAAACTTATTAAAAACTTATGCGATTATGAAAAAATGGGTATTTCTGATGATGGCGGTGGTGGCGTGCTGTGTTTCTGCCGCTGAGTATGCCTACATGCCTCTGGTGCAAGAGGGCAAGGTATGGGTGTATAAGTCGAAGACAGGTGCGAACCTGTCGGACAGTATCTGCATGATGGAGTTTCGTGGCGACACGGTTATCAACGACACGACTTTTAAAAAGCTCTATTTCTACGACACAAAAACGCTGGCTTCGCCAAAATGGCCATTGGCTTACATGTGCGAGATTGACAAGAAGGTGTATGCTCGCCTCAACGATGTCATGTACTCGGTCGTTACCGACAGCCCTTACAATTCGTTTACGGTGGCGCACACCTACGAAACCACCACTTTGTTGTACGACTTCAACGACATTGCCTCGCAGCAGTTTATGGGGCTGCCTAATGGCATCACACCCACCATCACACGGGTGGAAATTGGTGGCTATCTGCGCAATATGGGTGTGTGGAAAGGTGACGACAAGAGAAACATTGAACTGATTGAGGGTATCGGTCCGAATTTCACCGGCATGACATTGCTTAAACCGAGCATTTTGGATAAATGGGTAAGTGGCAAATCCGACGTTGTGGGACTGAAATATGTGGCAGATGGCGAAGGTAATATCGTTTTCAAGGGTTGCGCCTATACGGCTGGTGGCGGCACGACCGGTGTGACGGAAATCTCAACCGCCAGCGTCTGCGACAGCAATGTTTACACCATTGATGGCAAAATAGTAAAAACCAATGCCAAAAACCTTGATGGACTTGGCAAAGGCATCTATATTTTCAAAGGGGAAAAGATGGAGGTGAAGTAAAGAGATTTTTCAGCATAATATGGGGATATGCCTTTGGGGTGTTTTTCGGGCGTAACGAGCAAGGTGGCAATGCTTTGCTACAACGCATCGGAAACATGCCGAAGGCATGTCCCTACGTTATGGCGTTATCTTTTTGGGGCTTCGTTATTCGGGGTCGTCGAGGCGGAAGATGGTGAAGTTTACTTTGCCGTAGATGCGGTGCTGATAGAAGTGGGGCAAGTGGCTGAAGTCGTAAGCCTTGCTGTGCTCAATCACGAAGATGGTGTCGGGTTTGAGCATTTGGGAGTTGAGCACCAGTTCGGGAATGGTGGCGAAGTCGGGCAAATCGTATGGTGGGTCGGCAAAGATGATGTCGAACTTCGTACCGCACGTTTCCACAAATTTCAGCGCATCGCCCTTCACCTGAATGAGGTTGGGGTCGTGGAGTTGCTCTTTCACCTTGCGAATGAAATTATATTGCGTAGCCGCCTTCTCCACGCTGGTCACTTGGGCGCAACCGCGTGAAAGCAGTTCGAAACTGATGGCACCAGTGCCCGAAAAGAGGTCGAGAGCAGTGAGTCCTTCAAAGTCCACCCAGTTGCCAAGCACATTGAAAATGTTTTCGCGCGCCATGTCGGTAGTGGGGCGAGCGGTGATGTTGGTAGGCACTTGAAAACGGCGACGGCCGTATTTTCCGCTGATTATTCGCATAGGGCTAAAAGAATGAGTTCGAGTGGCGCCTTCACAGCGTCTTGCCCAATGCGCAGGGCTGCCGCGGGGAAAATGGAAGGCATCACATAGTTAATGTATTTTCGGAGAGTGGGGATAGCGGCATCGCGAAGCGGCTTTCCACCAGTCACAAAAAGTTCGTTTTTATTGGCATCAAGTCCGAAACTCTGCCATGCGTTGAGCGCATAGTAGATGGCGTTGGCCGCATCGGTGCATGGGAAAGAGTTTGCCATCACCAAGGCACGGTCACGCACGATGAGCAGGTCGATGCGCTCGGGGTGCAGATTGAGATGCATACACGCCCCTGTGCGGTGCTCGTCTTGGTGCTTGAAATGCTCCATCAGTGGATAGAGGTGGTGCACCACAGGCGGCATATTGAAGGTGCGCTGCAAGAATCCGAGCAGTCCCTTCGGCATTTCGTAGGCAATATGCACACCGCAGCGTGGAAGCGCACAGAGGGCGAAATCGCCTTCCATATCGGGAAACATCGCCTCGAAGGCATCTTGCGCGTCGAGTTCGTCGGCGAACGCCTCCGGCAAAATCATGAAGTGCTGGCTTTCGACCATGATGCGCACTTTCTTGTAATCGTTGAGCAGCACGGGATTGTCGTAGATGGCATTTTCCGCAGCCTTCAGATAGCTGCCACAGCTGAGGTCGAGAGGCAATGTGCCCGTAATCAGCGAGTTTTCCTCGTCGATGTCGTGAAGCGTGTATTGCACTTCGCTGGGGCCAAACGCCAGTTGAAGCGTCCAGTATTCGGGGTGCTGTATGTCGATATTTGCTGTGGTGCTGGAAAGATTACTCATAGTTTCATAAAACAGTGCTTTTGCAAAATTAGCAAAATTCTCACTTATGTCAAAATCGGATTTTCGCACTTCTGCGTCAAAATTCTCATATCCAGCACAATTATCGCCAAGCGAAAATGCAAAGCGGCACGGCGCACCGCCACAGAGCGTGGAGTAAAAAAAAGATGGATATGCTTGGTAGTGTAGTGGGTTTGCTGTAATTTTGCATAGGATTTATCCGATATACAATCTATATATGATAGAACGACACGTGATTATCGACAATGTGGACCCCGTGGTTTTCTATGGGGTAAACAATTGCAACATACAACTTATCCGCAACCTCTTCCCAAAGTTGCGCATGGCGGCTCGTGGCAATGTGATTAAAGTGATTGGCGACGAGGAGGAAACGGCGCTCTTCGAGCAGAAAGTGAAAGAACTTGCCGACTTCTGCAACCACTACAATCAACTCAACGAGGAAGTGATCATCGACACCATCAAGGGCACTCCACCCAAGGAACTAAAGATGGACGATGCCATCATCTTCGGCGTGAACGGCAAGCCTATCAAGGCACGCACGCCCAATCAGCAGTTGCTGGTGAAAACCTTCACCGAAAACGACCTCACCTTCGCACTCGGTCCTGCCGGCACCGGTAAAACCTACCTGGCGGTGGCTATGGCGGTGCGCGCGCTGAAAAATCGCGAGGTGCGCAAAATCATCCTCTCACGCCCAGCCGTGGAAGCCGGCGAAAAACTCGGTTTCCTGCCCGGCGACATGAAGGACAAAATCGACCCCTATCTCCAGCCGCTTTACGATGCACTCGAAGACATGATTCCGAACGCCAAGTTGAAGGAATATATGGAAACGAAGGTGATTCAAATCGCCCCCTTGGCATTTATGCGTGGCCGCACGCTCAACGACGCCATCGTGGTGCTCGACGAGGCGCAAAACACCACCACGCACCAAATCAAGATGTTTCTCACACGCCTCGGCATGGGCAGCAAGATGATTGTGACAGGCGACGTGACGCAAATCGACTTGCCTCGCACCACCGCTTCGGGCTTGATTCAGGCACTGAAGATTTTGCGCAACGTGAAAGGCATCGGCAGGGTGGAATTTGAGAAAAAAGACATCGTGCGCCACCACTTGGTGCAGCGCATCGTGGAGGCTTACGAACACCACGACGAGGAAGAGCGAGCCACCCCACCCCAACAACAACAATGAAAACTTCTATTCAAAACATATAAAATATCAAATCAATGGCTAAAACTTTAGTTCGCACCGACTTCAACTTCGAAGGTCAAACAAATGTGTATCATGGTAAAGTGCGCGATGTTTACAGCATCGGCAACGACATTCTCGTGATGGTGGCAACCGACCGTATTTCGGCTTTCGACGTAATCCTTCCAAAGGGTATTCCCTCAAAAGGACAAGTTCTTAACCAGATAGCGGCATCGTTTCTCGATGCCACTGCCGACATCGTTCCTAACTGGAAACTCGCTACACCCGACCCAATGGTAACCGTGGGCAAGAAGTGCGAAGGGTTTGCCGTTGAAATGATTATCCGTGGTTACCTCACCGGTAGCGCATGGCGTGCCTACAAGGAAGGCTGCCGTGAAATTTGCGGCGTGAAGCTCCCCGACGGTATGCGCGAAAACGAGCGTTTCCCAGAGCCAATCATCACCCCAACCACCAAGGCTGCGGAAGGACACGATGAAGACATTTCTCGCGAAGAAATCATCGCCAGGGGCATCGTGAGCAAAGAGGACTACGAGCAGGTGGAGAAATACACCCGCGCCCTGTTTGCACGCGGCACCGAAATAGCAGCAAGCAAGGGTCTTATCCTCGTCGACACAAAGTATGAGTTTGGCAAGGCCGATGGCAAGGTGATTTTGATGGACGAAATCCACACCCCCGACAGCAGCCGCTACTTCTATGCCGATGGCTATCAGGAAAAATTCGAGAAAGGCGAGCCACAGAAGCAGTTGAGCAAGGAATTTGTGCGTCAATGGCTTATCGAAAACGGATTCATGGGCAAGGAAGGTCAGCAAGTGCCTGAAATGACCGATGAATACTGCGAAACCGTATCGCAACGCTACATCGAGCTCTACGAAGACATCACTGGCAAAAAGTTCGTGCCTTGCGCCGACGAAGACCTCGCCGCCCGCATCGAAAAGAACGTGAACGAATATCTCAAGACACTGTAATTTTCTTCAGAAGATTTTTTCGGAAGATTTTTTTCAGAAGATTTTTTTCAGAAGATTTTTTCAGAAGTTAAGGAGTTAAGAAGTTAAAGAAGTTAAGACAATTGCTTCGGCTCTGGGGCTGTTTTTTTTCGGACCCATCGGACCTCGTCAGACCTGTCGGACCTGTCCGAACCGTCCGACTCCCCCCCCAAAAAAAACTCGTAGACCCGTAGACCTGTTGACTCGTAGACACCAAAAAAGACGTGAATAAAGTAGAACAAATAAAGCCCTATAGCGAAGCCGACGGCAAGACCGAGCAGGTGCAAGCCATGTTCGACTCCATTGCCCCAGCCTACGACTTCATGAACCGCGCCATGACGCTTGGCATCGACAAGTGGTGGCGCAAGGTGGCGCGCAAGAAAGTGGCTACCGTAGCCCCCAAGCGTCTGCTCGACGTGGCTACCGGCACTGGCGACTTTGCCATTCAACTCCACAACCACCTGCACTGCACCGTGAAGGGCATCGACTTGAGCAACGGTATGCTGGAGGTGGCGCGCAAGAAGGTGGCCGATAAGGGACTTCAAGAGCAAATCACCTTCGAGCAAGGCGACTGCCTGAAGATGCGCTTCAGCAGCGAGAGTTTCGATGCCGTGACCGTGGCTTTCGGTGTGCGCAATTTCGAGCACATCGACCGTGGGTACGAGGAAATGTACCGCGTAATCAGGCCTGGCGGCATGCTTTGCGTGCTGGAACTGTCCACACCGCAAAACCGCTTCATTCGCTTCTTCTACGACCTCTACGCCATGCACATCATTCCGTTTGTGGGTTCGCTGAAAAGTGGCGACAAAAGCGCCTACCGCTACCTGCCCGAAAGCATCGCAGCCGTGCCGCAAGGCGAGCAAATGCTCGAAATCATGCGTTCGGCAGGTTTCAAGCACTGCAAGGTGCACCGCCTCACCCTCGGTGTGTGCAGCATCTACACCGGCATCAAATTATAGCATTACGAAAAAATCCGCTATATCGTTCCCCAAAAGGCAAATTCAAGCCCTTTGGGGAATTTTTATTTAAAATATGTGTTGCTCGTATCGCTAAAATGATTACTTTTGTGATAAGAATTATCAAACATACAATTATAGGTTAATTAATTATGGGAGCAATTAAAACTATCGGCATTCTCACTTCAGGAGGCGACGCTCCAGGTATGAATGCCGCAATTCGTTCAGTCACTCGTTCGGCAATTTACAACGGATTCAATGTGAAAGGCATTTACCGTGGCTACAAGGGACTTATCGACGACGAAATTGTAGATTTCAAAACTCAAAACGTATCAAATATTATCCAACAGGGTGGCACTATCCTGAAAACTGCACGATGCAAGGAATTTACCACCGAGGAAGGTCGCGCCCGCGCTTTCGACGTGATTAAGAAGCACGGCATCGATGCATTGGTGGTGATTGGTGGCGACGGTTCGCTCACTGGTGCACGCCAGTTTGCCAGTGAGTTCGACTTCCCTATCATCGGCTTGCCAGGCACTATCGACAACGACCTCTACGGCACCGACCACACCATCGGCTACGACACCGCCCTCAACACCATCATGTGGTGTGTGGACCGTATTCGCGACACTGCCACCTCGCACGAGCGTCTGTTCTTCATTGAAGTGATGGGCCGCAACGCTGGCTTCCTTGCCCTCAACGGTGCAATCGCCTCCGGTGCCGAGGCTGCCATCATTCCAGAAATCTCCACCGAGGTCGACCAGTTGGCTGAACTGATTCAAAACGGTTTCCGCAAGAGCAAAAACTCATCAATCGTGCTCGTGGCAGAAAGCCCCGTGACCGGTGGCGCAATGGGACTGGCAGAGCGTGTGCGCAAGGAGTTCCCTGAATACGATGTGCGTGTCACCATTCTCGGTCACCTCCAGCGTGGTGGTTCGCCCACAGCGCAAGACCGCATTCTCGCATCACGCATGGGTGCGGCGGCAGTAGATGCGCTGCTCGAAGGCCAACGCAATGTGATGATTGGCGACGACAATGAGGAGATTGTGTATGTTCCATTCAGCAAGGCTATCAAAAACAACAAGCCTATCGACCGCGAACTGCTCAACACACTCCGCCGCCTTTCTATCTAACCCACCGCCGACAGATTACGAAAGAAAATAATCATTCATCATCATATCACTCAACTGGTCGGAGGAGCGACACCACATTTCGCACCCGACCAGGTGAGTGATTTAACCAACAAATAGTATTATGAAATACAATTTTAAAGAAAAACAAGCCATTGTATCGGTAGTCATGGCAATGGCACAAGCCGATGGCGTAATCGACCCTAACGAACTCGCATATTTTGAACAGTTGCAAGAGTTGCTCCGCATCTCCGATGAAGAGTTGTGCGACGTGACTGCCACCATCGACAACGACTTCTCGCTCTTAGGGCTTATCGTGCTCTCGAAAATGGAAAATCAGAAGAAAGCCGATGTGAAGAAGATGCTGCTGCAAATGATGACCAGCGATTGTGACCTCAATGAGAAGGAACTCACGCTCTTCAACTTTGTTTGCCGTGTCACTGGCATGGACGCAGCCACCGACAGCCTTCTCGGCAGTGGCGAACTCGACTACGACCCTACACGCATCCTCACAGCCGACGCTATCAAGAAAATCAAAAGCGCAGAAAAACACCTGCTCGGTGAAGGGAAAAAATAACACACTCACTTTTAACATACACCCCCATATACAAATCAAACAACAAAACTAAATGAAATGAAAGCGAATCGACGACTGTTAACTATGATTTTGGCAAGTGCCTTGACCTTCGGCATCGCTAATGCTAAAAACGACGAATATAAGCACGACAACTGCTACAACTATATGCGTGGCTTGGAAGCCGTGCAGAACGAAGACAACGACGAAGCCATCAAGTATCTGAAGGCAGAAGTGGAACAGCACCCCAACTGCGACCGTGCATACCAGCAGTTGGCTGTAATCTACGGCAATCAAGGGGAGAATGGTGATGCGCTCACTTGCATCGACCTCGCCATCAAGCACTGCCCCAAAAAGGACACTTATAACCAATCATACAACCATTATGTGAAAGCAAAAATCATAGAGAATCTTGGTGATATTGAAAATGCCGAGGCAGAATACAATAAGTCGATTAAACTCGATCCGGAAAATTATGATCGCTATGTATCAAGAGGTGATTTCTACTACAACCGACAGCTGTTTGAGACAGCTGCTGCCGACTATAAGAAGGCTACTGAGCTACAACCCGGATTGGCTATAAGCTTCACCCGCATGGGAATGTGTATGGAGGCTTTGGATAGAATACAAGAGGCATACGACTGCTACGACTACGCCTTGAAACTGTCGCCTGGCGACAACACCGTTATCGCCTACAAAGGTGATGCCCTACTCAAACTCAAAAAATACAACGATGCGATCAACTGCTACATTGAAGCCATCAGCGGTGACAACGACAATGAAGCCGCCCTCAATGGCTTGGCAAGTGCCATTGAAGAAGCGCCCGATGCTCTAATTGCCAAGTTGAGAGCGCAACGCCTCAAAAACCCGAAAGAAGAAATATGGACAGTGATTTTGGCCACCACTCTGAAAATCAAGCAAGAGTATGATGAGGCCATCGATCTGTTTAAAGAACTACAGAAAGACGACCAAAGCACCGACTATTATTCTTCGATTGCAGAATGCTACCAATTGGCGGGCAACTATCCTCTGGCAATCAAATACATTGAGAAGGCGATTGAAAACGAGCCCGAAAACTACCAACATGTGTTCAACAAGGCTAACTACCTCTACAAAATGGGGCAATACGATAAAGCCATCGAGGCAGCGAATATGTGCATTGAGGAATACCCTGACAAAGGTGCTTTCTATGCTTTCAGAAGTATGCTCCAAATGGGCAAAAAGGACTACGAAAAGGCGTATGCCGACGTAAACACAGCCATCAACTTGGGCGAAGACGACACCGACAGCCGTTTTCTCAGAGCAAGAGCCCTGCTTTTCTTGGGCAGAAACGACGAGGCGATGACTGACTTGAATGTGGTGCTTGCCGACACCGCCGACGCTTACCACCACGCGTTTGCCGAGTTTTTCATGGGCAATAAGGAAGCAGCGCTTCAGCAGTTCGACACATCGGCGAACAAAAGTTCCGACGATACATATAAGCTCTACAACCAGGCGTGCGCCTACGCTTTGATGAACGAAAAAGACAAGGCGCTGAAACTGCTTGAGCAATGTTTTGAAACTGGCTTCTACGCTTTCACCCAGGCGAGAAACGATGTGGACTTCGACAACATTCGCGAAACGCCCGAATTTAATGCGCTAATCACCAAATACGAGGAGCGACTACAAAAAAAGTTGGAGAGTATGAAAGATGATGACGATGCCGACCAATACGAGGAAGTGACCTGTGAGGTGCCTTACACCAAGAAAGGCGGCATCACACAGGTGAAGTGCGAAGTGAATGGACTGCCACTCCACTTCATCTTCGACACGGGCGCATCTACCATCTCCATCAGTTCGATAGAGGCGCTGTTTATGCTCAAAAACGAATATCTCAGCGAAAAAGACATCGTGGGTTCGTCGTACTACTCCGACGCTAACGGCGAAATCAGCGAAGGCACCGTCATCAACCTCAAAGAGGTGAAAATTGGCGACGCCATTATCCACAACGTGCGAGCATCGGTGGTGCACAACCAGAAGGCTCCGCTGTTGCTGGGACAAAGCGCATTCCAAAAGTTCGGCAAAATGGAAATCGACAACGATAAGAAAGCCGTGACCATCACTTACAAAAAGAAGAAATAAACTATTACTCTTTATATGAAACGCTTAACACTTATTTTAGCAATCTTTGCTTCATTCACTGCGGCATTTGCCCAAAAGCACATCACCGACTCGCTGATGATCAACGGACAAATGCGCACCTACACTATGTTTCTGCCTGAGGGCATTCAGAAAGATGCCCCACTGGTGGTGTTTATGCACGGCTACAGCAAGAAGAAGGTGAAAAACTTCGACCGCTTCGGCCTCGACCCTGTGGCTGCACGCGAGAAATTCGCCGTGTGCTACATTCATGGTCTGCCCGACAGCACCAACCACTACGGCTACTACGTGGGCTACCCACCACAAGCCTCGATGCAGAAGCACGAAACCAGCGACATCTGCAAAATCACCGAAGTAGTGCAAGAACGCTACCAACTGAGCAAAGTGAACGCTTTCGCCACAGGCATGAGCAATGGCGGCGACATGTGCTACCTCATGGCTTACGAGGGACAGACCACATTCCGCGCACTTGCACCAGTGGCAGGCATCACCCTCAACTGGATTTATCAAAAATACGAAGCACCCCACCCCATTTCCATCTACGAGATTCACGGCACCGCCGACAAAACGTCGAGCTGGTATGGCGACATGGAAAACAAAGGCGGCTGGGGAGCGTATCTGCCGCTGAAAATATCCATCGGCTACTGGGTGGCACGCAACCGTTGCACCAACATTGAGCCCACTGACACCATTCCCAGCAAAGACCCATCAAGCACCCACTACATCGTGCAGCACCGCTTTACAGGTGGCACCGACGGCACCGAAGTATGGGTAGATGAAGTGGTGGGAGCCCCCCACACCTGGCACGCCAAGGACATGAACACCGCCGAAGCCATCTGGGCATTCTTCCGCCGCCACCTCAAATAATCCTCCCCCAAAAAAATAAACACAAAACACCATCAAAGGGACGGTTCTTCTGATGGTGTTTAGCTACCATGTCATACGCTTTAGGTGGGTGAAAAGCTGTGCTTTTTGCCAAAAGCAAGCCGATTTTTATTTCAGTCCACACTTTCTATTTTTTGTTTGTACATAGCAACACAAAATTAGTTAATCTTGGGGAGACTTCGGTCTCCTTTTTTTGTATTGCCAATCTTTTGCCTGCGATTCCTGGAAAACAGGGACGCTCATGGGGGCTTTGCGCCCCCGCCGCTTGGCTTCCCCCACAGTGTTTTTCATAGTCTTTTAACTATGATTTTTTCGCACTTCGTTTTGGATTCTACAGATAAACCGCTATGTTTCCAGCGTTTTAATCCTCTTTTCTGATAAACAAAGCGATAGATTCAAAGATTAGTGTTATATTTGCATTATAAATCAAAGTATTGTAATTAACAGGCAAATCAAGACGTATGGAATCTCAAAAAATCAATAGATTAAAAGTTGTGTTAGTTGAGAATGGTAAAACCGGGAAATGGTTGGCAGAACAGGTCGGTAAGAATGAAGCAACGGTTTCACGATGGTGTTCCAACAAAATGCAACCCTCCCTTGATATGCTTGTGAAAATTGCAGCACTTTTGAATGTTGACCCTCGCCAACTTATCAATGGCGGTAATAATGAATGATTATGGCATATTCCAATTTAATCAGAGAAGAAGAATTGAAAAATAAAATAGCATCAGATTTCTTTTCTTCTTATGACACTACTCAAATATTGGGTGATGTGGATTTTTGTGTCGCTTTACCGGCAGAAAACGGCTCAACAGAAACGCAGTATTTTCTTTGGGCAGAAGCAAAAAAAGGGAATAGGTCTATTTTAGAAGAATCAATAACACAGTTAATATTAACAATAGGAAAAGCTCGTACTTTTGAAAAACATCTACCTCCTGCATTTATTGGTGCCTTTGATACGTCAAAAATAGGATTTATTCCATATAATTCCATTCACGAAGTCTTTTATATGAACGACTTCAATTGGAATGTCACACCATCAGATCATACGACAAAAGAATTTCAGATAGTTCTCGATTTTGTTAAAAAATCGCTTGCCGACAATATGCTTTTTTTTGAATTTGACAATGACAAAAAAGAATTGCTCAAATTCATTAAGGCTAATTTCAAGGTCGGTAAAAAAAGAATATCGCGAGTAAACATCAGTAAGAATAATTTTGTCGTTATCTATCAGAAATGGCTAAAAGAAGTTAGGCCTACCATAGTCGTAGATTGGGATGCTGCTAAAAATGAAGGCGTGTTTGATTCGGACTTCTATCTCGCAGACTTGCTTTCAAAAGATAATTCTTCCATTAAGGAGAAATTACAGGTTTTACTAGAAAAAACTCATTATACCCTCGGAAGAAAGAAGAATGAATTAGGGCTTTTTACATCAAGCCGTGCTGATTTTAATGATAATCAAAAAGCACATAAAAAATTCTGGAACAGATATGAACGACCTCCGAAAAAAGAGTATTGGGACTATATCATCAACAGAAAAGACCTACTTGTACCACAAGACATTCGGGAACGGCAAGGTTCATTTTTTACACCACAAAGATGGGTAGAACTATCCCAACAATATCTTGCTGAGGAACTTGGAGAAGATTGGCAAGACCAATATTATGTATGGGATTGCGCAGCCGGTACCGGGAATCTTCTGAATGGATTGACAAACAAATACCGAATATGGGCATCTACTTTGAATCAAGCAGATGTTGATGTGATGCATGAGCGAATAGGAAATGGAGCAAACTTGCTTCATAGCCATGTATTCCAATTCGATTTTCTTAACGATTCATTTGACAAACTCCCGGAGGGACTCCGAGAAATCATAAACGATGCTGAACGTAGGAAGAAACTTGTAATTTACATAAATCCTCCTTATGCAGAAGGAGACAATCGCTCTGGAGAAGGGAGAAGCGGTGTTGCAGAAAGTGTCATAAAATTAAAATATGGTGCTGAAATGGGCTATGCAAAGAGAGAAATGTTTATTCAGTTCATGACTCGAATTTACAAAGAAATCCCATCATCGGTGCTTGCAAATTTTTCAACTTTGAAAAATTTGCAAGCACCGAAATTCCGCGATTTCCGGTTGTTTTTCCGAGCGAAGCTCGGTCGAAATTTTTTAGTTCCTGCAAACACTTTTGATAACGTGACAGGAGATTTCCCTATCGGCTTTTTTATATATAATCTTGGGGAAAATGAAGTGTTCACCGAAACCCAATCAGATGTTTATACAGCTGATGGTATTTTTTTATGTAAAAAAACCATTTTATCTTACGACAACTATAAGGTTATCAACGATTGGACTCAGACTTTCATAGACAAGCCCATAGAATCCTCTAAATGCTCAAAATATTCTATCGGGACAATTATTGGAGTTGGGAATGATTTTCAGAATCAACGTACCGTGAGAATAGAAAATCCGTGGAGACCTTGGAATCACCAATATCAGTGGCAAATTACAGCGAATAATCTATTCGCTTCATGCATATACCTTGTTGTAAGGACTATTATATCTGCTGATTGGTTAAATGACAGAGACCAATTTTTGTCACCAACAAATAATTGGGAAGAAGATAGGGAGTTTCAAAATGACTGTTTGATATATACTATTTTTCATACCAATATTAAAAGTTCTGAAACTATAAATCATTGGATTCCTTTCCATGAAAAAGAAGTAGATGCTCATGACAGCTATAAAAGCCATTTTATGCTTGACTTTATTTCCGGCAAAGAACGTCCGAGAAAAGAAGCTGATTTGTTTTCAGGTGCAGAGGACGCATCTCTTCCCTTGGTATTCTCTGCAGAAGCGGAAGCAGTATTAAATGCAGGACGTGAACTTTGGCGTTATTATCATTCACAACCAGACTCCAACCCCAATGCATCGCTATATGACATCAAACTGTATTTTCAAGGTACAAAAGTTACCAAAAACGGCAAAGTACAGATGAAAACCTGTAGCGATGATGAAAAGTATACGGGACTGATTCAAAATCTTCGTGAGAAATTGCGTACCTTGGCTTCAAAAATTGAACCTAAAATATATGAATACGGTTTCCTAAAACGCTAAAAACAACTTAAACTTATGAATCAAACAGAATTAACAATAAGAATAAATCGAAAAGAATCATTTATCATTGCTAATGATGGACAGTTTTTAGGGAAACTATCATTAAATATATATGATGTTGATTCTATTCTTAATAAATATGGCAGATATGGTAATCCTTATTCGCCAACTTCTATTATGAATAAATACTCTACATATGGTAGTCCGTATTCTTCTCTTAGTCCTTTTAACCAATATACAAATACACCGCCAATCATATTTCTACATGGAGATCGAGTAGGATACCTTTCCGTTAATCAGTATATCGCAGGTGCTGTTAACCCTTATGAAATTGAAGGTTGGATGAAATATAATGCTCTATATTACTAATCATGGAACTAATCGAATATGTCAAACTTGCAACAGCTTTTATTGTTTCAATTGGAGGAACAAGCGTTGTTGTCATAGGTCTAGCAAAATGGTTTGGCGATTTCCTTTCTAAACGGTTGCTTGACTCATATAATAATAAACATGAACAAGAACTTGAGGGCATTAAAAATAAATATGCGAAAGAATTAGAAGAAACGAAAAGCAATATAGAAAAAGCTAAAATGCAATATGCAAGGTATTCAGAGAAACAATTTGAATCATATAACAGTTTATGGAAAATCTTATTGTATACCAAGAGGCAGGCAGATATGCTATGGGAAAAATTGGAACCATCACAAATTCCTGCATTTAGCGAACAAATTAGACTCACAAAAGATGCAATCAATGATAACCTACTATTGATTGAAGATGAACACTATGTAAAACTTATTTTACTAATTGAGAAATTTGAACAACTACAATTTGGAAAAGTAAAACTGGTTGATGTCAGAGGATATTCAAATGAAAATGAAGGGATATCCATAGAGGAAACACGTACTACAATAAACGAAAACAAAACGACTAAAGATAACTATGACAAACTTATTCTTGATATTGGAAAATCATTTAGAACCCAATTAAAAGGATAAATAAAACATTGGTTAGTATACCTTACTAATATGACAATTGACGATATAAAGAACCTTGTATCAGCCGATGAGTCGCGGACTCTGGAACTGAAGAAGACCACCGGGGAATTGAAAGACGGTATGCACTCGGCATGTGCATTCTTGAACACAGAGGGCGGTTGGCTGATTTTCGGTGTTGCACCGAAATCGCTGAAGATAATTGGGCAGGAAGTGACTGACAAGACTCAGCAGGAGATTGCTCAGGCTTTGGCTGGATTGGAACCTGCGGTAGATGTGCGAGTGGCGTATGTTGATGTGCCGGAACATCCGGGCTACCAAGTTATAGCCATGCACTTTGACGGTTGGGTATGGGGTGAACGTCCGCATACATTCCACGGTTGTCCGTATTACAAAGTCGAAAGCACAACGAAGGTCATGCCGCAGGATATGTACGATGAGCGTATTCGCGCCCACCAGCCACAGATGTATGCGTGGGAACGACTGGCAGCTGATGGTGTGACGTTGGCAGACCTTGATGAGAACCTGATTCGTAATTGCATCCGCCGAGGTATTGACGGCGGACGTATTCCCGAAACAGCGTTGTATGAGCCGACCGGGAATATTCTTTCAAAATGGAAGTTGCTTAAAAATGGAGTTCCAACCAATGGCGCGGTATTGCTTTTTTCCAACAACATTGACGAGTATCCACAATTTACTTTGAGGATGGCGCGGTTTGTGGGTACGAATAAAAATATGTTTCGTGACAACCAGCGAGCCGAAGGGAATTTCTTCAAATTATTGGATGCCGGAGTTGCATTCTGCTTCAAGCATCTATCTCTTAGCGGCAGGATTACAAACCATAGTCTTGAACGTGAAGAACATCTTGAAGTACCTTATCATGCGTTAAGGGAGGCTCTTATCAATGCTCTTTGCCATCGTCATTGGGAAAGGTATAATCTGACTATCAGCCTTGCCATTTATGATGACCGTATCGAGATTGCAAGTCCTGGCACCTTCCCTCCACAGATAACTGCCGAAAATATCAAAGAACCTCACGAGTCATATCCTCATAATTTGAAAGTGGCAGAAGCTCTCTATCGGATGACTTATTTGGAAAATTGGGGTAGTGGAGCAAGGCGCATTATAGATGCCTGTAAAGCCCAAGGTGTGGAAACACCTACATGGTGTTCTGATGGTGGTTTTGTAACTATCACTTTCAAGCGACCTGCTTTCAATCCCGACATATTAAAGGCAGACAAGGAGGACAAGTACCCCCCAAGTACCCCCCAAGTACCCCCTAAGCACCCCCTAAGTACCCCACAAGTGGAATTACTCATTCAGAAAATGAGCGATTCTTATATGTCTATGAGGGATATGGCAGATGTATGTGCTATCAAAGACTTAAAGTATTTCCGTGAAAGCTATATCACTCCTGCATTAGAAGAAGGATTGATAGAACGACTTCACCCTAACCAACCGAAGCATCCGAAACAGCAATATAGGTTGACAGAAGCGGCTAAAAAATGGCTGACGGGGAAGAACCAATAAAATCATTGACATATAACCGCATCGGAATGACTGTCCCTTTCCGATGTGGTTTTTCATTGGTCCGATATATGTTTGACTGTATCAGCGAATTGACGGCATAAGCTACCGTTTCGAGCCACAGCACCACAGGTCTGAAAGGCTTCCCGACTTCGGAGGGTAAGCCCGCCCCTTGCAAGGGCAAGGCGTTTTCGGTGTTACTCAAAATATTTTCCACCAAATTTCCATCACCACTACTAAAATATACATTTTTACGCAAATTTCACATACGCGTATCTTCTTATCATTCTGTCGTTTATATCCTATTACCATCAAAAGAACCGTCCCTTTGATGGTGTGATGGTAGGGATTTTTGGAGAAATAGCAGTAACTTTGCCGCCGGAAATTAAAAATAGACAAAAATTTGTTAGCGGAATGAAGAACATGACATTGGGAAATTGGTTGTCGCTACTCGGACTGACCTTTGCTACTTTTATCTTCAACACATCAGAGTTTGTGCCTATTGGCTTGCTCACCGACATTAAAGACGACTTCGGGCTGACCGAGGCATCGGTAGGTATGCTTATTTCTCTGTATGCCTGGGCGGTGATGATATTGTCGCTGCCTTTGATGCTGCTGGTATCTAAAATGGAAATGAAGCGGCTGATGCTTTGGTTATTAGGGTTTTTCACGGCGTTTCAATTTCTGTCGTATTTCTCCACCAGCTTTGTGATGCTGATATGCTCGCGCTTGGGCGTGGCGTGTACCCATGCTGTGTTTTGGGCTGTAATCTCGCCCATTGCTGTGCGCATTGTGCCCGACCGCTTCCGCTCCATCGCTCTTAGTATGGTGGTTACGGGTTCGTCAATCGCCATGATTTTAGGTATGCCATTGGGGCGCATCATCGGATTGCATGTGGGTTGGCGAATGACGTTTTTCAGCATTGGCGTATTCTCTGCCCTCACCTTCCTCTACATAGCGTGGCGCTTGCCAAAGGTGCCGAGCGGTGGCGGATTTTCACCGAAAAAGTTGCCCGAACTGCTACGCCACAAGGGCATCATAGGACTATATCTATTCACGCTACTCATTTCAAGCGCCATATATGTGGCATACAGTTACATTGAGCCATTCCTGAAACAAGTGTCGCTCATGCCCGACGACTGGGTGACCACTGCGCTGATGGTGTTTGGTGGCGCAGGGCTTTTGGGCAGCATCGCCTTTTCGAAATACTACAACCGCAACCGCAAACTGTTTATCACCGTAAACGTGGCTGCCATGGCGCTATGCCTTTTGCTGCTCTACCCCGTGTCGTCGGGCTATTTACCCGTGATTGTGCTGCTTGCCGTGTGGGGAGCCACTGCCACAGCCTACAATGTGGCGATGCAAAGCAACATGATTCTCGTCACCACCCCCGAAAGCACCCCAGTGGCAATGTCGATTTTCTCTGGCATCTTCAACTTGGGCATTGGCAGCGGAGCATTTTTCGGCGGAGCCATCTGCTCAGACCTCTCCATCTCCTACATCGGTTTAGTCGGTGGTGTGCTCGCCCTTATTGGGCTGGTGTATTGGGCGGCAAGGTTGGGCAACAGGCTGGAGCCAAAAGACACGCTCGACAAATATCTATAAATCCTCTAAAAAACGGCTTCGGTCGCTTTTTTTGTGTATGGGGTGGGCTCGGAGAACTCGGAGTGCTCGGAGAACTCAGAACTATCGGAACTATCGTCTTAACTTCTTCAACTCCTTAACTTCTTAACTTCTAAAAATCTAATCTCTAATTTCCAACATCTAATCTCTAATTTCTAATCTCTAACATCTTATTTCTAATTTCTTTTTGTATCTTTGTAGATTGAATAATTATATACTGATATGAGACATTTATTCTACATTTTGGTGGCTTTGGCGGTGACGTGCGGAGCCGTGGCGTGCGGCAAAAAGCATTCGCCCAACAGCGTGAAGGCGCAAGCCCTGGCGGTAGATGCCGTGGCACGCCTCGTGGCAGTTGATTCCACCGACACGATGACTATGCAGAGCGAACTGCTCAAAGCCGAAGCCATGCGCAGCCAGTTTCTGCTCGACGGCGACAGCGTAGCGGCACAGGACTTCGACGAAACTTTCCGCGAAACGCTCATTCAGAAGTCGCCACGAATGGCAAAAACTCTTTTTTCAAAAAACGATTAAATCCACAAAAAATATTTCCGACTATGTTATCTCTTGAAGAATACAGAAAATTGGCAAACGATGAAATTGCCGCCATTCCTTATCCAGCCACTCCTAATGGACTCTACGAACCTATCGCCTACACTATGGACTTGGGCGGCAAGCGTCTGCGTCCGGCATTGGTGCTGATGGCTTGCGAAGCCATGGGTGGCGATGTGAAAAAGGCTGTTAAGCCCGCTGTGGGTCTGGAACTTTTCCACAATTTCACCCTTCTTCACGACGACGTGATGGACAACGCCGATGTGCGCCGTGGCAAGCCCACTGTGCATCGCCGTTGGAACGACAACACCGCCATTCTCTCTGGCGACGCTATGCTCACCATGAGCAGCCAGTATGTGGCGCAAGTGGAACCTGCCGTGCTACCCGAAATAATGCGCCTGTTCAACCAGACCGCAATGGAAATATACGAAGGTCAGCAATACGATATGGACTTTGAGGTGCGCAACAATGTGACCCTTGAAGAATATATCGACATGATTCGCCTGAAAACATCGGTGCTGATTGGCTGTGCCTGCAAGATGGGCGCGCTCATCGCTGGCGCTTCCGAAGCCAACGCACAGGCACTTTACGAAACCGGCCTGTATCTCGGTCTCGCTTTCCAACTCCAAGACGACGTGCTCGATGTGTGGGGCGATGAAGCCACCTTCGGCAAGGCTATCGGCGGCGACATCATGAACAACAAGAAGACATTTCTTCTGATTGGCGCTATGCAAAAGGCGCAAGGCGACGATGCCAACGAACTCCGCCGCTGGATCAACAACGACTACGCACTTCGCAGCGAGAAAGTGCCAGCCGTGACTGCACTCTACGAGCGACTGGGTATGCGCGAGGCTGCCGACGAAGCCATCAAGCGCTACGACGACATGGCCTTCGATGCGCTCAGCAGAGTGGAAATGAGCGATGAGGCACGCGAGGCATTTGTTCAACTCATCAAAGGCTTGGTTGACCGCAAGAAATAATGATTGACAGCCATAGCCACATCTATTGCGATGCTTTCGACACCGACCGCGAAGAAATGCTGCTTCGTGCGCGTGAAGCCGGCGTCACACACATCGTGATGCCCAACGAGAACCTTGAAAGCATCAGCCGCCTGAAGGCAGTTTACGATGCACACCCCCAGTTTGTGTCGATGACCATCGGGCTGCACCCCGAAGAAATCGGCGACGACTACCACGAGCAGTTGCAGGCCATGCACCAAATGCTTGCCGAGGGCACTATGCCCTTCGTGGCTGTGGGCGAGATAGGCATCGACCTCTATTGGGAGCAAGACAAACGTGATGAGCAAATTGAAGCGCTCGACACGCAGCTACGCTGGTGCAAGGAGTTCGACCTGCCATTCATCATTCACTGCCGCGATGGCGTGGCTGAGTGTCTGGAGGTGATGGACAACTTCGGCGAACCGCTCCCCAAGGGCGTGTTCCACAGTTTCACCGGCACCCCTGCCGACATCGAAGCCATTCGCAAGCGCGGCGACTTCTATTTCGGCGTGAACGGCATTGTCACGTTTAAGAAAAGCGAGGTGAAAGCCAATCTGCCCGTGATTGGGCTTGATAGGTTGCTGCTCGAAACCGATGCGCCATACCTCGCCCCGGTGCCGAAGCGCGGCAAGCGCAACGAAAGCGCCTTCACCGCCCACGTTTGCAATTTCGTGGCGGCAGAAATGGGCGTATCACCAGCAGAAATCGACGAAATCACCACCCGAAACGCTTTCGAGCTGTTCCGACTCAACAACAATTTATAATCACATATAGCAATGAAAAGAATAATTGCATTTTCTCTACTGCTCACTTTTGTCCTTGCGGCTTTCGCACAGCGATTGCCACAAAGCACCATGCCACCCAAGCGTGAACTGCGCTCGGCGTGGGTTTCGACAGTGTGGGGCATCGACTGGCCAAAACAGGGCGCACCTGCCGAACGCCAAAAGGCAGAACTGGTGCGAATGCTCGATTCGCTGAAAAACAACAATTTCAACGCCATCAACCTGCAAGTGCGCTCCATGAGCGACGCATTCTACCAGTCGAGCTACGAGCCTTGGTCGAGTTATCTGACCGGCACTCGTGGCAAGCATCCGGGCTACGACCCACTCGCCTTTGCCGTGAGCGAATGTCACAAACGCGGCATGGAAATCCACGCATGGATCAACCCCTACCGATTCTGCATCACTAAAATGTGGAACACAGAGCGCGACCAGGAGGCGAAAAGGCATCTGCTCCGATGGGGCAAATTCTATATCCTCGACCCTGCCCAGCAGTGGACCATCGACCGCATCGTGAATGTGTGCCGTGAGGTGGTCACCAAATACGATGTCGATGGCATTCTCTACGACGACTATTTCTACCCCAACGGCATCGCCTCGTCGGTGGCGGCTCCCGACTACAAGGAGTGGCAAAACTCAGGCACCGACCTGAGCATTGGCGACTGGCGACGCGAGAATGTGAACCGCATGGTGAAAGCCGTTTACGATATGATTCAGCGCGAAAAGCCATGGGTGCGCTTCGGCATCTCCCCTGCCGGCGTGGCTTGCACCAGCCAATCGCTTGCCGACAAATACGGCATCGACCCATGCCCATCGGGCAGCGACTGGCAGTATAACGGCATTTTCTCCGACCCGGTGTCGTGGCTGAAAGGTCACCTTATCGACTTCATCGCCCCACAGGTGTATTGGAAAATAGGCTACAAGCGCGCCGATTTCAGCCTTGTGGCACCATGGTGGTGCAAGACGGCGAGAAAATTCTCGCGCCAGGCTTTCGTGTCGATGTGCATCGACAAGTTGATGACCACCAGCGAGTTTCCCGAATGGACTGCCGAAATGGAGATTTTGCGCAGAAATTGCGCTAAAGACCAAGGCGGCACCATATTCTGGTCGGTGCGTAATCTCTACAACAAGCCCGGTTTGAGCGAGCAACTCTGCCACTACCTCAAGCGCACCGTTTACCAGTATCCATCGCTGATGCCGCTCACCCCTTGGCGCAACAATGTGGCACGCAAAGCCCCTGTGGTGAATTTCCTCAAGCAAGAGGGCAATAAGCTCACTTGGCAACTGATTCCACGCTGCCGCTACACGGTGTATGCGTTCCCGATGACGGTTGACAAAGCCCAGTTCGGTGCCGAAGTGAAATATCTGCTCGGCATGGTGTATAACCCAGAGCGTGGCGGCGAAATGGTGACCTACACCATTCCTGCCCATCTGCGAGCAGCCTACCAGTTTGCCGTTTGCCCACTCGACCGCTACGGCAACGAATACGCCCCTTCTTTCACTGAATAATCCCTTCGTATTACTATTCAAATATCAACTTTTATACTTTTATACAAAATGAAATTTAGACATTTATTTTTCGCCGCTTTCCTCCTGCTCGGATTTGCAGCACAAGCGGCTGGCACTTACAGCGTGCCCAAGCGTGAATTTCGCTCGGCTTGGGTGGCTACAGTTTGGGCACTCGACTGGCCTCGCGATGCTAACGACCACGAGGCTAACAACATGAACGCCGAAGTGCAGAAAGCATCAATGATTCGTATGCTCGACTCGCTGAAGCGCAACAATTTCAACGCAGTGAATTTCCAAGTGCGCTCCATGTGCGACGCTATGTACAAGTCGAGTTACGAACCATGGTCAAGTTATCTGACTGGCACTCGTGGCAAGGCTCCAAGTTACGACCCTCTGCAATTTGTGGTGGAGGAATGTCATAAGCGCGGCATGGAATGTCATGCGTGGGTGAATCCTTACCGCTTCTCCACAGGCGCCAACTGGACCACCGCAGCCGACAATAAATTAAGAGAAGACGGTCACTTGCTCAAATACGGTGAGACTATCATTCTCGACCCTGCACAGCAGTGGACCATCGACCGCATCACCGATGTGTGCCGTGAAATCATCACCAACTATGATGTTGACGGCATTCTCTACGACGACTATTTCTACCCTAACGGCATTCCCAACAACAGCACCGCCGAAGACTACGATGAGTGGAAAAACTCTGGCACAAGCATGAGCATCGGCGACTGGCGACGCGACAATGTGAACCGCATGGTGAAATCAGTTTACGATATGATTCAAACCGTGAAGCCTTGGGTGCGCTTCGGTATCTCTCCTGCCGGTGTGGCAGCCACAAGCGGCTCAGTGGCATCGAAATATGGCGTTGAGCCTTGCCCTTCGGGCAGCGACTGGCAGTACAACGATATTTTCTCCGACCCTCTGGCATGGATTTCGAGCCAAACCCTCGACTACATCTCGCCACAGGTGTATTGGAAAATCGGCGCAAAAGCCGACTATTCCACCATCACTCCATGGTGGGGCAAGGTGGTGAAGAAATTTGGCCGCCATGTGTATATTTCCACCTCTATTTCCAGTATGAAGGTTGAAAGCGATGCCAACACCTATGTGGAATATGCCAACCAAGCCGAAATCAACCGCACATCGTCGCTCGACGGCGCATTTGGCTCGATTTACTATTCTTGCAAATACCTCTACATGCGCAACCCCAACTCGCTGGCAAGTTACTTGCGCAACACCGTTTACACCCGCCCAGCCCTTGTGCCTGCGCTCCCTTGGAAGCAAGGCAACAACCCTGGCTTGGTGACCAACCTCGCATACAGCGGTGGCACACTCTCTTGGAATGGCTACGACAATGTGCGCTACTCTGTGTATGCCTTCCCTGCATCAATGAATCCTACCACATTCACCAAGCAAGTGGAATATCTCTTGGATATGAGTTACACCACCAACTACAAAATTCCGGTTGAATACCAAAGCAACGAATGGCAATATGCTGTGTGTGTGGTCGACCGCGTGGGCAACGAATACGATCCTGTGTTCCTCGGCAGCAGTTTGAAGGCTCTCGGCAACCCTGTACTCATCGGCCCTGCCAACGATGCCACTATCGACATGCCTTTCACTTTCTCTTGGCATAAGGTGAAAGACGCAGCCAACTATGTGGTGGAAATCAGCAACGATGCCGACTTCGGCAATGTGGTGGAACGCTACACCACCACCGACACCATCGCATCTGCGCTCCAATTCTCACAACTTCGCCACGAAACCAACCAATACTGGCGTGTGCAGGCTTGCGAAGCTAACCATTACTGCGGCGTGAGCGAAATCCGCACTATCGTGCCAAAGTTGCTCACAGTCACCTACCCTGCCGATGGCGAGGAGGAAGTGGCTCCTGATTTCACCGCCAAGTGGTATAATGTAAATTCCACCAACGAGGCTACAGTGGAAATCGCAAGCGATGAAGCATTCGAAAATATTCTCTACACCGGCAAATCAGCCACTGGCGAATTGGCTATTCCCGACGGCAAACTCGAATCAGGCATCACCTGCTATATGCGTATACGCCTCACCGTAGATGGCCAGGAAATGGTGTCGCTCCCTGTTCGCTTCACCATCGTTCACTTGGCAGCGCACCTGCTTCGCCCAACCGAAGGTGGCGAAATCTACATGGGTGAATATGTGGAAGTGAAGCCACAAAGTTGGGCTACCAGCTACCAGATTGAAATCAGCACCTCTGCCACCACTTGGGGCCGCACCCGCTTTGTCGAAACCCTCAAAGACGGTGCCACTCGCACCTCTCTCTCCGCCGACAACATCAAGGTGAACAGCAAGAAGATGGAGAATGGAAAGACCTACTACGCACGCGTGAAAACGGCATACGAAGGACTCAACGGCGCAGCCCACACCACCGAATGGGGCCCAGTAGTGAAATTCGTTTACCGCACCGAAAAGCCTGTAAGCGGCGACATTAACGGCGACGGCGAAGTGAACGCCTCCGACGCCACCGCCCTCATCAACCAACTTCTCGGCACAGAGTCATACCCAACCAACCTCTGCGACGTGAACGGCGACGGCGAAGTAAACTCAAGCGACGTAACCGCCCTCATCAACAAGATTTTGGGCAACTAACGCCCCACCCAACCCCTCCCTTTTAAAGGGAGGGCTCCCCACCCCTCCCACAGCCTCCCGACAAGCCCAAAAAGGCCAGCTCCGGTTCCAAAGGGTCTGAAGGGGCTGCTTGAGTCTGAAGGGGCTACTCGGGGCTAAAGGGTCTGAAGGGGCCGATAAGTCCAAAATCAAAACACCTATTTAATCCATTAAATCCTATTTTCACCTATTTTATTTTAGGTGTTAATAGGATTAAAATTGGATTAAATAGGTGTTTTTTTCACCCTCAAAAGAGCACTAAAATACTCAATTCCGACAAAAAAATCGCGCTAAAATACTCAATTCCGACAAATAATTCACACTAAAATATTCAAATCCGACAAATAATTGTAGGCTTCAACAAAAACGATTCCAACATCGCCATCGAAAGTAACCATATTCAGAAATCCACAAAAACCGAGGTCATGCGTTATGGAATAGGCCGCGTAAGCACCCGCGAAACTCGTTTGAGCGAACACGAATGGCAAAGACAGTGGCTCAATTCTTCGCAAGCGAAGCGCAAAAGCGATGACACGATAGCCCTACGGCTGTGCCGGTACGCCAAAACTTCAATTTGGCTCAGTTAGTATTTCCCAAATTGTTTTAGGTTCTCTTTTTTTATCATATTTTAGTAAGCCAAGTTCAAAAAGTCTTATTTCAACAACTTGTCGAGATACCTGAAAAAAGGATTGTAAGTATGTGCAAACATTACGACAATCTTGTAGATTCACTATTTGGTAGTCCTTAAACAAAGGTGGCCTAATATCTAATTGAGACATACGCCTCGCTGTTTCTATAAGAAAGACATCCCTGGGTAAAAGAAGTGCAGAAGCGAAAGTATTAGCCTGCATTTCTAATTTTGAAATAACCGAATCACTTGGCTTTATGGTCTGAGTGACAGATGTGGCTTTATAGTATTGTTTCAAAATATTTTGGTGGAGAACTATGTGTCCTATTTCGTGGGCTATTGTAAAATTTGTTCTATATGGGTCGTTTCTGAGTTCGTTTGAAATAAACAAAACATCATTATTGAAGTCAAAACAACCATATATTCCAAAAGGAAAATCTTTATAAAGTATGGTAGCTGAAGGATAAATATGTTTGAGTATAGTTTGAGGACGATTGGCAGCGATTGGCAAAAATTCAGAGCCGATTTGTTCTGCGATTTCTCTAATAACATTGCTGCCAATCCAAGGTACGGTCGGTGTAAATTGGTTTTTTATAGGAACACCAATCTCTATAAGAAGGTCTATAAAATTAGTCAATTTTCCGTCCGTTGACAAAACTGCAGATGATGACGAAACCTCTCCTTTCAATATGTCAAACTTTTTTAGTGATGTCCTATAATTACGCAAATTGCGTTCAACAATCCAATCTGCACCATTGTTGTTAAAAACAATAAGTCCCACTCCAGTGCTTGCTCCATTTTCTATACCACGCGAGCGATTTATAACAGATTCTGGAAATCCAGTATTAGTTACCATATAGCCCTTAACAGCAGACTCATTTAAGCGTCTAATGTTATTACAAAATTCATTATAATCTCCACTATTAACCTTGTGCTTATCAGACCATTTACACTCAAATAATATATACAGAGATGGCTTAACGCTTTCTTTCGTTCGGAAAACCTCAATACTAATATCAGGATTAATTGTTTCTCCGTAAGCATCTTGATATACTTTGTGCAAATGCACCTCTGCGTGTTTAGTCGCGCCTGGCATTTCTCCATCTGCGACTAACTGTTTAATGAATTTATGTACGTTGTTTTCATACTCAGAAGCCTTTGTGTGTCGTGAATCTTTCATTTAATAGTGGTTATTTTTTTTATTGTGGTGAAATATGGGGGTGAAGCGGAGCTGTTCTTTACGCACTAGTTCCGAGGTTTTGGATAAATGTTTTAACAGTCTTGAGTTTCCTTCCCGAGCATTTACATTATGCTTTAAATGATAGTAATATGTTTATCATCAGGCAGTATTTTATTAAGACGTAACAGATAGTTGTCTTTTGTCTCTGAAATTGGGTTATATGCTATATCAAAGACTTCATATGTTTTAGATGGAGCAAATAATGCTAACCATCTAAGTATTTGGATTGATGTAATGAAGATTTTTATATTTTGCGTGGTAGGAAATTGCTTAATTTTTTCTAAAACATTGTAAACGTCTCTATTCCCCATTGAAGGTAAGTCATGTAGTACAATCAATCCTGAACTAATATTTGCAGATTTTTTATATGTAAGGAAGTCGCCTAATAAACGACGAGTGCATTCCAACGAATCGTTATTCCAATCAATTTCTACAAAAGTTTTTGATTCTATAGAAGAATATATTATTCCATCAAAAAGAAGAGCTTTGTTTCGGTTAGTGTTAGCCGCAAAAGCGAACAAAAAACCTAAGTATGAAGTTACTGCTGCTTTTAGCTGAGGACTCGTTAACTGTGAAAAAGAATCATTCTCTAAATCGAAGGATAAATCGCAAAATTCAAGATTTGAGAATGGACAATTCATAACACACAACCCACAATCTATACATAATTTTTTAGAGAAAGTATCCTTATCAATAATTCCATTTTTAAGGGCAGATTCATAAGGGCCATCGCTAAGAATCTGCGTAGGACACACTGTTGTTTCAGAGGTCAACTTGCAAAAGTCTTGGCGTGTCAATCCTGTCCTTAAAAAGGAACAGGATAAATTTTGACATGTGTTGCACATGCTTGCATCTTTTATTTTAATCATTTTTAACTCCTTAAAAGTCCATAATTTTGCAAAAATGAATCTAAGTCAACAGAAATATTTTCTGCTTGTACTCTGATTGCCATTTTTACAAGACTCATTAAATCACTTGCAATAATTCTTATTCCAAAGTTATCTAATGAAGCATCAATAAATTGTCTGACATCATTATCCATAGAAGGGTGATCATATCCGACAACCAGCGAAGCAAAATTTATATCATCAGAAATTTGTGGATTATAACTCATTATTTTATTCTCAACAGCTTGTCTTAAGCCCTTGAGATTATAAGTCGGAGTTTCTCCAAATGATTTAATCTCCACAGGAATAGTATGGCCATTAAAAGAACATAGAGCGTCATATCTTCCTACTTCACCCATGCAATCCAAACCAATAATTCTGAGCAAGGAATGAACGAAAGGATAGAATTTATCCTTGGAATGTGGCTTATATTGCCCACAAATAGATAAAGCGAGGTCATCTATTGAAATTCCTGCCTCAATTTCAGATTTGAAAATTTCAGCCAATTCAGAATCTAAAGGGAATAGGTCTATATTCGGTTTCTCTTTATTGAAGAATAAATCCTTAAGCCTAATATCATGTTGTGAAATTTGGCTATTAATAGCGATAATCTTAGACTCCTGCGATTCGGGATGCTTTCTAATTTTACCACCTAACAACCATTCAACATTGGTTTCGGGAAGCATTTGATATGGAGAAAAGACCGTATTTTTATAGTCTTGGATTATGCAAGCATCTGGTTCAATGCCGCTTCTAATCAACAAGTTTTGATAGCAAGCGCTGCATAATTCTTTTTGTTTTGTTATATTATTTAATTTTCTGAATTGAGGGGCGGTTAAGAATTTTAAATCCTCAAAATGAGATGTGACAGACTCAATAAATTTAAATCCGTCCTCGGTGCAGACATAATAATTCTTTTTGCCAATTTTCCGAACTTTCGGATAGACAATTCCGCAAGTTTTGAGAATTTGATTTATCGAGCGAGTTAGATTAGAAACATTTTTCAAAGGCTTCATTTGCGAAGTCTTTGGAAAATGAAGGTGTTCTTGCGGAAAAGGTTTATCTAACTCTCTGAATTCCTTTGCATCTCGTATAAATAAATCAATATCAGAAATATCGTATGCTGTTAATAAAGGCATCTCATCAGTTGAAATTCTGTAATCAAGTTTGGAGAAAGCATACATAATGCCATAACCGAGAACGCAATTAAATTTAATATCACAATTATGCTCATAAATTTCCGTTGCAGAGGATATATGCAAAAAAAGTTCTCGGAGTAGTCCCATGTTAGGGGTAGGGGACAATACTTGTGAAACAATAAGTTTACCCAATCTTGTTATAGCGTATATTTCAGAACCATAATCAGAAGAAACAAGACCAAGCACCCGCAATAGTTGCATTCGTGCTTTGGCATTTTGCAGCGGAGAATTTCGTGATTCATCACCATTTCCATGTATAATAGACGTGACTTCTTCACCAACCTTAGAACCTGTCGTAAGAATGAGCGCATTGCAAGCGATGTCGGCGACATCTTTTTTAGTGAAATAACCGTTTTCATCAGCATAACCATCCGAGTTCATCATTTCATACAATAAACGAATGTTTGAAATGATGTTTCCCTGATTTTGGAGCTGTATATAATCACGTCCTTTCATAAATTTGCTAATCGATTGTGAGCAATATCGCACCATTTCTTTTCTATCTCAATACCAGTCCATTTAATAAGATGCCCTAAAAGGTTCAATCTCTCACAACAAACCCCAAGTGTACCAGAGCCGTGGAAAGGGTCAAGTATGGTACCACAAAATCTTCCGTCTTTCATAGGACAGAATGCTTTTATAATTTCTGCAATAAGCGATTCCGGTTTCTGCGATGGATGATCGGTGCGCTCCATGGCAAATGCTTTTCCAGCTAATGTAGGAAAATCCCAAATATCGCTGCGATTAGCTCCTTTGGGATTCGGTTTCCAAACTTTAATATCCCCATTCGCGTCACGATATTTTACGGCAGATTTAAGTCTTTCTGTACTTTTATATGGCACCCTGACTTCATCAACATTATAGGTCCAATTAGATGAACTTTTTGAAAACCATAGGAAGGGCTCATAATGAGTAGCTGGAGTGCGCAATGAACGAGAAAATCCATTTTCGTAATGCCAAATATTCATTCTACGATAATGAAGCCCTATCTTTGTCATATAAACCTGGAAGTAGCAAATATAATCGTGGATGCCGAACCATATAATACTTCCATTTGGAGAAAGAAGGTTGGATAGTAAATCGATTCTTGAATACATTTGGGAAAGAAAAGTATCAAGTGGAAGATTGTCGGAATTATTTCCAAAATCTTTTCCAACATTATATGGCGGGTCGGTTAGTATCAAATCGTATTTGACGCCTCTCTCAAGTAATGATAATAATATATCATCACAACTACCATTTTTGATGCCATATATCGGAGTTGTATCGTTCATTTTTTTCTAAAAATCAACACATATTGGTGATGAATATTCTCAACATAAGAGAAAGGATATCCATAAGGATGTAAAGATTTATGATTCTGAATTAGAATTTTAGTACCTTGAAGCATCAAGAAGCCGCCACCAACTATGTTTATATGATTAAGTTTCTGAATAAGATCGGTGTGAAAACTTATAAATTCTCCCTTGTCGCGAAAGTCAGATACAATTATTGCCATGTACTTACCTTTCTTTAAGATGCGAGCACACTCAGCAAAGATTTTATTGCAAAGAATCGTAAGAAACTCTTGATAATCCTCGATATTTCCTAAATCATCAGGGCTATCGGAATATTTGGTGTCAAGATTATTATTTACCCTATTATGTATTACCTTTTGGTCTTGTTTTTTAAGAATGCCCCAATAAGGAGGACTGGTTACTATGAAGTCAACAGAAGCACTCTCTAATGTTGGAAGAATCAGACAAGAGTCTCCATTTATAAATTGATGATTAGAAGCACAAGTTTCTCCTACTTCAGTATTCATACGCTTTAGTGATAGCGCATGATACTTAGGGGATAATTCTATACTTATACATTTACGCCCCGATAGTTCGCATGCTTTAGCTGTTGAACCTACCCCACCAAATGGATCAAGAACAATCATGCCTTTTTTTGAAAAAAATTCAATTAGCTTTTGTACATCTTGAAAAGAAAAAGGTGCAGGATGCAGTTTTTCTATCTGAGCATGAGGGTGAGATGCACCTAAACCTTTCTGATAAAAATAACTTTTCGTTTCAGGAATCCATTCCTTGCCGGTAAGATCATTTAACTGATTCCGTGAATCAACGCATCCATCAATCATAATCCTATATTCAGGAGTGAGCATAAATGCATTTAATTCGTTAATTGAATAATAAGTTTTGTTATCGGTATCGGAAGAATATTGATGAATTAAGTCACGCTCTACTGCTGTTACCATATTATGACGAGAAATGCCAAGATGCCGCATAGCTACGCTTCCAATGACATAATCTTCGGAAGAAAGCAAAGGATGAGTAATTGTTTGGTCTTTAATCTCCATATATATAGGAAACTCCTCCGTAGCTTCTGAAGGCGACCAAACCTTGTGCAACTACAAGGGTGCTTCTATTAAAAAGTTACCGGCATTAACGTGCCGTTATACGTTTATTTTTTGGCCATTTACAGAATTTATTGCTTTAAGTAGCAAAGTTACGATTTTTTGCGATAGCTTGGCTATTTTGTGAATAAAAATTTCTTCGGCAAAATTTCAATTTCTTGCTTCTTGGACGGCAAAGATAACACCTTGTGTGTGCAATATTACCGCACATATAAACTAAATATGGTTAAGGGTGTGCTATGAAATTTCGCTTATTGAGATGCTTAATGCTTCTCGGTATGAGAACTTTTCGCAGCCTATGTAGAGGGTGTCGGATGCGTCTGTGCCGTCGGTGCGGTGTTCTAATAAAACTTCTTCGCTTTCCGCTAACTTTTCTCCACCCTTGTCTTTTCTAAATCCATTTCTTCCGCGGGTTACGCTGGCGGACTGGAGGGAGTGGATAAGGCCGTTGGAAGTTTTGGCGGTTGATGAAGGGCATGAGGCGTTGCTTGCCGGCAAAGGCTTGGTTGATGAGCAGATACTTTTCATCGTGGCGCATCGGGTTGCCGATATACACTGCCTCCACAGTCCAACCGTGACGCTCAAACTTCACATAGAATGAATTGATTACGTTGAGCTTGCGCCCATCGGGCTGCCCTGCCACAATCCAGTTGATATTGGCATTGTAGTCCATACCGATGCAAATCGGAGCGATCGGATTGACATCCGCGTCCGATTTGCAGGTAGAGAGCGGCGAGGGAAGCAGATTCGTCCGAATCAATAGTGCCCACACCACTCTCCGCTATTTTGTTCCAATAAACCACCAATCTCTAACCTCTAATTTCTCACCTCTAATATATAATCGATGGTTTCGGGGTGGGTGGGGATGGTGAGGGTGAGGGTTTTGTCTTTTGATTGCTTGAATGGGAGTTTTTGGGTGGTGCCGAACACCGATACCGATTTCACCTTGCTGTTTAATGTGAGCGTGAGTTCCTTTCCTGCCAAAGCGTTGTCGGTGATGTGCACATATTGCACGTTGCCCTTACGGGTGATGGCGCCCCATGGCTGTGGCATCATATCGCCAGCGGTGGTGCCACTGCAGCGTCCAGGTGTAGAAGAGCCGCTCGTCCTCGGTCAGCTCGCCCAGAGGGTAGGTGCGGGTGATGTCGGTGGTGCCGTAGATGGTCTCGCCGTATTCACGAAGCCACTTGCCCACGCCTTTCAGGCGTTCGAGAGCGATGGCAGGGAGTTCGCCATTAGGTTGAGGGCCAATGTTGAGCAGCAAGTTTGCGCCCTTGCCCGAAGTGTTGATAAGCAGTTGCACAATCTGCGCCACCGACTTATAGTTCTGGTCCACCACCTTGTAGCCCCACATACCATTCATGGTTTGACAGGTCTCCAAAGGCAAACGGCTCACCGATGCCGCTTTTTCCACAAATCCGGCGGTGTTTTCGCCAGGCAGGTCGCGCTCAAAAATCTGAATGTCCTCGCCGTCCTTAATCGCCTCGTGGTGGTTGTTGCCAATCAGGCACGCAGGTTGCAGGCGGTGAATCATATCGTATTGCGGACGAAGTTGCCAGTCAAACGGAATGGAGTCGCTATCGTGGTCCCAAAAACCGTCGAACCAAATGGCACCAATCTTGCCGTAGCGAGTGAGCAGTTCGGTGAGTTGCTTGTTCATAAAGTCGTAATAGTGCGCCCAGTTGGCATTTTCGGGTTTCTTGCCAGTGCGCAAACCGGTTCTACCGGCAGGATAATCCTCGCGCGTCCAGTCGATATGCGAATAGTAGAGGTGCAAACGCATATCGGCATCGTGGCACGCGGCAGCCAGTTCGCCCACCACATCACGGTGGAATGGCGAAGCATCCACGATGTTATAATCCGACGCATCAGTTTTCCACATTGAAAAGCCATCGTGATGGCGTGTGGTGAAACAAACGTACTTCGCTCCAGCGTCTTTAAACGCCTCCACCCACTTTTTCGCATCGAAGCGGTGAGGGTAGAATGCGTCGGCGGCTTTCGCATATTCGTTGCGGTCGGTGCCTGAGTTTTGCAAATACCATTCGCCTTGGGCAAACATACTGTAGATGCCCCAGTGCAAAAATATACCAAATTTCATGTCGGCAAACTCGGCGCGCGAACGCAGATTCTCTGCCGAAGGCTCGTAGGGAGCAGTTTGAGCCACGCTTCGACCACCGACGCAAGCCAGCAACAGTGCCAAAGCCATCAACTTTCTCAATCTCATAAGCATTAAAAATTTATGTAATGGTGTAAAAAACATTGTCTTCCACAAAAATACACAAATTCCCGATATCCACCATAAAAAAGTCAACAAGTCTACGAGTCAACAGGTCAACGAGTGTGGAGAAATTAGGGTTCAGCGGAAAAATTCTGGGGATAGATTATGCAATGTTGTCGAATCGAGAATGGAATAAAAAACAAAAACATAAAAAACAGCCTTGGAGCAACGTGGAATGCTTCGCATTTGGCGGTGCGACTGTGCGCTTTGCG
>OIXU01000052.1_pt1 | contig 34240 bp, 36 predicted proteins | sample 1587921 | NCBI WGS metagenome assembly OIXU01 (sample SAMN03283238) | human gut metagenome | biome: human-associated habitat; material: feces | host: Homo sapiens | place: Peru | collected 2012
CGTCCACCATATACATAGCGTTCAAACGGTCTTTGCCGCCTGCCGCCATATGAATGACGGTTGCCGTTTCCTTGCCCAGAGCCGCCGCCAGCGCACCAAATTCGTTTTCCGGATCGCAGACCAGCACATCATCGGTGGTGTTGAGAATGAGAAAAGCGATCAGTTCCTTGGCGCTGAACGATTTGCCCGAACCGGGCACGCCCAACAGGAACGCCGACTGGTTCAGAAGATTTGCTTTGTTGCACATGATGAGATTGTGGGAAATGGCGTTCTCCCCGAAGTAAATGCCACCCTTGTCCTGCACCTCCTGCACCTTAAAGGGCATGAACACCGCAAGGCTTTCGGTGGTAAGGGTGCGGAACGCATTGATCCTCCGTGCGCCGATGGGAAGAACGGTGTTCAGCCCGTCGAACTGCTGGAATTTCAGAACGGCAAGCTGGCACATATGCTTTCGTGCCACGGCAAGCACCGTTTCGGTGTCGCTGTCGAGCTGCTTTTTGTCGTCGGCGGTAATGACCATCGTAATGACCGCCAGCATCATCCGCTGATCCCTCGTGGTCAGGTCGTCCAGAAATTCCTTGCTCTCCTTGCGCTGGAGCTCCATATCATAGGGGACGACGGCGGAGAAATTGTTGTTGGCGTTCTGCCTGCGCTGCCAGTTGGTGATATTGGTTTCGATACCGAGCAGACGGTTTTCCACCTCCCGCACGGCCTCGTCAGTGGGGATCGGCACAACATCGATCGACAGCATCATATTTCGGTTGAAGTCGGTCAGCTCTGTAACCATGCTGTCTTTGATATAGGAAGCGTAGTCCTTCAAAAACAGGACTCGGCAGTATTTCTCGCCCAGCTTCAGGCAGTCGCTGCTTTTCTCCATGGAATCAGGGCAGATATAGTCCTTGAAATCGTGTCCCTTGCGCATCATATCCTGCGGGTCAAAGTGAAACGCCGCTTCCTCGCCCTGACGGTAAAAGTCGTGGAGCACCCGCAGCTTTTCGGCGGCGTCCAACTCGGTACACTTGGAGCCAAGGGCGGCGAAATGAGCGATCAGGTCGGCACCGATCCGGGCAAAGTAGGTGCGGGCTTCTTCGATGTCCTTCTTGCAGACCGACACCGTGATATACTTCTCCTGAATGAGGCCGTTGGCGCCGGTGGCCTTGTCCAGCAGCATTTGATTGTATTCTCTGCGGTACACATCGCAGGCATCGCCCTGCATGGGCATCAAGATCGACTGCTCGAAATTCGCCCGGTTCAGCCTGCGGTTGTTGATGGTGATCTTTGTCGTCGCCCCGGAATCCAGACTGTTCAGCAGCTCCGAGTAGGCAAGGAACATCTGCTCCTTGTCCTCACGGCTTGCCACAAGGTAGTTGATGTCGGTGAACTGATAAGTCTTGGAAAAGCGACCGCCAACTTGAAAAATGCCGTCCTTCCAGATGCGACGGATAGGGATCACATCCTGCACCTTGCGGGGCACGGTGTATCGCTCCTTGTCCTGTTTCAGCAGGTTTTTCAGCGTTTTGATCATGATTTTCCTCCCTCCAATTTGTCTTTCAGCGCTTCGTAGTAGAGGTTCGATGCCTCAAAACGAAGCTCTTTCGGCTCTAACAGCTCCGAGCGCAGCCACGCCCAGAGAAATTGCTCAGCGGTCATGCCGTGGTAAGTGATAAAGCCCAGCGCTGCAAAGGGTGCGGCACCGAGAATACACATCCAACTGACGGTTTCCGTCCCAAAGTGGGGTTTCAGCAAAAAGTACAGCCCTACGGCGACGAGGATCGCCAAGACAGAAAAAACGAACTGCCGCACGGACAGCCCGAAAAACATGGATTCCGTATAGTTGCGGATCTCCCGATTGATTTTTACTTCCAAAATTCATCCTCCTTTACAGTCCCATCATTTCACGCACAACACGGTCGGCCATTTTGACAGCGCCGACGAGCACCAACATATTGAAGATCAGCTCGCCCACATACGACCACACCTGCGTTACTGCCGCAGCGTCGGGATCGACGACGGGCGGACTGGATGCAAACAGGGAGAAGATGATGCAGGCCAGTACGATGATCGCACCTTCCAAGCAAACGGCGGCATAACTTTTGATAAAGCTCTTGCCGATGTTCTGTGACGGCTCGCCCGCAAAGGCCGAGAGCGGGACCGGGGCAATAGCCGTGTAGAGATAGAGTTTGAAAAATCTGCCGTACACAGTCATGATCATGATAAACGACAAGACCGTAATAAACAGCCCGCCAATCAAGGTCACTGCCCACAATGGGATGCTTTCAAAAAAGCCGCAGTCCTCCACAGCGGTCACGATCTCGGCGGGCAGCACGGTTTCCTGCGCCGCCCCAAAGCCTGCGGCGTTCATGATGGTGGAAATCAACCCCTGCACGATGTTGAACAGGGCGATCATCAGCTCCAAGCCGTATGTGACGGCAGCTTTGGCGAGGGCAAAACGGATAAACACTTTCAGAGCGTGTTCCGGCCGTTTCAGTTCCGCAAAGGAGCCGCAGGTTTTCATCACGCCCACCACAAAGAACAGAACAAGCAGCGCAAGGCCGATAGCCTGCACTGCGCCGTGGATGCCGACGATCACATTCCAGATCGTGCCGCCCTTGAACTGCTCCGGTGACTGCGTGATGAGCTGCCATATCTCCGCCAACTTTTCATTCCAAGTTTCAAGTGCATTCTCCAAATTCTGCACGATCCAGTTATCCGACATTCGGCTCACCTCCCGTCAGCGCAATATCGCAGGCGACCTCGTTGCCCCAAACATCCCAGCCGTCCGCTTTCTGACGGGCAAATAGTTCAATGCGGGGCAGATCGCCCATCAGCTCGACAATGCGCCGCCGTGCTTCTTCCGGCTTTTTGCTGTGTTCCTCAATGTGGGAGAGGATGACTTGATGCACCCCGGCCGAGCGGCGTTTCGGGTGTCCTTTGGTGGCAAGCATACAGAGCTCCGCATTGGATCTCGTCCAGTGCCCCATACCCCAAAACAGGCTGTCGGACTTGCGGTTCTGCTTGATCCACACAAAAGCCACCGTCTTATACGAAAAGCCCCATGCGCTCATGACCGAAAAGCAGTCGTGCAGCAGTGGGATCGTTGTCCATAGAAACAATACGCAGTCGTCTGCGGCAAGCGTGCCGACCGGCAGCGCCCGTATATCTTCCAGCTCCATTGTCGGGTAGTGGGATTCGGCAGAGCGCCCAAGCCCCTTTTTAGAATAGACCTTATATCGCCAAGGCGGATCGGCGTAAATAATGCTGTATTTCTTCACAGCTTCCTCCTTTCCGGCAAATAGGGGCAGGCCGAAGTGACCTGCCCCGTGCGCCGTATCATTTATCTGCTGTCCCGGTCGGGCGTACTGCGGATCACGCCGTACACATCGTCTACAAAGTAGCGCCCGGCAAAGGGATTGAATATGGCGCGGCACTTCACGCCTTTGTATTCGGCAAGGTAGTCGTTGTCCCCGATGCGTTTGAGGATCGTCGCCTCACCGAGCACATGGGTTTCTCCCTGTTTCAGAGAGTGGATATAGCACTGACACTTTTCCATCTGCGGCCTCCTTTCAGCCCGTGATCAGGTTGAGGATCTCTTTGGCAAAGGTAATGACAATGCCGCCCGCAAGGGTAAGAAAGCCGTTGCTTCGCTGGCTGGGGTCGTGGGACTGAAACGAAAGTCCCACCTGCACGATGCCCCAGCCGAGCAGGATCAGGCCGACCGCGCGGATCAATCCGAAAATGAAATCGCTCAGGTTGTTCACGACGGCGATCGGGTCATTGGCGGCAAAGGCCGTCACGGAGCAGCCGAGCACAAGGGCGACCGACAGCACAGCGGCGCAGTAGAAACGGAAGCCCTTTCTGACCTTGCCGGGCACAGGCAGCTTGTTTGCGGCCTTTTTGGTGTTCTTCATGGGTTCATCCTCCTTGAATTGAATTAAAAAAGAGCCTCTATATCCTCGTCGGAAAGAAGCTCATAATCGGGTATGGGTTCATTGGGTTCAAACAGCGTTTCGGCATCTACACCTGCAAACGAGAGCGTTGCAACGGCATTTTCCGTCCCGCCGTGTTCATAGGGTGCTGCGCCGCCGTCCTCGGTCAGTGCAATGTTCGGGTGTTTCAGAATGTCGTATTTTTCATCCATCACCGGCCGCTCACCACGGATAAACAAAAGGGCGTAGCGGTTGTCCAGCATACGCACCTCGTCCGGCGTCAGAAGTTCTCTGCCGCTGATCTGATAGTTCGTGCTGTAATTGCCGTTGCGCCCGGACGATTTGCCGTAGGTGTTGGTGTCGATGGTGGATTTGCCGAGATAGGATTCCGAGATCAGCTTGTGGGTCGATGTTTCGTTGCCGCCGAGATAAAGAAACTCGTCGCAGTTGCCGAGTATCGACTCCCATTCCTTTTCAAACAGCGCTTTGAGTGCTGCTACATTTTGCAGAATGATCGATACATACACATTGCGGGAACGCATGACCGCAAGGATCTTGGAGAAGTCCTCCGGCAGACTGACATTGCTGAACTCGTCCATTAAGAAGTGGACGGGAACGGGTAGACTGCCGCCGTATTTGTGGTCGGCCAGATAGAATAGCTGCTGAAAAAGCTGGGTGTACAAAATGCTGACCAAAAAGTTAAAGCTGGTATCATTGTCGGGGATCAGGGCAAAGAGCGCCACTTTCTTTTCTCCGAGGGACGGCAGATCCAGCTCGTCCGTAGCGGTCAATGACGCCAGCGAGGACAGGTTGAATTTTTCGAGCCTCGCCGCCAGCGTGATTTGAATGGATTTCAGCGTTTTAGCACTGCCGGAGTGGTAGTCCTTGTAATACTTCACGGCGATATGGTCGGGCTCCCGCATCTCCAACCGCTCAAACAGCTCGTCCAGCGGCGAGGTGTATTCGTCGCAGTCCTCCCGCACATCCGCCGCACGCAGCATTTCCATGACCATCGGAAAGTTTTGCTCGTCGGGCGGCGCTTCGTATTTCAGATAGAAAATGAGAGCCAGCAGGAGCATAGATGCGGCCGTGTCCCAAAAAGGATCGTTGGACTGGCTGCCTTTCGGCGTGGTGCTTTTGAACAGGTTGGTCACGAGCCGCTGCACATCGTTGTCATCCCGCAGGTAGACAAACGGGTTGTAGCAGTGGCTTTTCTCCATGTTCAGCAGATCCAGCACACGCACCTCATAACCCTTTTGCCGCAGCAGGTGTCCCGTGCTGCGCAGCAGCTCGCCCTTCGGGTCCAGCACGGTAAAGCTCGTGTTGGCTTGGCACAGATTCGGTTTTGCGTAAAATCTCGTTTTGCCTGCGCCGCTGCCGCCGACAACGACCGTATTGAGGTTGCGGCGGTGCTTTCGCCCGTCCAGTCCCATCCGGACATTCTGCGTGAAGATCTTGTTGTCCTCCGGTGCAGCCGCCCGGTATTTTCGGTTGACGGTTCGAGCCGAGCCCCACTTGGCTGAGCCGTGTTCCTCGCCTCGGCGGTAATTGCGGCGGGACGATAGAATGACACCCACCGTAAGCCCGTAAGCACAGAGCAGAACGAGAACAGTTTTCAGACTGTCCCCGCAAAGCTCGATATGAAACGGGTCGTTTATCACCGCGGGAAACCGGGCGACGATCTCCGGCAGACCGCCGTGGGCGGCAGGGGCGATCAGCAGCCCCAGCCACACCACAGGGAGAATACCGAACAGGCAGAGGACAAGAGGGTTATTCTCTTTCTTCATCGCTCCTGCACCGTACTTTCTTTGCGGGGGCGTCGATCACTTTCAAGAGAACTTCGTCAACAATGTCGGTGGGGCGTTCTTCCTCCAGCAGATCGTTCCGCATTTCATTGAGGGCATTGACCACAACGCCGTGTTCATAGCGGTCGAGGGTCAATACCCGCTTTTCCTGTTTTCCCATGGTCATCGCTCCTGTTCACTTTGGCGGGGTGTTTTGCTCTGTTCCAGCGACCGCATCATTCTTGCGGAAATGTCATAGGCGGTGTCCCGGATGTCGGTAAGCTCGGCACGGATCGTCTGCGGGTCATCGGTGCGCAGAAAATCGGCAGGTGCTTCAAAGGCATAACCGTTCACATCCACGCCGAACTCTTTGCCAAGGATATAGGAAACGCACTGTGCCTTGAAACCGGCATTTTCCTCGGTGTATTCCTCACCGGTCCGGGCAAGCTCCGCCTGCGCCAGTGCTTTGGACAGACCGCAGAACAGATCATTTGCCGAAAGGCCACGGCGTACAAAAACGGCGTTCTGCTCACAGTCATACACGGCTTCCATGCCGTTCGGCAGCTCGTCCACGGACTGCACCGGCGCAGGGCGCTTGTAGATCAGGGCGTTCATCAGCGCCCGTGCATCATGGGAAGCCGCCTGCGGCGCTCTCGTTCGGACGGTGGTCTGCGAGATGTCATAGACCCGCTTGATGTTGTAGGACACGCCGATGCTGCCGTCGTCACGGGTGTATTCGCCGTTGGATTCGATGATCTTGATGGGGCGTCCGAACTCCTGCCGCTTGATATACACGCCCTGATCCCGCCAGAAATCTTTGTCGCCCAGTCTGCGGGCATCCGGCTTCGTGGCAAGGATCAGCAGGGCGTTGGTGGCAGAGTAGTTGCGGAAAGCCGCCTGCACATCCAGATAGTCACGGAACTTGCCGCCGTCTGCGCAGACGGCCTCGGCGGTGGCATCGGCCAAAGCGTAAACCTCGTCACGCTCCGCCTTTTTCTTTGCCGCCCACGCCTCCTTGTCAAATTCGTCGTTCTGCGGGGTAGATTCAAAAATATCGTCAAAATTGCTCATCGGTCATCGCTCCTTTGCTTTCTTCTGTTTCTTTCGGGAGGGCTGTTTGTGGGTGGCGGTCGGCTGCTTTTTCGGCTCTTTTGCCGGGGTGGGTTCGGAAATGCCCGGCTCTGCCGCCTCTTTCTGCCTGCTCTCCCGGATTTCCCGCAGTTCCTCACGGACAGAGGGGCGTTCTTCGGGGGATTTAGCAGTACCCTCGGCGGTTCTGCTTTGCTTCTCGGAGGTAGGCGCGGACGGACGGGATTTCTCCGTCTTTGCCGCCGCAGGGTTTGGGGATGCGTGTTCCTCCTTTTGGACGGGTGCGCCCAGCAGGTCATCCAAAAGGCGATCGTCCGCTGCCCTGTCGGGCTTCTCCTGCTCAGGGGCAGACGGGGCGGCTTTGTCCGCCTTGGACTGCTCGATGTCCCGCTTGATGGAAACGGTATCGACCGTCGCCAGCTTGAACCGCTCCACGATGCGGTTGATCTTGGACGCATCCTCGGCACGCACCATAATATCTACCATACCGTCAGTGGAGCGCTCTTTGCCCCGCAGGGCGCAGTAGACAACGCCGTACCGCTTGGCTTCCAACGCAAATTGTTTCAGATGCTCCTCGCTGACGGTGAACACTTTCAGCTCCTTGCCGCTTTTGAGCATGGCAGAAAGTCGCTGGTGGCCTTTGGTCTTGTTCTTATCTCGGTTTTTCCAAACAGCATAGAGCATGGCGGCAATATTTTTTGCCGCCGAGCCGGTCAGCTTCAGGGCAACTTCCGTACCTTCCAAGCTGATCCGCACGACTTGCTCCGCTGCGTCACCGGAATTGTACATGGTCGGTTTTCTCCTTTCCTTTGATATGCTCATCCTCTCGGACGGCTTTGATTTTCTCTTTGATAACGCCGGAGCGTTCGGCTATATCGTCACATAAAGACACCTCCTTTCGCAGAGTGGCAAGCTCTTTTGACAATGCGGATATTCGGTCTTTGATTTCCGCTGATTTTTCGGGATCGGCTTTGACTGCCGCCGTCCGCTGCAATTTGTAAAGCTGTTTTCGCTCAGCGGTCAGAGCGGCAATTTTGTCTTGCGCCTCGTCACGGTATGAAAAAAGCTGTTCGGCGGTATCAATACGATTTCGCACAAGCAGCCTTGTTTCGGCGGTGATGTCGTCCAGCTTTCGCAAATCCTCACGCAAGAGAAAATGAAGTCGCCGCCTATTTTGTTTCGGTTTGTTTTTCGGGAAGATCCCCAGCAGGTAGCAGTAGTGAAAATACAGCGCCCGAAACCCTGTGATTTTGCGGGTCTTTTTCAAGCTGCCGAACAAGCGAATCCGTATGACTTGACGGGTCGGTTCGGACGGTTTCTTTTCAGCTCGTGTCTGCGACAGAATCCGTCTGCGGATTTGTTCAATAGAATAGTCCTCACCGAAATTCCGTATCAGCCTTACAAAGCGTTCTTTGCCCGGCGGCCGCACCGAAATATCCTTGCCGATCTTGACCTCATAGCCTTTCTTCCGCAGATTATCGAAAAACTGCCGTTCGGTCATAGACTGCCGAATCGCCTCGTCCATGTCGGCGCGAATCAGCCCCCGCCAAGTGGGGCGCTGTTCCTGCTCGGCACGCCATTCGCCGTATTGCTTGGCTTTCCCGTACTGCGGATTTTCAATCACCGATAAACGGTACTCACGGCAAAGCTCATCGGAAACGGTCTGCATATCGTGATAATCCTTTTTGGTGCGGTGATATTTGATTCCGTCCACAAAGGAAACTGTGTTGACGACAAAGTGATTGTGCAGATGATTTTCTTTGTCAAGGTGGGTGGCGATGATCACCTGATAGCGGTCGCCCCATAGCCGGGTCGCCAGCTTTACGCCGATCTCATGCGCCAGTTCGGGCGTGGCCTCGCCGGGAGCAAATGACTGATAACCGTGATAGGCCACCGTGCCGTCCTCCTTGCCGAACCGCTTTTTCACCGCCAGCATTTCGTCACGGGCAGTGGCGGGAGAGCAGTTGATACCCGACACAAAGCGGTGGAGAGGTGCGCCGTCCTCGTTGCCCTTTTCCTGCGTTTTTTCCGAATTAACGGCATAGCGGATCACATCGGTAAGCTGCTGCCCGTCATGTTCGCTCAGCTCCCGATCGGCGTAAAATTTCGGGTTTGCCGTCTTTTCGGGGTTCTCCGCATAGATCACCACCTTGCCGAGCCAGCCTTTTACCCGCCATATTGATGTCGTCGCCATAAGCGCATCACTTCATCGGGCGGGGCAAAATGACCGCTGCGGTGATCGTCTTGACGGCATCATCCAGCTTGCGGCAGTTCTCGTCGTACCGCTGCACATCCAGTGCGTTCAGGGTATGGGCTTTTGCAGCGATCTGATTGAGGTTGTTGCCGATCCCGTGCAGCTCCCGCATCATGGCGTAATAGTCGGGCGGCGGTGCGTCCTGCGGTTCAAGGCCATTTACCAAGTGCCGAAGATACGCTTCACGGGAAAGTCCGCTCTTTTTGACCTTCTTCTGAAACGCCTCGGCTTCCTTTTTGTCCAACCAGAATTGAATGTGAACATTGCGTTTTCTCATAGACTCTCCTTTTCTAATTCGTTTTGAATTTCCACGACCCGTTTGCCGACTGCATACACAACGGGGATCGTTACGCCGTTGCCCGCCTGCTTGTAAAGCTGGGCGTCGGAATTGACGGCGGCGGCCCGGTCAAACATATCATCCGAAAAGCCTTGCAGTCGCCAGCACTCACGAGGTGTCAGCTTGCGGATGCGGCCGCAGCCGAGCGGCACGCCTTGATTGCAGGATGTGTCCAGCGTCTGTGCATGGCCTTTACCGACACGGCCCCGGCGGGTCTTGCTGTCGGGAAATGCCAGATTGATGCTGTCGCCGCAGTGCGCTTCTGCATATCCGGCAGCGGTAGCATTTTTGATACGCAAAGCAAACTCGCAGGAATCGCAGGCGCAGAGATAAACGCCGTGCTTGTCCTGCGTGTTCAGGCAAAAGGCAGGTTCGCCACACTCCTTGAAGCGCCGCCCGTTTTGCCGCTTGTTTTCCCGGTCGGGGGTGAGGACGGCACGGCAGCCATAAAAAATACCGGAGCTTTCGCCCCGGTTGCTGACCCCGATCTTGTCATAGCCTGCAATCAGGCATTTGGTGTGCTCCTGTTCCAAAGTTTTCGGCGTACCTCGCTTTAGCTGAATGAGTGTTGTTTCTTCGGTGCGGTCCGGGCACTCGCCGCTCATGCAGAGAACGCCGCTTTTGTCACCGCTGTGGTTGGTAATGCCGCTGTCATATCTTGCTTTGATACAGCGGGCGTGCTCGGTCAGCCTCGGTTCGCCTTTGCACAGGTCGATGAAATACATCCCCGTGCGTCCGGCAAAGCCGCCGCCCTCGCTCATCAGCGTACAGCTTATACCTGCGGGGTCGTAAACGCGCTTGCCCTGCGTGCCGCCGATTAGCTGTATAAGAGCCTTGCCGTCGCTTGCGGTGACAGGAAATATTTTTCGTCCACCGTCGGCTCTAAAATGTCGATAAGCGACAAGATAGATTCGCTCCCTGTTTTGCGGAACGCCGTGGAAGCGTGAATTAAGCAGTCCGTATTCGATATGATAGCCGATTTCGGCCAACGAATTGAGAATGGTCGCAAAGTCCCATCCTCGATTAACGGAGAGCAGATTTTTAACATTTTCAAGGACAAGCCATTCGGGTCTATCTTCGGTAGGCGTGCCTTTGAGCAATCTAACAATTTCAAAAAAGAGAGAGCTTCGCTTGCCTGCAAGCCCTCGTTGCCGGCCAGATACAGAAATGTCCTGACACGGGAATCCGCCTGCCCAGAGGTTGACTCTCGGCAGGTCGGCGGGCTCGGTTTTGGTGATGTCCTCGCCATACCATTCATCCTCCTTTACATCGTGGACCGCACGGTAGCTGCGGTCTGCAAATTTGTCGATCTCGCAGTGGCCTTTGCAGACCATACCGCAAAGCTCAAAGCCCTTGCGGAAACCGCCGACACCGCTGAAAAAGTCCAAAAAGGTCATGGGTTCATTCACCGGCTGTGACCTCCTTTCGGGTATAAAAATATCGCCCGCCATTCTGATGGGGACGAAAGGGTTTCAGGGATTTCCCTGACAAGTGCCGTTGTGGTATCACAACGGCGATGCTTGCTGGTACAGTGCATGGCGTTCGTCCCATAGGCCGAACATTTTGCCACCGACTGAAATAACATCACCGCTCCTGCTCCGGCTGCGGACGGTACGGGATGCCGAGTAGCGTGTCGTTCACCCGCGCAAGGTGTTCGGGATAGCGGAACATCTTGCCGTAGCGGTCGATTTGCTCGTCGGAAAGACTGGCCAGATTTTCGCCCCGGCAGTCGCAGATAAAGGCGGGGCCGAAGATGAAATCCACCATCGCGCCGTCGTCGTTCTTCACGCTGCGGTTCGGGCGCATTCCGTTGATCTTGCTTTCCTCATTGCATACGATGCAGACTTGCTCCTCAAAGGGATAAAACGGCTCGATCAGACCGTCCACCACTTTCTGCATCCCGGCAAGGGACGCATCGATCTCGACCGCACGGGCGAGCTTGCCCGGTTCCAGCAGTACCACCTTGATTTTCTTTTCATTTTCCATTGCAAATTTTCCTTTCGTTGTTTTTCGTAATCGTGATCGTCAGTCCGTATTCATCCTTCAGCGCAAGCAGCAGTTGACTTAGCGCTTCACGGCTCTTGATACGGGGAATATCCAGCGTCGAGGGCAAAACGCCCAACGCCGCCGCCAGCGTACAGAGCAGAGCGTGTTTCGGCGTTCTTGCGCCGGACTCATACTGCGCAATGCGGATGTCGGCAGTTTCGGGCGGAAAGCCTGCAGCGATGCCCAGCGCCTTTTGCGTCATGCCCCGCAGCATACGATAGTGCCGGATGCGCCGTCCCGGACTCATCAAGTCGCTCACCGTTCTTTGCTCCTTTCTCCGCGCTTGGTGATGGGCAAGCCCAGCCGCATACAAAGGCAATCGTTGTAATCCTTGCCCTGTGGGGGCGGCTGGATGTCCACCGTGACCGCATACTTTCCCGGCAGCAGAGCCTTGATGGTTTCGGCGGCGATCCGTCCTGTGGCATCGTTGTCAAGCCGCAACACCATATGGCGGATATGGGGATGCTCGGCAAGATACCACACCAGTGCGGCGGGCAGACTGCTTTCCTCGATTTTCGCCCTTGGCTTGTAGACCCCGGCGAGGGAGAGCAGGTTTTCGCTACGCCAGTCCTTGTCGTCCAGCTTTTGCATCGTCCCGTAGGACAGCAGATCCACCGCCGACTCAAACAGGTGGAGCGTGTTGCTTGCAGCCGCCGCAGGAATCCCAAAGGAATAGTGCTTGTCGCTGCCGTTGGCATCCCCGATGAAGTCCGAGCCGATCCCTCGCTGGTTGGCGTAGCGGGGCTTTCCGCCTGCGTCCATGCCGACGAACACTACATTGTGATAGGGGTAGCTCTCGTAAAGGCGGCCGGTCTTGATGCAGAAGTCGATTAGCTCGTAGTCGATGCCCCTGCGGTGCAGGTATTCGACGGCATGAGTGGCGCTGCGGTTGGCCTGCGGCAAAAGCAACACCTTTTCTTTCGGTACTTTCGGAGCCGGGGAAAAGGCGGGCGGCGTCGCTGACAGTTTCCCCATAATGGTTTCGACTGCCTGCGTAAAAGGCATCTCTTTAACCTTAATGAGATAGTCCAGCGCAGAATAGCCGCCGATTCCACGGGAAAACCAGCACCATTTGCCGTTGGAGATTTTCAGGCTGTCGTGCTCACGGGTGCAGTAGGTGCCGCCTCCGAAATGCACCAACTCCTGCGGCTCATAAGTCCGCAGATAGGTCAGCAGATCCATCTCACGGGCCTGCGCCACCACCTCCGGCGGGATATATGGCATATGTTTCACCTCCGTTCTGACATAAAAATAGCCGAGGGGCTTTCAGAATGAAAACCTCTCGGCTATGTATGTGATAATATATTTTGTGCGCTGTATTTATCCTCTCAGATCAATAACTTCCCAATCGGCATCGAATACACCATTACTTTTTTCGTAAGTTGCCGCCTGCATTGCTACGCATAATAGCTTTTTAGGCCTACTCATACCAACATACGCAAGCTTACGACTGGAATCATATAGACTTGAGCTCCCGCAGCGACCAACACCAAAGTACGGAAGAATCCGATTCAAATCGGATGCGCCCTGTCTATCAGTTTCAAGATATAGAGTCGCATCATGCGTTTCACCTTTAACGCCGTGAATAGTGTCAAATATGATTCTGCGGCCTCTAATAGGATCAATCAGCACATTTTTCTCGGCTATATCTGCATGATTAACACCAGTGGATTCTTCGAGAAAAAACGCTGGAAGGACAGTAAATATGTCAGTTAGGTTCGGATTTCCGATTCTTAGCAATTCGTTTATCTTTTGACGTACCAAATGATCTACCGAATGTCTATCAAACGTTTGTATCCTCGGCATTTCATATATCCATTGATGATACTGCTCTCTATATTTTTCGTCGAGAGCATTTTTCATTGTTACTATGGTATAGTCTTTTCCTGATACATGGTTCTTTATCGGAATGTAGTGGAATACTCGGCACAAAAGCCTACGAACACTTTGCTCTGCCTTATACAATTTTCCCTCCAGCAAATACTGGACAATCTCATCTACTAAAACCCAGTAGCTATACTCGTTTTTCTTATTTGCTGAGCCATCAAATTTAGTCCAATAGCTTCCGATTTTCAAACCGGCCGAATCTTCTTTTTTTATTGCACCGATAGCCTTATATATGCCATTGTCGTCGTAGAGTTCATGCCTATCTAATGCAGAAATGAATCCGCCAATAACTCTGTCAATATTCTCAGGAGAAAAAACAAGCAAGACTGGCTTAACGCCTGTCTCTCCGGCAAGCGTTATGATATTTTTCTCGCCTTTTTTTAGCTTGCAGAGTACATTGGCAATTTCTTGGTTAAACCTGCAAGACGTCATAATTGGTAGAAAGTCAGGCTGAGGTATCCAGTCAGGGGTTGTATTTTCTGCTGAATTGTAGATGGCCTGATCAGAATCTCCAATTTTGAACACCGCACATTTTTGTGGGTCAAATATCGCATCTATGGCTTGTCGCTGAAGATTATTGCAATCCTGATATTCATCTATAAATACATACTGGAATCGTGACGAAAAGAGGTCGGTATACTCCGCTGGTAATTCATCAATGGCAACGCTTGCATATACATAGGCATCTTGATACCGTATTATTCCTTCGTCTTTAAGGAGTTCGGCCAGCAGTTCTTTATATTGCTCGGCAGAAGCTTTTCCTACGCCAGCCAAAGGTTTTTTCTGTTTTCCTATGCAAAGTGCTCCATCACCTCGTATGTGTAATGCCTGTGTGTGATTGATTCGATCCGAAAATTGCCCGCCTGTTTCAAAATTACTCCTTGTCACATAGTCAAGGGCTTTGTACTTTGCTTCATGCTGCATTTTGCTAAGTATATGCTGCGCATACGTCAGACTATCAACCACTTGTACATTCTGTCCAGATATATTTCGCAAGTATGGCATAGTCACAAATCTGTCAATAAATGATTGGATTGTGCCTATGTAATTTGGATAGTTAAGAAGCCTATCCGCATAATCGGAGAGCCGATTTTTAATCTCATCGACAGCAACATTTGTATGAGAGAGCACACAAATTCCTGCACCTTTTTCGAGTGGCATTTTGTCTGCTAACAGCTTTAGCTTTGCGAGGAGAACGGTTGTTTTTCCGCTGCCGGGACAGGCTGCTACATCTGTTGAATGCCAACAGCGTATAACATTCCTTGCATCTTCAGGGAAGTGTGCACCACGCGACAAAAGGAGTTCTTCCGCGGCTTGAATATCTTGGTCGGAAATCTGCCATTCCATCATAGAATCCTCCTATCTACACAGCTTCTCCTGCCGCATATTTAATGGCATTCACAATATAGCTTAAAAAAGGATCATTCTCTATCGCAGATTTCAATGCTGCCTCTTTACCTTCGTCGGTTTTGAATCCATATAAGTCGAGATCAAACATTTTTTCTTGTGTCAACCCATCTGGAATTATGGATATTTTCCAACGCAAAAGTGAAGCTAAACACTGGGCAACAATCGCTTTCAGACTGCTCCTTCCATCGTTATTAAGCATTAAATTATAAATATTGTATGCCTTTTCAGCAGAGGAGAACCCATTCCATGTTTGCGCTTCTGTCTTGACGTCACGATTTGCGTCATCAATCTTGGCATCAGTCAGCGAAATATACTCTCGCGCATTCAGAATTTTCTTTCCATAATGAACTGCTTTATGGAAATCATCTGAAAGGCAACTCATAGCAATGCAATACTCAAGCGTCCAGCGAGGTGAAGCGAATCCGTGGACGGAACCAATTGTATACTTTCTGCTTTTTTCTTTTTGAGCCTGCACGGATTCGTCTACTTTTTCATTGAATTCTTTATTATGCGTTGCTGGATTGGTGTTATACATCGGTTTTATATCACAATCAGTTATTACCGAAACAGGTATTCCAATATCGCCTCCGCCTTTTCTCACCATAATTCCACTATATCGAAGGAAAGCTGTGCTCCCAACATTTACAACGGATATTCCGTATTTCTCCAATGGATAGCCGAGAATATCTGCAACAACAGGTATCAAAATATTCTCTGCATCTCCCTCGACCATTATGATACCCTTAGCAAAAAACAGATTGGCCTTTGTTGAGTCGAGAAAACGCTGGAGGAACAGGTAATCGCCCTTTTGTAATCCAGTTCGCCCTTCGGCCAAATCATATCCGGTGCCATTCTTCATTAAAATCAAATTCTTGAGGTTGATTTTTGATGCCAAAATGGGGCTATGCGTGGATATGATAATTTGGACATCATTCTCGTTATACTCGTTCTGGAGATAACTGATTAGTCGAAGCTGCGCTTGCGGATGCAGATGGGCTTCCAATTCTTCGATTAGAGCCAGTTTCAGGCCACCATCTGTATCATCCTTAAGGAGCAACAACTCCGCCGCAATAAATAGCAGATTCAATTCCCCAAGCCCGGGATTGATCTCAGGAGCATTCAATGACAGGGACTCCAGTATAGCTTTTAGCTGAATATCCGAGGTTTTTAATTCTGCATCACTGGCTTGGCCTTTATCACTAAATGACTCTAAATTACTGCGGATCGTCTGGAGAATGCGTTTTCCATCCGTATCACCTATAAAATAATCCTCAATGCGTTTATTCGCATCCCGAAAAATATCGAGAACCGCATGTTCTTTTTTATCTTTGAAAACAGGGTGATTTAGAAGTATTTGCGAGATTCTGGAACCACGTCCGGAACTCATTTCCCGTTCGGCATCACGGAGTGGTTTCAAATAAACAGCTTTCAGCAATTCTCTTGCTTTTCCATCAATCGAAATTCCATCGTCTATATCGCCCACACGCAATTCCTGATAAATCTTATGTCCTTCTTTCCATGCGCGATAATGGAGTTCAAGCGTATATTCAATACCATTTTCAGCCTTGTTGAATGAAAGATATTCGATAAAGTTTTTTGCTTCATTCTGTGTGAATTCTGAAATTGTACAATCGATCTTAAACTCTGAGCACGCATCTTCGCCAACAGGCTTATAAAAATCCTCATCTGACGGCCGGATATACTCATTGCTCTGTGTCAATAAGACTAATTTTAATGCGTCAATTACGGCGGTTTTTCCCGAATCGTTTTCGCCAATCAGCGCGTTTAGACCTTTGTGAAAAGTGATTTTTAAGCCGGGCGCGCCATCCACAGATTTGAATTGGCGGAAGTCATATACTCTCAATTCGGATATAATCATTTTTTCACCCTCACTTCCAATAGTAATTTCACAGGGGATGTTGTTTCCAAGAATACGCTGTCACTGCTTTTTTCTGCGAACTATTATCTGCATATACTTTGTCTGTTTTATATGCAGAAACCGTATTGACCTGTGCAGAAACCGTTTAATACTCCTTGCTCAGCAGAAAGTCCGCCAGATGCACGATCTTGACACCGTTGATATTGCCTGCGGCCAGTTCGTCCAGCGTTACTACATATTTCGGGTAATGGTCTTTGATCTCCAGCAAGTTGGCAACCTCCCGGTCGGATTCCTCCGGCAGATTGCGGCATACCTGCACATAGATCCGCTCGTCCCGCCGCACGGCTACGAAGTCGATCTCCTTGGTGGCGTTTTTGCCGATATACACATCATAGCCCTTCCGGCGAAGCTCAAAGTACACGATGTTCTCCAGCATAGCGGCAACGGATTTCGGATTAAAGCCCATCATGCAGTATTTGAGAGAAGCGTCCGCAAGATAGAACTTCTCCTGCGTTTTCAAGACGGTCTTGCCCTGCATATCATACCGCTGGCAGCGATAGATCACGAAAGCCTTTTCCAGCCACTCCAGATAATTATAGACCGCTTCCACCGAGAGGGAGCGCCCTTCGCCTTTCATGAATTTCACGATGGCGTTGGCAGAAAAAGTCTTGCCGACATTCTCTACGACATACTTTACCACACGGTTGAACAGGTCGAAGTTCGTAATATTGTGCCGCTTGGTGATGTCACTTGTAATAACGGAATTGTAGATACCCTCGACGATTTGGTAGGACGAACGCTCATCAAAGTTCCCAAGCGCAACGATGGGGAAACCGCCCATGCGGATATACTCGTTCAAAAGCTCTTTCGGCGTGCGGCTGCTGTCCTTCTTAAACTCCAGATATTCGGCAAAGGACAGGGTAAAAACAGGAATGGAGATATAACGCCCCGTCAGATAGGTGGAGATCTCACTGGACATCAGCTTGGAATTGGAGCCTGTCACATAAATGTCGGTATTGGAATCCTCCAGCAGACTGTTGACTGCCTTTTCCCAGCCGTCCACCTCCTGCACCTCGTCCAGCAGAAGATAGTAGCGTTCGCTGTCGGTCATTTTTTCTTTTATATCCCGATACATCTGCTTGGCGGTCATGCTGTCGTCCAACTCTTCCGAGGTATAGCGCATCTGGATCACATGGTCTGCCGCAATGCCGCTGCCGAGCAGGTCGTCTTTCAGCATATCCAAAATGGTCGATTTTCCACAGCGGCGGATTCCGGCAAGGATCTTCACCAGCGGAACATCCCGATAGGTTTTCAGCAGATCCAAATAGTAGGGTCTAACGATCATGGTATCGCCTCCTTGCTATTAGTATAGCCAAAAATGCCATCACGGTCAATAGTTTTTGCTGAAATTCAAGAAAAACTTTTTGTATAGAGCATCTTTTTCGACTCACTTTGTGTTTCTGCTAACAGAAAAGCGGCACAGAGTTCTCTGCACCGCTTTCATCGTACTTATATTGCTTTGATTTTTTTGAGGTAGGCCACGGCATCGGTATGTCCGCGGAAGTAGATGTGCTGCCGCTCCATGTCCTCCATTTGACGGACAAGGTTCAGATAGTCCACATACGCCCGATGTTCCTCTGCGGTCATGCGGATCTCGCCGCTGTCCTCGTTCACTTTGTCGATGACGGGGTACTGCGTTTTCAGCTTGTCCATACGGTCGGAAAGCGCGGCGTAGTCCTCGTCGGTATTCAGCAGATCCATCACAATATCGCTGTCGATCTCCGCAAAGGCATCCTCGATGCGGGATGGCAGGTCAAAATAGCTGTCGCTCACGGTGCTCACTTCCTTATCGTTTTTATTATACTATACCCAAACCGCAAGGCAATATCAAAGGTGCAAAATCGTTATTTGCAACGATTCGCGAGGTTGATGATTTCTTTTCCGTGCCGGGCAGCATATTTCAGCGTCGTGTATGCTCCGCCGAAATCACGGTACACATAGGAGATCAGGTAATCGGAATGGTCAACAAGCCATTGGTTGCGTCGTGATATTGCCGCCTTATAATGTACATCCGCAAGTTCGGCTGGAATGAGAATGTCATCAAAATAAGCTTCGTAGTAATCTCGATTCGTATTGATGCGGTTCATCATATAGGGAAGAACAGCCACTAAACTTATATCAAGTTCAGGATGACACCGTTTTATACTCCGGACAGCAGACGAACACTTTTTGTCAAATTCGCCCATGTCCCCGGAGTAAAAAACAAATGTGTTGTCCTCCGGCAATATTCCCTCAATTGCTATTTTAATCTGCCGTTCAATGTCCCGCTCGAATATCTCCCGATGACCTGCAAATGTGCAGGAAACCACCTCAAATCACACCTTTATTTTCACAATTCTAATCTACATCCGTATAATACGGATATAGATTATTATAATGTACCCCGTCCGTGAATACAATATATTTATAAAAATTCTTGATGCAAAGGGGGTGCAGTATGGAACTTGATTACAAAGCGATCGGCAAGAGAATCAAAATAGCAAGGATCAAAGCTGATCTCACACAAGAGAAACTTTCAGAAATGGTCGGTGTTTCTCCGACACATATGAGCAATGTTGAAACCGGAACAACTCGTGTCAGTTTGACCACCATTGTCGGAATTGCAAATGCTTTGGGAATCACAAGTGACGACCTGCTTTGCGATAGTGTGATAAAAGCAAAAGTGCAGTTTGAAAAGGACATTGCGCTTGTGCTGGAAGATTGCGATGAATACGAGATCCGTGTAATTCGTGACCTTGCTGCGGCGACGAAAGAAACTCTGCGGCGCGATGAAAAACTGAGAAAACTTTGATACTATTATCATAGCTGCGCATTTTGACAGGGGCAAGTCTGCAAAGGACTTGCCCCTGTTTTATCGTTCGTGCTGTTCTGTCTGCCGTGGGACTGCGGAGCGGACAGGGATGGTGGGCGAACTGATCCGATATTCTTCGGGGATGTTCTCGATGTTGCCGTCGTAGATGTCCACAAATCGACTACCGTTTGACCGCACATAGCCGTTATCTCCGAACACGCCGCCTTCTTCATACCGAATATCCCGTCCGAAGCTCTCATAGTCGATATAGTTTGCCAGTGCGCCGAGGTTGCTTGTGTCATAGCAGCCGCTTTCCTCGATCCAGTAATAGCCGAGGTCATAGTCATTCTGCACGCCGGGTAGATAATCAAAGCAGTCCAAGTTCTCGGTCAGGCTGATCAGCTCCTGCACACTGCCGACATTCTCGCCCAAGTCCAAAACCGCCTGCCAGAAATCGTCGCTCTCCCGCAGCTCCATGATCTGCCCGGCGAGGTAGTTCAGCTCGCTCAGGCTCTCATATTCTCCGAGCACCTTGCCGATGGCCGCATCCGGGCAGTCATAGTCTGTGATAAACCACTCCTCATAGCGCCGCCCGATGCCGATGCGCCGGAAAACTGCCTGCATTTCTTCATTGGTCACGGGAAACTTCACCCATTCGCCCACCAAAAAGCCCTCGTTGTATTTGCCGAGGTTGGTAATAAAGGCTTCAAAGGCGCAGTCCCTTGTATCTGATACATTCATCATAGCCGCCTCCGTTATCGCTCCTGCACCGGGGTCTGCCTGCGGGGGATGGGAAAGCCGTAAACATGGGCGATCTCGTCGCCCAGCCTGCGGGTCACTCTTGTAATGTCCGCACGGGTGGCAATGCCCCGGTAGAGTTTTTCTTTCAGATTCTCGATCTGCGTGTCGCTCACGCCGTCCTTGTAGGCACGGTAAAGATAATGGTTCGTGCCGTCGTGGTGGATGGCGTCACAGCGGAAGTCGCCGTTTTTATCCACATACCAAGTGCTGTAATCTATGTCCCGTTCGCTGTAAAGGCAGTCCCGGATATTGCCGCTCGGAATCTCCTTATACCCCATGCGACGGCCGTTCCAAAGCCCCAGATCACCGACAACGAGAATGGGACGGGAGAGCTGAATGTCCAGATTGGAGCGCTCGTCGTCCAGATAGTCGCTGTTCAGCTCATACATTAGCTCCATGCGCTCGGCTTCGGTGAGGTCGGGGTACTGCTCCTCCAAGTCCTCCCGCCAGTCGTCGTAGTCAATGTCGTTGCTCCAAATGATGTGTCTGCCGTCCTTCATTGCGTCCGTCCCTCGCTTTCTGCCATAAGAAATTGTCCGAACTCGGTAAAGGCGTACCAGTTCGTGCGGTCAAATCGGCTCTCATTGAACTGTCCCTTGGTGAGCACCCGCCCCTTGACCAGCCGTTTCAGGGCGTAGCGGATCTCGTCGTAGGACAGAAACGGGAAAAAGCCGGTCATCATCTGCACCGAACAGCGCACCCAGACTTTGCCCTCATGGAGCTGCGGCGACTCGGTGCTTTTCTGCTCGATACAATCCCAAAGGAAGCTGGCCAGCACCGCCGCATTGACTCCGTATTTTTTCGCTATGTCCGAATCGAAGAAATGAACCATAATTTTTACCTCCTTTTTGTTTTTCGGGATATGTAAAAGGGGCAGCGGAAACCGCTGCCCCAAGGCTCACTTTTTCTTGGCTCTGACCTTCAGGAAGATCAAAGCACCGACGATAAATACGACCAGTCCGATTGCAAGAATGGTTTTCAGCTCCATTACTCCACGTCCTCCTTTCTGCGTTTTCCGAATCCGATCACGCCCAGTGCGGCAGCGCCCACCGCGGAAACACCGAGCAGGGCAAGCCACAGGGCGGGGTTGCTGTCGTCCCCAGTTTTCGGCGTGTCACGAAGCTCGTTGTGCATCTCCACTTTCGTCACCGCACCTTCAAACACGGATGCCGTCTTGTCGGAGGGCAGCACATAGGCGGAAGATGCACCGTCCGACACCTCGGACACCACATACTCACCGATGCGAAGCTCATCAATAATGATCTCTCCGTTTTTGTCCGTGGTGAATACGCCGACGTATCCGTTCGGACCGGTGACACGGAACGAGAATCCCTCGACCTTGCCGTCCGAGGAAGACTTGATGATTTTCAGAGAGCCGATCTGCGGCGCATTGATAAAGCCCTTTCCGGCTTCGTTTTCCACGGTCACGGTCTTTCCGTCCTCGGTGATCTCGAAATAGTAGGCGTTGTCGTCCAAATAGAAGCCCTCCGGCGCTTTTGCTTCTTTGACAAAATAGCCGCCGTAGAGCAAATCGGCCATTTCATAAACGCCGATGCCGGTTTCGGTGAGTGTGCCGAGCAGTGCATCGTCGGCATCCAGTTCCTTGTTGCCGTTGCTGTCACGGTAAACGGTGAACTCCGCACCCGTCAGCTTGTTGTCGGGATAGTCACGGTCGATCTTGGTGAGGTGCACCGTGCCACGGATGCGAGTGTTTTCGATCTCTACCTCGATCACTGCACCGTCTGCATCGACGGTCACGGGATAGGTTTCTTCCGACAGCACAAAGCCGATGGGGGCTTCGATCTCCCGCACGATCCAGTTGCCATAAGGCACACGGGCAAAAGAAAAGCTGCCGTCCTCGGCAGAGGTGGCAGTCAGGATGGCGTTTTCGGTCGTAAACTCGGTGCAGTCCGCACGAAACAGTCCGATCAGCGCACCGGCAAGGCCGCTGCCGTCCTCGTCCTTTTTCAGTCCGTGGATCTCACCGTAGAGCAGCTTGTTTTCGATGGGTGCGCCGCCGTTTGCCTTGATTTCCACCAGCGCCGTGTTCTGCCCGGCGTATTCAAATACGATGGGGTACTCTTCGTCGGAGAGGATATAGTGTCCGTCCGTGGAAAGTTCTTTGAGATAGTAGCTGCCAAACGGCAGATCGGTTTTGCAGACAGCGTGACCGTTTTCATCCACCGACACGATCTCCAGCAAACCGTCGGCGGGAATGATGCTGCCGCCAGCGGCGGTCAGCTCCTCGGCTGCAAACAGCCCAAAGGTCACGGCGGAAAGCTCACCGCTCGTGCCGATGCCGAAGCGTTCGTCCTGCTCCAAGACCTTATCCAGAGAAACGGCGGCTTTCTGCCGCTTGTTGCAGAAGTCGGCGGCGGTTTCGGTGATCTCGACCTCCTGCCCGGCGTAGACAAGCTCTGCCGTGTGGATTTCGGTGTTCAGCACATAGCCGGTGGGAGCGGTGATCTCCCTGATCTCGTATTTGCCGAGATACAGGGGTTTGCTTTCGGCAAGTCCCGTTTCGTCGGTGGTCACGGTATCGACGACCTCACTGGCTACATAACGAAGCGTACCGTCCAGCGTGATGATGTTCTCGGCAGCAGTGATTTCATAGATCGCACCTGCAAGTCCCTTGACCGCAAACACCGGCTGATAGATGCCGTCCGCCTCGGTGACGGAAGAAAAGGCCTCGCCGCTCTTGCTAATTCGGATCACACCCTTCTGCGCCGTGTTCGGCTTCGTGACCTCGACCACCGTAACGGCATTTTCCTCCGTGGCGTTGTCGGCGGTCACATCAAAATAAACCGGCTCGCTGTTCAGCGTGTAGCCGTAGGGGGCGGAAACCTCCACCAGCGAATAGCCCGTGCCGTATTCCAGCATTTCGGGCGTAATGAGATAGCCGTCGCTGTTTGTATAAAAGGTGTCGATGGTGGTGACTTCGGGATAGGTGAAGGTCTGCGTGATGAGCGACCCGTCCGGGCGATAGAGTCGGAAGCCTGCGCCTGCCAGCGGAATGACCTTGCCCGATTCGGCGTCCACCTTGACGATCTTGATATAGCTCTCAAAATTGCGATTGTTGGCAAGATAGCGATAGGTCTGCCCGTCCTTGGCGATATACACATCGAAATCGGCAAGCAGCTCACGGCCGTCCCAGCTCTTGGTCTGATGCACCGTGTAGATGCCGTAGGGCAGGTCTTTTGTGACTGCATAGCCGTTTTCGTCGCAGATCAGATAGTCACGCTCGGATGCCTTGGCGCTGTCATAAGAGCCTGCGGCTTTCAAAAACACCGCAAATTTCGCTCCGGCCTCCGGCGTTTCAAGCTGGGTGTCGCCGTCGTCGGTGTGCTTGATGATGGCGATCCTGCCCTTGATGATCTGTTCGGTCACATCATTTGCCGTGGTGTTGTATTCCACGGTGTAGTTTTTCGCCTCTGCGCCAATGGGATAAACGGTGCTGTCCAGCAGATAGCCCTCGGAGGGCGTGATCTCACGGATGGTCCAGTCGTCGCCGCAGACATAGTATTTCGTGGTGAACTGCCCGTTGGCATCCGTAGTGTAGGTGTCCATAAGCTGGTCGCCCTTGTAGATGCCGTAAACAGCACCGGCAAGGGTAGCATCGCCCTGCGGCAGACCCGTTTCGGCGTCGCTCTTGGTGACAGTGACATTCCACTTTTTCAGGATGTTCGTAAAGCTCTTGTTTGTGACGGTGTTCCATTCCACCGCCGCCGTCTGCTTTTCGGGGACGACATAGCGGATCGCCGTATCAATTTCCTCCAGCGTGTAGCCCGTGCCGATCAGCACATCGGAAAACACGGCTTTGCCCGTGCTGTCGGTCACGGCGTATTCATTCACCGCAAGCCCCGAAAGCGAAGTGCCATAAAGGTGGAACTTTACGCCCTCGTTCAAGCCGTCCTCGGAGGTCTTGGTCACGATGAGGGTGCCGCGCTTCAAGGAGTTATTGAAACTGACCATTGCCACCTGACCGCTGACGACGGTGACACGGCGCACCTCCTGCGGTTCGTATTTGTCGTAGCTCTGCTCGGTGACGGTGTAAACGCCGGGCGCGAGGTTGTTGATCTGAATGACACCGCCTGCACCCGTCGTAACGGTCTTGTTCACGCTGTTGCCGGTGATCGTAAAAGAAATGCCCTCGGCCTTGCCGTCCTCACTTGTCTTGATGATCTTGGCGCCGCCGTAGGACACTTTCAGGTTAAGATAGGCTTTGACGGGATCGCTGATCGTGGCACTGTAAGTGACCACATCCTGCATTGTGCCGTCAGGGCCGTAATGCCCATCGCTCCATACCACGACACCCTTACGGGTATTTTTTTTGGTGGCGGAGACCGTCACCGTTTCCGCCGGGGCTGCTTCGGCAGTGATGGTCAGCGTATTGCCGCTGGTTGCAAAGGTGATCCCTGCCTGCTCGGAGGAAAAGGTGTAATCACTCAGCACACCGTTGGTATCGGTCAGCGTAGCCGCATAACGGCTTCCATCCCAGTTCAGTTCGACCGTTTGTGCCTTGCCGGTGCTTCGGGCCATGAAGCTGGGGACGATGGTGTGCTTCTTCACGCTGGCTTCCATGCTGTCATAATAAGCAGAGAAGCGGCTGTACAGCGGGTGGCTTGTCCGATAGACGGATTTCACGGCATCAGCACTGCCGGGGTCAATATGATTAAAATTGGCGTCCCGTTCCCCGACGACCGTTTCCCATACCAGCACCTGCGTTGCCATCATGTTGGCCAGCTTGTCGGCATCCGCATCATTCTGAGAACGCCAGCCAAGGGATAGATTCCCCTGATAGCCGTACTGCATGATCCGCCCAAGCAGAGTCTTGATGGTGTCAGCGTCGATGGTGCTGTTGCACTCGGAGGGATAGTCCTTCCAGTAATCTTCGCCATAGCGGGTGTAAGTTCTTTCCAGCAGACGGGGTACGCCCGGTTCAATGCAATAACAGGCCGGGCCGTTAAAGTCCCCAATAGTGTGCAGTGTTGTCATCCATGTTTTTTCGCCGGATGTCCAGCCGTTCATATAATGAAGTTCATCATGTCCCCATGTGCCGCTGGTGTCCAGATTTGCATCTCCGTTTCTGGGAAATGCCACAGAATAGGACTTTGCTGTTTCCGCCGGAACCGATGTGGCAAGGGCAGTCACACTGCTTCCCAGAATAGTAGTGAAGCAGATCAATAGAGCCAAAAGCCCCGAAATGCTCCTGCGATAAAACTTTTTCATTTGTTTACCTCCTTGTTGACATGAAAAAAGCACCGCATTACTGCGATGCTTCCTTCTGTGTGTGAAATTACGCGTACCCGATATAGAGCAGATAGCTGTTGGTGCCGACCGCTTCGTACCACACCCAGACATCCGTAATGGTTTCGTCTGCCGCATAGCGGTTCAGGCGGGAACAAATATCCCGTTCCAGATAGATGCGGTCTGCGGCGGCATCAATAGGATTATCACAGCAATCCACCGCCGAACTTTCCAGCCGCAGTCCCACGCTTTCGGCATAGGCTTTGGCATAGTCGATCCAAGTCTGAATATCAAACTTCGGCTCGGCAGGTTCTTCTGCGGCAGGCGGTTCGGTTTCCTGCATCGGCGGATCGGTGGGTGCTGCCGGTGGCGGCTCGGATGCTTTCGGCGGCGCAGGCTCTATGGTGCTGCTCTCTATCGGCAGCGGTGTTCTGTCTGCGGCAGATGTTGAAGCCTCCGACGGCATTTCCGCCGTTTCGGGTTCTGCGGTGCTCTCTGCGGAAATTTCTGTACTTTCCGAAGCAGAAATCGTTGCGTTCTCCTGCGGTACGGTGCTTTGTGCAGGCTCGGCCATAACTGTTTCCTGCGAAGATGGTGCAGACACCTCAGAGCGATCTGCATTTGTACAGCCCGAAAGAGAAAGTGTCAGCAGCACTAAAGCGACGATGATCTTTGCGTTTTTCATATGCGCAAGCCTCCTTTGCTCTTTCATTGTACGGATCACTGCCGAAAACTGCAAAGCTGTGAGAATTGCCGCCGCTGTACTATCTCTTTTTCGGGAAGTACAGGTAGTTTCGAGGGGGTGAGGTGTGGAGAGGGGGAACACGCCGACACAGCCGTACACACATTGAAAATGGGTATGGCTGCCCCTTGGTAGTGACTATCGTTCCATATCCCGCTGGCGTTCCCGCCTGCGGTACAATTCCAATGCCTTGATGATGGTATCTTCAATTTTCTGTGCGGGCGTCCCCGGAGCAAAATACTTGCTGATACGCTCTTTTGGCATTTTGAACTGCTCTCGCTGATTCGGTTTTTCCTCCTGCATAATGGAGAGGATGACTTCCGCTGTCAGTTTCCCGTCCCGGCTGAACTCTTTCATTTTGATAGCCTGAGCCAGCGACGGCGTGCAGTCCTCGCACGCCATCGTGTCATATAGGCTCTGCTGTTGTTCTTTGGAGAGGTAGGAAAGCTCCACGGCGGGACGGAAAGCGATCTTACCGCTGTCTACCATGTCCAGAACCGGCGGGATCAGCTCGGTCAGACGGATATACCGCTGAATTTGTCGGGCACTATCAGGCGAGTCCTTTGCTAATTGTTCGTCCGACCTTGACTTCGTGTCCACTGGGCGCGAAGTTAAATCCGACCGCTGACCCTGCCGTTTCATGGCTTCCAGCTTCATCTTATAGGCAAATGCCTTTTCAGACGGTAAGATCGTTTCCCGCTGCAAGTTGCTGTCCACCATGATGATCGTCGCTTCATCATCGGTGAGATTGCGGACGATGCAGGGCATTTCGGTGATGCCCGCCAGCGTCGCCGCGCATTTTCGCCTATGACCGGCGACCATCTCATAGCCGCCGTCCGCTTTGGGGCGGACAAGAGCAGGTACCAGCACGCCGTACTGCTTCACGCTGTCCACCATCTCCGTCATAGCCTCGTCCTGCTTAACCTTGAACGGGTGGTTGGGAAAGTCGGAGATGTCGGCGGAATTCAGTGTAACGACCTTTTCAAGTTGCGCTTCCGCACGGCTCTCGTCGGTGGAGAACAGGTCATCGAGCGGTGTCATCCCTAAATCTCTCGGTTTTGCGCTCAAGTTCCAACACCTCCTTCGTCAGCGAGCGGTATGCGGCGGCGACCTTGCCGTTCTTGTCGTGGGCAAAAATGCTCTTGCCCCGTCCGCTGGTTTCTGCGGCCCGGACGGAAAAGGGAATCTCCGTCCCGAACACACGAATCTTTTCGCCGTAATGGGTGCGCAGAGAGGCGATGATCTCCTTAGCCTCGTTGGTGCGGCTGTCCACCATTGTAAACAGGATGCCGTCGATTTTCAGCTTCGGGTTGATCTGCCGCTTGACCTTTGCGATGGACTGCATCAGCAGGTCAAGCCCCTTTGCCGAGAGAAATGACGGCTGGGATGGGATGATCACGCTGTCCGCTGCGGCCAGAGAGTTGATCGGCATCATACCGAGCGACGGCATACAGTCAATGAGGATATAGTCGTAATGTGGTTTGACCGCATTGATATATGTCCGCAGCACGCTTTCCCGGCTCATGGCGTTGATCAGTCGAATTTCCATACCGGACAGTTCAATGTTCGCCGGGAGCAGGTCAACGCCCTCACCGTGATGCAGAATACCGTAGCCGTCCGGGAAAGGGGTATCATCGATCACATTCTGCATGATGTCCGCCAGCGTAACGGGCAGCTCATCCGGCTTCGGGTAGCCGAGGGAGAGGGTCAAAGAGCCTTGCGCATCTGCGTCAATGAGCAGCACCCGTTTGTTTTGCTGGGCAAGTCCGATGCCGAGGTTAGCGGTGGTCGTGGTTTTACCCACGCCGCCCTTTTGGTTCGTCACCGCGATCACTTTGCAATTCGCCATATGGGGTTCCTCCTTTACATAGATTTAGCCGCCTGCGGCGAAGCAGGCGGCTATGTACGGGTATGAAAAAAGCCACCTGCATTTCTGCAAATGGCTTAATGGTTAAACCCTCGCTTTGAGTGTTTTACTGTATTTGGCATAATCTTCGCTCAATACATAATCTATCACACAGGCTTTGGGTATAAGATAGGTACATCTTATGTAAAAGTGTTTGACCTTGTTTGCCCGCATTATTTTTCGGGCTGTACTGTCACCGATACCACCCAGCATTGTTTGAAATTCGGGCAGAGTAACAACATCGGGATATGAAGCGAAAAGTTTTTCATAATGTGCGCGTGTTTTCATAGCGATACCTCTTTCTTCTAAAATTGTGTTGTCAATGGCAGAGAAATACGCTATAATATGTTTGTGGTTTATGAATCTATTGCGTGTGCTGTTGTACTCCGTTTGGGGGTAACATCCCTCCGATGTCCCTCCAAAATCCAAAATTTCCGTCAAAATTGAAAAGTACGGAAATGGCAGACGAAACGGAGCTTTTTTACACACCAGTTTCAAAAGTAGTAGTGTTTGCAACGCTTTTGGTGTCCGTTAGCGACCTCCATAAGGGGTTGAGTTCGTTTGTATTCCCTGTGAAGCAAATAACTCAAAATCCACCGCTGGCGACAGCGTGCCGGTTCGAGTCCGGCCACCGGCACCAAAATCGGCAAAGCTCTGACGGCTTTGCCGATTTTTTCTGTTCTCCGCCGCGCCGCATCTTCCCCTCCGAAGATGGGCGCAGATTTTTTTGCGAAATTTTCGGAGCAAAAGTTCCGGCGGCGGGGGGATTGTTTTTTCCGCTCATCTATGGTATGCTTTATTTATTAAATAATCATTCAGTTAATAACCGCCATCAACTGACCGGCATATCATAAGATACATACATATGGAAAGATAGATAAAAAGGAGATGCTGCTATGAAGAAACGGACTGTTACGATCCTGTGCGCGCTGCTGCTGGCGCTCGCCCTCGCCTTGGCGGTTTATTTTGCCGCCGCCGCCAAAGCCAAGGCCGGCACGGTGGAGCTGCGGAACACCGGCTCGGCCATTGAATGGAAATACAGCGGCGAAGGCGACGAAAGCTGGCGGGAGCTGACCACCACCGCCGCCCTTGTGGGCACGGACGGGCAAAACGGCACCGACGGCAAAGACGGCGTGAACGGCACCAACGGCATAAACGGCAGGGACGGCGTGGATGGCAAGTCCGTGGAGATCCGCAAAACCGCTACCCATGTCCAGTGGCGCCTGGCAGGCGGCGACTGGCAGGATCTGGTGAGCCTGGCGGAGATCACCGGTGCCGACGGCAAAAACGGTCTTGACGGCCAGAATGGTCGGGACGGTATCGACGGCAAAGACGGCGTCAACGGCAAAGACGGCGCTGACGGTAAAGACGGCAAAGACGGCATCAACGGCAAAGATGGCGTAAACGGCAAAGATGGTGCCGATGGTAAGGACGGTGCCGACGGCAAGGACGGCGCCGATGGTCGGGACGGTGCGTGCGCCGGATACTTCTATGGCACCGGCCAATGCGATAACTTTGACCAGACCTTCTCCTTCTCGGTGCGCCAGAGCGACGGTGAGCTGATCTGGTGGGATCGGAGCAACACCGCCGTGACGCTGAAAAAGGGGCATACATACAGCATCAGTCTGGCCGGCTCCGTCTGCCTGAAATCCAGCTCCCGCATGGTGATCCGCACCCAGGTCAACGACAATTTCGGCGATAATCTCTGCGCCGACAGCACCCGCGTCCAGACCTATGTGTACGACACCGACTTCTCCTACCGCTGGCAGCCCTTTGCCTTTAACCGCATTTTTACCGCCACGGAGGACACGCCGGTGAAGTACCACATGACAAAGATATATCCCAATACGCAGTTGGTGCGGGTGAACTACAACCTCACCATTCTCGCTCTGAACTGACGAAAAGCGGCAGGCGGCACTTGCGTCCCCATCAAAAATAGTATATGATAGACCGGAAGGCGGAAATTTTCCGTCTTCCGGTTAATTTATAGTAGGAGGTTTTCCCATGACACGACAGAAAAAAGCCGATATGCTGCTTGTGCTGGTCACCGGCTTTTGGGGCTGCTCCTACTACCTGTCCGACCTGGCGCTGGAGGAGATGCCGCCCTTCGCCCTGTGCGCCTTCCGGTTTCTGCTGGCCTTCGTGCTGCTGGGCATCGTGCTGTTTCCCAAGCTGCGGCATGTGAGCCGCAAGACTCTGCTCTGGGCGATCCCCGCGGGGTTTTCCATGACGCTGACCTACATCGGCGCCACGGTGGGACTGCTGTATACCTCCATCTCCAACGCCGGCTTCATCTGCGCGCTGCCGGTGGTCACCACGCCGATATTGAGCTTTATCGTGTACCGGAAACGGCCCGAGGGGCGGATGCTGGCGTGTCTGGGGCTGTGCGCCGTGGGGCTGGCTCTGCTGACGCTGGGGGACGACTTCCGCCCCGCCCTGGGCGACCTCATCTGCCTGCTGTGCGCCCTGGGCTACGGCATCAACCTCCTGGTGGTGGAGCACGCCGTGCGGCAGCCGGAGGTGGACGCCTTGCAGCTGGGCGTATTCCAGCAGTTCGTCACGGGCACGGTGATGCTGCTGCTGTCCGTTTTGTTTGAGACTCCTTGCCTGCCCCAGACGGCCACAGGGTGGAGCAGCGCCCTGTTCCTGTCCGTTTTCTGCACGGGCATCGCCTTCACCGTTACCGCCGTGCAGCAGAAATATACCTCCGCCATCCACATCGGGCTGATCTTCACGCTGGAGCCGCTGTTTTCCGCTGTGGTGGCCTTCTTCTTCGCCGGCGAGCGGCTGTCGGCGCGGGGATACGTCGGCGCGGCACTGATGATGCTGTCGCTGGTGGCCATGGAGGGCGGCTTGTCGATCTTCAAGAAGAAGAAAAAGAGCGAGTAAGATTTTTCATTTTCAAAAAATAAAAAGGAGTGCGGCGCATGGATATGTTTTTCTCCGCCAAGCGGCAGACGCTGGCGCAGTTTATGGAGGTGTATGACAGGCAGCGGCTGAACGAGGTGCACGGCGGCTCCCCCGTCATATTTGACGCCATGGCCAACCAATCGCCCCAAGACCGGTATGAGATCGTAAAGTTTCTGGTGGGCGAGGGCGCGGAACTGACGGGCACAAACGCCGAAAAGGAGACCCTGTTCCACGTCCTGTTCTCGCGCCCGAAGCTCGACATCGGGCAGACCGTGGAGCTGACGAAGCTGCTGATAGACGCCGGCGCGGACATAAATCAGCCGGACGCCAAAAACAGGATGGCGATCCAGCACCTCATCAGCCAACCCAAGCTCACGGACGAGGCGCTTGCGTCCCTGTACGACATCATATTCCAAAGCTGCGCCCTTGAACTGAACACCAAAAACGACTGGGGCTATACCCCCATCGAGCTGGCGCAGAAATTCCCGTATCGGGCGGAACTGCTGAAGCGGATGACGGCGTGAGGGGCGCAGGAAGGCGGTCGCTTATGACAGAAAAAATGCAGGCGTATTTTGACACGAAGGACGCCGCCAAGCGGAACGCTCTGCTGAAAGAGCTGGCGCTCGCCTGCCCGCCTGACGGCAAAGACTTTTTCTATCGGGCTTTCAAGAGGGAACGATATCTGGACATGAAGCTCACCGCCGTTCGGGGTTATGCTTTTTATGCACGCGAAGACGAGGTAGCGGCGCTGATGGAAAAGCTGCTGGCGCTTCTGAAAAAGCGGCCGGAGAAGACGCCGTACAACTATCAGGAGTACGAGGTGATGCGGTCGAGGTTCCTGCTGCCCTACCTGATGGAAACGTATGGCTACCCCTGCTTTGCGGCGTTTCATGCGCAGCTGGAGCGGCAGTATGACGCCATGCCGGAGGTTTTTAAGAACATATTCACCTGCGACGAGCGCGGGAACATGCGCCCGCTTCGGGACAAGCAGGAGGTGCAGAAGTCCCTGTCGGAATTTTTCGAGGGGATAAAATAAGAAGGAAAATTGCCGCATCGGTATACGCGCCGATGCGGCAATGGTTTTTTGCGGTGCGGCGGGTGTCGACGGCGGGGTGAGGGGAGCGCACTGGTTCGCAATGACAGTTTCTTTGCAATATTACAATAAAACAATATAAAATAAAAAGGGAAAGGCGCGCGGGGCGTCTTTCCCTTTTTATTTTATCACTCCGACAGGAGGATGCGGTCGGTGTCCAGCGCTTTGCCGGCGCCGACCTTGAACTGCGCCAGCAGGTCGTCCACGGTCATTTTGCTGCGCTCCTCGCCGGCCACGTCCAGCACGATGCGCCCGCTGTCCATCATCAGGGTGCGGTTGCCCAGCTCCAGCGCCTGGTGCATGTTGTGGGTGACCATGAGGGTGGTGATGTGGTGCTCCGCCACGGTCTGGCGGGTGATCTCCAGCACCTTTTCCGCCGTGGCGGGATCCAGAGCGGCGGTGTGCTCGTCCAGCAGCAGAAGCTTGGGGGGCTTGAAGGTGGCCATCATCAGCGTCAGCGCCTGACGCTGGCCGCCGGAGAGAAGCCCCACGGGCTGCTTCATGCGATCCTCCAGCCCCATGTCCAGCTGCGCCAGCTTATCCCGAAAGGCGGCTCTGTCCGCGCGGGTCATGTGCCCCAGCCAGCCGCCGGAAGGGGCGGCCAGAGCGAGGTTTTCCTCAATGGTCATGTGGGGTGCGCTGCCCCGCATGGGATCCTGAAACAGGCGCCCCATCTGGCGGGAGCGCTGATACTCGGGCTGGAAGGTGACGTTTTTCCCGTCCAGATAAATGCTGCCGCTGTCGGTGAAAAAGCTGCCGCAGATGGCGTTGAAAAGGGTGGATTTGCCGGCGCCGTTGGAGCCGATGATGGTGACAAAATCGCCGGCGGCCAGATGCAGGCTCAGATCCCGCAGCGCCACCTTTTCATTGATGGTGCCGGCGTTAAATGTTTTGGAAATGTGTTCGATCCGCAGCATATCAGCGTGCCTCCTTTCTCTGCGCCATGCGGCGGCGCAGCATGGGGAGCTGTTTTTTGAAGTACGGCGTTGCGATGGCCAGCACCACGATCACAGAGGACACCAGCTTCAGCATGAAGGCGGGCATATCCAGCCGCAGGGCGATGGTATACACCAGCCGGAAGGCGAAGGCGCCCACCACCATGCCGATGGCGCGCTTGAGGATGCTGCCCTTGCCCAGCAGCACCTGCCCCATGAGCAGGGAGGCCAGGGCGATGGTCACCATGCCAGTGCCGATGTCGATGCTGACGGACTTTTGGCTCTGCGCCAGCAGGCAGCCGGACAGACCCGTGAAGGCGTTGGCCACGCACAGACCCACGATGGTGGTGAAGGTGGGGTTGATGGAGGAGGAGCGCACCATGTCGGGGTTGTCGCCGGTGGCGCGGATGGCAAGACCCAGCCGCGTGCGCAGGAACAGTGCCAGAAACGCCACCACCAGCGCCACGGCCACCAGAGCCACCACCAGCTTATACTGGTCGGTCAGGAACGTGCCCTCCAGCAGCGCCTTGGCCTTGGTGAACACGGTCTCGGTTTTATTCATGTTCAGCAGGGAGGAGCCGTTCATGACGGCGATATTGATGGAGTAGAGGCCGGTGTTGACGATGATGCCCGCCAGAAGGCTGTCGATGCCCATTTTCGTTTGCAGCAGGGCGGTGATGAAGCCGGAGAGCACGCCGGCGGCCATGGCGGCCAGAATGGCCAGATAGGGATGCCCCGCGATGGCCACCGTGGCGCCTACGGCGGCGCCCAGAGTAAAGCAGCCGTCGGTGGACAGGTCGCAGACGTTGAGCATGGAGTAGCTCAGAAACAGCGCCAGCACCGTCAGCGAGCAGATAAGCCCCAGCTCAAGAGCGGTTTGGACAAGGGATAAGAAATTCATGGCGGGTCGTTCTCCTTTTTTGAGGGGATTTTGAGGGAGTGGCAAAGCGGAAAGTTGAAAGTGGAAAGTGGAAAGTTTTGGGGGTGCGGTGCAAAAAGAATACGGATTGCCACACCGGCGTGCGCGCCGGTTCGCAATGACAGGTTTTGGGGGATGCGGCGGGTGTCGGCGGCGGCACACATGGGTGACGCCCTACGGGAAAATTACAAAATATGCGTAGGGGCGGTGGCTCTGCCCCGCCC
>OIXU01000053.1_pt1 | contig 34220 bp, 51 predicted proteins | sample 1587921 | NCBI WGS metagenome assembly OIXU01 (sample SAMN03283238) | human gut metagenome | biome: human-associated habitat; material: feces | host: Homo sapiens | place: Peru | collected 2012
ATCATGAAAAAGACTTTTTATTCCGTCACCTACGCAGTATGGGGATCCGGCTTCTGCCGCGAGGCATGGTTTGACAGCAAGGCCGCAGCGGACGCCTTCGCCGCCCACGATTACCGGGACGACCCGGTGGCGCACACCTACAGCAAGGCGGACAGCATCCGCGCCGCCGAGGATCGCGTGGCCGCTACGGCGGCAGAGCTGGCCCGCTGATAGCGGCAACAACGTTTCTGGAGGGTTTGAGCGCATCAGCCCCACCCCATGAAAATTTTTGAACAGGAGGAACAGAACATGAACGCACAGGAATTGATTTTGCGGTACAGAATCGCCCTTAAAATCGACGAACAAGGCCAGCCCACCGGAAATCTGGTTGTGTACCGCGCCGACAAAGCGGCTCTTGCCGCTATCAAAGCCGAAAAGCCGGAGATCGTGTCCATGCTGCTGGAGCAGCGCGAAGCCGGTATCCGCGCAGAGCAGGAGCGACAGAAGAAAATCGCCGCCATCCCCGGCCTGCGGGAGATCGAAGCCGCCCGCGCCGATCTGGTAAATTGGAAACTGGAATTTGGCGCCAGTTTTGACAGCGAGAACGGCGGCGGCGTGGGTGTCCGTCCCAAGCCGAAGTATGACATGGATGCCATGTACGCCCAGTACCCCTGCGCCAAGGCGTATTTGGACGCGCAGGAGTTCGCGGCGTCCGAAAACGACGCAAAATCCGCAGCTGGCAAGAAGGCGCTGGACGCCATCATCAACGGCGAAAACTACGAACAGGCCATCGCCGCCATGAACAGCGATTGGGCGACACACTGCGAATCCCACCTTTGGGACTGAAGGAGGAGTTGTCGTGAAAAACATGGAGATCAAGACCTACGGCAGAAAAATCAACATGGAGACATTGTCCGAAGCGTCCGAATATACCCGGGGCCTCGGCTCCCGCACGGGGGAGTACATGGAGATTTTTTACGACAAGTCCACCGGCGAGGTATGGGGAAAGTATCACTGGGACCGCGAGGAATGGACGGTCTACCACGATGATGATGTTATCAAGGTCGGCATCACCAATCGCTTCGCGTCTAAACAGCGTATCACTGACATGATTGCCAGAACTTTGACTGAGGACGAAATCTGTGAGCGAGAGAACGCCGCATATTTGGCTGGCGGCTCGCAATTATGAAGGTGCTTGACATTTCCTACGCGGCGTGTTAGACTTTTTTTGTCGGATGCAAGAGGCGCTTGCATCTGGTGCGGCGCGATCCCGCCGCCGTGGATTGAAAAGGTGAGAAGGACAAACCCTTCAAGCGCAGGAAAAGCACCGGAAACCGGTGCTTTTCCTTTTTTTGCAAAGAAAGGATAAGATATGACTGACAAACTGTTTTACACCATCTTCGGCGCGGCGCTGGATTCCGCCGACCGCGATAACTTTATCTCCGTCTGGGCGCTGTCCTCTGCCTGGGATGACACCGCAGACATCCCAGCGGAACGCATCGCTGTACTTGGTGGTATTTGGGATGCCGCCCACCTGACGATCCGCGATATCCGCCAGCACACCGGCCTGTCACAGGCGGCCTTTTCCGCCCGGTACTGTATACCCACCCGCACGCTGGAGGACTGGGAGCGCGGCGTGAGGAGCTGCCCAGACTACCTCCGCCTCCTACTGGCGCAGTCCACGGGGCTTTACACAAGGCCGTGACGACCAATGGGGCACGCGCCGAAAACTGTTGTCATTCCGTTGTCAAAAGTTGTTTTTGTCGAGCGCAAAACCGTCCGCAAGGCTGGACGGCTTTCGCGCTGGTTCGGACGCACGGAGAGCCGCAAGCCCTTGTGAATAAAGACAAAACCGCCTGATCGTTGCAATCAGGCGGTTTTTGGTTTTGGAGCAGGGTACGGGAGTCGAACCCGTTGAAAAAACCGGTATACGCGGCTTAAATACTCACTTCGCAGAAACCTCCGTTGCCATTTTGTTGTCAAAGTAGGCATCAATAGACTTGTCGATCTCCGCCATCCTGTCGTCCATCGTGTAGGCGTAAACCTGCTTGTACATCCAGTCGTCGGACCAGCCGTTTCGCTCCTGCGCGTACCGGGATTCTACGCCCAGGCGGACCATGATGGCGGCGTTGGCGTGGCGCAGATCGTGGAAGCGGCAGCGGGGAATGCCGGCGGCATCGAGGCCGCGAATGAAACGATTATAGATCGTCTGTCCGGAGGTGGGGACAATATACCCCTCGCTGCGTCCGGTGGCGTCTATCAGGGCCTGAATATGGGCGGGGACAGATACCCAGCGATCGCCGGAAAAGGTCTTCGGCGGCTTCACCTCGTCGCCATTCTCGCCGGAGACGATGGCACGGCAGATGTGCAGCCGGCCTCCGGAGATATCCTCAAATCTGGCGCCGCGGATCTCCGACATACGCATTCCCATCCACAGTGCCATGAGCACGGGCAGCTCCATGTCCGTGTCGGAGAATGCCGCGATGATCTTGCCGATCTCGGCATCCTCGATTTTGCGCAGCTCCACTTTTCGCTTCTGCGGAAGGATGATGGAGATTTTCGTGTCTGGCGCAAACTGCTTCAGGACGGAAATGAGAAGTCCCTCGACGTTACGGACATACTTCGGGCTCTTCCCGGCTTTCACCATTTTCCCGATCTCCCGCTGGATCTGCTCGGAGGTGATGGAGGCAGCCGGCAGCTCCATCAGGCTCGGGAAGGATGTCTTCTGGAGGCGCTTGTACTCCGCTGCGGTGGAGGGGGAGATCACACCGTCGCGGGATTCGATATACTTCCGGTACGCCTCCTTTAGGGTCATGGTTGAGGCGGCTTTTTCGGGCGCCTTCAGGCCGTGCTTGATGGCCATGGCCTCGGCAATGGCTTCCTCCTTGGTCTCGCGGGTGATGGACACGTCTTGTCCGTTGACGCGGACTCGGCAGGCCCACGAGCCGCTGGGAAGCTTCCGGGCGGTGGGCGTGTGGGCGGTGTTCTTGCTGCGCTGCTCCCGGACCTGCCGGGTGCCGCACCATTTGCAGTAGACGGAGTCGTCGTCTATCTCGCGGCCGCAGCCCTTGTTCTTGCACTTCATAACATCCCCCCCATCATCAAAAAGGGCGGTGTCCGATTCGAGCACCGCCCCTGTCTATTCAGCCGACCTTTTCCATGCGGATGGTCATAGTGGTGCCGAGAGCGCCGGCCTCGTAGCTCAGCTGACCATCGGCATAGGTGAACGTCTTCGTGTCGTCGCCGCTGGCCAGAAGCGCGAGGGATGTCTGTTCCTTGTCGTTCTGAGAATCCCAGGAATAAGGCTCATCCGGCGTGGTGGGGGCAACGAATGTGCCCGCCCAGTACAGGCTCTTGGTGTCGCCGTTATCGGAAACCCAGTTGATGATGATCTCGCTGCCGGAGATCGTGGCCGCCTGCCAGGCATCCTCGGAGTTGCTGTTGACCTGCTTCCACTCACCGGTCAGGTCGGGAGGCGTGGCAGGTTCTTTGGTTTGCTCGCCGCCATTGTTGGCGGGCGCGCTGCCGCAGGCGCAGATGGACAGTGCCAAAACGGCGGCCATCAGGAACGCGGAGATTTTCTTCATTTTCGACCTCTTTCCGCGGCAAATCTGTCGCTTACATATATTTTCTGCAAAGAATTTGCATTTTACTGGATATATTTTGTCGAAGTGGTACAATAAAGGTAATATTTGAGGAGGGACGCGACATGAATGAGTGGGAGGAGGACTTGTTGGCGTTGTTCGACACTCTGGACGAAGCGGCGCAGGCCGAGGCCCTGGCGGCCGCGCTGAAAATCATTGGCGGCGAGATCCTCTGAGAAACGGTGCCCGATTCGGGCACCGTTTTATTTTTCCCGCTCCCGCCTCAGGCGGAGCATAAAGGCAAATAGTTCGTTCCGCTGCTCGGCGGTCATGCTGTCCAGCAGGCGCATAAACTCCTGCCGCACCGGATCCGGCGGCGGCTCCTTTTCCCCCAACAGGTCGGAGACGGTGCAGCCGAGATACTGCGCCAATAACTGCACCTTGGCCACAGAGGGAGTCGTGCCCTTATTTATGTCCGTAATGAAGCTGGTTCCAACACCGCTTTCACGGCAAGCTACCGTGGGCTTAACTCCTTTTGCTCGACACCTTTCTTTGATATTTCTTACAAAAAGTTCTTTATCCATAGTGGCCTCGTCAAATGAGATTATAGGAGCTTCAAGAACTCCTGCTCGGATATCACGGCAATTGATGCGCCTTTCGCATTGAGCGCGGCTGCCTTTTCTTCCTTGTCACTCATGCCGTCGCATCCGACGATGATTTTGTCTTGCTCTCCGACCACCAGATAGTCGGTCTTTTTCGATACGGCGCTTTTTACGGTGGCGCCGGCAGCCTCTGCGAGGGATTTTGCTGCTGCGCGCGGAAAGCTTAATGCGCCAGTAAATACGACGGCTTTGCCATCCAATTCCCCGCCTCGGTATACATCGCCGACTAATATTGGACACGTTCCCGACGCAGACCTTTGAAGATAGGACCGTAGCGCAGCATTTCGTTCTCCTTTGCTGTGAAGTGCATGATCTAATCTATTTTCGCCGCAAAGCCAAGATAGGATTGCTCCACACGCGCGACAATCCTCGAGCGCATCGTGGAAGCGCGCCATGTAACCGATCTCATCGCATGCATCAGATAGTTTACTGTAAGGATGACCAGTGACTCGCCCGTAGAGCGTCATCACGTCAAAGCAACGGGCGAAGCATTCTCGAATAATCCCCTCCGCCGCCTCCAAGAAACTGGCATCAAAAGAAACATTCCACCCTGCGGTGTACGGGGAGGCGGATACAAATTCTGCAAAAGTGTCAATCACCTCGTCGATGGTTGGAGCAGCGGCGACCATATCTCCCGTGATCCCAGTCAACTCCGTCACTGTGGCCGGTATAGGGCATCCCGGATTGACGTAGGTTTTGTAACTGTCGCTCTCTTGGTGCCCGATGTATCGCACTGCGGCGAGTTGGATAATTTTACAGGTTTGGGGGTCGACGCCCGTAGTTTCTAAATCTATGACCACGTAGTCAGAGAGATCTTCCGGGTGACTAAAAGGCATGACGTGAGATGTGTCGTTGCTCATGATGCGCCTCCGCTGTAGATGATATACACAAAATATAAACTCAAAAATTGTGAATACAAACAACAAATAAGAAATTTCGCATTTTGTATTGACAATGAGAAATTTCTCATTTATGATTGGCTTGTCCCTCAGGTGAGAACGAGAGGGAGGTGGAAAAATGCGACGGTTTTCGGACTGGCTGGTAGAGAAGCTGGAGGACTGCGACGTGTGGGTGATCCTTGTCGTCCAGATCGCGCTTTCTATCGTAACTGCCTTGTTAACATCAGTGTTAACAGTGTTGTTAGTAAGGCAGTTGCAAACGATACTGCGATAGGGAACCACAGGCTTTTCAGCAGAAGCTCCTTCCAGTACCGCTTTCGCTCCGCAAGGTAGTCGTCCAGCGCAATCTCGCCCTTGGGCGTGATGCGGTAGACGCCGAGGCCGTGATGGAGCGCCCGCGTTGCCGACAGATCGGTGTCCGCGTCTTCGGAGCGAAGCGCAGCATCGGGCTGGGCCAGCGCGACGATGCGGTGTCCCGCTGAGCTGACATCTGCAAGCGCCTTTTTAGCGTCAGCGGTTGGCGCGGGGCCATGCTTGCGGAAGTAGCGCAGCACCTTGGCGTCGCAGGCGGTGATCTGACTGTCGTTTTTCATGTCTTTCCCTTTGCGTTCAAAAGTTGAGGGTTTCCACTGGGTCTTGCGCAGGTTGTATCCCCCTCGGAAAAACGGGTGTGTAGCTGTTTACTGACATGAACACTATACCACCCTTTTTTCCGGCGCGCAAGGTGAAATTTCACGATTGGAGGTGAATCAAGTGCGGATCAAGGAGTACCGCGAGCGCACCGGCATGACGCAGGAGGCGCTGGCGGACAAGCTGAACGTCGACCGGTCTGTGATCAGCTACTGGGAGCGAGGTAAGGCGACGCCCTGCAAGAAGCACCGCGCCATGCTGTGCGCGATCTTGCAGTGCACGGAGGCGGAGCTGATGAGCGACGCTGCCCACTGAGGTCAGCATAGCGGAGAAAGGAGGAGTTGTCCATGGCAAGGGACGGCGGAAACATCTACCAGACCGCCCGGAAAGCGGCGGGTCTGACGCAGGAGGCCGCGGCGGAGCGGCTGGCGGTCAGCGACACCAGCATCCGCGCCTACGAGTCCGGGGAGCGGCTGCCGGGCGACGACATCGTGGCGCGGATGTGCGCGGTGTACAACGTACAATACTTAGGCTTGCAGCACTTGCAGCTGAAGACGGCGCTGCTGCCGGACTGCGTGCAGGAGGCGCGGCCGGAGCCGCTGCCGGTGGCGGTAATCAAGCTGGTGCGGCGGGTGATGCGCTTCGCGGAGGCGCACCGCAGCGACCAGCTGATGGAGATCGCCGAGGACGGCGTCATCAGCGACAGCGAGCGGGCGCTCTTTGAGGAGATCACCTGCGAGCTGGGGGATATCGTGCAGGCCGCATTGGCCTTGCAGTACGCAGAGGAGGTGCAGTGATGCCCCGAACGATTTTGAGTGCGAAGACAGACGCCGCCAAGGACATGGCTGTCCGCATCAAGGCACAGGCCTACGCCCTGCACGGCGGTCTGGACGGCATGGCACGGGCGGCGGGCATGAGCCGCAGCACCATCTATGCCCGGATCAAGGACCTGCCCAGCTGCTCCGGCAAGGAGATCGCGGCCATCGCCAAGGCGGCGCGCATCCCCAAAGACGAGCTGTTCGCCGCGTGGGCGAAGGCGTGCTGAGGAGGTGGCGAGCGTGACAACATGGTATTGCCTGGATCTGAAATACCCGGGCTTATACCTCCGGCCGGGCGAGATGGTGGTGGTGCGGCTCGGCTCTCTGAGCTTCCGGGAGGCCACCTACCGCGTGGGGCATTTTGCGACGGACCCTCGGGAGCCGGGCGCCCGGAAGTTGTGGTTTTACCGGAGCGGCGGCGGCATCGAGGATCCCGCCCGCTGGAAGAAGTATTACACCGATATCCGCTTCATGCCGCTGGATACGCCGGAGGGAGGTGTGATCTGTGGATAGCTGGGCAATGGCGGTGCAGTACATCTGCGCGGCAGCCGGTGCGGCGGCCGTCGTCCGCTGGGTGGACGGCTGCGGCAGGGCGCAAAAAAAGAACCGCCCTCTGGGTGGAGCCAGAAAGCGGTTCAGTGAGTTGAAGCGCACGCGCTTCATACGAGCAAGATAAGTATACCAGAGCCGGGAGGCTTTTTCAAGGGGGTAAGGACTGCCATGAGCAAAAAAAATGAACAGCCCGCCTATTGGGGCGTCATCCCCGCCCCCGTGCGGTACGACGACCGCCTCCCTGCCAACGCGAAGTTGCTGTATGGCGAGATCTCCGCACTGTGCGACCGCAAGGGCTTCTGCTGGGCAAAGAACGACTACTTCGCCGAGCTGTACGGATGGTCGCCGGACACGGTGACACGGCTGATCCGGAAGCTCCGGGACGCGGGCTATCTGACGGTGGAGATGGTGCCTACGGCCACCGGCAGCGAGCGGCGTATTTTTGCCGGTGTTTGCACAAGGGGTGTCGGCAAAAATGCCGAGACCCCTCTCGGCAAAAAAGTCGGGGGGGTGTCGGCAAAAAAGTCGACCCCCCACAATATAAGAACAGATAATTATAATATAACCCCCATACCCCCATTGGGGGCAGGTGTGCAAAAGCGTGTGCACAAGGGTGTGCCGCGGGAGCAGCCGGACTGGAAGCCGGAGCGCTTCGCGGGGATGTGGAGCTACTATCCGGCCAAGGGGCGGCGGAATAAGCAGCGGGCCATGGACGCTTGGGACAAGCTGAAACCGGACGACGCGCTGATCGCCCGGATCGGGCGGGCGCTGGAGAAGTTACTGGCCACGGAGGAGTGGCAGCGCGGCATTGGCATCCCCCACGTGGCCACGTTCCTGAACGGGCAGAGGTGGAAGGACGCCGACGAGCTGGACACGCCCTCCCCTGCCGTGCCGGCATCCACCCGTGTGCAGGAAAGGAAGGGTGACTACGAGATATGACAACGGACAGTCCGATCCAGTCCCAGCGGCTGGCAACGGCGCAGGCCGCCGTGCTGGGCGCGATGCTGATCGACGCGGACTGCATTGCCGATGTGCTGGCAGATACGTCGGAGGCTATGTTCGTGTCGTCGGTCTACCGCACGGTGTACGGCTGCATCCGGCAGCTGTTTCAGGAGGCGCAGCCGGTCGACCCCGTGACGGTGGGCGCGGCGCTGAAGGAGCGCGCCGGGCAGGACTACGGCGAGCTGTTGGTGCAGCTGATGGACGTGACGCCCACCAGCGCCAACGTGGGCTCCTACATGGAGATCCTCAAGCGGGAGAGCATCGTGTGGCGGCTGCGGAGCATCGGCGCGGCGCTGGCGGAGACGGAAGATCTTTCGACGGCGGAAAAGCTGATGGAGAAGGCCAACGCCGCCATGAGCCTGAAGTCCGGCGTGGAGGTCTGGGACATGACCCAGATGTGGGAGAACTTCTCCGCCCGCCATGAGGAGACGGAGAAGCCGGAGTACATCCGCTGGGGCTATGACTTTATCGACGAGCGGGTATACACCACCCGCGGCGACTACTGCGTTATCGGCGGATACCCCAGCGCCGGAAAGACGTGTCTGGCGCTGGGCATGGCCATGAAGATGGCGGAGCGGTACCGTGTGGGCTTTTTCTCCTTTGAGACGGACAAAGCTAAGCTGGCCGACCGCATCATGTCCGCCAGGGCCATGATCGACCTGAGCGACATCAAGCAGAACAAGCTGGGCGAAAAGGAGTGGGAGGAGCTGGCCTACGCGGCATCCAGTCTGAGCAGGACTGGCCTGCAGATCATGCAGTGCAGCGGCTTCACCGTGGCAGACATCCAGTCCGTAGCGCTGTCCCGGCACTACGACGTGGTGTTCGTTGACTACCTGCAGCTCATCGAGGCGGACGGGCGGAGGGGCTGGAGCCGTCCAGAGGAGGTCAGCTCCATCAGCCGCGGCCTGCAGCGGATGAGCCACGAGCACGGCATCACGGCGGTGGTGCTGTCACAGCTGACGCCGGACGCCGGGCGGAAGAAAAACGAGGCGCCCACCATGTACGACCTGCGCGAGAGTCGGCAGATCACCATGGACGCGGACGCCATCTTCCTGCTGTACCTGGAGGACCCGGAGGACCGCTCCGGGGCGCGCGTCCTGAAATGCGACAAGAACAAGGACGGACAGGCTGGCTGGTACAAGGTGATGCAGTTCCAAGGCCGCATCCAGAGCTTCCGCCCCATGCCGAAGCCGGTGGCCAAGGCGGCGCCGCTTCCGGCACAGGTCAGCTTCCACGAAATTAAAGACGACGGCAAGGGGCCGTTCTGAGAGGAGGGCCTATGCAGGTCGGCGACAAGGTTACATACGTTCCCTTTGTGCTGCGATACGCCAAGGACACGGAGCTGCGGGCGCCCAGCGTCGTGGTGCCGGTGGTCTGGGTGCATCCGGAGGGCCGCTTTGCGGTGGTAGAGCGCAGCACGGGGCGGTACAGGTATCGGGAATGCATCCCGTGTAGAAAAACAAAAAAGTGAGGTACGAGCAATGAAAACCATAGCGATCATGAACTTGAAAGGCGGCGTGGGGAAAACCGTCACGGCCATCAACCTGGCGGACGCCCTGCGGCGGGCCGGCAGACGGGTGGTGCTGGTGGACTGCGATGGGCAGATGAGCCTGACGCGGTTCTACTTCCCGGATCTCGACCCGGACAACGCCGCCACGGTGGCGGATGTGCTGGAGGGCGAGGCGGAGCCCGTGTGGAGCGACAGCACCATCCCCGTGGACGTCGGTGGCCTTGTGCAGCTGCTGCCGGCATCCAGCGCCCTGTACGGGCTGGATGTGCGGGCGCTGAAAAGCAGCATCCACAGCATCAGCTCCCTGCGGGACTTCCGTGACGCGGCGGCGGTCGACGGCATGGACTACATGATCTTCGACTGCCCTCCCGGCTTCACGGCGGCGAGCTGTGCGGCGCTGATGGCGGCAGACGAGGTGGTCGTCCCCATGGTGGTGGATGGCTTCTCCGTCTGGGGCGTCAGCGACATGGCGGCGCAGATCAACAGCATGAGGGCTGCCAACCCCGCCATCAGGGTGGCCGGCGTCCTGATCTGCCAGTGGCACAACAGCGAAGTGGTTCGGCAGGGCGAGGCGCTGCTGCGAGGCCTGAGCCTGCCGGTGTTCACGTCGGTGATCCGGCGGACGGAGAAGGTACCGGAGAGCACGTTTTCCCGGCAGCCGGTCATGGACTACAGCCCCCGCAGCGCGGCGGCAGCTGACTACCGTGCGTGGGTTTGGGAATATCTGGCGGAAGGAGGTGCGGACCGTGGCGAAGTTTGACATGGGCGAGTTTGCCAAGACGCTGGCGCAGCCGGTGTCCGAGTCGGGCACCGGGCGGGAGCAGATCGAGTACATCGATGTGGGTCTGCTGGACAGTGACCCGGGAAACTTCTATGCGCTCCGCGATCTGGATGATCTGGCCGCCAACATCGCCACCATTGGCTTGCAGCAGCCCATCCGGGTGCGCGCTGGCGAAGGCGGTCACGTGGTGATCGTCTCCGGACACCGGCGCGCGGCGGCCATCCGAAAGCTGGTGGCAGAGGGACGGACAGATCTGCGGGAGGTGCCGTGCATCCGGGAGTCGGACGACGCGTCTCCGGCGCTGCGGGAGCTGCGCTTGATCTACGCCAACAGCAGCACACGCGATCTGACCGCGGCAGAGCTATCTCATCAGGCGGAGAAGGTGCGGGAGCTGCTTTACCGGCTGCAGGAGGAGGGTTTTGAGTTCCCCGGCCGGATGCGGGACCATGTGGCGGAGGCTTGTAAAATCAGCAGGAGCAAACTGGCGCGGCTGGAGAAGATCCAGAAGGGGCTGGCCTCGTGCTACCGCGACGCATGGGAGGCTGGGACGCTGCCGGAGGACACGGCGGACGCGCTGTCCAGCCTTCCGGAGTATGTGCAGGAGCGTATCAAGAGGGTCTGCCCGAAGACTACACCGAGTGCCGGTCGTATACGTGACGCCGTTAAGCGCGGAGAATACCTTGCAGTTTCTTTTAAGTGCCCGGGCGGATCGACTTGCACCCATATGGACAAGTTTTTTAGGCACGATCTTAAGGCGCAAAGTTGGGAAGCCTGCGGCGGTGAGAAATGCTGCCTAAAGTGCCGCGCCGGCGGAGCGCACGATCCGAGCGGCTACTGCGGAGCTGCTTGTGCGGAAATGTGCAGCAAGGCGCGGGAAAAGTACGAGAAGGCGAAGGAAAGAAAGAAGGCGTCCGAGGCCGCAGCTGAAATGAAAGCGCAGAGTGAAGCTGCCCGCAGGGTTCAGGCCGAATCTCGGCGCGTTGTGCGGGCAGCAGATGCTGCGGGGCTGGGCGATGAGGTGAAGCTGCACTATGACTATGGCGGCAGTTTAACCGTTGGGCTCTTGAGGTCACTTAGTGATGGGACGGCACTCGACAGCGCAGTCAAGCGCTACAGCAGGGGTATTCTGCCATGGCGAGCTGATGATGTCGCGAAGAACGCCAAGACGCTGCACTGCTCCGTGGATTATCTGCTGGGGCTGACGGATGAGATCAACCCCACGGCCGCCGTTTCCGGACAAGTCGCGCTTGCCGCGTGGATGCCGGGCGGCACGACGCCGGCAGAGCCGTGTGACGTGGTGGCGGAGTTCGATCTGAGCGGCGACGGTAAGGTGGTGTCCCGCTCGCTCTGCCGGTGGGACGGTGAGGCGTTCCGGTTCGGGAAGAGCAGAGACAAGATCGAGGTGCGTGTCGTCCGGTGGCTGGCGCTGCCGGAGGTGGAAAAGGGGGACGGAAGCGATGATTAACTGTGTGCGAGATGACAAGAAGACTGTTGTGAGTGCGTCCGGAGACGCCTCGCAGGTTGCGGCAGATTGCTGTGAGGTAATCCGCGCGATCTACTTTGAGATCCCGGTCGAAATACGCCCGCTGTTCAAGGAGTGTGTATTGCTGGCTGTCAATCACAAGGATTCTCCTATGTGGCAGTCTCCGCCTCCCAGCTCGGAGCGCGTGGTGATCCGCTCTGAAGGCAAAGAGCTTTTGAAACAGGCTAAAGATCTCTTTGGCGGCGGAAACCATCCTGAGGGGGGGGCGGCAGCATGACGAGAGTTGACCTGACCAAGGCGCAGTGCGCCGAGCTGGCGAACTACCTGCGAGGCGTCCTGAACAACGGTATGGGCGCAGGCAGCTTTGACAAGATCGAGATGTTGGTGCTGGCCCGCCGCGCCTTGGCGGCTGCGGAGGAGCTGCCCGAGGCGCCCTCTGTTGCCGCCCACGCCCCCGGCCACGCGGAAACCCAGCCGGAAGGCGCCTCGGCGGCCGGCTCTCCGGCCTCGGAGGCGGCACAGCTGAAGCGCGACACGCTGGAGCGCCTGACGGCCTACCGGCAGGAGGATGGCCTGAACAGTCTGGCGCCGCTGGCAGCGGCCTGCGGCAAGGTGGATGGAAAGGTGATCAGCGCGGAGCTGCTGGCGCGGATGCTGAACCGGGAGCGCTTTCCGGTGGCGATCTGGCGGGAGGTGTCCGCCGCGTTGGACAAGATGGAGCGGAAGAAAGGAGCGGATACGGATGGTAAAGACAACTGATCTGGTGGCGGCAATGCGGTGCTCGTCTCAGGCGCCTACGTCTTCCCCACCCTGCACGACGTGCGCCTATCGTGTGGTCGAGTTGCTTGACGGAAAGGAGTACACGGGCTGCGACTGTGATCGAATGGGGATGGACGCCGCCGATAAAATCGAAGAGTTGGTGGAGCGCTGCGCCCGGTACGCCGAGGAGACCGCGGTGCTGCGGGAGCGGGTGCGGCTCTATGAGGACACCTGCCTGACGCCGAAAGAGGTTAAACGAATGTCTAATATCCTGATGGATGTTGGAATTGATTACAACTGCAGTTGGGAACATGTGAAAAACTGGCTGCTGGACGACCGCCTGCGTGAGCTGGCCGAGGCCGACAAGGACGGGCGCGTGGTGGTGCTGCCAGTAAAGCCAGTACTTACGCCGATTATTTCAAGCATGTTGTACATAATCGAGGACGGAGACATCTATGAAGATGCCCTTTATGAAGCTGTTGTCGGGATGTCAGAAAATGGGAAGATGAATGTAGTCTACACGACGCTTTCCGGCCAGATGATCTTCGAACAAGCCGACATCGGCAAGACGGTTTTCCTGACCCGCGAGGCGGCGAAAGAAGCATTGGAGGAGATGGAGGGTGTTTGAGTTAAAATACTGCCCGTTCTGCGGAGGTAAAGTTAGCATTGTTTTGTGCGACGACGAAGGGAATCTGCATGATGAGGCATATAGAGAACATCCCTATAGTGGGCTTGGCTTTATGCTTCACCATGCTCACGAGGAAAACCCAGGATGCCCGATTGCAAGCTATGAGTGCGATGGAGGGATTTTGGGCGGTGTGTATATTTACGACACGGAAGAACAAGCCGCTGAAGCATGGAGCAGGAGGGCTGACGATGGCTGAATACATCGAGCGCACGGAAGAAATTATGCTTGCCATGAACGCCGGGGCGAGAGCAATTGAGAACACGGAGCGTTATCACGGTGCTGTTTACACCAAAGATGTACTTTCGGATAACCCGCAGAAAATCCCGTACTTGCTGGCCGCTAAAGTGTTGCGGGAAGTAAGCGACACTCCCGCCGCTGATGTTGCCCCGGTGGTGCGCGGGCGGTGGGTACATCTTGGAGGGGACGAGTGGTGCTGCTCTGCGTGCGGCTTTGTCATTACCGCTGAAGGCAGTTGGGACAAACCTACCCAAAAATACTGCGAGGATTGCGGGGTCAAGATGGATGGAGGGAATAGTTGATGGTTAAAGTGTTCTGCGATATGTGCGGGCGCGAGATCGACTACGAGGTTGACGGCGTGAATCTGGATTTCAATCACTACGGCGTTGTGAATTTTAAGAAACCGTTTTCTGCGGAGAAGCAACTGTGCCTCTCCTGCGCGGCCAGAGTCTGCAACTTTGTGGAGAATGGCGCAAGAGAAGAGGAGGCCGAGCATGCATGACGAAGAACTGTTGGCCGCGCTGCGGCGGCTGAAGGTGGAGACCGGTAGTCTGGTGTGTGTGGGCTGCGGGTATGAGCACAACTGTGGCATCCACGGTTGCCGCATCCTGCGGGAGACGGTCGCGTGGCTGGAGCGGAAGTTGGCGGAGGGCAAGGCGCGCAGCGTCATTGAGTACCGGCATGAACGCTAAGGTAAACCCGCGGCGGGTACCTCGGACAGAGGCTGACGTGGCGGCCGCCTACACGAAGGGCGTCACCGAGGGCCTGAATCGCGGCATCGAGCTGATGCTGTATGTGCTGATCGACAAGCACGACGCGCCGATGGAGGACGTGCAGCAGCTGGCCGCGGAGCTGAACCACGCCGCCGAGTGCGTGGTGGAGGGGTACGTCACCTGGGCCGGCGTGCGGCCATGCTGAAGGAATACAACGTGGAGGTTGAGTTGATATGATGAGTATTATGGAGTCGCTCGAAGTCCTGAGGGCATATCTGGATGAGTCGGCTGGGTCTGTCCCGCCTAAGGTCTACGGAGCCATATCTACCGCAGTGGTCTTGATGGGCGCTTTCGGCGAGGCGCTGGATGCGGCGGTTTCCGCCATGGTGTCCGCCAACACGCCAATCATTGCCGAAATTCCTGCCCGTGAGGAGAAATGTGATGGAAGGTGAAGGGCGCTGGATCTGCGTGCGGCAGCGCGCCGGCCCGCTGGTGAAGGAGCAGCGCGCCATACGTCCGCGGCTCAGCCAGCATGACAGCCCCTACGAGCGGGCGGAGAAGAATCGGATTCTCCGCCCGCCGCGGGACTCCGGCGTCTGCCGGACGCGGATGGATCGCCTGGAGCTATTGCTGGCTCTTTTCGGTTTTGATGGGTGGAGCTACACGCTGACTTTTGACGAGGCGCATTTGCCACCCAGCTTTGCAGAGGTCCGATTATGCTGGCGCCGATTGCTCTACCAAATGAAGAAGTGGCATGACGGCGTGACGCCTGACTACGTCTACCTCATCGAGGGGCGCCATGGGGATCATCGATATCACATGCATCTTACGGTGCGATACAATGACTTCCCGCCCATGACCATGGAAGATCTCTGGAGGCAGGGATACATCATCTCGTCGCAGCCCCTGCTGCTGGGTGCGTTTGACAGCTATCGGCGTACTGCCAGATACTACTGCAAGGAGCGCAGCGACGGCATTGTCATTCCGATCGATGCCAGGACGTGGGTGGCGTCGCGCAGTCTTGCGCGGCAGTTGCCGCCGCCTGAATACTTCCGATCTGATTCGGGCCGCATTGAGATTCCGGACGATTGCCGGGCGTGCGGCCGGTATACGGTGGATAACGGGTTTGGCCACTACCAGTATGGCTGGTACATCGAGCAGGATCCTCTCCATCCGACTGTGATAGACGGAAAGCGTATGCCGCATCAAGGCGGTTTTGGTATGTACTAAATAGTAAATGTAACTTGTGATATAGTTGAACAAATCACGAAAAGGAGGAAAACCCCTTGCGTATCACATCCGAATACGGTACAATATCCCCAAGGAGCGATGGGTGGTTGACCTGTCCCAGGTGCAACCGCAATCGACACTTCCTGCGGGTGCTGCCCGGCACATCCGCCACGGAGCTGCCTGTGTACTGCCGGGACTGTAAAACGGAGATCATCCTGCATATCGAGCAAGAGGCCGGAGCGTTGAACGCCGGAGCCCATGATTAGACACCACACGTTGGTGCTGCGTCATGGTCTCCGGCGTTTTTGTTTTGCCGCGAGGTGATAGCCGCGAGCCGGAACGCCGGAGACGAAGACGGGAGGGGCGCATGGGAATTTCAGCAGGCAGGCTCGCGGAGCTGCGCGGGCTTCTCGAGGCGGGGTCAGAGCATGAGTTTTACTCCTGGCCAGAGTGGCGGCGGCTGCGCCGGGAGGTGCTCGCGGTTGATAACTGCGAGTGCCAGGAGTGCAAACGGCGCGGCGTGTACTCTAAGGCCAGTATCGTCCATCACGTCAGGCATCTGCGCGATCGTCCCGACCTGGCACTGTCCGTCTACGATGGCGATTCCCGGCAGCTGGAGGCCGTCTGCAAGCGTTGTCACGAAGAGCTGCATCCAGATAGCCAGCGGCAATACGCGCCGTCTGCGCCGCCTCTGACGCCGGAGCGGTGGGATTGATGCCCCCCCCTCGAAAAAACGCCCCTCGCGTCTTTGTTGCTACTCGCGGGGGTCCAAGACATTCCAGCGATTTCCGCGTCTGCGCGTCGCCGCGTTGCGCGTGGGCGCGAGAATCGCCGGGCAATTCCAGAATGAACTGCGGTTTTGCGGGGCGGGCAGCCCCGGAAGTACTCTTCTCCTTTTTCCTCGGTTCGGGCGGCTCGTCCGCCCGTCCCGCAAAGCCGCAGATGTCGGTGCCCGAATCGGGCACAGGAGGTGACCTTATGCGAATCGAAAACAGGCGGTTGGCGGAGCTGACGCCGTATCGCGCCAACGCCAAAAAGCACGACGCCGCACAGGTGGCTAACGTAGCGGAGAGCATCCGTCAGTTCGGGTTTGTGCAGCCGGTCGTGGTAGACCGGGACGGCGTGATCGTCATTGGTCACTGCCGCGCCCTGGCGGCGGAGAAGCTGGGCATGGTCGAGGTGCCCTGTGTCTGTGTGGACGATCTGACACCGGACCAGGTGAACGCCCTGCGTCTGGTGGACAACAAGACCAACGAGAGTCCGTGGGATTTTGACCTGCTGGCTACCGAGCTGCCGAAGCTGGATCTGTCGGCGTTCGATTTCGAATGGGGCTTGCCGGACCAGTTAAAGGACGGTGTTGTTGAGGATGACTATGACCCTAATCCTCCGGCTGCCCCAAAGTCAAAGCCCGGTCAGGTCTATCAGCTTGGCCGACATCGCTTGATGTGTGGAGACAGTACATCCGTAGAGTGTGTCCAAAAGCTCATGGATGGGGCACAAGCGGATATTTTGCTTACAGACCCGCCGTATGGTGTCGATTATACAGGCAAAACAAAGGACGCACTTAAGCTCGAGAATGATGCAAAAAGTGTGATGACGAGTTTATTGCATTTTTGCAGGCGGCATTTGCGGCGGCTGATTCCGCGATGAAGCCCGGAGCGGTGTTTTACATCTGGCACGCAGATTCGAAAGCGCATGTTTTCAGAATGGCGTGCCAGAGGGTGGGGTGGGAAGTCCGACAGGTTTTGATTTGGGTTAAAAATGCGATGGTTATGGGACGGCAAGACTATCAGTGGAAACATGAGCCTTGCCTTTACGGTTGGAAAGCTGGCGCTGGTCATTTGTGGGCATCTGACAGAAAACAGACAACGGTGCTTGAGTTTGACCGACCGACGAAGAGCAAACAACATCCAACAATGAAGCCCGTGGCTCTTTTTGACTATCAGATTAAAAACAACACCAAGGGCGGCGATATTGTGCTTGACCCGTTTTCGGGGAGCGGCACCACGATCATGGCGGCGGAACAAAACGGACGGACGGCCTACTGCATGGAGCTTGATCCACGATATGTGGATGTGATCGTTGACCGCTGGGAGCGGTTTACGGGAGGAAAGGCTATTTTGATAAACGATTAGGAGGGAAGCTATGGCGCATCAGCGAGAGTTGGAGCCGAGACAATTTGAGAGCCTGTGCGGTATGCAGTGCTCCGTGGAGGAGGTGTGCGGTTGGTTTGACTGTGATGAAACAGCGCTGAACGCTTGGTGCATGGACACCTACGGCGAGGACTTCCGGAGCGCGTTTGACCGGCTGGCTATGATGGGGCGCATTGCTCTGCGCCGCGACCAGGTCGCCGCAGCGAAGAAGAACGCGTCCATGGCGCGGCATCTGGAGGCGCAGCGGGCGGGTCATGACGCGCCTCCGCAGAAGCGGAAGAACTACCGCCTGACGGACGCCTATAAGGAGCTCCAGCAGTCGATGCTGCAGAACTTGATCGAAAGGGATCTCGACGGTGATGTGTACCGGGACAAGGTCCAGGAGTATATGGATTTCTGGGTTAGGCGGCAGGAGCTGCGGGACGACATCGCCCGGCGCGGGCTGACCGTCACGGACGACCGGGGGCGGCTGATGGAAAATCGCAGCGTGTCGCTGGAGATTCAGGTTTCCCGCCAGATGCTGGCGATCTTCACCACGCTGGGCTTTAAGGAGGACGCTCTGGCGGCTGCCGCCCGGGGCGATGACGACGATGAGCTGTGAGATCCCCGCAGAGGTTCTGCGCTATATCGAGATCGTCGAGTCCAATAATCCCCGCGCCTGTCCCGAGCAGCACGCCCTGGTGTCCTATGTGCGCCGCGTGTTCGCGGAGGAGGACATCTATGTGGACACGGAGCAGCTCCGGCACTACCTTGGCCTGGTGAAGTATTTCCCTTACGAGCGGCTTTTCCCTTGGGAGGAATTTCTGCTGACGCTGTGGGACTGCACTTACCGAGCTGATGGGCGGCCACGATGGAAGAAGACGCTGTGCATGATAGGCCGTGGGGGCGGGAAAGACGGGTTCATTGCCTTTGACGGGGCGTGCTCCATTTCTCCCTACAATCCCGTTAAAAAATACAATGTGGATGTCTGCGCCAACAACGAGGAGCAGGCGGTCACGCCGGTGAAGGACCTCTCGGATGTGCTGGAATCCCCCAAGTGGGAGGCGAAGCTGAAGAAGCACTACTATCACACGAAAGAGATGGTCCAGGGCGTGCGCAACAAGGGCATCATGAAGGGCCGCACCAACAACCCCAAGGGTCGGGACGGTATGCGCTCCGGCAAGGTCGTCTTTAACGAAGTCCATGCCTTTGAAAACTATAACAACTACAAGGTTTTTGTCACCGGTCTGGGAAAGGTGGCCCAGCCGCGCATCGGGATGTTCACATCGAACGGCGACGTGTCTGATGGCCCGCTGGACGACTTCATAGCCCAGGGGCGGCGGATCCTCTTCGAGAACGAGGCGGAGCCGGAAGGCGGCTATCTCCCGTTCATCTGCTGCCTGGAGAACCGGGAGCAGGTTAACGACCCGGAAAACTGGCATATGGCCAACCCGTCCCTGGCGTACTCCCCGCACCTCCAGCAGGAGATCGCGGACGAGTATTCCGACTGGCTGGTCAACCCGGAGCAGAACGGGGACTTCCTGACGAAGCGGATGGGCATCCGCGCCGGCCAGCTGGAAATCAGCGTGACGGACTATGCCAAGGTCAAGGCGACTAACCGGCCGCTGCCGGATCTCCGCGGGAAGTCCTGCGTGGCCGGCATCGACTACGCGGAGATCAACGACTGGGCGAGCGTCAATCTGCACTTCCGCATCGGAACGCAGCGCTTCGACATCAACCATTCGTGGGTCTGCCTGCAGAGCCGGTCGCTCTCCCGCATCGTCGCCCCGTGGCGAGCTTGGGCGGAGATGGGAAGGTTGACGGTGGTGGACGATGTGAGCATCGACCCCAACCTCCTGGCGGACTACCTGAAGGGGATGGGCTTGAAGTACAACATCGTCAAGCTGGCAATGGACCACTTCCGCTGGACGCTGGTGAGCGACGCCATGCGGCGCATCGGATTTGACGCCAGAGACAAGAACCGCGTGAAGCTGGTTCGACCCAGCGACATCATGCAGGTCGACCCCGTGATCCAGGAATGCTTTGACCGCGACCTGTTCACATGGGGTGACAACCCACCCCTGCGCTGGGGAGTGAACAACACCAAGAGAGTGCGCAGCGGCCAACGTGCCGGTACGAATACAGGAAATTTTTACTACGCCAAGATCGAACCGAAGAGCCGGAAAACGGACCCGTTCATGGCTCTGGCGGCATCTATGACCGAGGAGGCGGTGCTTGGCACCGGCGAGCCGGTGAAGCTGCCGCCCATCGGCGCGATCCGGCTATAGGAGGTGGGCAATGGCACTTAATTTTTGGAAGTGGCTCGCCGGAGGTAAGGCTCGTTCTCCCACCACGGTGGAGATCACATGCCGCGATCTTCTGGCAGCGGCGCAGGAATTCCAGCTGCGGGACACCTGCTTCTGGATCTGCGCGAACATGATCGCTAACGCCGTCGGGCGTTGCGAATTCCGGACGTTCCGGGATGGCAAGGAAGTTCGAGAGCGCGAACACTATCTCTGGAACGTGGAGCCGAACGTGAACCAGAACTCCACGGCGTTCCTGCACAAGCTAATGGCAAAGCTGCTGGTGGACAACGAGGTGCTGGTCATCGGCACTCGGCAGCGAGAGGGTTATGACACGTTGGTCGTAGCGGACAGCTATATGACCGGCGGCAGCTATCCCAGCAAGCAGAATGAGTACACAGGCGTGCAGGTAGGCGATGTGTCTTACGAGAAGACCTTCCGCGAGCGGGAAGTCCTGCATCTGACGCTGAACCACATGAACATCAAGCCGGTACTGGATGGCCTGTACGGCTCCTACGTGCGGCTCATCAACGCCGCCATGCGGCGGTATGCGTGGGACAAGGGGCAGCACTGGAAGGTGCACGTGAATCAGCTGGCCTCCGGCGCGGATGACTTCACGCAGAAGTTTTCGCAGATGATCGAGGAGCAGGTGAAAACCTTTCTCGACTCTGATGGAGCAGTCTTGCCGGAGTTTGAGGGTTACGCCTACACAAACGAGGGCGGGAAGGCTGCCGTAGAGCTGTCGGACATCCAGAGCCAGATGAAGGACATCTTCGCGTTCACAGCGAAGGCGTTCCAGATCCCGGCGGTGCTGGTGGATGGCAGCATCCAGGGCACGGAGGACGCGCAGGGCAGGTTCCTGACCGGCTGCATCGATCCCATCTGCGACCAGCTGCAGGAGGAGATCAACCGCAAGCGATACGGCTATGACCGGATCCAGCGCGGCGACTATCTCCGCATTGATACCAGCAGCATCCGCCACTTCGATATGTTCGCCAACGCGGCGAACGTGGAAAAGCTGGTCGGCTCCGGCGTGTTCTCTATCAACGAGGTCTTGCGGGCGGCGGGTCTGCCCGCCATCTCGGAGGATTGGGCGGACAAGCACTATCTCACGAAAAATATTGCAACGTTGGGTTCGGAGACCTCTGTGCTCGGCGGTGCGGAAGGAGGAAACGCATGAGGAAACCCCTTTGGGAAATCAAGCAGGCTGCGGAGGGCGTCCTGCAGCTATACATCTACGGTGACGTAGAAGGCGAGGAGTTCGATTGGGAGAACTGGCGATATGTCCAGAGCGACAACAGCGCGGAGCACTTCCGCGAGGAGCTGGCCAAGTATCCCAACGCCTCCCGCATCGACATCTACATCAACAGCTACGGCGGCAGCGTGTTTGAAGGCACAGCCATTTACAACCAGCTGAAGCGCCACCCGGCGCGGAAGATGGTGCACGTGGACGGCTTTGCCTGCTCCATCGCCTCCGTGATCGCCATGGCGGGCGACGAGGTGATCATGCCGCGCAACACCCTGATGATGATCCACAACATGTGGATGTGTGCCTGCGGCAATGCCGCGGAGCTGCGGAAGGCGGCGGATGATCTGGACGTCATTAACGCTGCGGGGCGGCAGGCGTATCTGCAGAAGGCCGGCGACAAGCTGACGGAGGAGCGCCTGTCTGAGATGATGGACGCGGAAACGTGGCTGACCGCTGAGCAGTGTGTTGAGCTCGGTCTCGCGGATCGCCTTGCCGACGCCGACGCTGACATGAGCGGCGCGTCCACCATCTTGCAGAAGATGAACGCCGGCATGGAGCAGCATCTCCAGTATCAGAAGTCGCTGGCGGCGCAGCTCCGCGACCTGGCAGCGGCACCCTCGGTGCCTGCGCCCAACAAGGAACCCCAGGGCGGCGGAGGCCCTGAAAAAATTAACAAAGTTCTCGGACTGTTTTCTTGAGAATCGAAAGGAGAAAAAGAATGAACAACAATGACATTCGCACCCGCGAGGAACTGCGGCAGGCTCTCCAGCAGGCTGCCGTCTCCGGCGACACCGGCGCGTTCTCTTTCGTCCTGGATGAGATGATGCAGCGCATCGGTCTGGACATCCAGGCCGAGTACGAACAGCGGTTTGATGACCTGCGGCAGGAAGTCGATTCTCGCATCCTCGCCCAGCGCGGCGTCCACCAGCTGACCAGCGAGGAGCGCAGCTACTACCAGAAGCTGTCTGCGGCTATGCGCTCTACCGACCCCCGGCAGGCCGTCACCGGTCTGGATGAGACGCTGCCCACCACCGTCATCAACTCCGTTTTTGACGAGCTGCAGACGGCGCACCCCCTGCTGAGCCGCATCAAATTCCGCGCCACCGGCGGCGCGGCCGAGATCATGGTGAACACCAACGGCTATGAGGAGGCCGTGTGGGGCGAGCTGTGCGACGACATCGTCAAGGAGCTGACCGCTGGTCTTAAGAAGGTACCCACCACGCTGCTGAAGCTGTTCGCTTTCTTGCCTGTCTGTAAGGCAATGCTGGAGCTGGGTCCGGAGTGGCTGGACAGCTTCATCCGCCAGACCCTCTACGAGGCTCTGAGCAACGGAGCGGAGGCAGGCTTCGTCGCCGGCGATGGCAACAAGAAGCCCATCGGTATGATCCGCCAGGTAGGCGACAGCGTCACCGTTACCGGCGGTGCGTACCCCGAGAAGGCCGCCATCAAGGTTGACGATCTGTCTCCCTACACCGTGGGCAATCTGCTGTCCATCGTGGCGGCTGATCCTAACGGTAAGTCTCGCCAGGTCCGGGATGTGATCCTGTTGGTAAACCCTCAGGACTACCTGCAGAAAGTCATGCCCGCCACCACGCTGATGGCTCCGGACGGTACCTACCGGAATGACGTCCTGCCCTATCCCATGGACATCATCCAGACCCACGCTCTGCCCCGCGGCAAGGCTGTCATCGGCATTGCTTATCGCTATCTGGCGATGGCAGGCACCTCCCCCGAAGGCCGTATCGAGTACAGCGACCACTACCGCTTCCTGGAGGATGAGCGTGTCTACCTGATCAAGGCCTACGCCAATGGTATGCCTCTGGATAACAACGCCTTCCTGGTGCTGGACATCTCCGGTCTGACGCCCGCCACCTACAAGGTGACGCAGGTGGATCCTCCCGCAGCGTCTACCGACGCCACGCTGACCGCTCTGACCGTGGGCAATCTGGCTCTGGCACCCGCGTTTGCCTCCGGCACGCTGACCTACACCGCGACCGCCACCAACGCGTCTGATGTGGTGACTGCTGTGCCCGGCAACGCTTCGGCTGCCATGAAGCTGACCGTGAACGGCACCGAGATCGACAACGGCACCGCCGCCACGTGGAAGACCGGCAGCAACACCCTGCAGGTCGTTGTGACTGCCGCTGACGAGACCACCACCAAGACCTACAAGGTCACCGTCACCAAGTCTTAACGATGGCGGGCGCGGTGAACGCCGCGCTGCTGTCGTCTGTCAAGCTCGCCTGCAACATCACCTGGAGCGATGAGGCTACGGACGCCAAGGTGTCCGACCTCATCGCCTCAGGGAAGGCGTACATTGACGGGAAGCTCGGCGCGGATGGTGACTATGAGAACCCCGGGGAGCCGTTGACGCTGTTGAAGGAGTATGTCCGTTACGGCTTAAGCGACGCGCTGGATGTATTCGAGACGAATTATCTGAACCGGCTGCTGGCCATGCAGAACGACAGGCAGGTGAAGAGCTATGCGGAAACTACCGTTTCGCCCTGAGGACCGGCAAATCACGCAGCCCTACCGGGACGGCGTGGTCAGGATCTACACCATAACGGACGCCGCCCAGCCCGGCTACCAGCCCAAGCCTACGCCCACGCTGGTGGAAACGCTGTTCTACGCGGAACGGCGCGTTGGTCTGCAACGGTATTACAGTGGCAAGCAGGCGCAGGTGCAGGTGGAGCGCGTGATCCGGACGCAGACGCGCCCGTCGGTGAACCCCCAGTGCATCGCTGTCACAGAGGACGGCACGCAGTACGGCATCGAGCTGGTGCAGCAGCTGCAGGATGTTCACCCGCCGTCCATGGACTTGACGCTTGTCCGGATCGAGCAGAAGTACGAGGTGCCCCATGAGTAGGAGACGGAATGTGCCCGATTCGGGCACCGACAGGACGCCCCTGTGGGCGCAGCGGATCATCGCGGCGCACCTGGCCGTGACCGATGCTGTCAGCCACGGCGGGCGTATCCAGTCCGACCGCTACTTCGTCTGGCAGGAGAACGGCGCGAACGACTTCGAAGCCGGCGGCATCCATGCGGAAAAGGCGGTCACCGGCTCTACGGACCTGTTCACGAAACAGGAGTTCGACCCTTGGCGGGATGAGCTGGAGGCCGCCTTCGACGCAGCGGAGATCGTCTGGAGCCTGAACAGCTGCCAGTTCGAGGAAGAAACCGGCTTCTGGCACCACGAGTGGGACTGGGAGGTGTTTGCCTGATGGCGCGGTTCGAGTTCTCCGGCATCGACAACTACATCAAGCGGCTGAACAAGCTGCAGCAGTCCACCAAGGACGGCGTGGTGGGTAAGACGGTCTATGCCGGTGCCGCGGTCGTGGCTGATTCGGTGCGGCGCGCGATACAGGCTCTTCCTGTAGGCGACGGCCGCGCTCAGGGCGGCGGCCTGGTTGACACCGTCACCCTGCCGCAGAAGGCGGGGCTTCTGGATGGCTTTGGCATCAGCCGCATGAAGGATGATGACGGGTTTGTCAACGTCAAACTTGGCTTTGATGGGTACAACTCCACCCGGACGGAAAAGTACCCGCGAGGACAGCCCAACGCATTGATCGCCAGATCTGTCAACAGCGGCACTACCTTCCGGAAGAAGACGAAGTTTGTGGACAAGGCCGTAAACTCCGCCAAGAAGGCGGCGGAAGCGGCAATGGACGCGGCGTGCAGCCGCGAAATTGAAAAAATCATGAAATAGGAGGTGCTGCTATGAGCGCAGCAGGAAAGGTCTGTACGGGCTTCAGCAAGCCCTACGTGGCCAAGTATTCGAACGATGGCGGCGCGGTCACCTACAGCGGCGTCATGCTGCTGGCGCGGGGCGTCAGCGTTTCCCTGTCCCTGAATACCACGGACGACAACACATTCTACGCTGACAACATCTCCGCAGAGACCGCAGCGGCTGTATTTGCAGACGGCACCGCCACGCTGACCGTTGACGGGCTTCTGACGGCGGCGGAGAAGTTCGTCCTCGGCCTGCCCGAGGCCACCGAGATCCAGGCGGGCGGCAGTGCGGTGCAGGTCTCCCACTACGGCGACGGCATGGAGATCCCCTACGTGGGCATCGGCTTTGTCGTCCGCTACCAGAGCGGCGGCGTAGTGACCTACGCGCCTGTGGTGCTGACGAAGGCGCGTTTCCAGCAGCCCGGTCTGGATGCTGCTACGCAGGAAGAGTCCATCGACTGGCAGACGCAGGAGCTGACCGCCACGCTGATGCGCGACGACACCACCAACCACGACTGGAAGATGGTGGGCGCTGATCAGCCCACCGAGGCGGCTGCCGAAGCCGTTCTCAAGGCAATTTTGGGCGGCGCGGCATAAGAGGAGGCGTCTATGCAGATCTACGGCAGAGAAGTAGGCTTCCGCTTTACGGTGGGCGCCTCCGCTAAGATCTCCGACCTTTGCCCGGACGGCGATATCACCCGTCTGGGGGAGGTGCTGGAGGGGCAGTATGGGCAGATCACCCGCGACACGGCAGCCATTATGGTGGCCTTGAGTGAAGGGTACGAGCAGGCGCGCTCCTTTGAGGTTCCTGGCTATAAGCCTGACCCTCTGACTGCTGACGAGCTGTTTTCGCTGCGCCCCAGCGAGTTTAACGCTTTGCAGCAGGCGGCGCTGGCGGCCTGGACGGAAGACAGCAAGCCCACGGTGGAGGTAGAGCCCGAAAAAAAAGAAAGCGGCAAGGCGCAGGCGTCCAGCTGAACCTTGCTTGGCTCCTGTTTTACGGGCGAAAGCTGAATATGGGGAGGCAGGAGATCATGGTCACGCGATACGGTGAGATGCTGGACATGATCGCCTGCCTCGCCATTTATAACGGGGCTACCCCCAAGAAAAAACAGAAACACTGGACATTTGACGAAGCTATGAAAGTGAGGTGAGCCTATGGCTGTGAACATCGGCCCCAGGATCGGCGTAGACGGGGAGGCGGAGTATCGCCGACAGATTAGCCAGATCATCCAGCAGTCCAAGACACTGGAGAGCCAGATGAAGTTGGTGGCTTCGCAGTTTACCGCTGCCACAACGGCGGAGGAGAGAAATGCCAAGACCGCCTCCGTGCTGTCCAAGCAGATCGATGTGCAGCGCGAACGCGTGAAGCTGCTGGCGGAGCAGACCGGCAGGGCGGCCGCCAAGTACGGTGAGAGCGACGAAAAGACCCAAAAGTGGCAGCAGGCGCTAAATGAAGCCGCTGCCACGCTGAACAAGATGCAGAGCGAGCTGCGCAACACCTCCAGCGGCGTAGAGGAGTTGGGTGACGACATGCGTGAGGGCAGCGAGAAGGCCCTGTCCTTTGGCGATGTCCTGAAGGCCAACGTCGCCTCTGATTTTATCGTTTCCGGCATCAAAGCAATGGCGTCAGCTATCAAGGAGGCTGCCGCAGCGCTTGTGGATCTCGGCAAGCAGTCCATTCAGGGCTTTGCCGAGCAGGAGCAGCTGATCGGCGGCGTGGACACCCTGTTCAAGGAGTCCTCCGCGCAGGTGCAGCAGTATGCCAACGAAGCTTACAAGACTGCCGGCCTGAGCGCGAACCAGTACATGGAGACCGTCACCAGCTTCTCCGCGTCTCTGCTGCAGTCTCTGGGCGGCGACACGGCCGCGGCGGCTCAGAAGGCCGACCAGGCTATTACGGACATGTCCGACAACGCCAATAAGCTGGGCACGGACATGGCCAGCATCCAGGATGCCTACCAAGGCTTTGCTAAGCAGAACTACACCATGCTGGACAACCTGAAGCTGGGTTATGGCGGCACGAAACAGGAGATGGAGCGGCTGCTCGCAGACGCCGAGAAGTTCTCCGGAATCAAGTACGACATCTCCAGCTATGCCGACATCGTGGACGCCATCCACGTGGTGCAGACAGAAATGGGCATCACGGGAACGACGGCAAAGGAGGCGTCGACCACCATCCAGGGCAGCGCCAACGCCATAAAGTCCGCCTGGAGCAATCTCCTGACCGGCATGAGCAACGAAAATCTTGATCTGGACAAGCTGGTGCAGAATGTGATCGACAGCGTCAACACCTTCGCAGACAACCTGCTGCCGCGTCTGCAGATCATGCTTCCGCGCTTCGCGGAGGGCATGACACAGCTTGTAAACGGACTGGTGCCCTATGTGGGGCCTGCGATGGAGCTGCTGCTGCCCTCGCTGGTACAGGGTATCGGCGGCCTGGTGTCCGGCATCGTGCAGGCACTGCCGGCGGCGGTGGAAGCTATATCCGCCGTGATACCTATGCTGGTGGAACAGCTGACAATCCTGCTGCCGCAGATCCTGAACGCCGGCATTGATATCATTTCCGCCCTTGCGTCGGGCATCGGAGAAAACCTTCCGGCGCTGATCCCCGCGGCGGTTGACGCTGTCATCACCGTGGCCGAGGGTCTGGTGGACCATGTGGATGAGATCATCATCGCGGCGGGATCTCTTATCGCAGGCTTGACGCAGGGCCTGATCGAGGCGCTGCCCCGTCTGGTGGTGCGGCTGCCGGAGATCATCGGTGCCATTGTAAAGGGTCTCCTGTCCGGAATGGCTGCTATTGGTGAAGTCGGGTCGCAGCTGGTTCGCGGCCTATTTGACGGAATCTCCAATGCGGCGTCGTGGCTTTACGACAAGCTTCGGGGCTGGGTAAGTGATGTCCTGGGCTGGGTCAAGGGTTTGTTCGGCATCAATTCCCCTTCTAAGGTTTTCGCTGACGAGGTGGGCAAGTTCATCCCGCCCGGCATCACGGTAGGCGTCGAGAAGGCGATGCCGAAGGCTATGCGCGACATGGGCGAGGAGCTGTCCGCGCTGTCTGCGCTGCCCGTGGGCGGCGGCACAACCACCAACATGGGCGGCGTAGTGCTGAATGTCTACGGCGCGGAGGGACAGGGCGTCAGCGAGCTGGCTGACATCGTCATGGCTCGGATGCAGAACGCCGTGGAGCGCAGAGAGGCGGTGTTTGCATGATTTTTTGGGCCGGAAGATCCTCCGACGACGTCCACGTCGTGGTGGAGCGCTACCCCGGCGTGGAGCTGGCCGGGCGGAAGCTGGACACGCAGTCCGTCCCGGGCCGGAACGGGGACCTACTGTTCCCGCAGGACGCCTACCAGAATTACGTGCAGCCGTACAGCATCTACATCAGCGCGGAGCGGACGCGGCTTCCACGCGCTATGCGCGCGGTGTCCGATTGGCTCTGCGGCCCGCGTGGGTACCAGAAGCTGGAGGACAGCTACGACGTAGAGACCTACCGCAGGGCCTATTTTGCCGGCCCGCTGGACGTAGAGAGCGTCATGCACCGGTTTGGCCGCGCGACGATCGAGTTTAACTGCCAGCCACAGCGGTTTCTCCGTATCGGAGATATGCCGGTGCAGGCCGTGCAGGGGGAGGTGTTGCGAAACCCCACCGCGTTCACGGCTCTGCCGACAATCACTGTCACCGGAACGGGGGCCGGGACCCTGACGGTAGGCGATGTCACTGTCAGCATCAACAGCATGCCTCGCGGCGCTGTTGTGCTCGATTCGGGCACGCAGAACGCCTCCTACGGGGCATTTAATTTGAACAATACAATCTCCGCGCCGGAGTTTCCCACGCTGCCGGCCGGGGAAAGCGTCGTCCGCTGGACGGGCGGCATTACAAGCGTGGAGATCATCCCGAGGTGGTGGACACTATGAAACCGATTCTGTATGACGCTGACCGCACAAGCTTCCCAGCGGGCGTTGACAATGGGCTGGGCGTCCTCGCAGACGCCATGTCCTGCAAGGTGACGCAGGAGCTGAACGGCCAGTACGAGCTGGAGCTGCGCTATCCGGTGGAAGGCATCCACTACGGAGAGGTCGCGCTGCGTTCCATTCTCCGGGCTACCGTTGGCCCAGACGGCAAGCTGCAGCCTTTTAGGGTGTACCGCATCGTGCCGGGCATGAGCGGCACAGCGGACATCTACGCGCGGCACATCGCCTATGATCTCGGCGGCTATGTTGTGTCTCCATTCACGGCAGCGGACGCACCCTCCGCTGTGGCGGCTATTAAAAGCCACGCGATGCCGACAGACTTTCCCTTTGCGCTGACGACCGACAAGACCACCGTGGCCACCATGGCCGTGACGGTTCCCTCCAGCGCGTGGGGGCTGCTGGGCGGTCAGCAGGGCAGCCTGCTGGACGTATACGGCGGCGAGTACGAGTTTGACGAATGGGCGGTGCGGCTGCTGACGCGACGCGGAGCGGATCGCGGCGTCTCAGTGCGGTACGGGAAAAACCTTACCGATCTGACGCAGGACGCCAGCTGCGCCAACTGCTACACGGGTGCGGTGCCGTACTGGCAGGGCAGCGGCATTACCGTCACGGCTGCGCCGGTGTATGCGGAAGGCGACTATGGGTACACGCGGCTTATGCCGCTGGATCTGTCCACGAACTTCGAGCAGCAGCCAACGCAGGAGCAGCTGCAGGCCGCAGCTGCCTCCTATATCAAGCGAAATCAAATCGGCGTTCCCGCGGTGAGCTGGGACGTGAAGCTGGCACTGCTGGCGCAGTCCTCCGGGTATGAGGATGTGGCGTTCCTGGAGCAGATCTATCTGGGCGATACCGTGGGCGTCTACTTCCACCGTCTGGGCGTAGACGCCAGGGCGCGGGTAAACAAGATCGTCTGGGACTGCCTGCTGGACCGCTACGACAGCGTAGCTCTTGGCAGTGTGAAGGCCAACATCGCGGCTACTATTGCCGGTCAGCAGAAGGAGATCGATGCCAAGCCGTCCGCCGCGCTGGTCGAAAAGATCTCCGCCAGCCTAACAGCTGCCCTCTTGGGGGCGAATGGCGGTTCCGTCCGTCTGCTGGACACGAACGGTGACGGAGAGCCGGATGAGCTCTATATCGCCGACGATCCGGACCCCACCAAGGCTAAGAAAGTCTGGCGATTTAACTACGAGGGCTGGGCTGCCAGCAGCACCGGCTACAATGGCCCTTACACGATGGGCGCTACCATCGCCGGAGGTATCCAGGCATGGATGATCACGGCCGCCAACCTGGTGGCTGGCACCATTGCCAGCGAGCAGGGGAACTTCTTTATCAATCTCGACGGCGGCACCATCGACACCAGCGCGACCGGCGCGACCTACAAAAACTCCGACTACTCGCAGGCAGATCTGGATCGAATCAATCAGATCAACCTAAAGACTGTCACGCCGACTCTGGCTGACTACGAGAAACTGGATGTCAACGGCGACGGCGCAATCAGCATCACCGATGCCGTGCAGATCCAGCAGATCATCGGTGGAACGCGGACAGTGAATTTCACCACGCGGTGGCGGCTGCGCATCGACCCTGCTGACGGAAACAACCTCCTGAAGATCTATCGTGTCTACCACAACAACATCACCGGCGCAGATAGCGAGAACATCGTCTTGTCTGCTGGATTTTCCAACGTGAAAGCAAACTCTGTGGAGGCCGTAAACTTGACTGCACAGAAAGCGATCGAGGCGGAAAGCGCGAGCTTTAGCGCGCTGAAAGTCGACGGGAAAGACTACCAGCCTTTTGAGAGGAAGGAAATTGGCTATGTTGTCTGCTGTACTGGCGGGAGCAATAATCAGGCGACCTGCTTCATTCCCGCAGGAACCTCCGGAGCCTTTCAGTGTGCATCGAACGACTGGTACTGCGCCTTCTCTTTTGATGGCAGCGGTGGGGCATCAAAAACAGGAGGAACAGGGACTGTCGATTCGGTGATAACAGTTTACAACGGATAAGGGAGGGATTTCTTTGAACATCAAACACTCGATCGGGCTGAACTTGTCCGCTGATGCAATCCCTGGTCGACTGCACATGGTGCAGGGCGATGCCAATTCCCGCACAATTGTAGCAACGCTGTGGGACGGTGCGCAGCTTTACAGTATTCCGGCGGGGGCGGCTGTCATGGTCCGCTTTCGGAAGCCGGACGGCACTGGCGGCCTGTATGACGCGACGGAGAGCGGCAGCGAGGTCTCCTACGCCGGCAGCATTGTAACGGCCCCGGTGGCCACTCAGATGCTGGCTGTGGCGGGGGACGTATTCGCGGAGATCGATATCTTCGGTAGCAGCTCCGGGACGGCGGCCGAGCGTCTGGCTACATTCCGCTTCGTCGTCGAGGTGTCGCCCTGCGTGCTCCCCGATGCAGAGATCATCTCCAGTGACTACTACAATATCTTTGCTGCCGACATCGCAGACGCAAAGGCTGCCGCGGATCTGGCTAAGGATTACGCGGCAGCCGCCAAGCGGAGCGCGGATAGCGCCGCGACATCGGTCGAGGGCGCCGTCAAGTACAACACAGCTCAAACCCTAACCGACACGCAGAAGCAGCAGGCACGGGACAACATCAACGCGCCTGCACCATACACCGCCGGGGAGAACATCTCCATCAGCGGTAGCATCATCGCTACCAAGGCGTTTCCTTGTAACCCCAACCTGCTGGACAACTGGTACTTTGGGAATCCGGTGAATCAGCGGGGCGGGCGTATTGTCCCGGCAGGAACGCCGTATTTTGTGCCGGGAAGCTCTACGCAGTCCGGTGTCCTATCATCGCCCGCTACCGTGATCGGGTACTTGAACTCTGGTGGGCTTTATCCGCAAGTCAAAGTAGGCAGCGAAACTCGCATCACCCCGATCGGAACCGATATACCGGGTTATGTGGGAGCTGGGTACGGGATTGACAGGTGGAAACTCGACATAGGCGAGAGTGTCACAATAGATAACGGCTTGAATATTGTCAAGGCGAACTCGTATGTCGGGCAATATTTCGATGACTTCGACAAATTCATCGGAAGGCAACTGGTAGGGTCTGTCTTGATGAGCGATGGTGACCTGTACACCGGGACGTTTGTTTACAACGGCGTCGTGAATCAAGGGCAGACGTTCTTCGCAAGCAGCGGGTTCGGCATGTATATACAAAAACTTTCCAACGCATTAACGCAAGTTGAGTTTAACACACTCGTCGACAACGTTAAAGTTCTCGCCGTTGGTCTTGAGCTTGGCTCCCAGCAGACGCTGGCGCATCAGGACGCCAACGGCGCGTGGGTACTAAACGAGATACCCGACTACGGAGAGCAGTTGAGAAGGTGCCAGCGGTACTATCAGCGGCTCAAGGCCAGTTCCGGCTATATGCGGTTCGGCATCTCGCAGCCATACACGGATACCGCTGCCGGAGTGTTCATCCCGCTGCAAGGAGAGATGCGCACAGCCCCCACTATGTCTTCCAGTGGCAATTTCGCTCTGTTTGCAGGTAGTGCGTTTCATGGCGTTAATCTTTCGCTTGACACCGCATCCCCATACAACGTGACCCTGAAGGCCACCGGTACGGGATTGCCGGGGACCAGTTCTCAGTTGCTTGCCAATGCCGACACGAACGCCTACATCGAGTTTTCCGCCGATCTGTAAGGAGATGACCGGATGGAAGCATGGACGAATGTCGGCGTGCCGCTGATCGTGGCGCTGCTGACCTCCACCGCCCTGTGGGGCGTGGTGAGCAAGGTGATCCTCAAGCGGATGGAGCTGACGGCCAAGCGCAGCAAGGCGGACGAGGCGCAGCGGAAGATGCTGGTGGGACTGGCCCACGACCGCATCATTCACCTCGGCATGGTGTACATCGAGCGGGGCTGCGTCACACAGGACGAGTACGAGAATTTGCAGGTGTACCTCTACGAGCCGTATGAGGAGATGGGCGGCAACGGCAGCGCACGGCGCGTCATGGAGGAAGTGCGGAAGCTGCCCATTCGGTGAGGCATAAAATGGAACAGGCCGACAGGCCGGAAAGGAAAGAGACCATGAAACTGAACAACAAAGTATACGACATCCTCAAGTGGCTGGTCATCATCGTCATGCCCGCCGTGGCCACGCTGTATGCGGCGCTGGCGGCGGTGTGGGCGTGGCCCTACGCAGACGAGGTGGTGACCACCATCACCGCCGCGGACACGTTCCTCGGCGCGGTGCTGTGCATCAGCACGGCACAGTATCACAAGGAGGCGAAGAACGATGGCTAAGCGGGTGTATCTGTCCCCCAGCGACCAGCGGCGGAACACCTACGCGGTGGGTGACACCACCGAGGCCATCCAGTGCGGGCGCATTGCTGAGGCTTGCAAGGCCGCTCTGGAGCGCTCCGGCGTGGAGGTGATGCTGGGGCAGTACGACACCATGCAGAACCGTGTGGCGGCGTCCAACCGCTTTGGGGCTGACCTGCACGTCCCTATTCATTCCAACGCCTGCAACGGCAAGGCCAGCGGTACGCATCTGTTTTGTTACAGCAACACCAAGGGCAGCAAGGGCAACTACATCATCGACAAAAACAGCGCCGGGTACAAGGCCTGCAAGGCGGTGCTGGATGTGCTGGGGCCTGTGACGCCGGGTGCGCCGGATGTCATCCGGGCGTATCCCGCACTGTACGAGGTGAAGCACCCTGCCGCCACGACGGTGTATATCGAGGTGGACTTCCACGATGTTCCCAACATCGCGCAGTGGATCATCGACAACACCACCCTGATCGGCGAGACCATCGCCAAGGGCCTGTGCGCGGCGCTGGGCGTGACGTTCGTGGAGAGCGCCAACGTGCCGGTGCCTGTGGAGAAGGACACGACGCTGCCCATGCAGGTACGGATGCTCAAGCGCGGCATGAAGGGCGCGGACGTGAAGACCCTGCAAGCGGCGCTGACCGCCTACGGCTTTTCCTGCGGCTCTGCTGGCGCTGACGGTGACTTCGGCAGCGGCACGGAAACGGCACTGAAGAAGTTCCAGACCAAGTACGGCCTCGGCGCTGACGGTATCGCCGGGAAGGGGACTTGGGGCAAGCTGCTGGGGGTGTAAGCAAAAAAAGATATCCCGCACCAAAACGGTGCGGGATATCTTTTTTTGCTTAAATCTCAATTTCCCTCTTGACATACCACGCAATGCGTGGTAATATATAGACAGATCAAGAAAGGGTAGCCGCACAGCGGCAGAAAGGGAAATATCATGAAAAAGACTTTTTATTCCGTCACCTACGCAGTATGGGGATCCGGCTTCTGCCGCGAGGCATGGTTTGACAG